>Ga0070761_10001791_pt1 | contig 13398 bp, 10 predicted proteins | sample HubBroMetageREF1_FD_66724 | JGI IMG/M metagenome (GOLD analysis project Ga0070761, IMG submission 66724) | Reference soil microbial communities from the Hubbard Brook experimental Forest, New Hampshire, USA - Hubbard Brook CCASE Soil... | ecosystem: Environmental > Terrestrial > Soil >...
CGATGTCGACAAGATTGCGCGTCAACTCAGCGACGTTCATTCACTCGCCTGTCTGGGTGGAACGAAAGAGAAGGAAGGATTCGCGAGAGGTACGACTCGGCTTCTTCACTCCTCGATAGCGCTCCATCCGCTTGAGACGGATGACAGTGAACAAGCTTTTCGCATGTTCCCCAACCGCGGCGATATCAGCTACCGCAACGGTTTCGGCGGAGTCACAACTCGCACCCTTTTCGCCTGGGCCTCCGAAGCTGCTCGGAACAGCGGGCCCTGGTTACTCGTGGCCTCCGCGCCTCTACCAAGTACACACCAAGTCTAGTCAACGCAGGAACTGAAGTCAAGAAACCGGACGTGGGGTTCGCTGCTTGCGCGATCATTTTTGACGAACGTGGATTTCGCCCGGAAAGTCGGTAAGATGATTGGCCCATGTTTAAGTCAATCCGTGGCGTTCATATTCAACGCGCGACGCCCGCCATTGTGCGGCCTCCGCAATGAAATCGCGCGAAACATCGCGACGACGTTCGCCGCGCGCTCGCAGATTCGCTGATCCCGCCGAATACACGCCCCACTTTGGCTATCGCAAACACTCTGGCGCTGCGTCAGGCGCGCAAGAATTACTCTGCGAAAGTGTTCCCCTCGAACGAATCGCCGATGCGGTTGGCACGCCCGCGTACGTCTATAGCCAAAGCAGCATTGAGGACGCCTACCGGCGGCTCGATCGCGCGTTCGGTTCGCTGCCTCATACGTTGTGCTACGCGCTGAAGGCCAATGCCAATCTCTCGATCCTGCGCGTGTTCGCCGGGCTGGGCAGCAGCTTCGACATCGTTTCGGGCGGCGAACTCGATCGCTTGCGGCGGATCGTTGTTGCGGGACGTCGTATTGTATTTTCCGGGGTTGGCAAAACACGCGAAGAAATTCGCGAGGCGATCCGCTATCGCGCGAAGGGATCAGCACACACTGGCATCCTGCTGTTCAACGTCGAGTCGGAAGCAGAGTTGGAAGTCCTGCTGAGCGAAGCTTCGAAATACGTAAAGGCAGGCGGTGAGCGGCCGGCCGCGGCGATTCGCGTGAATCCGGATATTCTCGCGGGCGGACATCCTCATATTTCCACCGGCTACCGTCACCACAAATTCGGGATGGAGTGGCCGGAAGCGAGCCGCCTGTATCTGGCGCACAAGGATTCGCGATGGATCGTTTGGCGGGGAATCAGCACCCACATCGGCTCGCAGATTCTGGCGCTTGCGCCCTTCCGCCGCGCGCTGAGCAGGCTCTCTTCGTACGTGCGCGAACTCGCCGCCGGAGGCATTCATCTCGATTACATCGATATCGGCGGCGGCCTCGGTATTCGCTACACGAACGAAACGCCGCTTCAGCCAACCGTATACGCGCGTGAACTCGCGAGCATCGTCCGGCGGTCGGGATGCCGGCTCTTGCTTGAGCCGGGGCGCAGCCTGATCGGCCCCGCCGGCGTCCTGCTGACGCGCGTCCTGTACGTGAAAGAAAATCGCCGCAAGCGCTTTGTGATCGTGGACGCGGCTATGAACGATTTGATTCGCCCTGCTCTCTACGACGCGTCGCATGCGGTGACAAGGGCCTCGCGCGATGCGAATCGGTCAGCGCCGATCAAAAAAGTGGACGTCGTAGGCCCCGTTTGCGAATCGGGAGACTTCCTCGCGCGAGACTGGCCGCTCCCGCCTGTGAAATCGGGCGATTTGCTGGTGGTGTGGGCTGCGGGAGCGTACGGATTCGTGCAATCTTCGAATTACAATGCGCGGCTTCGGCCCGCTGAAGTTCTGGTCGAGGGCAAGAAATTCCGCGTCATCCGCAAGCGGCAAACATTCAACGACCTGGTTCGTGGCGAAGTCGAATAGCTGCCTCGCAGCTCTTCCCACTACCAACTGTGCATCGTTCCATCGAGTTTGCGATTGATGGGTAGGTAGGCGCGCTGGTAGGGATAGTCGGCCGCAAGTTTCTCGTCGATGTAGACGCCCAGGCCCGGACGATCGCCGGGATGCATCGTTCCGCTTTCAAAATAGTACGCGTGCGGAAAAACCTTGTCGGTCTCGTCGGTGTGCCGCATGTATTCCTGAATCCCGAAATTGTGAACACTCAAATCGAAGTGCAGCGCAGCGGCCAGGCATACGGGACTGAGGTCGGTCGCACCGTGACAGCCGGTCCTCACGTGATAAATTTCCGCGAGCGCCGCTATTTTCCGAAGATGAGAAATGCCGCCCGCATGAACTACCGTCGTTCGAATGTAGTCGATGAGCTGCTCTTCAATCAGCAACTGGCAATCGTAAATCGTGTTGAACACTTCGCCCACCGCCAGCGGCGTCGTGGTGTGCTGCCGGATGATGCGGAAGCTCTCCTGCAATTCGGCCGGGGTGGGATCTTCGAGCCAGAAGAGATGGTACGGCTCCAGGCTCTTGCCGAGCCGCGCCGCCTCGATCGGCGTAAGGCGATGGTGTGCGTCGTGAAGCAGGTGAACTTCGGAGCCGAATTCGCGGCGGAGGCGATCAAACAGCGGCGGCACAGATTCAAGGTATCGTTCGGTCGACCACGAATTCTCTTTCGGCGCATTCTTTTCCGCGGGCTCGTAATACATGTCGCCGCGGCCCACGCCGTAGGTGCTCGCCAGTCCGGGCACGCCGGATTGCGCGCGAATCGCTTTGTATCCAAGCTCCAGGTAGTGGCGAACTGAGCGGACCGTTTCTTCAATGTCCTTCCCGCTCGCATGCCCGTACACCAGAACGGAATCGCGCGAAGCTCCGCCGAGAAGCTGATACAGCGGCACATTCAGGCTCTTGGCCTTGATGTCCCACAGCGCGGTGTCAACGGCCGCAATCGCGCACATGGTCACAGGGCCCCGCCGCCAGTAGGCGCCTTTGTAGAGATATTGCCAGGTGTCCTCGATGCGGCGCGCGTCGCGTCCGATCAGCAGAGGCAGGACGTGATCGGAAAGGTAGCTGGCCATGGCAAGCTCTCTGCCGTTGAGTGTCGCGTCACCCAGGCCATAGACCCCGTCTTCGGTTGTGATCTTCACCGTGACGAAATTTCGGCCCGGGCAGCAGACGATAACTCTAGCGTCGGTGATTTTCATTTCCTTCTTCCCGCGCTGCCTGTCGACGTAACCCAGCCGCGCGAAACCTCCGCCACGGCGCGATACGCCTGATCGATTGCCGCGTCCGTGTAGGCGCGAGCCTCTGCATCCGAATTCGCGATCGAGATGCGGCCAAACGGCTGCCGGCCAACGATGCAGGGCTGCTGGTCGGGCGGCCAATCCTGATCGTAGAGCGAATTGTATTCGTAAGCGTACCCGTGCGGCCAGCGATTCACTGTAATGGCTTGAATATCGCTCGCTGCGTCGAACCCGGCGGGTGAAAGAATTCCGCCCAACTGTGTTCGGATGTTGCGCTCGAACGTTGCAAACGTTGTGGTGAGCAGCTCCTGCCGCCCGGCAATTTGCTGGTCACGCGCAGGAAGTCCCGGCTGGCACGGGACACGCTCGAGATGCAGCAGGCACGGCTCATCGGGATTGGCGGGGAAATGGTATTCGCCCATGCTCACCGGATAGTCGAGCGCCACAGAATCGAAATACCCTCCCGGACACGCGACGTTTGAGACGCCAAACTGTTTGAATGCCTGCCAGTTGCGAATCATCACATTCGTGTAAACCAGCGGAACCTTCACGCCATACGAAAGTGCTTCCCTCTGCTTTTGCGGCAATTCGGGGCACATGTATGGAATCACCATGTTCCAGCAAGCAAGGACGCACGCCGAGCCGCGAACGGAATGCGCTTCTCCTCCCCGCACGTAAACCACTTCCACTTCCTTCGCGGCTGCCGCGTCGCCAACGTTGCTCGCATGGATTACGGTGCTGTTGAGCCGCAGACGAATCGGGGAAGTTGTGGCGTCAAGGCGCGAGTAATCCAGTTTCGCCGTGACGATGTCCTCCATTGTGTGGCCTGGGACGCTCCCGGGAACCAACGAGCGCACCAGCAGACGCGCGATAGAGGCGTTGCCGTCCGGGAAATGAAAAATGTATGGCTCGTCGAGCGCTTGCTTCGTCACTTCCACGCCCAATCCCGGCCCAGGCGGCCCCGAAAGATTCATTCCTTGAAATCCGGCATAACCGAGTCCAGCCAGATCGCCCGCCGGAACGGCGTCTATTCCCACGCCGTACAGCCCGTATGTCTCTTTCTGCAGGAAGGGAAGCGCGTCCGGATGCACCTTGACGTATTTCAGCAGGTAATCCTTGTAGCTGGTTTTCGACAGCAGAACCTTCTTGTCCCAAGTTGAAAGACTTGGAAGATAGTCCACCTTTGCGGTGTACAGCCGCGTGAGATCTTTTTTCGCGGCCTCAGAAAGCGGCGTCTGCGCGAAGAATTGCGGCCACGGGACTTTCCCCCGGCCGGCTACGAGGCGATCCGTCCCGAACGTCTCTTTATCGAAAAAGGCGCCCTGCGCCAGGCCCATCGAACCATCGAAGCTCCTGTCGAAGTACTTGTAGAAGCGGTGGACGTCGATCCCAAGCTCGCGAAGCAGCCCCATCGATTCCTTGCTGTAGCCTTTCGGTCCGGCAATCGATTGCGTTCCGCCGTAGCCGATGAGCGTGCGGCTCGGCGTTTGGAATTCGTTGCGGCGTGCGTGCCCTCCGAAGTCGTCGTGGTTTTCGAGTATGAGAATTTTGGCCTTCGGGCCGGCCACTTTTCGAAAGAAATACGCCGCCGAAAGACCGCTGATGCCTCCACCCACCACGATCAGATCGTAGGTGGCAGCATCGGCCTTGGGAGCCGTCCATTTCTTTCCGTCGCGCAACGAATGGCCCACCCTCATCACGGCGTCCGTGCTGCCGCGCATGCCCGTTAGCGACGGTGGATAGTAATCGGGATTCTTCTCCGGTTCGAAAGGTGCGTGCGGGGATCCAGAAGCCTCAAACCAATCGGAATTGGATGCTAGAAGCGAAGAGCCTATCGATATGCCAAAACCATTCAGGAAGTCGCGCCTGCTGATGCTGCGGTCCATGCCGAGCTCGTGGTCACGCTTCTCATCCTTCACGATCTCCCCCAGCAGATTTGGCCACCGGAATCAGTCCCGGCTTTAGATTTGTTGCGGCGGAAGCATACAGCAAAGGAGTTTCGGCGCGGAGAAATCTTCGAATACCGATAGCCATTCTGGAGATTGGACTACACCTTTTGAAATCCAGAACGTCGATGCGGTGCATCGAAATTTCGACGAACGGGAGTCGGGGCCGCCGTAGCTAGAATGCTCGCATTGTCGCAGCGGCCAGGCCCGCATGCACTCACCCGGCAAATCCAAATTCACCTGGCCGCTCGACAATTACTAAGGAACCTGCAGGCAGCCGGGATGGGACTCACCCAAGAAGCACTTTTCATCTAATCCGCGCTTCGCCACATCCGGCTCTGATTGCACTTTTGTGTCGGCACTCAGTCGGCTAACCGGCAACCTGGGATGAACCCAAAAGCGCCTGATTTGCATCAATCCCTCTATCGAAGCCCTGAAGGCATCGAAAGCCAAAACCACAAGGAGAAACATGATGGCCAAGAACTCCGGTACTGCGGCGCAGCCCGCAAAATCCCCGGTGACGGCTCAGCCGCGCACTCACCAGCGCGCCGCCGAGATTCAGCGCTACGGCACAGTCACACCCATGCTGCCGCTCGATCTTCTAGAGCCGGTGCGCCTGGAGATGACGGAACAACTCAACCAAACGCTCGCCGACACAATGACCCTCCGCGACCTGTACAAAAAATCGCATTGGCAGGTTGCCGGACCGACGTTCTATCAACTTCATCTTCTGTTCGACAAGCATTTCGACGAGCAAGTCGAGCTGGTCGATGCAATCGCAGAGAGAATCCAGCTGCTGGGCGGCATCAGCATCGCCATGGCGGCCGACGTGGCCGAAACCACTCGCATTGAGCGGCCTCCCAAGGGCCGCGAGGAAGTTCCCGTTCAAATTTCACGGCTCATCGATGCTCATCAGACGATCATTTCCGACGTCAGGAAATTCGCTCGGCGCGCGTCCGAACTAGGCGACGACGGAACCAACGACCTGCTTGTCAGCCAAATCCTTCGCACCAACGAACTGCAAATGTGGTTCCTGAGCGAACACCTGGTGGAGATGCCGCTCGTGAAGGCGCAGTGACTGGCACAGCGAGAAACCACTAGAAAGACCTACGCGGGAAGCTGAATCTGGATCAAAGACCGCAGCGCGGCTGGACGCGGCACTGACGCAGAAGCCATCATTCGCGCGGAGGGAATGCCCGTGCGCATAAACGACTTCTCGCAGTCGGCGGCAGACGGCCCGCGCATGTTGCCTTCCATGTAAGCAAGTCCCGGGCAGCGCGTGCACGTCCCCAGATGCGAGCACGCGGAGCAAGTGTCCAGGTCTTTCGCCCGGATCGAGCGCACCTCGCGCAATTGCGGGGAATCTTGCCAAATGTCCAGGAATCGCTGGCGGCGAACGTTGCCGCAAGAAAGCGGAAACTGCACGCAGGGATACAGCTCGCCATAGGGCGAGACGTAACACGCGGTGTGGCCCGCGCTGCACGGAAGCCCTTCGAGGATGTCGTCGTCAACCCCTTGCGGCGGCGCGCAGAACTCTTCCACATTGCCCACCAGGGCGGAGTTGTGAAAAACAGCCGCCAACTCGCTGGGCGGCACGCGATACTTGAGTACGTCCGTTCCGCCGTCCATCATCGGCGTGATAGTGGGATCGAGCGTGTAGTGCGCGCCCACCTCCCCGGCAAGCGCGCGAACACCTTCGCTGTCGCCCGAATTCGAGTTCATCAGCACATTCGCGACGGACACCTTGAGCCCTTGCGCTCTCAGCAGCCGGATTCCCTCGAGCGTTCGGCGCAACGACCCCGGCAGTTTCGTTACCGCGTCGTGCACTTCCGCTCGGTGAGAGTAGACGCTGATTTGAACCTGCTCGACCCCCAGAGCTTTCAGCCGGCGAGCTTCCTTGGCGCGGATCAGCACCGCGTTCGTCTTCAGCTTTACGTTGAACTGCAGCGACCGGGCGTATTCGATGATCTCGAAGCAATCGCGGCGCACCAACGGCTCGCCCCCGCTGAGGGTTAGGAAGAATACGCCGGCCTCCTGAAGTTGGCCAAGCAAGCCGCGGATATCCGCCGTGGTCATCTCGCCGCGATCGTCATGTTCCAGGTAGCAATGCTCGCAACGCTCGTTGCAGCGATAGGTCACGTCAAGATGCACGCTCAGAGGGACCGCCAGGCCGAGCGCCCTTTGATTGAGCCGCTCCATCAAGCTCATGGATGCACCAGCGCGCCCATTTCGTCCTCGACGATGGGCCGATCGGAAACGCGGAGAACTCCGTGGCTCGCGAGCTTTTCCGCAAAAGCTTCTGCATCCCGGTAAGCGGCATCCGGCTGAACGTCGAACTCGGCGCACACCCGGTCTCTGACGATTTCTGACAGCGGTGTTCGCCCGTCCGCCGATTGCCAGATCGCCGTTGCGACGTCGCTCAAGCTGAATAGCGTCGAGTCGGTGGCGGACATGATGATCATTTCGCCGCCGAGAAGGCGCGCCGCAACTGTGCGGCTTCTCGCGATGTACTTTTCGCTCATCGCACCAGCTCCCATGCGCGAGCGTCCGGCGTGAAAACGAGTTTGGCCACATGTACGCTTGAGACGAATCGCAACGCCGCATCGAAAACGCTGCGCACCAGTTCCCGGTCGTGCGCAAAGAAAAGAATGTGGCGCATCAACGAGCGCACCGCGTCGGCCTGCGTGATGGCCTCGACCCGGTTTTCCCGGCCCTGCACCAGAAAATAAAGCGTGTCCACCGGCGCGGAGAGGTTCTCTCCGGCACGCGCCAGCTCGCCGGCAAACGGAGTCCCGTAGGCGCGGTAACCGCTTTCGCAGCGTCGTACGTACGAAATCTCGTCGGTAAGCAGGTTCGCGTCCGGCGGCGCGAGACGCGCCATCGTGGTCTTGCCGGCGCCGGAAACGCCCGAAAACAGGAATGCGCGCCCGTTCCGAATCGCGCTTGCCGCGTGAAGCAGAAAACCACCTTCATCCGCCAGAACCAGCGAGTGCGCGATGCGCAGCACGGAATCCAGCGAATAGGGGTTGGGCGATTGGCGCACCCAGCCGCGCCGCGAACGCACGTCCCAGCCCGCTCGGAAGTCTCCGCGCTGAAAGAACCACACAAACCCCTGCTTGAAAACGCGCGCGTCCTCGTCGGACGGTTCCGTAGGCAGATCGAGATCGAACTCGAACTCGAATTCGGGCTTTGCGCCGGGATTGACGAATCCGGCGTAGCGGCGTTCGATCAAGCCGCAAAAATCGGAATCGCCGCCCTTCAGCGAAATCGGGATTCCGCCGATCTCCACCGTCACTCCCTGCACGTTTTCCGAAAGTCGTGCGTCTTCCGGTCGAGCAAGCGTCCCGCGATTCACAGGCACTCCTGCAGTTCAGGCTGATTGCTTGGCGGCGACGCAATCTCATTTCCGGCCAGCCACCATCGCAATGAGCTGTATCGGAGCAGACACTTCGTCACGCCATCGAAGCGCCGCACCATGAACTGAAGTACAAGCGCGCCGAAGCTCGGCGATGCGCCAAGATCGACGTGCTTTCCTCGCCGGACGACCCCGCAAACATGGCCAAGAAACTCATCGCTCCCCACAGGTGGATCATCCTGATTCAACGCATCTCCACGTGTAACGATCGCGGCTCGCTCGCCCGCTTTTGCGGTGCGCACAACGCGGTGGGCATAGAAGCGCCCTTCGCGCGACCAAAGCGCAACGTCTCCCGAACGCGTGCGCTCGATGGGTTGATTGCGAACGATAAGAATGTCGCCGGGAAAAATCGCCGGGACCATGCTCGCGCCGCTCGCGACAAACCGTAGCTCGCCAGACGCGCGCAGAACCTCCGTCGCCAGTTCCAGCTTGATGGCTTGTCGGCTTGGGGCTGGTTGTTCCACGGTTCGCTATGAGTTCTTTCTATTGAATCGGCATTGGGCCTGAGTCGGGTGCAGTTTGCCGCACGCCAGCGCCATCGTCTCGAACACCTTCTCGTGCTCGAACGAAGGCTTCTGGTACGGCTTCTTGCGCTTGCCGTTTTGCGCCGGCGCCTTCTCCGGCTCGATGGTCCGGCTGTTGTGCTCGTTGCTCACTCCAGGCCTGCCTGGGTCAGTTTTACGGCGTTGTTCGCGCTAATGGTGGTGAAATAGAAACTGGATGCCTGCAGCGAAGCGCTGGCGTTGTCTACCACCATCCCGCTGGTCCCATTTCCAAAGCTCGCGGTCGTAACAGTCGCTGGAAACGCGTTGATGTTCAGCTGGCCGATGTCCGGCGGAACAACAGCGACGCTCAGAAACAGCCAGTCGGTTGCCCCGTTCTTGAACTCTGTGAGCGGACAGAACTCCCCAACGCGGTTGCCGAGCGCGAATGTGTGGGCTGGCGTGCCCGCGACGATGGTTCCGTTGGTGTTGAAGGTTATGCCATACAGCTCCAAATTCGCGGCCGTGGCATCGAAGGCTGCCGCATACACCAGCCAGGTGCTTGTGGTCGCGCTCGAGTAAAACGGATCATTGAAGGCGGGGGCATGAACGTTGTGGAATCCGGCCCCGCCCAGGGTTGCGGTGCTTGTTGAACTGAAACTGGTCGTGGTCTGCACAAGAACCGCGTTGGTGCCGTTCGACCCGGTCACCGCATACACGAAACCGTTGACGCCATCAATGATTGGAGGGTCCACAATTCCACCGTACGTCGTACCGTTCCCGACGGTTACCGAACTAACCGCCCCGGCTTGGGTTATTCGATACAGCTTCCCGTCCGCGCATCCGACGAATACGTTGAGCGTCACGAAATCGAGAACGGGTCCTGTCAACTTTCCGGTGCAAGTGCCTCCAATCGTTACAGCGCCTCCCGTTCCCCAACTTGCGTCCAAACTTGGCACCGGTTTCGACGCGCAGTTCGGATTGACGCTCGTGCAAAAGACGTTTTTGAATCGATACAGAACTCCGGCGTCATTTCCCACGTAAGCCACGTCGCGAACGTAGTCGACGAAGGGCGACGAAAGCGTGTCGGGACCGCTGCCGAATGCCACATCGGTGGCGGTTCCGCTGCCGGCTACCGGCGTCGTTGCCGAGAAAGTGCTGATTGTCGCCGGCAAGAACACGCTCTGGAGGTTCGAGGTATTCTCGCCGTTCAGCGCTCCCGTACCCCAGGCCAGCACATGGAAGTGCGAGGCATTCGTCGACGTGACGGCAGTGATGTTCACCTCAAAACCAGTTCCGGCTCCGCTCGTCGCGACAGTGGCTGCCCCAGTTACCACCGCATATCCGGTTCCAGCGTAAGTCATGGTGAAAGACGTGACGGCCCCGCCGGTAACCGTGACCACCTGATAGGTAGCCGAAAGGCCTGTGCCACCGGAAATCGTTCCGGCGTCACCCACTGCATATCCCGTACCGGCGTGCGCCGCTGTAACCGCCGCTGTCTTGATCTGCCCGGCGGCTGCGGATTCCACGAACGCAACTTTGGTCCCGGAATTGGCCGGCGTTATAGGATCGTAGGAAAGCACCGGCGACGTTGTCACTGCACTGCCGCCCGCGATCCCCTCCACGTTGTACGACCACAATACAGTGGCCGAAACCCCCGTGTCGGCGGCGGTCGCGGTGCGGTTGCAAATCCCGTTGCCACCAGCCGTACCGCTGTAGAGGTTGTCGAAAGCCACGATGTTGGGCTGCGACGCGGATCCCATCGCATTAACTGGGAAGACTATGAAGTCGTTCAGGCAGCTTGGCGTTGCCGTGGTGTCGAATGTGTATTTTGCCGGAGACATAGACGGCGCTGTGCCGCCTGTCCCCAGATTGATGCTCCAATCCTTTTCGATCGGAGGTATTTCAACCCGAGTAAGCGGCCGTCGTCGGAATGGCGGCTCCGGAAGACGCCGCTCGGCATCCCACAATCGGCTAAAGTCGCGCTGCGCGCTGGCCCACATGAGCATGGCCCGAGGGTCTTGCGCAGCAGACTTCATCGCTTCCATGGGACCCACTCGAGGGTAAACCACATGTCTGGTAGTCCAGTCCCGAAACTCCGGCGCGGGCCCCTGCGATAATTGCGCACGGCGGCCAGAGAGCGGCGCGCCCAGCAGAACTACGAGGCTTGCTCCCAGAACGCCCAGTGTGCGGCGCGAAAAAATTAGAAGATTCAAATGTTGCCTCCGACATGTTCCCGCAAACCGGGAAATGCGACTTGGGTGTCAGTTGTGAATGTCGGAGAAAGGAACGGGAGCGCCGCCAACGACTCGAAAATGTAGTTTGAAATCGTCTGATTCATCCCAAGCCTCGGCTGCCCAGCCGCGGTTACAACCTCGTCTTACACCGGTAGTTCAGCGCCGGTAAATATGGCCCCTCGGCCAAGCCTGAAACATTTGTCTGCTTGCTTTTGCAAGCGGTGTCCGTGCCAATGAACGTATCGAGTCGGCAGATGCCAAACAACGGAAAAAGCCCGGGTTGACGCTAAAACGTTACCTATTAGGGGGATAAGAGCGAGCCTGCTCACTCTGTCTCGTTGCCGGCAGAGTTTCCAGCATGACTGAGAAAGCTGCGGACTAGGGCTTGACGCTCCGAGTCTCGAAGTGTAGTTTGCGCCCTGACTTAGTTCATCACCCACAGGGGAGAGATCATGCGACGAGTTCTTTCGGTGATTGTACTGGCGATCATCTCGACAGCAGGACTGTCGCTGTTTGTTCGGACCCTCCACTCTCAGAATCCGCAGGAATTTAACGTGCGCGAGCACTACACGAAATTCGAGTACCAGATCCCTATGCGCGACGGAAAGCGCCTGTTTACTTCCGTTTACGTTCCAAAAGACGCATCGCATTCTTATCCTTTTCTCATGACTCGAACGCCCTACGGCGTGGGGCCGTATGGCCTCGACCAATATCGGCGCAATCTCGGCCCGTCGATTGAATTCGAGAAGGCGGGCTACATCTTCGTCTACCAGGACGTCAGAGGCCGCTACATGTCCGAGGGGACGTTCGTCGAGATGACTCCTCATATCGAAAAGAAAAAATCGAATCAGGATACCGACGAAAGCAGCGATACGCATGACACGATCGATTGGCTTCTGAAGAACGTCCCGAACAACAACGGGAACGTAGGCATCGTCGGAATTTCGTACCCGGGCTTTTATACGTCCGCCAGCATCATCGATTCGCATCCGGCGATCAAAGCAGCGTCGCCGGAAGCGCCCATGACCGACTTGTTTATGGGCGACGATTCCTACCATGGTGGCGCCTTTATGCTGGCTGCGAATTTCGGGTTCTACGTCTTCTTCAAGCCGCAGGCGCAGCCCGGTCCGCCTCCCAAGAATTTTGAGCGCTTTGACTACGGCACCAAGGATGGCTATCAGTTCTATCTCAACATGGGCTCGCTCTCGAATGCCGAGCCGCTCTATTTCAAGGGTTCGAATCCGCTCTGGGATGATCAAGTCGCTCACGACACCTACGACGACTACTGGAAGGTTCGCAATCTGGCGCCCCATCTGAAAAACATTCATTGCGCGGTGCTTACGGTGGGCGGCTGGTTCGACGCGGAAGACCTCGCCGGGCCGTTCAAGGTCTACGCTGCGGTCAAGCAGAATGATCCGGGCATCTTCAATGGTCTTGTTGTGGGGCCGTGGGTCCACGGCGGCTGGGCGCGCTTCGACGGAAGCCGCCTCGGAAACGTGGCCTTCGGCTCCAACACCGGCGAGTTGTTCCGCACGGAAATCCTGTTTCCGTTCTTTGAGAAATATTTGAAGGACGGCCCCGACCCGCAACTGCCCGAAGCTTATGTCTTCGAGACTGGCGCCAATAAGTGGCACAAGTATCCGGCTTGGCCTCCGAAGGACGCGGAGAGCCGGACGCTCTACTTGCGTGAGAACGGCGGATTGTCGTTCGATCCGCCCGGGAAACCGGAGGATTCGCGGAACTACGACGAGTATGTCAGCGATCCGAACCGACCGGTTCCCTTCGTCGGCTACGCCACTACGGACGTTCCGCAGGAGTACATGGACTCCGACCAGCGATTCGCTTCCACGCGGCCCGACGTCCTGGTGTACCAGACTCCGACGCTCGATCATGACGTCACGATCGCGGGCCCAATTTCTCCGCGTCTCTTCGTTTCGACCACGGGCACCGACTCCGACTTCGACGTGAAACTGATCGACGTCTACCCGGCCGACTACGTGGACCCGTTGCAAAAAATTGAAAGCCCCGGAAACGATGTCGGCGCCCCGCACGTCACAATGGGCGGTTACCAGCAGCTCGTGCGCGGCGAGCCTATGCGCGGAAAGTTCCGGAAAAGCTTTGAGAAGCCGGAGCCGTTCGTCCCTGGAAAAATCGAACAAGTGGATTTCACGATGCCCGACGT
>Ga0070761_10001792_pt1 | contig 13393 bp, 7 predicted proteins | sample HubBroMetageREF1_FD_66724 | JGI IMG/M metagenome (GOLD analysis project Ga0070761, IMG submission 66724) | Reference soil microbial communities from the Hubbard Brook experimental Forest, New Hampshire, USA - Hubbard Brook CCASE Soil... | ecosystem: Environmental > Terrestrial > Soil > Temperate...
CCCTAAAGGGCCCACGAAGACTACGTGGTTGATAGGCTGGGTGTGTAAGGCCAGTAATGGCTTCAGCTAACCAGTACTAATTGCCCGTGAGGCTTGACCATATAACCTCAAGTGGTTTGTTCCACGCGAGGCTTGATGCCGATGGTTGATTCCATCGTGAACGCGACAAGCGTCGAAGCAGAAACTAACCGGATTGGAGACGCGTGGGGCTGCACCGCGAGGTGCGGCCCCATGAATCTCAAAAAGTTTGCCTGGCGGCCATAGCGAGTGGGAACCACCCGATCCCATTCCGAACTCGGAAGTGAAAACGCTCTGCGCCGATGGTAGTGTGCCTTTCAGGCATGCCAGAGTAGGTCACCGCCAGGCTTCAAACCAAAGGCCCCTGAGCTCGCAAGAACTCAGGGGCCTTTTTCTTTTTGGCACCCGCGGCCGTCAGTCCCAGCCCCCATATCGCATTGCCACGTTGCAGCGCTCGTAGCGGGCGCCGAATCTCGCCATGATGTCTGCGTCATGCCGGAAGCCGAGTTTTTCGTAGAGATGGACCGCGGCTGCACAGCGCGAGTTGGTCAGCAGGTACAGCAGCTCCGCCCCCAGCGCGCGCGCACGCCCGATCACTGCGGCCAGCAGGAACTCACCCGCTTTGAGACCGCGCACGCTCGTGCGCACGCCCATCTTGGTGAGTTCGAAGCTGCGCTCACCGGTCTTCTGCAGTGCGCAGGTCCCGATCACGCCGAGCCCGGCTGCCTCCACGAACAGGATCGCGCCGCCCGGGTCGATGATGAATCTGCGCGGGTTCTCGAGGACCTCCCGATCGGTGTCCTCGAGGCGAAACATGGCGCCGATCCACTCGGCGTTGATGTCGTGGAAGGCCGCGGCAAGCTCATCGCTGTATTCGCGGATCGTGAGAGCGGCAGAGGGGATTGCGTCGACGGGAATGGCCTTTCGGTGCTGCGGTACGCGCGGGCGACGCCCCGCTAGCGCGAAGGTGCTATAGCTCTCCTTCAGGAGTCAACCCGATCCTGATGCGCTGGAATTTCCCTCACGTGTGTCAAGATCGCGCATGTCGGCAGGGGTAGGAGAGTGTCTGATGGCCGGGTCCGCGACTGCGAACGGCGTGTTCAAGCGGGCGTGACGGACAAAGCGCCCACTCTCCGAATGGACTGTGCCCGCCGAATGGCTGCGAAACTGCATACCCGCCCCATCCTGTTGCTGCTCGTGGGGGCCGTTGTTCTGCATGCAACCGCCCCGCAGGCCGCTGATCCGCAGCCTTACCATGTGGTGCTGGCGTCGACGGGCAATGCCGCGCTGGATGCGACGCTCAAAGCCACATCGCAGCTGCAGGCACTGCGCTCTTCGGCCCCCGTCAACCCGTTCGGCCTGATCGCCCGCGCCCGCGGCGATATGGATCGCCTCAATACCGTCCTTGAGAGCTTCGGGTACTACCAGGGCCGGGTCTCGATCACGATTGACGACCTGGCAATCGATGCGCCGAGCCTCGGCGATACCTTGAGCGCGCTGCCGCAAGGCAGCGATGTGGCCTGCCGGGTGAGCATCGATCCGGGACCCCTCTACCACCTCGGCCGTATCGCGATCGACGGCACGTTGCCGGATACGGCGCGCGCGAGTCTCGCGCTCTCCTCCGGCGCCCCGGCGATCGCCTCCCAAGTTCTTGCCGGCGGCGCCCGCTTGCTGACGACTCTCGAAAACCAGGGTTATGCGTTCGCCAGGGTCGATACGCCTGTGGCCGACGAAGATCCGCAGCAGCACGTGCTCAACCTGAACTTTCATGTTGTGACCGGACCTAAGGTTCAGATCGGCGCGGTACGGTTCGAGGGCCTGCAGCGCGTGCACGAGAGGCTGCTGCGCCGGCGGCTGCTGCTGCATACGGGCGAGCCCTACAGCGCCATCGCGGTCGAGCAGGCGCGCAAGGACCTGCTGGCCCTGGGCGTATTTGCCGCTGTCAGCGTGCGGCTGGGGGACGCGCCGGATGCGCAGGGTCGCGTGTCAGTCACGTTTCAGATGAGCGAGCGCCCACGGCATGCCGTCAGCCTCGCCGCCGCGTACTCCAGCGATCTTGGCGGCAGCACCGGGGTGACCTGGAGCGATCGGGACGTGGGCGGCAACGGCGAGCAGCTCAATCTGGCCGCCAACCTGATCAACCTGGGCGGCACCGACACAACCGGCATCGGCTATGACACGAGCGCCAAGTACATCATCCCGGACTTCGGGCATCGCGACCAGTCGCTGCAGTTCGCGGTGGGTGCCCTCAGGCAGTCGCTGGAGGCGTACGACCAGACGGCGGAAATGAGCAGCGTGACGTTGAGCCGCAAGCTGTCGTCCATGTGGACCGTGAGCATCGCGGTCTCCGCCGTGCACGAGACCATTGTGCAGGAAGGCAACACGAGCGTTTACACCCTGTTCGCGCTGCCGCTCGGCGTGCTCTATGACTCGACCGGCCTTGCTTCGCCGCTGCTGGATCCGACCTCGGGTGAGCGTGTCTCCTTCAGCCTCGCCCCGACCGTGTCGCGCGGTCGGGCGAACGCGAACTTCCTCGTGACCCAGGGGAGCATCGCCCGGTATCTGGATCTTCACCGGCTGCTCGGCAGCGACCCGGGGCGCAGCGTGCTCGCGCTGCGTGCCGTCGCCGGCAGCGCGCTCGGCGCCACGCAGAGCGAGGAGACCGTCGACGTCAACGGCGCGCAGGTCGCCGAACGCGTCCCGGATCTGCCGCCGGATCAGCGCTTTTACGCCGGCGGCAGCGGCACGGTGCGCGGCTATCGCTATCAGTCCGTTGGACCGCAGTTTCCCGACGGCAACCCGGTCGGCGGCACGGCGATGGCCGCGGTCAACGCCGAATTCCGCCAGCGCATCGCCGGCAATTTCGGCGCGGCGCTGTTCGCCGACGCCGGCGAAGTGAGTGACAGCCTCTCAGGCGTGACGCATTCCCGGCGCTGCAGCTCTGCCACGGCCCAGCAGACTGAGACCACCTGCTGGGCGCTCGGCGTCGGCGCCGGCGTGCGTTACTACTCACCTATCGGCCCACTGCGCCTGGACTTTGCGGTGCCGACCTACCGTCGCAGCAACGACGATAAATTCGAGGTCTACATCGGCCTCGGGCAGGCCTTCTGATGCGGCGCGCCCTGCGTATCGGCGGCTGGACCGCAGGCGTGCTGCTCTGCGTCGTCGTGCTGCTGGTCGCCGCCGTCCTGGTTGCTGGCAACACTGCGCGCGGGCGGGTGCTGATCGAGCAGCTGACCGCACGACTCACCGCAGGCCAGGTGCGCCTCACAGGCCTCGCGGGCTCCTTTCCGGCGGCCATCGACCTTGGAGAGCTGCAGCTTCGCGACGCGCACGGCGTGTGGCTCACGGCGCAGCACGTTTCGCTGCGCTGGTCGCCGCTTGCGCTGCTGACACATCGCCTCGACGTTGAGAGTCTGCGCCTCTTGCGACTCGACATCGCCCGGCTGCCCGTGAGCGAGCCAGCAACAAACAGCAGCACCAGCACCAGCCTGCCGCACATCGACCTCAGGCAGCTGTCGATCGGCACACTCACCTTAGGGCCGCAGCTGGCCGGCGCCCCGGCTTCACTCTCGGTTGAGGGCAATGCGCATCTGAAGTCTCTTAAGGACGCGGTCGCCACTCTCGTGGCGCGCCGCACGGATGGCAACGGTGATTACGAAGTTACGCTGCGCTTTGATCCCGCGAGCATGGACGCCACCCTTAAGCTCGAGGAGCCGGCCGGCGGGCCGCTCGAGAATCTCCTGCAGTACCCGGGTCTTGGCGCGCTGTCGGTGACGGCGAGCCTGCACGGACCGCGCACGGCGGAGCGACTTGAGCTCACGGCGCAAGCCGGAGACCTGCACGCGCACGCCGCCGGGAGCCTCGATCTCATCCACGAGTCGGCGGATCTGGACTACCGCCTCGTGGCTGCGGCGATGACGCCGCGCCCCGGACTCTCCTGGCAGCGCATCGCCCTTGAGGGGCAGTGGCACGGTTCGTTAAGCGCACCGCAGGCCGACGGCAGGCTGCAGGTCAGCGCGCTGCAGATTCCCGGAGGCGCCGCGCTCACGGCGCTCGACGCGGATCTGCACGCCGACCGCGGGGCGCTCGCGGTGCATGCCATTGCCACGGGACTGGTGCTTCCGGGACCTGCGCCGCGACTGTTGGCAGATTCGCCGCTGCGCGTGGATGCCACGGTGCAGCTCAGCGACTCCACGCGCCCTGTGCAGCTTGACGTGCAGCATCGCCTGTTCGCGCTGCAGGCCCACGCCGTCACGGCAGGGGCACAAAGTGTGACTTTCAATCTGCGCCTGCCCGAGCTCGCGCCACTGGCTGCCATCGCCGGTGAGAACCTGCGCGGTAAGAGTGAGCTTACGGGTACGCTCAAGCACAGCGCCGCGGCGACGCGCCTCGACCTGACTGCCAACACCGGGCTGCCCGAAGGGACAACGCCGGTATCCCGGCTGCTGGCAGGCGCCTCGCGACTCGAGCTGCGCGCCACATTGACGGAGCGCTCCATCGAGCTTGAGCGCGTGCTGCTCGATGGACGCGCGCTGTCGGTGTCGCTAAGTGGCAGCGGCGAGCGCGGGGCGACGAGTACCGCGCCCGCGGTGCAATCACTGCGCGGGCGTTACCAGCTCACCGTGAAAGATCCCGCCGTGCTGTCACCCACGCTCGCGGGCACCCTGAAGCTCGACGGCGAAGTCGCCGGCCCCATCGACTCCTTCGCGACCCAGTTGCAACTGACCTCCAACCTGTCCATCCGCGGATTGCCGCGCGAGACCATCCAGGCGAGCATCAAGGCGAGCGGCCTGCCTTCGCGAGCGAGCGCGACGCTCGAGGCGCACGGGAGCCTCGCCGGCGCGCCGCTGCAACTGGATACCGCGATCGACATGGGTGCCGGCGACACCTTTCACGTCCTCGTGCACCGGGCGCAGTGGCAAAGCGCAAACCTGCAGGGCGACCTGACGACAGCCGCGAATCTGGCAAGCGGACACGGGAACCTGCACTTACGCGTGGGCCGCATGGCCGATCTGCAAGCACTGCTCGGCACGAGCCTGAAGGGTAGCCTCGATGGTGATGTGACGCTTAAGTCCGGCCGCAGCACTGATGTAGAGCTGCGGGTCGATGCGCAAAACATCGGCACCAACACGCTCACTGCCGACGCGCACCTGACGGCCTCAGGGCCCACCGACGCGCTGTCGCTGCAGCTCGCAGTGCAGTCTGCCGATGTGGGCGGTGAGCCTGCGAGCCTGGAGACGGCCGGGCGCCTGAACCTCCGCGCTCGCGAGCTCGGCCTGCAGCGGATCCAGGCTCACTATCACGGGCAGTCACTGCAACTCGTGTCACCGGCGCAGCTGAACTTCTCCGCGGGGCTCGAGATTCACGGCTTGCAGCTCGCAGCGCAGCGCGCCCTCATCGGGGTCGACGGGCGCGTCGCGCCGGCGCTCGACCTGCACGCCTCCGTGCACCAGGTCGACGCCGCCCTGGTCAACGCGTTCGTTCCGGACCTCCTCGCCCAGGGTACATTCGACGCGGACGCCGAGCTGCGGGGGACTACCTCCGCGCCTTCCGGGCTCGTGACTTTCAAGGCGACCGGGCTGCGCCTGGCCGGCAGCACGGCGCGCGATCTTGCGGCCGTCGACGTGCAAGCCACGGCAAACCTGACGGCGGACGCCGCCCGGCTCGACGCGCAGGTCAGTGCCGGCCGCACCTCGCAACTGAAGCTCAGCGGCACCGCGCCGCTCAGGTCCAACGGCGTGTTGAATCTGAAGCTCACCGGCAGGCTCGATGCCGCGCTGGCGAATCCACTGCTGGAAAGGCGCGGTGAGCGCGCCGCGGGCACGCTCGCCATCGATGGCACCGTGACCGGGACTGCGCACGCGCCCGAGATCGGCGGCACCATCGCTCTCACGCACGGGGATCTGCGCGACTACGTCCAGGGCCTGCATCTTGGCGACATTACCGCGCAGCTGGTGGCAGGGCAGGGCATTCTCAAAATCGCAAGTTTCACGGCGCGTGCGCCGCCGGGGCAGCTGTCGATGACGGGCACGATCGGCGTGCTGCAGCCGCAGATCCCGATTGCGCTGCGCCTGACCGCGGTGAACGCCCAGCCGATCGCGAGTGATCTGCTGACCTCGAACCTGGGAGCGGATCTTAAGCTGCAGGGTACGTTGCGCGAGCGACTCGAGCTGTCCGGCACGATCAACCTCAACCGCACGGTCATCGGCATCCCCAACGCCATGCCGCCCGACGTCGCGGTGCTCGACGTGCGCCGGCCGGGCCACGCGCCACCGGCGGCTCCTGAGCACAAGCTCGTCATCGGACTTGATCTCGCGCTGCATTCCCCGCGCGAGATCCTGGTGCAGGGGCGCGGACTGAACGCTGAGCTCGGCGGCGACCTGCACATCACCGGGACCACCGACAACCCTCTGATCAGCGGCGGCTTCCAACTGATCCGCGGCACATTCGCGCTCGCCGGCAGCAATTTGAACTTCACGGCAGGGACGGTGAGCTTCAACGGCGCGGGCCTGAAGCACAAGATCGACCCGACTCTCGACTTCACCGCGCAGACGATAGTCGTTGATGCGACCACGACACTGCATATCACCGGGCTCTCCGACGCGCCACAGTTCGAGCTCAGCAGCACGCCCTCGCTGCCGCAGGATGAGATTCTCGCGCGCCTGCTCTTCGGCGTGAGCGCCTCACAGCTGACCGCCCTGCAGCTCGCGCAGATCGGCGTTGGCCTTGCGACCCTCGGTGGAATTGGCGGCGGCGGACCGAACCCGCTCGCCCGGGTGCAGAAGGCCTTAGGGCTGGATCGGCTTTCGGTCGGCAGCGCCAGCACTACCGGTGCAACCGGGACGCAGAGCACCGGCGCGAGCCTGGAGGCCGGCCGCTACATTTCGAATCGCGTGTTCGTCGGTGCGCGGCAAAGCACCACCGGGTTCAGCCAGGCGGAAGTCGACGTCGATCTGTCGCAGCACCTGAAGCTGCAGACGCGACTCGGCAACGGCACGGCCACCACCCAGGGAACGACCCCGGAAAATGATCCGGGCAGCAGTATCGGGATCAAGTATCAGTTTGAGTACTGAGCAACCGCCTGGCCAGTCCTCGCCATGCCGCACGCTGGCAGCGGTCCTCAGTGTGAGGATTCCGAAATCCAGTTCACTTCCCAGCTCTTGCCGCCGTCCGCCGAGAATGACTGCTCGAAGTGCGGCGTGTTCGTATTGGTTTTCGACCAGAGGAACCGCACCAGGATCGCGCGGTCGTCGAGTGTGTCCTGCGCATAGAACTCGCCGATGCCGTTCTTGAATTCGCCGATCTGCGGTACGGCGATAACGCCATCCTTGCTGTTAGCCCAATACAAATACCACTGGTGAGTCCTGGGATTGAACGTGCGCAAGGTCAGCCCCATGAGGCGGCCGCCGGAACCATCGGCCGCCGTCTCTGTCAGGTCGGCGCGGCCGTCCCAGATCTTGTAGCCGACAGAAGTGCCGGCAGCTTCCACCCACGTCGTGGAGCCCGTTAGGGGATGCACGAGGCGCTTCAGGTGGTACTTCAGGGTGCCGAAGAGAAAATCGAAATCGTGTTGCCCGGCCTGCTCCGCCACCACCGGTATTACCGGACGGAAATCCGCCTCCGGCACCCGGGTCTGATCCGTAATCCAGTTCACTTCCCAGCTCTTGCCACCATCCGCCGAGAACGACTGTTCGAAGTGCGGCGTATCCGAGTTGGTTTTCGACCAGATAAATCGGATGAAGATGCTTTTCCCGTTCAGCATGTCCTGGGCGTAAAACTCGCCCCGGCCATCTTTGTATTGCCCGATCTGCGGCACGACCAGAAGTCCATCCTTGCTGTTCGCCCAGTAAAGCCGCCACTGATGACTCTCAGGATTGTAGGTCCGCAGCGTCAGGCCTTCGATGTGATCGGCCGTGCTGGTGGTTTCGAACTCCTCGATCTGGGCGCGCCCATTCCACAGCATGCGGGTCATGGAGGTGCCGTCAAACTCGACCCAGGTCCTGGAGCCAGTCAGGGGATGCACCAGGCGCTTCAGGTGAATCTTCCAGTGCCCCGCCTCGAAGTCGAAATCATGTTGCCCATCGCGCGGCTCCGGGGTTGCCGTCGCGGGGGCTGCGGCGGACTGGACCGACGTCGGGCCAGCCTGAAAAAAAAGCACTGCTGCCGTGATCACCCAAAGTTCTGTCCGTGCACGCGCTGTCATGAAGTCGCTTCTCCGTTATTGTTTCGGTGTTCCCGCTGCGTTACCGGGCCACGGCCTGCTGGCAAAGTACGCCACGATACCTCCAAAGAGCAGCATGGCGAGGAGGTTGCGGAGAAAATTCGCCACCGAGAAATGCGGCCAGCTGTGCCACGCCGAAAGCGGCACGACGATGTAATTCATCACCAGAAAAATGACCACGCCGTAGAGCGCGCCGCCCCGGATCCAGTGCCGGCGCAGTGCCGGCACCACACCGGTGGCGGCGACAAAGACGGCAGCGATCACCACCGCCATGGCCTCCTGCAGCACGGCGCCGAGAATCACCGTACGCGTGCCGCCCGCAAAGGATTGTTCCCCGAGCAGGCCCCCGGCTATGGAGTGCAGTATGAAGGGAACGCTGCGCCGGCTGAGCAGGCAAGCCACCGCAATGTCGAGGGTCCCGGCCACGAGCCCGCCCGCCAGGGCCGCGGCGATGAACTCGCGAGGCCTTGCGTTCATGCTTATGTTGAAAGGGATTCAGACACGGAAGCCTGGCGCAATATAGCTGCAGGACGGCAACACCACATGCCGCGCGCAGCCGCTCGTGCCGCGACAAGTCCCGCTGGCACCACCCCGCTGGCCTTCTACGCCACGCAGCACCTAGACTCGTGCCATGCAATTCGCTCCCCTCCAGAATCCTGCGACCGCGCAGCGCGAGCGCCCCAGGCGCCTGGCGTTGCCTCTGCACGACGCCGACCCGGCTGAGCCGCCGATTCCCGCAGAACCCAGCGCCTGGGGCGTGATCTGGACATTCGGGGGGCTGGTGTGGCTGGGAGTCACCTGCATAGCGCTGTCGTGGCTGGCGCCCTGGGCCGGGACGCGGATCGACGGCGAGTACGTCGCCAGCGTCAGCGCGCACGGGGTGCAGCATGCCCTCGTGTTCCTGGTCGCAGCGCTCGCCTACCGCGCCGCCGTCGCGCTCGGATGGCCGGACACGCCGCTCGCGCGTCTGCGCGTTGTGCTGGTGAATGCCCTGCTCGCACTGTGCGTGGTGTTCTGGGCGGATGTGGCGATCGCACTCGTGAGCGGGTTCGTCGATGGGCACATGGCCGACATGCGCGACATGCTGCATGCGCTGCCCGATTTTTTGCGGCATTTAACACCCTGGACAGAGCCGCTGTATTTCTACCTCGCGCCTTACGTGCTCGGGCTGTGTGCCATCGGGCTGGTCATGATGAGCCACCGCCATCACCGCGAAGCCCTGCGCACGGCGGAGCTCGGGCGCGCCTACGCCGCCGCGCGCATGGCGATGCTGTCAGCGCAGTTGCAACCGCACTTCCTGTTCAACTCCCTGCACGCGATCATGGGACTGATCGACGAGAGTCCGCGTCAGGCCTCGGTCATGCTCGCGCGTCTGGGTGACTTTTTGCGTCACGCGCTGGAGATCAGCCACTCGCCCTGGGTTGATGTCGCAACCGAGCTTGCGGGACTGGAGGCGTACCTGGCCGTGCAGCAGACGCGCTTCTCGGATCGGCTGAACATTGCCATCGACGCGAGTCCCGAGGCGCTGGGGCTGTACGTGCCGTCGCTCTTGCTGCAGCCGCTGGCCGAGAACGCGATCGAGCACGGGCGCGACGAGAGCGGTCAAACCCTGCAGGTGCGCGTCGCGGTGGCGATAGTTGAGGAGCGTTTGTGTATCACGGTACACAACAGCCGCCCGCGACTGAGCGCCGAACTTGCGCCCGCCGATTACGGGCGCGGTCTAGCCAATGTCAGCCTGCGCCTGCGCGCCGCCTACGGCGCCGATGCGCGGCTGGTGATAGGGCCGGATGTGCAGGGCGGCACGACGGCGACTCTGGATCTGCCGGCGCGTCGCGGCGCCGTTGCAGGAGCGCTGCACTCGTGAACGGCCGAATAGCAACCTTCGTGGTGGACGATGAGCCGCTGGCCCGCCGCCGGCTGCTGCACCTGCTGCACCGCGTTCCTGACATCAACGTGGTCGGCACGTTCGGCTCGGCCGCCGAGGCTGCGGCGCAGGCGGGCGAACTGACGCCGCAGTTGCTGCTGCTGGATATCCGCATGCCGGAGGTCGACGGGTTTGAGCTGGTGGCCACGCTGGCCGGCAGGGGACTCACTCCCTACATTATTTTTGTAACCGCCCATTCGGACCGCTCCCTGGAGGCGTTCACGGTGGGCGCGATCGACTATCTTCTGAAGCCCTTTGACGATGAGCGTTTCGTGCGTGCCATCGAGCGTGCCCGGGCGTTGATTGCATCGGGCGATCACTTGAAAACTCCGGCCGCGCGGCTGCCCACGCTCGCCAGCGACCGCACGCGTCTGCTGCTCGCCGAACACGGCAAAGTCGTGGTGCTCCTGATGCGCGACATCGAGTTTGTGCAGGCGGCAGCCAAACACGTGAAGATCTACGCCGGCGGCCGCTGCTATTCGTTTCGCCAGTCGCTGCGGGAGATCGAGGGCCGACTCGACACCGCCTGCTTCGTGCGCGTGCACCGCTCGGCGCTCGTCAATGTGGAGTACATCGCCGAGATGCACCCGATGTTTCACGGCGACTATGAACTGATATTGAGGCGCGGCACGCGCCTCACACTGAGCCGCCGCTACCGCGAGCGCCTGGCGCCGTTCCTGCTCGAGTAAGGGCGCCGGCAAGCCGACCCGCGGTGCGTGGCGACCAGCCAACGCCCCAAACCCATGCATCCGGTCCCGCGCCTCGTGCGCCGGCTGCTCCGCTTGCGCCATTTCGCACTCCGCTCGCGCCTGTTGGGTTGCGGCTACGGACCTGCTGTCGCTACGTTTTCCGCTGCGCCGCGGCCGGCAACGGCGTCTTTCAGGGGAGTAGAACACATGATTCGACGGAAAATCCTCGGAGGTCACTTCGGGCGCCTGCGTGACCTGTCCGCGAACGGCCAGGGCACCTTGAGCCAGTCGTTCGGTCTCGCCTTCGCCGGCGGCGGTTCGGGCATCGCGCTGCGCGGACTTACCGTCGGCGGCACGCTGACGCTCTTCAACAGCGAGCGCATGATCGCTATGCGCAGGGCACTGCTGGCAAGTGCGTTCGCAGCATCGTTTGCATTCGTCAGCCATGATGCAAGCGCGCAACAGCAACAGGAGGCTGCTGAAGAAACCCCGGTGCTGCAGGAAGTCGTCGTCACGGGCTCCATGATCAAGAGGGCTAATGCCGAAACGGCCGTGCCCATCACGATCCTGAAGGCAGACGCCCTCAAGGACCAAGGCATCACGAGTGTGGAGCAGGCGCTCGACCAGCTTACGACCAACAACCCGCAGATAAACATCGCCCAAGCGGTAGGAACGTTCAGCGGAGGTGGCAGCTACGCCGACCTGCGTGGCCTGGGCATCGGCCGCACTCTGGTGCTCCTGGACGGCCAACGGATGGCCCCCAATGCCTTCAGTGGCAATGCGGTCGATATAAGCGGCATCCCGTTCTCGGCGATCGACAGCGTCGAGGTGCTTCGGACAGGCGCCTCGTCCCTGTATGGCTCAGACGCCATCTCGGGCGTGATCAACTTCATCACCAGGCATAATTTCCAGGGTCTCACATTCTCGGGCACCTACGACAAGCCGCAGCAGCAAGGCGGTAGCTCGAGCCAGGTGGAGGGCACCTTTGGACACGGAGATCTGGTGGCCGACGGCTATAACTTCATGGCCAGTGTAGGTTACAGCAAGCAAAACGAGCTCCAGGCGAGCGCGCGGTCGTTTTCGGCCGAAGGCTTTGATCCGGCGCGGGGCAACGGCGCTACTAACAATCCGGGAACGTGGCCCGGGTCTGTAATCGATTCAAACGGTAACTACTTTCAGCCTAGTGGCCCCAACGCGTCTGGCGGCAACGGGTTTCCGACCTGCGCGGGCAATCCGGAGCTGACGACGTATTTCGGCAACTGCGCATACAGGTATTCCGCCGCGACGGATCTGCTCCCGCAACACAGCGAACTTTCCGCGCTGGCGACCCTCACCAAGTCGATCGGGGCCAACAACTCCCTGCAGGCGCAGTACTTCTGGGCCCAGTCCGACGTGGTCGCTTGGTCCGGTCCGATGTTCTATGAGTTTCAGATGGACCCAGCGAGCCCCTACTTCCCTGGCAACGCCCAAGGCCCGAGCGTGGCTGGGCTGTTACCCTCGTACGGCGGCACCAGCGCGCCGAATCTGACCGGGTTCACCGGGTGTCCTAACCCGCCGCCGCCTGCTAAGCCGACGTGCGTTGCGTCCCCGGTCCTTGCGGTCTGGACCGACCCCAACAACAACCGCTACCTCGGCAACCTCAATACCGAGCAGCGGGCTCTGTTGACATTCGCCGGCAAGAACGCTGGTTGGGACTACAGCACGTCTATCAACTACAGCCAGAACATAAACGACAACCGCAATGTCTCAGGCTTTCCCAATGAGTCGTTGCTTGCGCCGAACGGCGTCCTCAGCGATCTGATCAACCCCTTCGGTCCCCAAAGCGCGGCCGGACAGGCCTTGATCAACTCATCCTACATAAGCGGCACCTACCTGATCGGCGAGGATAAGCGGTGGAGCGTCGATGGCCACGGCAGCCATGAGTTGGGCGATGTTATTAGCAAGGGCAATCCGGCGACCATCGCGCTCGGCTTCTCGGCAGGAGGTGAGCGCTTCAATTCCGCCACCACCCCGTATAACACCCTCACGCAGGCCGCAACCGGGCTTGGGGATAGTTCAGTCGAAGGGAGTCGCACGTTCCAGGCGCTCTTCATGGAGTTGGACGTGCCGCTCACCAGCACTCTCGATCTCACCCTCGCGGATCGTCAGGACTGGTACAGCGATTTCGGCACGACCAACAACCCGAAGATCCAGGCGCGGTGGCAGCCGGCCAGTTTCGTGACCTTCAGGGGGACCGCCTCCACCGGTTTCCGGGCGCCCACGCTTTTCTCCTTGAACAATCCGGACTCCCTGTCCGCCTCGACCGGCGGCAGCATGGGGCAAGGAAACCCGAACTGCGCGGTCACCCCCCCCATCGCGCCGTTTACTTCGGCGACTTGCGCCACGCAGGGATTGGGGTTGTTCGGCGGAAACCCGCATCTGACGCCGGAGACGTCGGAGAATTTCGATCTCGGTGTGGTGCTCACACCAATCACCGACCTGGGCATTACGCTGGACTACTACAGAATCCTCGTCAAGAACACCATTAGTGCCGTTCCG
>Ga0070761_10001793_pt1 | contig 13390 bp, 14 predicted proteins | sample HubBroMetageREF1_FD_66724 | JGI IMG/M metagenome (GOLD analysis project Ga0070761, IMG submission 66724) | Reference soil microbial communities from the Hubbard Brook experimental Forest, New Hampshire, USA - Hubbard Brook CCASE Soil... | ecosystem: Environmental > Terrestrial > Soil >...
CTCATTGATGCGTGGGATTTGAGGCCCGGAGATGACGTCCCGAAATTCATGGAGCGGGGTGTGCGGGATTCAAATCGGGTCTTAATGATATGTACCGAGAAGTACGTCGCTAAGGCGAACGATGGGGTCGGCGGGGTGGGCTACGAGGCGATGATCGTCACATCGGAACTTGTCCGCGACTTAGGCACGGCGAAGTTCATTCCGATCATCCGGCAGAGCACGGAACGTCCCGAAGTGCCAACGTTCGTCGCCACCCGCAAGTACATCAATCTGAGTGAGGGCGCTGATCGGGCTGCCGAGATGGAGACTCTGCTTCGGGACCTGCATTCGGTTCCCCCTGACAAACCACCGCTTGGCCGCTCACCGTTCGCGACCGCGGTTCCGGCGTCGGCGGCCACGCCCGTCGACGCTCCTGACAGAGCGACGTCGGAAGGCGCTGAAACGATCACCACGCCGGTCGAATATTACAATTCGGCACTCGGCATTGCTGAGAGCGCTGACATGCTGAGGTGGCGCCGCATGGTTGCCGGGGCACGGCGGGCGGTTGGGCCGGCGCTCAAGACATGGGCCAATCAACACGCAGCGACCCATCCCGGACAGATAGACGCGCTGATCGAGGAGAGCATGGAAGGGGCGGCTGCCTTTTCGCCTCTTACCGCGATTGCACTTGCAGGTGTAGCCTCCGGGCGCGCCAAATTCAGCAATCAGATAGGATTGCTGGAAGACATACTGAATCCATCGGAATGGCAGCGCGCGGGACTAGTGATCCGCGTTGAGCTCCCGGAGACGGGCGCCTTCGCTTACCAGGCTTTGCTCGGTTCTGTGTGCCTACACGTCGGTAACATCCGGCTGGCCATCGAGTTGGCGCGCTCTAGCACGTATAACCGGAAGACCGGTACTTCGATGCCCCTCTGGCAGCGGCACGATATCATCGGCTGGCCCGAGGCTCTCGGTAAGAATGCCACGAAAACTTGGCAAGTCGCGCTTGGGCTCTCGGAGCGGTGGCCATGGGTTGCGGAAGTCTTCACTGATCAAAGCGACTATCAGGCAGCGCTCTACGCGTACTACTTGACCATGAGTTTTATCGAGTTCGTCGAGCGCGTGCGAGCCAAGTTCGAAATCCCGGAGGACCCGGTCAAGGCGCACTGGTGGCCGGATGTCCCAGTGTTTTTTGAAACGACCGACGATGAGATCAAGCGTCGAGGCTACCAATTGGTCCTGGCCGAGAAGGCAGCTCTGCGCTCATGGTTGGCGGAAATCAAAGTCGACGAGAGGCAGCTCATCCAGTTATGGCCGCGATGGATCGGCGTCCAAACAAGAATCTTTGCCCAGGAGCGCCCATTATTCCACAGTGTCTTGGCATTCGAGCATTTGATCGATGATCTGTTCGACAAATAACCGCTCTCTCGTTTGCAGGACACGATAGCCAACAACCGGCACGGTCGGCGTTATCGCCCGACTCGCCGTTGGAACACCGACCGATGACATCCGTGGACCGAAAGTTGATCGAGCGGTTGCTGTACGAAAGCGAGGGCGACGCGCTCGATTTCAAACGAGATCAATATCCGTTTGTTGGTGCGACTGATGAGCAGAAGAGCGAACTGCTTAAGGACATTCTCGCGTTCGCCAACTCCTGGAGAAGAACGGATGCCTTCATACTCATCGGGGTTGACGAAGTGCAGGGCGGCGAACCTAAGCTTGTGGGAGTATCTACTCATCTGGATGATGCGGATCTTCAGCAATTCGTAAATTCGAAGGCGCATAGGCCCATCCGGTTCGCCTACCATACGATCCTCGTCGACACCACCTCAATTGGCGTCATACATATTCCCTCGCAGCATAGGCCGATCTTCCTCAGGAAGGCGTTTGGAAAGCTGAAGGCGAACACTGTCTATCTACGCCGTGGTTCCTCGACGACCGAAGCGTTACCCGACGAAGTCGCACAAATGGGTGCGACAGAACACTCGAGGGACGTCCTCGTCCCACAACTCTCTTTTCATATCGGAAACCGGGTCGCGAGGACGATTGAGCAGGCAATGCCAATACTCAAAGTGGCAAACGTGACCACCCCGACGGTGTCGGAGATTCCGGATTATATGGGCTCTGAGCAGTGGGCTATTCTAAACCGTGCGAACCGTGACTTTTACCGGCAGTTGATTGAGTACTACAGGGTCAGGACTAGTGTCGCGCAAGTTGGCTTCGCTATAACCAACGACGGACAGGTTCTTGCAGAGAACACGTCGGTGGAGTTGAGAGTGCCGGATGTGAATGACGAACTGATCCTGCTCCAGCAGGATGGTTTACCGATGCGGCCCAAAACCGTCCACGATCTGGTCCCCGACGTTAATGTCCACTTCAGGCACGAGGTTGAGGACGTAGCCGTCCGGCGAGTGCAGGACGAGTGGCTGGTGACTGTACATTTCGGGCGCATACGGCCCAAGGAAACGGTCTGGGCGGGCGACCTGCTATGGATTGGTGCGAACTCAAGCCGAGAGTTGACGTTACCGGGCCGCATATTCGCGGACAACATCCCGGATCCCATAGCTTGCGAGTTGCGGCTCAGCTTTGAGGTGACGGATCTGACTATCTCCCTGGATAATGCAATGCAAGCCTTCGCTACGGAGTCACAGTAGTCCGGCGACTGAAAGGCGAATCAAACATGCGAGACGCCCGCAGAGGCTGCTATTGCCTCGTTTACGCAACACCTTGCCATCTACGAGCGGCGGACCCGCGATGGCGACCATCGCAATGACCTTCGCACTCCCGATCTATGACGACTAGACAAGAAATGATATTGGGTGAGCGTTGGTGGCACTGCAATGTGCAATTTCGAGACGGAAGAATCGCAAGTGTTTGGATTCTTGCCGACTCGTACGGATCCGCAGCTTTGAAGTTAAAGGTGCGCTACACCGACGCAACGCTCGGCGAGATCACCGACAGAGGCGAGAACACGAACAGCCATAGATCCAGATAGACTCTATCGGGGTTTGGGTTCTTCGGAGAGCTAAGTAAATGCATATAGGCGTTATCGGGGGGCTTGGCCCTGCGGCGACTGATTTTTACTATCGGCGCCTGATCTCAACGTTTGCCCGCAACAAGGCGGCGCTTGAGCTCACCACCGTGCATGCCGACACACCAACACTCCTTAAGAATCTTGCAAGCAATGACGCTGTCAACCGGGCTCTTGCGCAACGAGCCTTCAAACGGATCGGCATCTTGGGAACTCGCACGGTAATGGAAACTCGGTTTTATGGAGGCCTTCCACGGTTGAGGTCGTCCCGCCCGGCGGCCAGGACCTGCAAGATGTGCACGAGGTCTATGTTGCGATGGCAGCGTCCGGCATAGTCACAGAAGCGCAGCGTGCGGTTTTCACCACGCCGGGATATACAGCATTCGGCGCTTTAAGTCGTGCGTCATGAGGCGAGTATAAGGCCTGGCCGGGGCGGCGCGGCTACGGAGGGCGATCATGCGGGAATTCAAGACTCGAGACGAAATCAGCGCGTGGCTAAACCGGGAGCTCCACAAGTACCCAGGGTGCCAAGAAGCGAATGCCAGCGTGCAGTACGAGCTCCTCGAGCCGGATGAGGACGGCTGCAACTGGTCTCGCGACCTCATCATCAATTATGGCCGTAACGACCACGTCATCGTGAACGAGCGCCTGCGTCCGCTGTTCGAAGAAGCGCGCCGACGCTTCAACGTGCGCGAACCGTGAGCGACGAAAACCTCGCCGCACGCTTGCCGCTCTTGCTGCCGCGCGCGCGCGCATGGGCAACGCGCGAGTCGCAGCGCATTTTGCGAAGCGGGCAGCCGCTCTCGGCGCAAGGTCTCGCGGTTGCCCGCGCCGTCGGCGTCGCGAACCCAGAGCGCATCCGCGTTCTCGAGGTTCCGGCGATTCCAGCCCCCGAGGATCCGGAGCTGAAGCAACTCGCGCTCGACCAGAAGCTCATCCGGCCAAGCACCGGCGGGCTCACCTTGGGTTATGGGATCTTCATCGTGCAGGGGCGGTTGGATGTACGACTTTTGTCTCACGAGTGCCGCCACGTGCATCAGGTTGAGGCCGCCGGCGGCCTCGAGGCCTTTCTGCCGCTCTACCTTCAGCAAATTGCAGGGTTTACCTATGACAATGCCCCGTACGAACTCGATGCCCGACAGCACGAACTCAACGCCTGGCCGGCATCCTGATCGTTTCGTCCGCAAACGGAGTGCAAACGGTAAAAAGCGTGACGGCCGGCAGCGCTGCCGATCTTAAAGGAGTGCATAAACTGTAACTTGCAGAGCCACGGACGACCGCCTTCGCAAGCAGGAATTGAAATCTGCTGCGAGCAGATGAGGGACCATGAGCTTCTTGTATCAGCGAATCACCAAGGGCCAGCCATCGATGAGCGGTACCTTGGACGAGCCCGACGGTGCTCCCTAGCCCCGGTTTGCGCTATTTTCGACCGTCAACTGGATGCATTCCTTGGCGATCGGTGTTCAGAACCCACCGATTGACAAGTCAATGGCTCGATCCGCCTATTCGAGCGTGCAGCGGGGGACCTTAAGTGATCCCGCGATCAACACGGTCTTCGAGCAACTCCTTATGAGCCTGCATCATGTGTCGGCCTTACATGAAATGCGCGGCAAAGAACTTAACCTGACCCGCGTCGCCATCATGGCGTGGTACTACGGCGTCTACTGCGCCGCGAGCGCCATGATCGCGGCCCAAGATGGTACGCAACAGCAGGATCATGCGGGTACGGCGAACGCGTGGGATCGCCAGATTGTCGCGAACGGCTTCGCGTTGGCGCCGTTCAGCTATCGGCTAACGACGCTCGAGAATCCGGCCGCGCAGCAGGAGCTCGCGATGTTGCGAGGTTCGAACACGTTTGATGTGAACAGTCGACCGTCGAATCCGACCGAGGCGTATGGTGCTTGCATATCTTACCTCAGCGGAACCCGGGACTACCGGGAATGGCAAGTCTGCGAAGCGCTCAAGGAGAAGGAGTTGCCCAGGCTCGGCCTCACGAATTTCCGCACACGACAAGCTCGCGACTTGCGCGATGATCGCTTAAGGGGAAAGACCTTGGGGTTCCTGCATCAGGCCTTCCGGTACCGCGGCAAGGCGAACTATCGCGATGCGTTGTTCTTGACCTATGGAGGCGGGGTGGGTGCGAGCCTCACGGGTTTCATTGCGGATGCTGAGGTGGTGCTCAAAGCCTTCGTCGTGATGGCCGGCGCCTTCTGCGCTCGACGAATTGGATCGACGTTGTGGCAGCGATTTCTTTCTGACCTCTCAGCGCAACTCCATTTGTCAGTCATGCCTCAGGATGTGTGGATGTAGGGAAAGAGACGGAGCGACGGAATGCAAGTATTGATCTACAAGCGTACCCATCCGGGCGATCCCAACGCCGATGGCGTCTTTGGGTGCGAGGACTGCATGGGTGCTGTGCGTAAGCGGCAATTCGATGCCGTGATTGGCGTTGGCGGCATCGGTCCTGAAGCCCAAAGCCACGGGCTGGATCGGCGCTTGAACTGGGTGGGCGCCGGTGCCCATCCGAGTAGTATTCCAGTCGGCCTTCGCGGACCGCTCGTCACCTTCGATCGATTCTTGTTGCTCGAAGATCAAGGCCCCGAGCTTCAAAGCATCGCACCTGCGCTTGCGCGTCATATGTACACCACCCACCGACGCGTGGTGATGTCCGATCGACTAGGTCGGAACCTGCAGCGCGAGATTCAGAAGATTCTCTCGCTCGCCGTCCGCGCCCGAAAGAGAGCGACTTCGCGATTTGCGCGACCGCAGAAGCGAGCATGCCATCCACGCCCGTGCGCACCAACGAGGGGTTGCAGTGCCGGGGGGGCTATAAGGAAGCGCCCGACGACAAAAACGTGCTGAGCCCACCTCTCTACGCCTGCGTCGTTCTCAAGATTGACTATCCGTCCTGAGTTCCATAACCGACGTCATTTGCCCTGGCGACCTCGGCGACTTCTCCCTCAAATCCAGGCAAAATTTGTGAGGCGGCCCAAGCGGGCAGAACGGGTCGGAAGGACTCAGTGGCGGTCGTCTGCGTGCAGCACGACCAGCAGTCCCACAGTGGTGAGCGTCGCGGGTGCTCCGATCGGAACTTCATCACATTAAAATACCTGCCATGAAGCGGCCATTCGCAATGGGCGGTAGGCTACGATCATGGACGTGTTCGGGCCGCAGCGATTAAAGAGGACGTGATGAAGCAGCCGTCTCGTTTCATGCCGGAATATCCTCTAAGGCGCCCGGGTGTTGTCGGGTGGCTGGTTGCGCTCGCCTACGTAGTACTTTTTGTTTGGCTCATCGCCGAAGGCCTCCTCAAGAACCCGTGGGCGGTGCTTATCGGTGTCGCAGCCGTCCTGATGGTGGTCGTATCGGTCAGGCATGGTCGGGCACGTGCCGCGGCCTTGCGGGACCTCGCGATGCGGCGCGAGGGCCAATCGATCTGCGACTTCGCGAGAGATTTTGACGCTCGCGATGTGGATACGCGGGTGATTCGCGCGGTCTACGAGCAACTTCAGCAGTATCTGAACCCGACAGTGGAACAATTTCCCGTGCGTGCGGACGATGAGTTGCTTGGGAAGTTAATCTACGATCCAGACGACCTGGATATGGACCTCGCGGTGCAAATTGCGGCCCGTACCGGTCGATCACTCAAGAGGCCACAGGACAATCCACATTACCAACACATTTGCACGGTGCGGGACTTTGTGTGCTTTTTCAATGCCCAGCCCCTAACTACGGCGCCAACGCCGTAGCCGCACCTTAGCCACATCCACAGTGAAAAAGACCCAGCTCAGGCCGGCATCGATCGTTGCGATCCAGTCGATGGCACATCTGATTCGGCAGGTGGCCTCCGAACAGGGTGTTGCCTACGAAGAGGTGCCGGTCCCGGAGCGAGACGACTTGATCCGATTTTCGTTCGCACCGATGGACGACGCCGCTACTCGCAAGCTCGTCTTTGCGATCCCGCGCGAAGCATGCGCCTATCGCGCGGTATTCGGTGATGGGCCGCCTCCGGGAATGAGAAAGTGACCTTCAGCCTATTTGCATGGCGCTGTACGAACATGCACGGATCCGGAGTATTTACGGATAGCGTCATGCTCCTGCTCGGCCTGGCCTTCGTTGCTGGAAGTTTTCTTCGAGATTTGCGGCTCGGTCCTCGTGGGCCGCTACCGCCGGGTAGCGGTACCCCGGCGGGTTTTCCCATAAGGGTCATAATGTTTTTACTCGGTTGGATGGTCGTCTTTCAAGGCGTCAAACGACTCGTCCTGTGTCCGTGATTACCTGATACGGCACGATCCCGTAAATGAATAAAATGACTGACGAGGAAATTGAGAGCTGGGCTAAAGCCTATATAGACGCGCAGCAAGGTGATGCCATAGATGCGGACCATCCGCTCTGGTGGGCGGTGGACAATTTCTGGGAAGGCGGCGACCGAGTGACTTCGACCGAAGATCGATGGAATGCAATTCTGAGGATCCTGAGCCTTAATCCGCCGCAGTCTGTCATCAGCATGCTCGCGGCGGGCCCTTTGGAGGACGACCTAATAGCGGACCACGGCGCCGAGTTTATTGACCGAGTTGAACTCGAGGCTCGTCGCAGCCCGACATTCGGTTACTTGCTGGGTGGAGTGTGGCCCAGAGGAGGCTCAAAGGAAATCTTCTCGCGACTCGAAAAAAGCGCGTGGAAAAATGGTGTGGTAGCGGGAGCGACTGAAAGCGCAGCAGCCGCGGTTTTCGAAGTCGGCCTCGAAGTCTCAGGCGGCGAACTGCGAACGGTGACAGTCGGAAAATAGGCTTGTATGTGGCGGCTCTTCCCCAAATCTTGGTTTCGATCTCAAGGGCGCGACGGCCCACAGATGGCTGTGGCAGCCGAAAGCTTCGAGAACCAGTGGCGTGACTTGCTCACTCATACGCTGGCGCAAGTGATGGGACGAGAGACTCTTTCGGTCGAAGAGGCGGTGACGCTCTTGCCAACGCTCGATACCGCAATATTGCTGTCGTTTGATGGAACGATGCGGCGTGGATGGCATTCCTATTATTCGGAATACGCGTCGCGTGGGCGCGCACCAACCTTGACACTGGTTTCGGACCCAACGGAGGGAGCCGCATTTCTGTTCACCGCTGCATGCCAGAGCAACGGATTCATTCGGGAGCGAGCCATCATTGCATTTGAACACTATCCGGGCCGACTGGCCTTGGTAGCTGCCCTGATTCGATGTGACGATTGGGTGCCGCCCGTTCAACGGGCGGCTGTCACTCTGCTGGTGCGCCTGGCCGAAACCCATATCGGGGAGCTTCTATACGAGCAGCTGCCGCTCTTGCTGCGTCTTCAGCGGAGACAACGGGTCGCGGAGGAACTGTGGGCCCGTCATATTGAGCCCGTGTTGCGATCACCTCGCTTCCGCAACTCGCGCTGGCACAGCACGAAATCCCCGGATGCGGCGGCTCGCACGTTCGCGTACCGACTGATTCTGCAGGCGGATCCCGATCGTTCGGGGGAGGTTTTCAGCAACGCGTGCGCGGATCTACATCCTCAGGTTGCACTTTGGAGCATCGGGAGCGTCGGGCAGGTTCTTGATCCCGGACGGGCAGAAGAACTTATCCGGCGCGCCATTCGGCATCGAAACTCTGCCGTCCGAGCGGCGGCCTTGAGACACTACGCGAGCCTTGGAACGGAGAACCTTCGGGAAGAACTGGAAGAGTCGATCTTCGATTCATCGCGAGGCCCAAGAGACGCCGCAGCTTACTTGCTCCAAAGCCTCTTTCACCTCTCAGCACGCGATCGCTGGAGGCAAGTCATCGATGCAGGACCCGGCGAGCGTCTCCGGGTCGCCGTTACCGCCGTATCGTACGTCGCTGAGTCGGGGGATGTCGAGCGGCTGGAGCCTTTTCTCGACGATCCCACGGCACGGATCCGTGCCGCTGCCCTGCGAGGCCTGATACGCGCGAAAGCCGGCAGGAGCGATGAGTATTTCATGCGCGCACTGCGCGACCAGAGCGGGCTCGTAGTCCGTCACGCGATGAGTCTAGTGTCGAAGGAAGGACAGCTGCTTGGGCGCGCAGAGCTCGAGCACGCCTACGCAAGCGCGCAGAGCGAGGCTGTTCGTCGGCAACTCGTCCGGGGAGCGCGATTGCTGGAGAAATGGGACACGTTGCGTTTTCTGTTGCCCCTGCTGTCGACGTCGGAAGCGCTGGTTGCCCGTGAGGAAGTCACTCGATGGATTCAATCAGCCAATCGCAGGTTTGCGGGACCGGATCCGGAGGACCGAAGGGTCATTTCACAGTACTTGGCCGAACTCGGCCAATCGACGGATGCACGTCAGCGACTTCAGATTCTAGAGATCATGAGGCATTCTTGATGGCGATGGAAAGACTTCGCCGTGACCCAATCGCACCTGTCCCGAAACACAACTTGTCTGGCATGAAACAGCCAACCTTACACGTCGCTCCCGGACTGTCCGCGGCCGGCAGCATGCGCATGGCCGCGCGGATGGACGGCCGGGATGACGAAGTCATTGGCTTGCCGGATTCGCTGAGCTTTGGACCAATCGACTACCCGGACCCCAGAACGCGCAGCGCGTGGGTGAAGGATGTGCTGGGCTACGACTGGCACGATGTGGTGGAAGAAAGCGGGCAGTTCTGGAATCGGGTTCTCACGACAGACAAGCCGCGTGTCCTGTGGTTCTCGCGCCGTAGCGTGATGGAATACACGGCATTTCTTGAAGGCGTGTGGCGCTTAAGCGACGCGCCATACAGCGTCCTTGACATTACCGACCTCCCAATAATCCGCCGGAACAACCGGCGCGAGAAGCTCCCGCCGCAGACGGGTGCGTGTGTGAGCCTGATTTCGCACGAGGCGATGCTCGATAGCGGATTGCTCGATAAGGCCGCGCCTATCACTGAGGCACAAAAAGCGGCGTATCGTGCACTCTGGGCCGAACTGCGCGCCGAGAATGCGCCGTTTCGCGTGGTTGATGCCCAGGGGATACATTCCGCGCCGCTGACTTTCTTCGACGACATGGTCCGCTCGTGCGTGATAACCGAATGGCGGAAATGCGCCCGCGTTATCGGCGAGGCGCTCGGAAAGGATTGGGAGAGCGGATATCACCAGGTGGGTGATCTGGAGCTTTTTTCGAGGCTGCAGAAGCTGGTGGAACTGGGGATCGTAGAGAGCGAGGGCGACATGACCGACATGCGCCAAAGCAAGGTACGGCTGCCGGCAGCCACGTAGTAATCGCGATTTATTTCCTTTCCGCGTTCAATCGGGCGATGTCTTCCTCCGTGACCGACTTAAGCGAAACGCAGGAAGTAACCGTCCGGATCCAACACTGCGAACTGCTGTCTCTCATCCATCCTTTCCGTGCGCCAATACCAAACAATATCCAAAGGCGGGAATGACTTGTAACGACGAATCCGCCCGCGTTCGTGACTACCTTGGATGTTGCTGAACGCCTGCATTTAGGAACGGCGCTGCCACAGCGCTGGACAGCACGCTCTCGAGCTTCGTGGCATCGCCGCAGGACAGTGCTTTGCTAACCATCGCCGGCGCGCCGGCGACGCGTATCACAAGCGATTCCCAGTGCCCGTCCGTGTACTCGATCATGCACGGTCTCGGCGGCGCAACGACGACTATCTCTGCGGGGATCTTGCTCGGATCCTGAGTCGGGACGGGTTCAGGTTGAGCCGGCGCCGCTGGCGGCCGCAGCAATTGATTGACCAAGCATGCAATGTCCCTGGCCTGCTCAACGGTCGGTCGGACCTTCGCCACGACGTAGTGCTCGTCCACAAAATGATTGCCCTGCAGTGTCGCCTCGCTTTCCACGGATCGAGCGAGATACTTTGTCGCATCATATTCCACGCGACCCGATATCCCTACGGAATCGCCCTCGTGATAAGGCGGTGGCAATCCCCCGCCACCCCTCGCTCACCACGCCATCGGTGAATGGCCAGACGTCGGGCTTGGTGGAAAATCGACGTTCGCGGCTGGGATTGGTTGACACGCTTCGCATGCTTGCAATTGCGACGGCGATCTTCTCGCGATCCGTTTCGAACGGTCCTGGCAGGCAAGGCGATGCTGAAGCGGGTATCGATGACACTGGAGCTGGTATCGACTGAGTGGACACCGACGCGCACCCGGACGAAAGGGAGATCAGAGCGACGACAAGTAGTCTTGTGCGGTTACGCATTCTCTGGTGCACACTCACGCCGCGTAAAAAATTCGTAAGGTTAATAGTCTAATCAAGGTATTGGCCGTGGACCGGAACATCTCAATGTTCGGTCGCGCGTGAATTGGCTTTGATGCTGAACACGATCGACTTACAGCCAAGATCGGCTCGCTCCGGCAGTTCCGGGCGCTGGATGGGATTGCCCGCAGCAACCTTGGCCCAGTAGCCCCGGGGCGGCGACGGAATGTCGGATCGGCGGCAGACCTTCGCGAGGCCCACATCCGATATGCCGAATCGCCGCGCGAGGCTTGTCGTCGGTTCTGACCATATCAATTCATAGAGGTCCCTGCGCGATATTCTATGCACCCGCGGAAGTCCCGTCGTCTCGGCCTCCTGTGTGCTATCAGCTGGGGATGCGCCGTTTGTTCGCTGGCGTGTTCTGGCCTGGGTCACTTGGACGACCGAATCACCATGTCGGTCGAGTGCTCGCTGCCGATCTTCGGTTTGAAAGTAAGCGTAGCCGGCCGTCGTCTTTTGGTCCTTGTGGTTCAATACGGCGCCGACCAGATGCAGTGAGGCACCGTCTCGTACTAACCAGGATCCCACGGTTCTCCGTAAGTCGTGGATTCGTAGGTCATGGTATCCGGTCTTCTTTCGGATGCGTCTCCACATCGCGTCGAGGTACACGAGGGGTTCTCCAGGTATATCTCCGCGGATGATGTAGGGGTTGTCATCGGGTCTGGAAATCATGTTGAGCCTGGCGATGGCAGCCCGGCTCAAGGGCGCGAGGACGGGATCGCCGTTTTTGGTCTTCCCGATATAGAGGGTCCGGTTGTCCCAATCGACGTCCGACCACTTGGCATTCAGAATTTCGCTTCGGCGGACACCCGTCAGAAGGAGTAGCCATAGAGCATGTCCGGCGAATACGTTGGGATCCTCATCAATCGCGGCTACGAGCGACGGCATCTCAGCTGGCGTCACGTATCGTCGTCGCTTTTTCTCGGCGAACGGCACGATCTCGGTACCCGGGTTTCGGATTTCCTCCGGAATCATGCCTAGATGACAGCCAACGTTGTACATTTTGCGAATAATCGAGATGAATCGATTGGCGGTGTAAGGGTGCTTTTTGCCGATGTCCGTGTGAATGTTCGCGATGTCGGCCCGGGTGATCGACGAGGCTAAATGCGCGCCGAATCTTGGAATGAGTAATTGATTGAGATAGGCCTCATCGGTCTTCCAGGTCCGCTTTTTGAGCTTTGCGTGTCCATTGACGTAGGACTCAGCCAGCTCTCTTACAGTCGGTGTTGCCCGCATTTGGTCGATGCTAGACCTCGGGTCTTTACCGTCCGCGGCGGTGCCAAAATACGATCGAGCCCGCCGGCGCGCCTGTTCCAAAGTCAGCGCGTCGGATCGCCCGAGATCCACCAGGCGCCTTCGCTTTTGAATACGGTAGCTGCATACGTAGCTGCCGCGTCCGTTGGGGAATTTACGCAGGCCAAAGCCGGGCAGTGCAAGATCCCAATAAATGCATTGCGATTTTCGGCGCGCGTCGCCAACATATGGAAGCGACCGAATATTGTCTTGACGAAGCTTTACTCTCGGCATGAATGTCGAACCTGGCAGATGGGTGACCAAAGTGTGACTGCGGCGGATCGTAGTCGAGGAAGCGCTAGCGATCCAAGTCGAGGCGGCAGTACGATAACTGGTTGAATTACAGAGATAAACCCTGCTGCAGCGTAGTCAGTCGTACAAAAAGTGACCGCTCTTAATCAATTGGTCGTAGGTTCGATCCCTACACGGCCCACCAAATTCCAATAATTCCCGTAAGTTAGACCCATTTAGTTCGATTCAGATTTTAATCGCCGGAATCAATTGGTTGTCAGTTCGATTCTTGGAAGGATTGGCGTCAAAACCGAGCTTTAGCCTAATGGAGGCAGATCCAGTCGGTTTGGGAGTGACCAAAGAGTGACCGGACCACGCTAAGGTTAACGCGTGATTGACGCCGCCCATGCACTCGTGTCTTTCGAGTCGGCAAATGACCCAAACAGACCGGAGACCACTACGCCGAATCCGAAAGCCTTGACGCCTTGACCGGTAGCGTAAGCCAATAAATCGATCGGACTTGGCTTAAGTGGTCGAATGATCGGGCGAACTTCGACATCAAAACCGTCGCCCTCCGCGGCTTCGAAGACTTGCATGGGCGCGTGGAAGTGATTGGA
>Ga0070761_10001794_pt1 | contig 13390 bp, 8 predicted proteins | sample HubBroMetageREF1_FD_66724 | JGI IMG/M metagenome (GOLD analysis project Ga0070761, IMG submission 66724) | Reference soil microbial communities from the Hubbard Brook experimental Forest, New Hampshire, USA - Hubbard Brook CCASE Soil... | ecosystem: Environmental > Terrestrial > Soil > Temperate...
GCTCGGATTTCTGGATGGAACGCTGCCAAACGCGGCCCTGCAGTTCGGCAATGGCTGCGTCCGGCCTTCCTTGATAGAGCACTCGGCCTTCGTGGATGATCGCCATGTTCGTGCAGAGATCCATCACATCTTCGACGATGTGAGTGGAAAGGATGACGATCACCTGTTCGCCGATTTCCGCTAGAAGATTGTAAAAACGGTTGCGTTCGCCTGGATCGAGGCCGGCCGTGGGTTCGTCCACGATCAACAGTTTCGGATTGCCGAGAAGAGCCTGGGCGATTCCAAATCGCTGGCGCATTCCGCCGGAGAAGCTGGTGAGCGATTTTTTGCGAACGTCGTAGAGATTGCAACGGCGAAGCATCGCGTCGACCAATGCCTTGCGCTCCTTCGTGTCCGAAACTCCCTTCAGCAAGGCGATGTAACTCAGCATGTCCTGGGCCGAGATCCGGGGATAGACGCCAAAATCCTGCGGGAGATAGCCGAGCAAGCGGCGGACTTCCTCTTTTTGGCGCAGGCCGTCGAGATCGCCCAAGCGCACCGTGCCGCTGTCAGGTTCCTGCAAGGTGGCGAGCGTCCGCATCAGAGTGGATTTGCCCGCGCCGTTCGGTCCGAGTAATCCGTACATGCCGCAAGGGATTGTCAGCGATACGTTTTCGAGGGCCTTGACGCCGTTGGGGTAGGTCTTCGAGAGATTTTCGATTCGCAGTTCCATTGGGAGCTCCGCCCTTCAATACGAGTGCCGGCGAGGAAAGGTTTCCTCGATTCTCGGATAGGTCCGCGCCCGCGCTGAAGCGATGATGCGGCCGTGTTCTCTGGTTTCGGCCGCCCGAGCATACCGTAGTTTCGGCGCTAATTCGCTCTTTCGCGCCCCGCGAACGGAGTAGGACCGTTGAGGCGAAAGGGGCGAAGGTCAGGGGCCGCCCGGAAATTTTACTGACAACTAGGATTTTTTACCGGGCGAAGAGAATAGAAGGCTATTGTTTGCAACGACTTAGTTTGGTTTTAAGCGTGCGCTACGTATTTGCGTCAGGGGGGAGGAAAGCCGAGGATCCCTTTAAGGGGATTGAGGGCTGGGCCGGCTTCCTTCCCCCGGCTACCTTCCGCCGCTTCTCCCCTAACCCCTCCAATCATATATATCGCGGCGGGGGTGTCTTCCAAGGCCGCCGCTCTGGCTAAGACTTCGATTGGACCTATTCCGGAAACTTATGAGCACGCTCCTCCGAAACTCTGCGTGGATTGTCGCCAAATTGGATAAAATTCGGACCGCTGCTCTCAGGTTCGCGAATGGTCCTGAGTTCCGGTTGGGGCGTGGTCCAATTGGTAGGACACCTCACTGTTAATGAGGACGGTGTTGGTTCGAGTCCAACCGCCCCAGCCAAACTGATCGTCGTCGAGAAGTCATCTCACAGAATGCTCCGGTGTTCCGTCCCAAAGACCCCAGGGGTTAAAACCCCTGATTTTTTGGATCCCTTTCGGCACGACTGAAGTCGTGCCCTGACACAAAGCCCCTATGAAAAGTTTCCTAGTCCTTCACGACGGGGAAGCCGGCTTCGGTCCAACTGCGCCAGCCGCCGTCCATGGAAACGACTTTGTGGTAGCCCATCTTCTGAAGATTGTCGGCCGCCAGCGCTGAGCGGAAGCCGCCGCCGCAATAAAGGACGATGGGTGTGTCCTTGTCCGGGATGGTCTTCTCGATGTCGCGCTCGATCACGCCTTTGCCGAGATGAATCGCGCCAGGAATGTGTCCGCGCGCCCACTCGGATTCCTCGCGCGTGTCCACGAGAATGAATTTGTCGCCGGAATCCATGCGTTTCTTCGTGGCCTGAAAATCCTCTTCTTTGATGCGCTTCTTGGCATCGTTCACGAGCTTGAGAAAACCTTCAGGATGGTTCGGAGCCATTCGTATTCACCTCGCCTTGTCGATATTTGTCATTTTCCATTCTCTTTTCTCCCATTTCAAATTATTTCATGTCGCGCCAATTGGGGCCGACCTTTGTTTCCGCGACGAGCGGGACGCGCAGCTTGTACGCTCCCTCCATCACTTCCTTGACGAGCTTCGCGAGCGCGGGAATCTCTTCGTCGGGCGCTTCGAAAAGCAATTCGTCGTGGACTTGCAGAATCATTCGCGACTTGAATTCGCCAGTGAGACGCCGGTCAAGCTCGATCATCGCGAGCTTGATGAGGTCGGCGGCTGCGCCCTGCATGGGAGTATTCATCGTGGTGCGCTCGGCAAAATTGCGCATGTTCGGCTGGGGTGAATTGATTTCCGAAATCGGACGGATGCGGCCGAAGAGGGTCTTGCTGATTCCCGTTCTGCGAACTTCCGCGATCTGCTGGTCAAGGGTTTTCTTCACGCCGCTGTAGCGTTCGAAGTAGGCGGCGATGAATTTGGCCGCTTCCTTCTGGTCGATGTCGAGCTGTTGCGCGAGGCCGAACGCCGACAGGCCGTAGATCACGCCGAAGTTGATCACTTTTGCGACGCGGCGATGCTCGCGCGTCTGCATCAGCGGGGGAACGGCGAAAACTTCCTGTGCCGTTCGCGAGTGAATGTCTTCTCCGCGGCGAAACGCGTCCGTGAGAATCGGATCCTCGGAAACATGCGCGAGGATTCGCAGCTCGATTTGGGAATAGTCGGCCGAGAGAAGCTGATGTCCCGCGGGGGCAACGAACGCGGCGCGGATTTCGCGGCCCAGCTCGGTGCGAATGGGAATGTTTTGCAGATTCGGATTCGAGGAGCTCAGCCGGCCGGTGGCCGTTCCCGTTTGGCTGAAACGAGTGTGGACGCGGCCTGTGGCGGGATGAATCAGCCGCGGGAGCACATCCGCGTACGTGGATTTGAGTTTCGAAAGCTCGCGGTATTCGAGGACTTTCTTCGGGAGTGGGTGCAGCGGCGCCAACTCTTCGAGAATATCGGCGGCTGTGGAGCGAGATCTTGGCCGGCCACGACCTTGCTTGGGTCCCTGCAAATTCAGCTTGTCGAAAAGAACTTCCGCGAGCTGCGGCGGCGAATTGATGTTGAATTCGAAGCCGGCAAGATCGTAGATGGCTTTTTCCAGGTTGGTGATTTCTTCCTGCGCCTTTGCTGAGATGATGTCGAGCTCGTTTTTGTCGACGAGAACGCCCGTCGCTTCCATCCGAGCCAGGACCGGCGCGAGCGGCAGGTCGATTTTTTCGTAGAGATCGACGAGGCCTAGCTTTTCGACCTCTTCGCGCAGCAAGGGAGCGATGCGGAGCAAGAAATCGGCGCGCTCACCCGGCGCGCCCGAGAGGGTGCGGTTCAGTTGGCGCAGGACGACTTCGGCGAAAGCGTGGTTCGCGGTGGTGGGGCGCAGGAGGTAGGAGTACAGGATTGTGGCGTGGCGGATTCCCGCGACGCTAGAACCCGATTCGTCGATACTCGGACCCCTTAGACAGCCACCCTTCTGCGCAAGCTCGGCGGCCGGAGCGGAGAGCAGGTGAAACAGTTTTGGGTCGTGGACGACTTTCGGGTGCTTCGAGTCCGCGAGCCATTCCTTCATTGCGGCAAGGCTTTTGTCCTCGACGTCGTTGGCCGCGACACGCGCGGTTCCCGTCTTGGGGGCGACCTCGATGCCAAGAACGCGAGTGCCGAAGCCTTCTTCGTCCGGATCTTCCGAGTCGAGCGAGAGCCAAGCCGCGGCTTCTTGGCCGCGCGGAATCGAGCCGAGGAGTTTGTGGAGCGACTCGGGCGAATCGAGGTTGGCGTAGTCGGTTTTCTGATCGTCCACAAGCGGCGCGAACTCGCGCAGCAGCGAAGTGAAGCCGAGCTCGACGTAAAGATCGTGAAGGGACGGCAGGTCGGGCGGGGCCATCCGCAGCGTTTCGAGCTCGAGAGGCACGGGCGCGTCGGTGGGAATCGTCGCAAGTTGCTTACTCAGCTTGACGAACTCGCCATGTTTCTGGAGAGCTTCGCGATAATTCGCGCGCTTCACCTCGGAGGCATGCTTCAGCGTTTCTTCGGCGCTGCCGTACTGCTGGATGAGCTGCCGCGCTCCCACTTCGCCAATACCGGCTTTGCGTCGTTCGCCCGGAGCGGGCTTTTCGTTCGGGTCGCGCGCGCCGGGAATGTTGTCGATGGAATCGCCCATCAACGCCATCACGTCCGGGACTTTTTCGGGCGGCACACCCATGATCTCTTCCACTTTTTGCGCGTCGAGGAGGAGGTCGCCCTTCATGGGGTTCAGCAAACGGACGGGGCCGCCGACGAGCTGCATCAAGTCTTTGTCGCTGGTGACGATGAAGACTTCGAAATTCTGCTCGGCGGCCTTGCGTGCCAGAGTGCCGATGACGTCGTCGGCTTCGTAGCCGGGAAATTCGACTATCGGCAAACGCATGGCCTGGCAGTAGCGCCGCACAAACGGGATTTGGATCGAAAGGTCCTGGGGCATGGGCGCGCGCTGCGCTTTGTATTCGGCGAAGAGTTTGTCGCGGAAAGTGGGCGCGGATACGTCGAAGACGACACCCAGGTAGTCGGGCTTCCAGTCCTTCACGAGCTTGCGAACCATGTTGGCGAAAAGATAGGGGACGTTGGTCGGGAGGCCCTTTGCGTTGCTTAGGCGCTGCGGCATGGGCGCGTAGAAGGCGCGAAAGATGTAGCCCATCGCGTCGATCAGGAAGAGGCGCTTGGAGTCTTTGGGAGGCATTCGACCAGTTTCCGTGCGGCGGGTAGATGGCGAAGTGCCCCGGCGCGACGACAAGGTGCCGAGTATAACAGAGGTGGCAGAGGCTTCATGGTGGAGGCCTGAGGCAAAGTGTTCGCTTTGACTTCGCTTTGGGGAAAATATACCCCCCTCCCTTTTGCTTATTAGAATGGTTAGGTGATGAATGTTTTCAATCATTTGCGTCGATTTCTAATCGCGGTTTGGTTATTAGAATTCCGGCCCCGGGGAGAAAGTACGGCGAAGGCGTCTTCGCCCGAGGCTTCGGCGCCCCGTGACTGCCTTCGGTGGGTGCGTGGTGTCGTTTTGTCGAGCATAAAAACAAGTCACGGTAGCACAAGGCTGAAAGGATGGGTAGGTTCAAAGTTACGTTAGTAGTCCTATAACCAGTGAGGCCGAAACACGCTTTAACCACAGATCCCGAATCTCGAAGTCTCGGGATCGGGGCAGATAAACACAGATGAAGAAAGAAATGCAGACGACGAGGACGTGGGGGAGTTGGGCTGGGATGGGATGGAGAGAGGAAAGTTCAGGCAACCGGCTGGGACCGGGATTTGCGTGACTTAGTCCGCCGGGCCACGTTAACCTCTAATCACCATCACTCAAGGGGCCAAGTCCGGTATTTTGTAACGTTTGTGAAATATTTCACGGCGGGCATACGTATCAGCTTATGGAGCGACGTAAGACATCGGGAGAGATGAGCGCCGCAGAGTTGGCAGAGGTGCTGGCGCAGGTCCGGGCAGGGGACGCGGACGCCTGGGGCGAACTCTATCGGCAATACGCGGCCGCGATCTTCCGCTTTTGCAGGCGCGCTCTGCCGACTCGTGAAGACGCAGAGGACGCAACAACGGAAGTTTTCATGAAGGTTCGACAGAAACTCGGGACATACGATTCCACGCGGCCGTTCACGGCGTGGCTCTACAAAGTGGCCAGCAATCACTGCTGGGACATGCTGCGGCGGCGGCGCATTCGCCAGGATCTGGAAACGGGCGACCTGGAAACTCTGCCGCTGGAGCATCCCGATCCCGACCAGCTTGAGCGGCTCCAGACGGAACATACGAGCAAGGAAGTGCGAGGCGGGTTGGCGAAGTTGCCGGATCGCGCGCGAATGGCGCTGGTGCTGCGCTACTACGCGGATATGAGTTACGACGAAATTGCGGATACGCTCGGCGTGCGCCGGGCGTTTGTGGGTGTATTACTGTTGCGCGCGCGTCACCAGTTGCGCGACGCCCTGAGCGGAGGAGAGGCCGGGGCGCGCGGCGCGGTGGCGGGGAGCAAGCCATGAACCACTTCGATGAGATGACAGCGCTGCTGTATCTGGAAAAGCAGCTCGACGCCGATCACGCGCAGGAGGTTTCGGCGCATTCGGCCACATGCTCCCAATGTCGCGAGCTGATCGGCGCGCTCGAGCGGGAGGGGGTGTGGCTGCGCCAGGCTCTGGACGCGGAGGACGAAGCGATTCCCGCGCGCCTGGCGGAAGCGCCGGAACGCGGCTCGGTCCCGTGGGGTTGGCTCACGACTCTGGGGCTCAGCGCGGCCGGCGCCTACACCTTTTGGAGCGGAATCATCGAACCGTGGCAAGCGCAGGCGGCTCAGTCGGGTTTCACGCAGGGCAATCTGCTTACGATGCTCTTCTTCAGCGGCGCCTTCTGGAAAGGATGGGACGCAATGCGAAGCCTAATGGAATTTCTGGCGATGGGAACTCTGACGGTGGTGGTGATTTGGCTGCTGCGAAGGCACTGGCACCGGCTGACGACGTTTGCCGTCGTGATGGGCGCCCTTCTTTTCGCGCTTGCGTTGCCCGCACCCACGGGCGCGGCTGAGACGAAGCACGGTGATCCAAATTACACGCTGCCCGCCGGAGAAACGGTGCACACGGACCTAATGGTTTTTGGGGAACGAGCGATGATCGACGGGGATGTGGACGGCGACCTGGTTACCTGGGCGCAGGTGGTAGTCGTCAACGGACATGTGAAGGGAGACATTCTGGCGTTCGCGCAAGAGTTGCACATGAACGGAACTGTAGATGGCAACGTGCGCGTGTTCGCTGAATCCGTGGACATCGACGGAGCCGTGGGAAGAAACTTGATGAGCTGGAGCAAGGAGTTGAATCTGAACCAAAAGGGATCCGTCGGCGGCAGCGTCACGGTGGGCGGGAACGACGTATCCCTAAGCGGCAAGATCGGCGGCGACGTGCTCGGCATGGCGCACTCGGTTGACCTGGCGAGCACCATTGGGCGAGACGTCACGCTGCGTGCGGACAACCTGATGATCGGCCCCAGCGCAGAAATCAAAGGACACACCAAGTATGAGGGCAAGCGCGATCCCGAAATTGCTTCCGGGGCAAAGGTGGCTGGAACGATCGAGAGAGTGATGCCCAAGAAAGAACCAAGCTATGAGACTCCGCACTACTACGTGCACCACATCCTTCTGTGGGGAATCGGGTTCGTCTACGGGCTTGTGCTGCTTTTGCTGATGCCTGGCCTGTTTGTGGACACAACGGAGGCCTGCAAGAAATACGTGCCGGCAGCGGGATTCGGGCTCCTATTCTTGTTCGCTACTCCGATTGCAGCCATCATCGCTTGCTGCACGATCGTGGGGCTCGCCGTGGGGATCGTGACGCTAGTGTTGTACGGGCTCGCCGTGTTTACATCAACGATCTTTGTGTCCGGCTGGCTGGGAGAAGCGCTGCTCGGAGCAAGGGTGGGCACGGGTGCCGCGATCGGCCGGTTGGCGCTGGGGCTTTTCATACTGCACGTGCTTCGGCTGCTGCCGTATGTGGGCGGCTGGATTCTGTTTGTTACCATTTTCTGGGGGCTTGGCGCACTCGTGATGGCGCTCTACAAGCGCATGCGCCCGCATTTGGCTGCCGCTGCCGCGGTGTGATGGTTGCTTGAAGCGGCCAAACTTCTAGGAAATGATTCCGAGGTTTTTGCCTACGCGCGCGATGGTTTCGAGCGCCCGCTCGAGATCGGCCCGCTTGTGAGTGGCTGTAACGATCGTTCGCAGGCGCGCTTTGCCTTCCGGAACAGTGGGATAACCGATCGCACCGGCGAAAACGCCCTCCGCGAATAGTTCGCGCGAAAACTGAAACGCTTTTTCCGCGTCGCCCACCATGATCGGCGTGATCGGCGTCTCGCTCTTACCTGTGTCGAATCCCAGCTTCTTCAGCTTGCGCTTAAAGAATTTCGTGTTCGACCAGAGCTTCTTGATGAGGCGATCGCCGGCCTCCGAGTCGAGCACGTCGAATGCGGCCTGGCACGTGGCCGTGACCGACGGCGGATGCGAAGTGGAGAACAAGAACGGGCGGCCGCGATGATAGAGGAAATCGATCAGGTCGCGGGAGCCGCACACGTAGCCGCCGATCGAGCCGATGGCCTTGCTCAGCGTGCCAACCTGGATGTCGATGCGGCCGTGGCAGCCGAGGTGGTCGATGGTGCCGCGCCCGCGCGCACCGAGAACGCCGGAAGCGTGAGCGTCGTCGACCATCATGATGCAATTGTATTTTTCGGCGAGCTCGCATAGCGCGGGCAGGTTGGCGATGTCGCCATCCATCGAGAAGACGCCGTCGGTGACGAGGAGCTTGTTGCCGGCCCAGTTTTCGGTTTCCTTCAGGACGCGCTCGCAATCGGCGGTGTCTTTGTGCTTGAAAACTTTGATGGTGGCGCGCGAAAGGCGGCACCCATCGATGATGGACGCGTGGTTGAGCTCGTCGGAGATGATGAGATCTTCCTTGCCGAGAATCGCGGAAACGGTGCCCGCGTTCGCCGCGAATCCAGACTGAAATACGACGCAGGCTTCGACCTTCTTGAAGCGTGCAATCTGCTCCTCAAGTTCCATGTGAATTTTCATCGTGCCGGCGATGGAGCGGACGGCGCCGGAGCCGACGCCGTATTTGCGAGTGGCTTCGATGGCGGCGCGGCGCAACTTCGGATGCGTGGTGAGGCCGAGGTAATTGTTGGAGCTGAGGTTGATCACTTCCTTGCCGTCAAAGACGGCGACGGGTTTTTGCTCGCCTTCGAGGATTTTCAGGCGGAAATACAGGTGCTTCGATTTCAAATCTTCGAGCGCGTCATGAAGGTATTGCAATTGCGGCCGCGCTGGAATCATTGCTGGTGTCGTCATGAATCCTCCAATGCAAAAATGAGGGCCGGGAAAAAAAGCTACCGCGCGCAGAAAAACAGGCCGAGTTTTGCGCTACTTCGGCGAACCGTTCGGGTACAGCAGGATCTTGCTGGCCTTTCCGGATTCGAGAAGCGAAAACGCGCTCTCGAATTTTTCGAGCGGCATCCGCTCGTGGAAGAGCGGCTCGAGATTCAGGCGGTGGTGCTTGAGCAGCTCGGTCATGTGCACCCAGGTCTCGAACATTCGCCGGCCGTAAATTCCCTGCACGGTGGCGCCCTTGAAGATGACGTCGTTGACGAGATCGAGCGTCACCAAATCCTTCGGGATGCCGAGCAGCGACGCGCGGCCACCCTGCCGCAGCATTTGAAATCCCTGGCGAATCGCGCCGGGGTTGCCGCTCATCTCGAGCATCACGTCGACGCCGCCATCCGTGGCGTCGCGAACGTGCTCGACGATCCCCGGTAAGGCGGGATCGAGCGCTTCGTCGGCGCCCATCGTTTTTGCGAGCTCGCGGCGGTGCGGATTCACTTCCGTGCAAAAAAGCGAAGCGCAGCCGCAGGCGCGCGCCACTGCGATCGACATTAGCCCAATCGGCCCCGCGCCCGTCACCACCACGTTTTGGCCCGCGATTTCGCCTGCGGTGACCGAGTGAACGGCGTTGCCCAGCGGATCGAGAATCGCGGCGTAGTGTTCCGGAATCGCGGGGTCAATCTTCCAAATGTTGCGGGCCGGAATGCGAACGAATTCGGCGAAGCAGCCGTCTGCGTCGATGCCGATGATCTTCACGTTCTGGCAGACGTGCGGCTGGCCCATGCGGCACGGGCGGCAGTGACCGCAGTTCACGTGCATCTCGGCGCTGACGAAATCGCCCGGGCGCACGGTGGTGACCTCGTCGCCGATTTTCTCGATCACGCCGCAGAATTCGTGGCCGAAGGTCATCGGCGGATGGATGCGCGACGCCGACCAGCGATCCCAACCGTAGATGTGCAGGTCAGTGCCGCAAATCGAAGCCGCGCGCACGCGGACGAGCGCGTCGGTGGGTCCGATTGCGGGAACGGCAACGGATTCGAGTTCTGCGCCGCGTTGTGGGCGCACTTTACGCAGGGCTTTCATCGTTGCGGCAGGCATGCTTTCGGTGGCGGACTATTTGCCGAGCAATGTTAGCACACGGTGCGGACGCGCCGAAACTTGTGCCGTCGCGTCGGAACGGCCCGGGAAGACGCGGGGTGCGTCACTTCTTGACCTGGAGAATGCCGACGGATTCGAGGGCACGTAAGTACTCGATGACGTAGGCGAACGGGATTGGGCCATACTCGGCGGAGACGGCGTCGCGAATCTGCTGGACGTAGCGCTTGCCGTCGACGAAGTTCAGGATTTCGTAGGCGTAGTCCTCGCCACTGCCGCGGAGGCCTTCGTAGCTGAAAACTTTCAGCGAGCGAGCGCGGCTGGCACCGTAGTGATCGGCGAAGTAGTCGTAACCGAAGACCGCCATCACCCCTTTTGGCTCGGCGGAGCGGCTGAACACTACGGCTTGATCGCCCATCATGTCTCCGGCGATTCCGCCGAGGCCCGTGGTGTGAGCGAGGTCGCGGACGAAACGATTCGAGGCCTCTTCTTGCTCGGCGGTGAGCGGCTGGAAACGTTGAATGGATGCAAAAGTGTCGCTCTCGAGAGTCAAACTGTTGCCGAGTAGAATGGTCGCGTCGAGACTGTCATTTTCGGCTTGGAGTTCGTTGCGTCGCTGCAACGTGGTCGCGATGCGCCGCAAGGCGTCTGCTTCGATTTGCTGGATCGCCGGAGCCACATCGTTTTGGCCGAGGTTCGCGAGGAAGTAGCCGCTGGCGCCGCCGATGAAAGCGGCGCGCAGAAGTTTCGTGGGATCGATATTTGCGGCGGAGTCGAAATTGGTGTGGATGTAACGGTCGGGCCAATCATTCAGATAGATGGCCGGGATGCGATACGAGCCGCACTCATATACGTCGTGATCGCTGCCGGGCGTGAATTCGGAAAATTGCGCGAGAAGGGCTTGCTTGGAGCCTTCGGGCGCAACCAAGGGATATGCGGCATGGCCGGTGGCCGCGAATTCGTACGATTGATCGTTCACAAATTCGCCGAAGGCTTCGGCGACATCGTTTAGGAACGTCGGCAGGCTCATGGGTGCACGAGTGACGTGAAAAATTGACTTCGTCACTTCGCCGCCGCCGACCATATCCATGTGCACGACGGCGAGGATGTGCGGCACCAATTCCGGTTTGCCATTGAGCAGCGCGAGCGTCCCTTCCACTTCCGCCGGCCAAACAAATCGAATCGTACGGGCGGGCCGCGGGATCCGGTCTTCGGCGATGAGCTTCTGAAGCGTTCGGGCGATTTCGAGGATCGTGACGCATCCGCTGGCGTTGTCGTTCGCCCCCGGCCGCTCGTGGTCGAGATGGCAACTGAAAACGATTTCCTGGCTGCTAAGTTTCGGGTCGGCGCCCGGAATCACGGCGGTGGCAACATCGTAGAAACCCGCATGCCGTCCCGCCTTCACAGTCGCGTGCAAGCGGATAGATTCGCCGCGCGAGAGCCGCCCGCGAAGCGCGCGAGCTGTTCGCAGCGAAACCATGAATGCGAATGTGGGCGTTTTCGGAAAGCTATCGAGATGGCCCCAGCGGACCAGATTGTCGTCCTCGCCTTGCCACGCGTTCGGCTGATTCTGTGCGTAGCTGACGATGCCCGCGGCGCCAAATTTCTCCACCGCGAGAGCTTCCACTTCGCCTCCCGGCTGCGCGGAGACGAGCACGATTTTCCCTCGCACATCTTTCCCCGCATAGTCCTGCTCGGAAGTTCCGCTTCCGACGTCGATCAGATCGGCGGTGACGTCTGCGCTCTCGCTGTCTTCGGCCAGCGTTACCGGCATCGCCTGAAAATCGCCGAGACGCTCGACGGAAACCCACTGTCCGTCCCTCTGTTTCATCTCCCAGAGCTCGGCGAAGTCGGCGTCCCATGCTGGGCGCGAGCGCTGTGTGCCATAGAAGATCTTGCCGTCGGCGGGAAACTGCTCGATGTGCGCGTCCGTCAAGCCGTAATCGCGAGCCCGCGCAACCATGAATTCCGCGGCAGAATGAAAATCGCGCGAGCCGCGTTGCCGGTGAAGGCGCGCGAGGAACTCGAGATTGCGCTCGGCGGTTTCGCCGGAGAGCTCGCCGGCCAGAGCTGAAACTGTTTTTTCGGGGAGGAGAGGAGGTTGTTGCGCGAGCGCGTTCGCGGAGACGAAGAGACTCTCGAGAATCACGGCGAAGACTATTGCGGCGCGTTTCATCGGCAACCTCCGTTTGGCGGCCGCGATTGTAACGCAGCGAACAATCTGCGCACCGAAACAATTCAGCGATGGCGCGGCTGTATTCCGAAAGAATCGCAGCCAGTTTGGCGCGAAGTCTGAAAGCGGTACGTCGGCGAGCGATGTACAGGTTACGCAAGAATCGTCTGCGGGATGTTGCCGCGCTTTTGGGTTGACATCTTACCCAGGCAGTCGTAGGCTCGGGTTGTATGTCTACCCAAGAAACAGGAAAACGGCTGGAATTACTGCAGGGCACTTTAGACCTGCTGATCTTGCGCACGCTGATTTTTGGATCGCAGCACGGCCAAGGCATAGCACGCGCGATCCAGCAGACGTCGGATGAAGAACTCCTGGTGGAGCACGGAGCTCTCTATCCCGCGCTCCAGCGGCTTGAGGAGCGAGGCTGGATTTCCGCGAAATGGGGAATCTCCGCAAATAACCGCAAGGCGCGCTTTTACGCGCTGACGGCTGCCGGACGCAAACAACTCGTGAAAGAAACCACCAAGTGGAATCGATTGACGGCCGCGATCGGGCGCATTCTGGAGTCTGAGGAAGGCTAGGCCATGTTCCGACGCAAGCGGAAGGCGAGCGACTTCAGCGCTGAAATCGAAGCCCACATACAGTTGGAGACAGAACGCCTGCGGGAGCTAGGCCTAAGCGATGAAGACGCCCGAGCAGCAGCGCACCGGGCTTTCGGCAACGTGACGCACGCTCAGGAGCACTTCTACGAAGCGAGTCGCTGGCTCTGGTGGGATCAGCTGAGGCAAGACGTACGCTACGCGTTGCGCATGCTGCGCAAATCTCCCGGCTTCACCGTCATCGCTGTCTTGACGATTGCCTTGGGTATCGGAGCCTCGGCGGCAATTTTCAGCGTCGTAGACGCCGCGCTGTTGCACCCGCTGCCGTACCCCCAGCCGGAGCAGCTCGTCAGCATCGAGGATGATCTTCCCGGCGTGGGCGCGCGGGACGTAGGAATGTCCGAACCCGAGTGGCAGGACCTTCAGCATTCCGGAATTTTCGAATACGTTTCGCCGACGTGGTATGACGACAACAATCTCACAGGCTCATCGCAACCTGAACGCGTCAGCTTGCTGATCGTCGCACCGGACTATTTTGCCGTGCTGGGCGTGAAGCCGCAGCTGGGGCGTGCGTTTAATCCCGAGGATCACACGCCCGGATTTACCTTGGAAGTCGTCATCAGCGACGGCATGTGGAAGCGTGCGTTCGCCGGCGATCCGCATGTCCTGGGCACAGGTGTGCGGCTCGACAC
>Ga0070761_10001798_pt1 | contig 13383 bp, 12 predicted proteins | sample HubBroMetageREF1_FD_66724 | JGI IMG/M metagenome (GOLD analysis project Ga0070761, IMG submission 66724) | Reference soil microbial communities from the Hubbard Brook experimental Forest, New Hampshire, USA - Hubbard Brook CCASE Soil... | ecosystem: Environmental > Terrestrial > Soil >...
AGAAACGGGGAATTGGACCGATCCTCGATTGTCTCGAAGACCGGCGCCTCATCGGGCTCGAAAAGCGACTCGTGCGCGCTCTCGAATTCGTGGGGGTCTGGCATGATGCGCTACGCGTACCTTAGCGCCGATGTGCGTCTGGACGCCGCTCGCCGCTGCTCGACGTGCCAGCTCTTGACGACCTGACGGCAATTGAGGCCTCGCAAGCTCGAATCTGGGTGTTTTTCCCCGGGGATTTGGGGTTCCGGCGTAGGGATTCGAACCCCAATAAGCGGGACCAAAACCCGCTGTCCTGCCGTTAGACGACGCCGGAAGAAAGGAACTTCCCTAGCGTTCGCGCGGTCAGCTCGTCAATGGCGCGTCGCTTGGAGCCGGGGGAAATGGCCAGCCAAGCCTTTGCGCCCCGGGTCGCCGATCGTGCACCATGGAGAGCAGCCCCGATGTCCGACGATGCCGACGCCGGACTCATCGACCGACTCGTGCTCCGCGACGAACGAGCGTTCACGGCCCTCGTCAAAGCCTACGAACGACGCGTCTTCGCTCTCGTCTTGCGGATGATCGGAAACCCTGCAGAAGCCGAGGACCTTGCGCAAGAGGTCTTCGTGCAAGTGTTCAAAGCGATCGGCTCGTTTCGTCGCGAATCGAAGCTTTCGACCTGGATCTACCGGATCGCCATCAACTTGTGCAAAAATCGAAGCAAGTATCTGCGCGTGCGCCACACCGGGGAGCAGGAGCCTCTCGACGCCCAGCCCGAACGTGCACCGACCCTCGAGTCGAGGGGGAGCTATTCGGACATCGCGCGCCCAGACGACATGGCCTCCGGCAAGCAGGCCGAGCGCATCGTCCAGAAGGCCATTGCAGAGCTCGAGCCGAGCTTTCGCGAGTGCTTGATCCTCCGCGATGTGGAAGATCTGAGCTACGAGGACATCGGCGAGATCACCGGCCTTCCGGAGGGTACGGTGAAGAGCCGTATCCATCGCGCGCGGGCGCAGCTGAGGGACATCGTCGAGCAAGCGCTGGGAGAGAAAATCGGATGACCGACGCAGGAGACGATCAACTCGAGGAAGACCCGCGCGGACGCGACGCGATGCGCCAGCTTCTCAAGCGAGCGCTCTCGGTCGAAGCCTTGGCGAAGGAGTCGCCCGCGCTCGTGGCGGGCGTGCAGCGCAGAATCAGGCAGCGCTCGCGCGGACGGTTCTTCGCCGATGGCTGGGGCACGACGCAGTCGCGCGTGAGCTATCTCCTCGTGGGCTTGATGACCCTGACGGTAGCGGTTGCCGCGTACTTCGCTTTGGGGCCCTGGGCCCTGCACTAGCGCTTCATGCGCCCCGTCTTTCGAAGGGCACGAGAACCCACGGTCCTCCAGCGAGGTCGCGGTGATCCACGAGCCACATCCAAAACGCCTCGGCCCACCGTGCCCCGCCGCGGGCGTTGGGGTGAATCCGATCGCCCTGCCGCTCGCCCCCGACGAGCCCACCGAGCACGGCGTCGCTGTCGAAGAAGAGGCAGGGGGCGCAGTGATCATGGATGATCTGCAGGATCCCTGTATCCCGCTTCCAGAGCGGAGGGGCCGTCCACACGCAGGACGCGCCCGAGGCCGCGATCTTGTGCGCGAGTCTTTCGATGGCCTTGGCGTGCGCTTCGGGAACGGCGATGTCGACCTCGTTGGCGCCCAAGGTGACGATGACGAGGGCGGGGCGCGCGGACAACCAACGGTCGAGCTGCGGGTCGCTCGCCCAGGTCGTCGTATAGGTCGACGTGAGGCCTTCCGAGACGTAGGAGGCCCCCGCCGTACGGAAGCGCGGGCGCAAGTTCTGCTGAAACGACGCATCGACGAATGAATCCCCGACGTGCAGGATCCACGCAGCGTTTTGGGCCGGAGCCGCGGGAGGGGTCGGGAGTGCGGGCCCCTCGTGCGATCCCGCCCAATCGCTCGCGCTGACGACGTGGGTGACGCTCACCGGCGGAGCTCGCAGCTCGCGACAGGCCGCCGCGAGGAAGATGAGCACGACGGCGTCGTAGCGCTTCATTCGACGAGGGTCGGGGGGCCGCCCACGGGGATGACCAATCGGAAAGTCGCGCCCCCGGTAGAGGGTACGCACGTCAGCTCGCCGTCATGGTCGACCGCAATCCTCTGAGCGATGGCGAGGCCAAGGCCGGTGCCGCGCGCTTTCGTCGTGACGTAAGGCTCAAACAAGCGGGAGGCGATCTCTGGGGCAATGCCCGGTCCGTTGTCCGAAACCGTCACGATGACGCGCGCCGTCCCGTCTGTGCCCACGGTGACGACAACCTCGCCGTCCCGTCCCGCGACGGCCTCGAGCCCGTTCTGGACGAGATTCGTGAGGACTTGAATGATTTGATCACGGTCCGCTCGCGCGGGGGGAGGTGACCCCTCGACGACGAGCCGGAGACGCGCGTGCTCGAGGCTGCTGTCGTGCAGGCGTACGACGTGACGCGCAAGATCGGTCACGTCGACGGTTTGGGGTCGGGGTGCAGGCAGTCGCGCGAAGCGCGTAAACTCCGTCACGATGTCGGAGATCCGGTGGACTTCTTCGAGCACGGTGCGCGTGGCCTCGTCGAAGTACGCATCGAACGCAGGGTCGCTTCGGGCGCGCAAACGTCGGAGCGTTTCGACCGCCGCTCGTATCGGCGCGAGAGGATTCTTGACCTCATGCGCCACGCTGCGAGCGACCTCGCGCCACGCGGCTACGCGATTGGCGGCGGCAAGGCTCTCACGCGTCGCCTCTAGATCGACGAGCATCGTGTCAAAGGCGTGCGCGAGCTCCGCAACTTCACCGGGCCCACGGACTTGCAGCGGTCGCGCCTGGCCGCTCGCCACCTTTCGCGCCTCGGCCGCGAGCCGTGAGATGGGGCGACCCACGCTGCGGGCGAGGAAGACGGCAAGCACGAAGGCGATCCCTGTCGAAGCCATGCCCGCGAGGAGCACGTTGCGATCGATCCGCGCGAGATTGTCGTCGAGCTCCCTCGTTGGCTTTTCCACGAAGACGCGAAGCTCGTCGCGTCCCGCGCTGGCTAACGCGCAGCTTGCCCGAGCGGCGGGCTGTGACGTCTCCGCAGGCGTGTCCAAGGACACTCGCAAATCGAATGCCCGCGCCAATCGATCCGCGAGGGGCTTCAGGCGGCGCGCACCCACGAGGCCGACGGCGTGCCCGGCCGTTCCCTGCTTGAGGCACTCCACGGACGAGAGCAGATCGGGTGACCGCCGAAGCGTGAATTGGGTCGCGTTGCCCGAGATCATACGCGCGACCCGCTCTCGGCTCGTCCCCATGAGCGCGATGGGATCGGCTCCGAGCACGTCTCCATCCGAGGTGGCCAACACGAGCTCGTCGAGATCGAAAGCAAGGCGTTCTTCGGGGACGAGTCTCGAGAGCGCCAGCCTCCGAGGGTCGTCGAGGCCCGAGTCGACCCAGATGAGCGCGCGATCCACGAGCTCGCCCGACTGGCAGGTGCTTGCGATGAGCTTTCGATCGCTCTCGGCTTGCCGTGCGATTTCAGCGACGATGCGATCGCAACCCGTGTGAACCTCGTGCTCGAAGCGTTCCGTCTCTCCGAGGACGCGGTCTTCGCGCAGTTTCCACCCAAGGCCCGCGACCGAGAGCGTGGCGACGAAGCCGAACGCGAGGACGAGCTGAGGTGCCAGTCGCATCGTCAAGCTCCGACCGGTCGACGAAAGACGTCGCCCCAAGCCAAACCCCGTCCCCAGGGCGACGGCGGCAGGAAGACGTCCGGCGCTCGCCCGCCCTGCAGGCGTATTTCGCCCACCACCCCGATGCGCATGGCGCGAGTCGCGACGCGCGCCGAGGGGAGGGCGCCAGGCGGATGAAGGGCCAAAGACGTTGCGGTCGCGGCGTCGTTGACGGCCGCGAGGCCGATGACCATCCCGAGGTTGTCGGGCCCTGCCGGGCACGCCACGTCCATCATCAGCGCGTAACTGCGGGCGCCTCGTCGCTGTGCGATCTCCTCTTGGGGTGCGAGTCGGGGGGTGACCTCGCGAGACGGTGACGATACCGAAGCGGCGACCATGCGGGCCAGCTCGATGAGCCAAGGGGCGTCGTCGCGAACGAGCAGCTCGCAGGGCGGGCCCGTCCACTGCGCCGACGTAGCGTCCCAGTGCGGACCCACCACGAGCGGGGCGAGCGTCTCGTAGCGAACGCCGTCCGCAAGGGCTTGCGCGATCCCAGGAACGTCGAGTGCGCCGGCCTCGCGGCCGGTTCGAAGAATCGCCCACGCGATCGCGCCCGCGTCGAAGCTGGCGGCACCCGTCCGTGGCTCGTGAAGAAACGAGCCGAGCCAAGCGACGTCATCGGCTCCGCTTTCGAAAGCCCGAAGGGACGTCACGAGATCGGCGGCACGAAGAATGTCGATTCGGTCCAGATAGGAAGGGCCGCTCGCCGCGAGCACGTTGCGTACGAGCTGGAGGCCCTCGGGTCCCTCTTGCGCGCGAAATGGCCCCGTTCCGTCGGGTCGCTCGGGAGCGAACTGGGGTGGTACGATGGCGACCAACGGCGAGGACAGTGCGCGCACGAGCGCGGCCGAATCTCGCATCGAGAATAGGAGACCGTCGGCGTCTGCACGTGGGGGAGGGACGCTGGCCAGCCATGCCGACGCGCCGTGCGCGCGGGCCCGCTCGATGCACACCGCGACCCCCCGTGGCTCGAGCGCGCGTCCGGACGCAAACCGAACACCGGGGCGGATTCGCACGCGTACGGAGGAGCCCTCTCGTTCGGGAAAACCGCCGGCGAGCGACGGCTTCGCGGAGCCGTGCTCGTCGCGATCGTAGAGCGTGTCGAATAGTGCGCTACCGAAGCAAGCGGCCATCGGGTCGTCTCCCGCGTGGGGATCGAGCCGCCCCAGGGGCCAGGGCACGTGAAGAGAGATTCGACCGCCGTAAGGCGTGCGAGGCGCTCCGCGCGCAGCTCGCTCGACGAGCGCTGACGTCGCTCCGCCCAGCGCTGCGCGAAGCAAGGTTCGGCGCTTCATCGTGGACTGCTTGTTGCCGTTGTGGCGAGCTCCGGCCGAAGGAGCCACACCTCGTGGGCCGTGATGGCCGCGAGCGCAGGCGCGCCGTGATCGCCCGGAGGACACATCGCGAGGGCACGCACCGGATCGGGTGCCGCCAAATGAATTCGACTTTCGGGCGACGCGCCCGCCGTCGTAAAGGCAAGGACATCGATGGCGTCGCCGTCGCCCGTTGTCGTGATGAGCTCCGGGGAGCCATCCTGGTCCAGATCGCCGACCGTTAGCGCGGCCCCAAAGAGTCCTGGGATGCCGGCGGTCTCGCCCCCCCATCTCAGCTTCAGTCGACCACTCGGCTCCCGAACGGCTACGAGCCTTCGAACATCTCCGCTTGCGTTGACGATGTCGGCGGCGGCGAAAGCATCGAAGCGCGGGGCGGGAACCGCCATGGTTGGCTTTGGATCCCGGCCAAGAGCGCAATCGATGGGAGCGCCGTCGAAGGCGCCAGCCGAGGGTTGCGCCAGCAGGCAGGAGGCGGGCCGCCCTCCCCAAACGGGGAGCCCCGCCAGACGGTCTCGCTTCGAAAGGTCCGCCGAAAGCGCGATGCCACCGTAGTCGGTCGATCCCACGAGAATCGACCCCTCCTCGGCGACGGCACTGCAGAGAGGCTCTCGCAAGGGTACCGGTGCTCGGGTCCCGAGGTCGCTCCAGCCGACCGTCCTCTGCGCAGAAAACCCCCCGTCCTGAAGATGGCCGAGCGAGACCCCCTGGCGAGAAACGAGCAGCAGCTCCTCACGGCCGTCGCCGTCCACGTCTCCGCACGCCGCCGCCACTACGTCCTCTTCGTCCAGGCGATACCGCTGCACCGGGGCTCGATTGAGCGCGAGCGGCGTCAAGTGCGCGCGCGTCTGAGCGTCGATCTTTGCGGTCGCCGCAGTCTGGCGAAGGAGCGCTGCCCCTGGATTTCGAACGCGATCCCAGACATTCACCGCTCCGGCGTAGAGATCGGCCGCGACATGCACGTCGCCGTGAGCGACGGAAGTGCGGATGAAGACTAGCGTCCTTGCTCGACCGGCGGCGATCCGAGCCCCAGCAAGCGTGGCGCTGTGTGGGTGCGCGGTGACGGCGCCCCCGAGTTCGGCCGCTACGAGCATCGCGACGTGGAGAGGAAGACCGTCGACATCGCCGGGCTCATCGCTGGTCAGCGGCGCCGCGACCACCACGACGGGTCCCGCGATCGGACCCAGGCGCGACGCCTCTTTCGCGAGGGCGTCGAGGCTTCCGCCTGCGAGCGCCGGGCGGGCCACCAGCTCGAAGCCGGCTGCCAACGCGAGCTTCAGACCTCTCACTCCCCGACTCCGGCATCGGCAGAAGCGCTCGAAGGGAGCGCACGCGTTGCCGTCGCGGTGGGCTCAGTACCCGCGAGGAAGACCTCGCTCACCACGCCGTCATCGTCCGGGTAGGGCAGCTCGCCTGTGCGTCGATCGATCGTTACCTCGGAGATCCCTGTGGGCCGAGAGAAGTCCACGCGCGGTTTGCCTTCGTGTGCGGCCTTCATGAAGGTCATCCACGCCGGCAGGGCCGTTGTGGCCCCCTGCTCCGATGCGCCCAGAGGGTGACCGTCGTCGTACCCGATCCAGACGACCGCGCCGATATCGGTGGAGTACCCCGCGAACCATGCGTCTTTGGGCCCGTTCGACGTCCCCGTCTTTCCCGCGAGCGGGCGGTTCAAGGCCTTCGCGCGGACGGCCGTGCCATGGTCGATGACGCTCGTGAGCATGCTCGTCATCAAGTAGGCCTCCGCCTCGTCCAGCACGCGCCTCGGTGGCGCACGAGGTGGGAGCGGCAAGTCTTTGCCGTCGGGTCCAACGATGCGCGTGACGAGGGTTGGTTCCTCGTAGACGCCACCCGCGGCGAACGTCGTGTAGGCGCCGACGAGCTCGATGGGCCGAAGCTCGTAGCTACCGAGAGCCAGGGACAAGTCCGGTTTCATCGTGGATTGGATCCCTAGAGCCCCCGCCCACTCGACCACGTTGGCTGGGCCAACGTCTTGCAGGACGCGTACGGCAACGACGTTCACGCTGTTCGCCAGCGCCTCGCGCAATCGGAGTGGATCGTGCTGCTGCCATCCTTCGAAATTGCTCGGACGGTACCCGCCCTGGAACACACCCGGATTCGGATCGACCAACGTGGCGGGTGTGAAACGGCGCGAGTGCAGCGCGTACGAGTAGACGATGGGTTTGAAGGTGGATCCGGGCTGCCGCCTCGATTGAGTTGCACGGTCCAGGGATCCGGCGGTCCCTTCGTAACTGCCCGCGAGCGCCAAGATCTCTCGCGAGCGCACGTCGACTGAAACGAGGGCGCCTTCGGGCCCGAGCTCCAATCGGAGAGCTACTTTCGCTGGCGCAGCCGGCGCCGGAGCGAGCAGGCTGACGCGCACTCGGGAGCCGACGGGGGCAAACGCGCTGGGAGGTGCGCCAGCCGGATTGTACCGTTCGTATTCCGAAAGCTTCACGGTACCGACGATCGTGCCGACACGAACGTCGAACGTCCCGGCCCCATCGTCCACCCCGACGACCACGCCGACTAGAATGCGGTGCGCGTCGAATGCCGGTGTTCCTTCGAAGGTGTCGAGCGCTCCTCGTGGGGGCGCCGACCGGCCTTTCTTGTCAGCCACTGACGCGGGCCGACCTAGGGTCGCAACCTGATGTCGCTTGTCGTACGAAACGAGGGCTTCGCGAAGGGCGCGCCTCGCCTCGGCTTGGAGCCTTGCGTCGATTGTCGTCGTTATCGTGAAGCCACCCAGACGAGCTTGCTGCGGCTCGAGTCGGTAGAGAACGCTCTTGGCGAGCTCGACTGCTTCGGGTGCCAGAGCACCCGAAGCATCGCTCGGTGGTGCAAGAGTCACGGGCTCGTCCTTCGCGGCGGTCCATTGCCCGTCGTCAAGGAAGCCCTTGCGATGCATCTGGTCGAGCACGTAGGTGCGGCGGACGAGCGCTGCGCTCAGATTCGTCCTCGGATGAAACTCGCGCGGGTTGGCGATACGGCCCGCGATGAGCGCTGCCTGAGCCACGGTCAGGTCCTTGGCACTCTTGCCAAAATCGTCCCTAGCCGCCTCCTCGACGCCGTACCGTCCTCGACCCAAGAAGATGTTGTTCAAGTAGAGTTCGAAAATCTCGTCCTTCGTGAGACTCCCCTCGAGTCTTCGCGCCAAAAGAGCCTCGCGAATCTTTCGGGCGAGCGTGCGTTCCTGAGTGTTCAAAAGGAGATTCTTGACGACCTGCTGGGTAATCGTCGAGCCTCCCTGGCGCGTGGCTCGGGACCGAAAGTTCACGAGGAATGCTCGGGCGATTCCCCAATAGTTGAGCCCTTCGTGCTCGTAAAACCCCGCGTCTTCGGCGGCGAGGACGGCGAGCTTCACATGGGGGGGCAGCGAGCCAATGGCGACGAGCGTTCTTCTTTGCGTGAACAGCTCGGACAATAGCGTTCCGTCGCGCGCCAGGATTCGTGTGATCTGCGGGGCCTGGTACGCGCGCAGCTCGGCGACGTCTGGAAGCCCAGCTTCGTAGTGACCGACGACCGACCAGCCGACGGCCCCGGTCACGAGGGCGACCCCTCCGGTCGCCAGCGCGACTCGCCGTGCCCACATTCCGAGACGCGTGCGGCTTGCACCCGACAAGTAACGAAGCCACCCCACCGGACGCTGCATTTCGCAAGTCGGTGTAGAGGCAAGCCTATCAGGGCGCCACCGTCGTCACCCCGCCATGGTACAGATGAAGAGATGTTCGCGCTGACCGGCGGCGAGCTCTCGATTGTGCTCTTCATTTTTGCTCTCGTTTGGGGAGCTGCAATGCTCCCGCGCGTCCTCGAGCGGGTCGCAGTGCTGAGCCTGCGGCGTTCTCGCGAGGGGAGGTGACCCTTGGCGGCGGGTTCGACGTTCGACGAGCGACCTCCCGGGGCCGGTGCTAGCGCGACGCTATTCGTAAGCGATCCCACCGCGGAGGCCGAACAGGTAGCCAGGGCTCTGCGGTCCAGCGGATACATCGTCGTCGATGTTCCGCTCGCGATGCTCGTGGCGCGGGCGGCCGTTCAACGCCCGCGCGTCGTCTTGATTGATGCCGACAGCCAGGGCGCGCTCGACGTCGTCACGCGCATGCGAGAGCTGCCCCACGGCGAAGAGATTCATGTCCTCTTCGTAGCGGCTCCCGGCGGCGCGATGTCGAGCCCGGAGGAGTCGCTGGCCAGTGAGGGGAGTGGCTTCTTTCTGCGACCAGTCGACTTGCCGGCACTCCTGCGCGAGGTCGCCACGCTCACGCGAGTGAGCGGACAAGCGGAGGAACCGCCCGCGTTTTCGACAACTCCAGCCCCGTCGATCGCTGGGTCGTCCAACAATCCACCCAGCGCGCCGTCGGCGGCAGTGGCAACGTTGGCCCCGCGGGCAGGCTCGGGGTCCTCCCCTCCCAGCGACCGTCCGAGCTCGCCGTCGCTCCCGCCGACCTCGGTCGCCTGGGCTGCGGCGTCTCGCGCGGTGGGCCTCGGGCCACCCGTCAGCGCCGAGCTGCAGCGACTTCTCGCCGAGGCCGAGCAGCGCGCGCACGTGGTGAGTGAGGACAGTGCGGCCCCTTCAGCTGACCAAGAGGTCGAGGCGGTGCTCCCGGCCGAACTTCTGGCCGCGCTCGACGAGCCTCTCGACGACGACGACCGGGAGCCGGAGCCCGCAGCGCGGACGCACCCACCGGCGCGCGAGCGTACCAACGACGGGGGCGCGATCCGCACGACGGGCGCTTCGGGTACCGGCAGCGGCGCAACGCCACATGGTACCGGGACGGGCGGCACCGGCGGCGGCGAGGAAGGACTCACCCCCGGGCCCAGCGAGGGCGTTTCCGGACCCTCTGCGCGTCCCCCCGCACGCGCGAGAACGGCGCCGCGCGAAGAGGTCGAAGACGGCCGCCGCGTGCACCCGGGCGGAGAATTGGACCGCGTCGGGTCGATGAGCGTGGGTCCCTGGCAAGCCCTGCGACGCGTCGCCCAGGCCATTGCCGCGCGGAAATCGGGGACACTTGCCTTTCTCAGCTCCGATGCGGAAAGGAGGATCGTCTTACGCGAGGGTGACGTGGTCACCTGCGCGTCCACGGCGGAAGGGGAATCGTTGCTCGCCTTTCTTGGCGTCCGAGGGGATCTCCCACGCGAAACCGTGCGCCGGCTTGGGTCGCGCTTTCCAGCCTTCGGGCGTCACGCGGGCGCCGCGCTCGTGGCCCGCGGGTACCTGAGGCAAGATCAGATGTGGACCACGTTGCGGGCGCATGCGGAGTGGGTCCTCTCGCGCGTGCTCCAAGCCCCCGAGGCCCGGGTCGTCGCGGAGGTTCAGCCTCAAGGTCGGCTCGCCGCCGAACCGAGCGTCTTCGGAGGCGCGCCCGGTGCGGAGGTCTTCGTCGAGGTCGTTCGACGCGTCGTCGCGCCCTCGGAAGCTCTCGAACGGCTCGGCGGCGCGAAGTCCCGCCTGGCTCCGGGAGCCGGGGCCCGCCTGCTGGGGGAGTGCGCTCTGGCTCCCCTCGAGCTCGACGTCCTCAAGTCCGCTCCAGGGCGCAGTCTAGGCGAGGTTCTCGACAGCACCGTGGACGACGATTTTGCGACCACTGTCTTCGCCGTGACCGAGCTCGACATTCTCGAGGTCGTTCGGACGACGGATGCAGGGGGTGACGGAGGCGAAGAGAGCTCTGCAGAGGTCGCCGCGCTCGACTCGGAGGCGATCCGCGAGCGCGTTCGGGCCCGTCTGCAGCTGGTCGAAGACGGCGACTACTTTTCCATCCTTGGTGTCGCGCGCGATGCCACGGGCTACGATCTGCGCCGGGCGTTTCTCGAGCTACGTCGGGAGTTCGATCCGTCACGTCTCTTGTCCGCCGAAGTGGCGGACCTTGCCGACGACGTGCGAACGGTGACTACCGTGCTCGAGGAAGCCTACGAGATCCTCAAAGACCCCGCGCGCCGCGAGCGCTATCGTCGGGCCATCGAGGGGGCTCCGCAGGGATAACCCTGCCTGCGGGTGCGGTCCTCTCGACGTAAAGCCGCCGCCGCGCTAGGTGGTTGCTTGCCGTGGGCGAGCTCACTATCCGACCCAACACACACGTTACACTCGAATACGAGCTTCGTGGCGAGGACGACGAGCTTCTCGACGCGAGCGAGCAACTCGACGGCGAGCCGATTCGTTACGTGCATGGGTATGGGATGCTCGTGCCGGGCCTGGAGGCCGCGCTGTTCGGCCTCAGCGCGGGCGACGAGCGCGAAGTGCTGGTCCCTGCCGAGGGCGCCTATGGCGAATACGACGAGGAGCTCGTGCTCGAAATCGCGCGGTCCGACCTGCCCAGTCCGCAGCGCGTGCAAGTTGGCGATGAATTCACGGCGGAGTCGCCCGATGGCGACGAGATGGCCGTGACGGTTCAGGCGATTCAAGGCGACACTGTGACGGTCGACGCCAACCATCCCCTTGCGGGGATGACGCTCCGGTATCGCATCAAGATCATGGAGGTACGTGAAGCGAGCGACGAAGAGGTCGAGAGCGCTGCGGCGAGTCTCGACGACGCTCACGAACATATTCACGGTCCGGACTGCGACCATGCACACGATCCCGTCAGCCTGGGCGAGCGGGACGTGAACTAGACGTGCCGCGACCTTCGTCGGGTCGCGTGAGGGAAAGAGAGAACCAAAAATGGCAGCCTCCGGTAGCAAGGCGATTAACAGCTGGGACTGGGACATTCGCGTTCGCGAGCGCAACCTCAAGAAAGGGATGCTCGACGAGAAAGACGTCGACAAGTATCTCCTTCAGCTTCCCGATGTTGCCGAGCAGGGGGAAGGCATCGGCACCGCCCAGCCCGCGCTGGGTGGCCGCGAGCACTGAGAGAGAGGATGCGCGTGGGCAAGAAGGCGGCGGACGACGAAGCTCTCCCGAAAGTCGATTTCTCCACGTTCGTGCTTTCGCTGAGCCACTCGGCCCTCATGGACCTCGGTCAGGCGCCGCACCCTGAGACGGGCAGCGTCGAGAAGACTCTGCCGATGGCACGTCAGACCATCGATCTTCTTGCGATGCTCGAAGAGAAGACGAAAGGCAACTTGTCGGGCGACGAAGAGCGTCTCTTGACGCAGATATTGTTCGATCTTCGGATGCGGTACGTCGAGCTGTCGAAGCCGAAGTGATGTCTCGCGCGCTTGCCCTCGGGGTGTGCGTCCTGGCCCTGGCTTGTGACCACCGCACCCGAGGAGCCGACGGCGACTTGGGGGCCGCGCTCCCTCCGGGGGCGACCCCCGTGCCATCGTCGCCCCCCCTCGCTGAACCGGCACCGTCTTCGTCCAGTCCGGCGCCACTTTTGGTGCGCGCCGAACCCGTGAGCTTCGCGCCCATCGCGCACGCTGCGGACCCGAGCGTCGTCACGATCACGACTGTCAGCGCGGAGATCGAAATCTCGCCGTTCTCTCACTTGCGGCGTCCGCGAGAGGTTCAGGGGTTGGGCACCGGGTTTCTGTTCGACAAAACCGGGGTCGTCTTGACCAACAATCATGTCGTCGAAGGGGCCACCAGCGTCCGAGTGAAGCTGTCGGACGAACGAGAGTTGCCCGGAGAAGTGGTCGGGACCGACCAGACCACGGACATCGCCGTCGTACGGATCGACGCCAAGGGCCTTCGACCCCTTCCGCTCGGCGACTCCGACGCGCTCGAGGTCGGCGATTGGGTCGTCGCCATCGGCAACCCGTTCGGTCTGTCGCATACCGTGAGCGCCGGAATCATCAGTGCAAAGGGTCGCTCGCGTCGCGACGTCCAGCTCGACCCGAGCGGGTACTACGACTTTCTCCAGACCGACGCGTCGATCAATCCCGGAAACTCCGGCGGTCCGCTTCTCAACTTGCGGGGGGAGGTTGTGGGCATGAACACCGCGATTCGCGGGGGCGGGGCCCAGGGAATCGGTTTTGCGATCCCCATCAACATGGTCAAGCAGCTTCTGCCGATGCTCTTGCGAGATGGGCACGTGACTCGCAGCGCCTTGGGAATTCACATTGGCGATGCTCGCGAGCTGACCGACGAAGACCGCCGCGTGCTCGGTCTGCCCTCTGGCGACAGGCTTTCGGGTGCCGTCGTCGAGTTGGTCGCGCCGGCCGGTCCCGCGGCCCGCGCTGGGCTCGCGACCGGAGACATCGTGATGAGCTTCGAGGGTCAAGAGATCGAACGATCGGCGCAGCTCCAATGGCTTGCCAGCACCTCCGGGGTAGGCCGCACGGTCAAGCTTCGAGTGCGCAGGACCACCAAGGTCTTCGACGTCAACGTGACCCTGGGTCGGCTCGCGGACCAGGATCCCACGGCGGAGCCTCCTCGCTAGGGGGAGTCACGTGGCTCGATGTCACCGAACGGCCGGTGAC
>Ga0070761_10001799_pt1 | contig 13383 bp, 11 predicted proteins | sample HubBroMetageREF1_FD_66724 | JGI IMG/M metagenome (GOLD analysis project Ga0070761, IMG submission 66724) | Reference soil microbial communities from the Hubbard Brook experimental Forest, New Hampshire, USA - Hubbard Brook CCASE Soil... | ecosystem: Environmental > Terrestrial > Soil >...
CGACAAATACGTGGCAAACCTCAAACAGAACCGGCAGCAATAAGCTCTCATCTCGCGCCTCAAAAAAAAATTCCGCACGGGATTCGTTTGCAGCTTTCGTCGCTCGTCCTCGGCTCTCAGGATTACAATTTGCTGTCACAACTTCAGCCCACCGGAGCGCTCCCAAATGAATCCCTTCCGCCCGGCCCATCTTCGCACTCGCCGCAATCTTCTTGGCGCGCTCGCGGGCGCCGTTCCTGTCGCCGCGCTGGTTGGCACACCCGGCGCGATCGCCGCGCCAGCTCCGCCCGACGACCCCGCCTCAGGCGATCTTTTTTCGCTAGCCCGCCTGCGCAGCTACAAGAACCGCCGCTCTTCAAGTTGGGACCGGACTGGCGGCAACGCCGATTCTGTTCCGGTCGAGCCCGGAGCATCGGCCACGCTGCTCGACGTCACAGGCCCCGGCGTCATCACGCACATCTGGTTCACCATCAACTCGCCCGACCCCATGCATCTCAAGAACCTCATCCTGCGCGCGTGGTGGGATGGCGAAGAGTCGCCATCGATTGAAGTCCCCATCGGAGATTTCTTCGGCCTCGGCCTCGGTGAATATTTCACTTATCAATCGGCTCTGCTTACGGTGGCGCCGGCCAAGGCTCTCAATTCCTACTTCGAGATGCCGTTCGCAAACGCCGCGCGCATCACTCTTACCAACGAGGGCGCGAAACGCACCGATAGTCTCTACTTCGCCATCGATTACGTCACGCTCGCATCGCTGCCTGAAGGCCTCGGGCGATTCCACGCGCAATTTCGCCAAGCCGCGCCCTGCCATGGCTGGACCAATGACTGGACGAACAACTGGGACAAGGCGGTAGACGGACGCAAGAACCTCGACGGCACTGATAATTATGTTTTCCTCGAAGCCACCGGCCGCGGACACTTTGTCGGCGTTACGCACTCGGTGCTGCAGAACCAGAACGAGTGGTTCGGCGAGGGCGACGACATGATTTTTATCGACGGCGACAAAATGCCCACCATCAACGGTACCGGCACAGAGGACTATTACAACGGCGCGTGGGATTTTTACGGACAGCAGTTCGCCTACCCGCACAATGGCGCGCCGAATATCGTCGATCCCGAGCGCATCGGCGGCCGCTATTCGCTCTATCGCTGGCACCTCGAGAGCCCTATTGCATTCGAGCGGTCGATTCGCGTGACAATTGAGCACGGTAGCGCCAACCACCGGTCCGACAACTTCTACTCAACCGCCTACTGGTACCAGACCGAGCCGCACGCGCCCTTCCCCGCGCTTCCACCGGTGGCCGACCGAGTGCCAAGGCTATTCAATGTGGGCAGCGGGGCAGGTGCAGCGAAGGTGCCAGAAAAGTAGCAATGAACACGCTCGCCCCCGCTTTATCCCGCCCCGCCACACCTGCTATGCTTCCCACGCCTAAGAAAAGCGATTTATAAGACGATGGGAGTAAAGGAATATGTGGTTCCTGGGCATGGATGTGGGCACGGGCGGCACGCGCGCCGTGATCGTGGATTCAAACGGCAAACTCCTCGCCGGCGCATCGAGCGAGCATGAGCCCTTCCGCGCCGAGCACCCCGGCTGGGCCGAGCAGGATCCTGAGGACTGGTGGCGCGCCGCGCAGGAGGCCATTCGCGTGGCCATCGCCGCCGCGCCTGAGCCGCAGCAGCCCATCGCCGCCATCTGCCTTACCGGCCAGATGCACGGCGCCGTGATGCTCGATGAGAATGGCACGGTGCTGCGCCCTTCGCTCATCTGGTGCGACACGCGCACGCAGCCCGAGTGCGACTGGCTCACCGAGAAAATCGGCTACGAAAAACTCATCGAGCTCACCTGCAACCCCGCACTGCCCAACTTCACGCTCACCAAGCTGCTGTGGGTGAAGACGCACCAGCCCGGAATTTTCGCAAAGATCCGCCACATCATGTGCCCCAAGGATTACGTGCGCTACCGGCTTACTGGCGAGTTCGCGATTGACGTGCAGGAGGCCTCAGGCACGCTGCTGCTCGACGTTACGCATCGCCGCTGGTCGCGCGAAGTGGCTGAGGCCGCGGGCATTCCCCAGAGCTGGCTACCCAAGGTTTACGAGTCGCCTGAAATTTGCGCGCGCATCAGCGAGCAGGCAGCCGCGCTCACCGGCCTCGCCGCGGGAACTCCAGTTGCAGCCGGCGCCGGCGACCAGGGCGCAGGCGCAGTGGGCATGGGCATTCTGCAGCCGGGCAGCGTTTCGGCCACCATCGGCACCTCGGGCGTGGTGTTTGCGGCAACCGCCGAGCCAACCAAAGATCCCGAGGGCCGCATTCACACCTTCTGCCATGCCGTACCCGGCCGCTGGCATGTGATGGGAGTAACGCAGTCTGCGGGGTTGAGCCTCAACTGGCTTCGCAACACGTTTTTCGCCGGCCAGAAATACGACGCTCTCAACGAAGCCGCGGCCAAGGTGCCGGCGGGCAGCCAGGGACTGGAGTGGGCGCCGTATCTGCTTGGCGAACGCACTCCGCATCTTGACCCCGAAGTTCGCGCCGGCTTTGTCGGTATCGGCGTGCAACATACGGCGGCGCACTTTGTTCGCGCGGTCGAGGAGGGCGTTGCCTATTCGCTGCAAGACACTTTTACGCTCTTCGCCGATCTCGGCATTCCCGTCACTGCTATTCGCCTCGGCGGCGGCGGCGCGCGCGGCGCACTCTGGCGCCAAATCCAGGCCGGAATCTACGGCAAAACGGTTGAGATTCTAACTGCCGAAGAGGGCGGCGCATTCGGCTGCGCGCTCATGGCCGGCGTTGGCGCAGGCCACTGGAAGAACCTCGACGAGGCCTGCGGCCAGGCGATTGAAGTTGCGGAGCGCGTCACGGCCGATGCCGCCGACGTTGCCGCATACAAGGTTGGCTACGAAAAATGGCGGAAGGTCTATCCGGCGCTGCGCAGCTTGCGGGGCTAGTCGAAGATCGGCGCGGCGCGGACTGCGGTGATTACATTCGCGCGGATGCGGGTCTTGAGACCCGCATTACAGCCGGTCAGGAGACCGGCGGTACAACCGGGCTACCACCCCAACGAATACAAATCATTCGTCGGGGACCCCGGGGAGCCCGGCGCTCCTTGTCGAAGTCATTTCTTAGAAGCCGACGCCCTACCAAAACTTCCAGCGTGGTTTCTCAGGCTGGCCCTCGATTGGCGCTGCTTCGGTGCTGAACACGAAGAACGATTCGTCTCCCACGCCGGACCCGTCGTGCTTGAATCCAACTACGCTCTTCGCCGTCTGGAGTGGAATCTCAAAAATGTAATCCGTATCGGACCTGGCTCCGCCTTTCGCCGCCTGCGAAGCAAAATACTCATTTCTGATGGATGAGAATTGCTCGGGCAAAGCGCCCGATTCGGCGAGATGGAGTATGTCCAGTTCCGCTTCGTGAACCAGACGCCACACCTCGGTTCCTCTGCGCCAAAGCTCGGCTGTCGAATACATCGCGTGCTCTTCAATCGAACAAGCAACAACCTCATCGAGATCGGTAAGCCGTTTGAGCGTCTCAGGCAGAACGAACGCATGCGAGCACATGTTAATGGCCAGGACGAACCACCCCGAAGCTATTCTGCGACCGGAGAAAAGCGACTCCGCAAAATATGTCGTCTGCCCGGTTGCCACAAGTCCAAGGCTCGCAATCAGCCGCTCGGCATCGGCGTCGCGAACAGCAAGCCACGAAATCGCATATCCCATTTCGGCGAGTCCCCTTTCAAAAAAATGAACCCCCGTTTGGTCGCCTCCTGGCCGGTCTGCCAGGCTCTACTTACTCATCGCCATCTCGGCAATCATAATATCCGCAAACACAAATCTGTCGCGCCGCACAATCTCGCCACTTTCAATCGCGAGTGGAGCTTTAAACATCGGCCCGGCATACACGCACGAGTGGAACTCGCCCTTTTCGCCGCACTTGTCAGCGCTGGCCGGCAAATCTCGCAGCAGCGTCTCGTCGAATTCACGGCCGGCAAACTCCGGCTCCAGTTGCTGGGTATCAACGCATGTAAGCCGCGCGCGCAACCCTCCGGCAATCATCACTCGCGCCAGCCCATCGGTGGGAATCTGCCACAGCGGAAACAGCGGCTCGAGCCCCGTTGGCGCAAGCTGCCGCACGCGGTACGCGCGCACATCTTCAAGAAACAGGTCGCCGAATGCGACCGCCTCAATGCCTTCGTCGATCGCGCGCCGGCACGCATCGGCCATCAACTTTTCATAAATCTCATTGCTGCACGGCCAGGGCAGCGGCACAACCCACAACGGCAATCCAGCAGCCGCAGCCTGCGTTTCAAGCACTGTACGCCGCACGCCGTGCATGGCGACCCGGTCAAATTCGGAGTTCACCGTGGTGAGCAGCGCGCACACTTCAATTGATGGGTCCTGGCGCAGGACATGGAGCGTCCACGCGCTGTCTTTCCCGCTGCTCCACGAAAGAAGGACACGCTTCATAAAACGATGATAGCGAGTGGGGGCTCGCGACGCCGAACAAAAAGCATCCAATTCTTGGTTGCCGCTTGACTTGGCCACCACCGGCCGACGGCCGGAATTTAGGTCCGGAATTAGGGCCGGAATGGAAGCCATGATGTGGCTTGCCGCGCGTTACTTTTCCGCCGCTGCTTTCAGCATGGGCTACTCCGGTCGCTCCAGAATAACCCCCGCTTTTCTCGTTTTACGAATCTATTTCAGCGTCACATCCGCGCTCAGCGGCGTGTTCTCGCTCGAGTCGCCGACGCGCACTACGAACTTGCCGGGATCGATCTTCCAGTTGTGCGACGCATCGCTCCAGTAGCTGAAGGCTCGCGCATCCAGGTCGATCGACACGTGCTTGGTTTGGCCAGGCCAGATGTACACCTTCTCGAATCCCTTCAGCTCGCGTTCAGGCCGGTCAACGGTAGCCGATGGGTCTGACACGTAAACCTGCGCCACTTCCCCGCCCTGTGTTTTGCCTGAGTTGGTTATATCGAAACTCACCGTTACCTTCGATCCCGCCGTAGCTGTGGCCGGAACCTGCAGGTTCGAGAAGACGAAGGTTGTATAGCTGAGCCCCAAGCCGAACGGGAACAGCGGATGCTTGCCCGTCGTTGTCCAGTAGCGATAGCCAACCATCAGCTTGTCGCCGTACTTCAGCTGTTCGATGGTGTAGTCCTTGCCGTTGCCGTCTTCGCCCGGCGTGTGCAGCACGGTGTCGCCACCCTTGATGCCGTAGTACCACTGGTACGAAGGATTCTCTTCCCAGCTGCGATCGAAGCTCACCGGGAGTTTGCCTTCAGGATTGTGGTTTCCGAGGATAACCTGAGCCGCGGCTTTGCCGCCCTCCTCGCCGGGATAGTAGAGATGCAGGAGTGCGGGAGCTTTGTCGATCCAGCGCGAAACATCCATGCCGCCTCCGCCGACGAGCATCACAACCGTGCGCGGATTCGCTGCCAGGACAGCATCGGCCAGCGCGTCCTGTCCCCATGGCAGCGTGAAGGTGCGATCATGGCCCTCGCCTTCAGTTGAAGGATCGAATCCAAGCACCAGAATCACCGTGTCGGCCGCGGCGGCAAATTTTCGAGCGTCTTCTGAAACCAGGCCTGGTTCGTACGCAACTCCTACGCCGAGGCGCGTTCCATCCGCATAAGGCAGGTAGTCAACCTGCACCTGGATTGTCTGCCCTTCAGTCAGGTCGAGCGAAACGCTCTCGGGAATCTGACCCTCGGCCCGCACCTGCTCGAGCACCTGCTTGCCGTCAACGAGCACTTTGAAGGCATCGCCGCCCGAAGCCGCTGCGAGCAGCAGATACTTTCCGGCCTTGTCGGCTTTGTAACTCGCGGTGTAGCGCAGGCTACGCTGTTCGCGCGACGGCGGCAGCCACTGCCTGATGCTGAAGTCACCCATGCTCCGCTGCGCGGCAGTATTCGGCGTTCCGGTAAAGTCGTTGCTCGCGAACGTATCGAGGTTTACGCTGCCGGCCCAGTGCGTCCCGCGGATGACGTCTCTCATCTCGGGTAAACCACGCGCGTAAAGAACATTCCTGTTGGTACCCAGCGCTGTGCCAATACCGGACAAGATGCTGACCGCATCGAAGGCCGTCGCTTCAGACGATCCTCCGCCGCCCGTCACTGCCGGCCACGCGTCCGGGCCGATGATGGCCACCGTCTTCAAGCGCTCTGCATCGAGCGGCAAAAAGTGGCCTTCGTTCTTGAGCAGGGTGATGCTCTCGAGCGCGCCCTTCAGAGCCGTTACGCGATCGGCGTTCGAATAGGTGGGATACTCCGGACTGAATTGCGGCCGCGTCGTGAATCCGTAACGCAGCTCGGTGCGCAAGATGCGCATAACCTTGTCGTCGATGGTCGATTCCTTCACCTCGCCGCTCTTGACGGCCGGAACCAGGACCTTGGCGTTCATGAATTTCGGGCTCGGCATCTCAAGATCGAGTCCGTTGTTGGCCGCCGCTACGCCGTCGTAGGTCGCATCCCAGTCCGACATCAGAACACCTTTGAAGCCCCAGTCGCCTTTCAGCACATCGAGGTTCAGGAATTTGTTCTCGGTGGCATGGGCGCCATTCACCAGGTTGTATGAATTCATCACCGCGTCCACGTGGCCGAGCTTCACCGCTGCTTCAAATGCTGGCAGGTAGATCTCGCGCATGGTCCGCTCGTCGGCCTGCGCATTGGCGTTATGGCGGTTGAATTCCTCGTCGTTCAGTGCGTAGTGCTTCAAAGTGGCAATCACGCCCTGGGACTGCACGCCCTCGATGTACGGAACAACCATTTGGCCGTTCAGATACGGATCCTCTGAAAGGTACTCAAAGTTGCGGCCGCCCACCGGCGAGCGCGCAATGTTTACGCCGGGCCCCAGCAGAAAGTTCACGCTGCGGGCGCGGGCATCGCGGCCCAGCCCCTGGCCCAATTCCTTGGCAAATGCGCGGTCCCAGGTCGCGGCCAGCGCAACTCCGCCCGCGTAGGCCGTCGTGGGGCCCCAGGTGCGAACGCCCACCGACGCGTCCGACATCTTGAAGCGCGGCAAATCGATCGAAGGAATGGCATTTGTGAACATGCTGTCCACGCCGCCGATGAGCTTGATCTTGTCTTCAAGCGACATCTTCGAAAGCATGGCCTGCGCCTGGGCTTCGATGGCCGTCGAATCGTCTTGAGGAGCCTGCGCGGTGCAACGGATTGAAAGGGTTAGAGCCAGGGCAACGAGCAGAAACGAAACTGGCGGAGAAAGAGAACGCCTTTTGGCGAGAAATTCGCAGGTAGGTTTCATATCGCCGAAAGGTTAGCGCATCGGGCGTTATCGTGTACACCCGTTGATTCCAATCGGCACATAATTTTCTCTCATCCCCGCTTTGGGTGCCCCAGGTCTCGTTTTTGAGACCTGGGAGACCAGCTGGGTTTCGCACCGCACCATGCATGACCGCAGTCAGAATCCAGCGTCTTCAATCGCCCGAAACCACCCTCAATTTCGCCGCGCGAAAGCCTCTGAGATTGCAGAATATCTGCCAATAAATCAGCAATTTGTAATGTGTGATTTAAATCACGCCTGAGAGTGAATGGGGTCACTGCCCACCCCCGCCGCCAAGGCGCAGACTGGAAATCCGATACGTAAATGTCCCGCAATATGGACGGGCGTGTGGCCTTGCAAGGGAGCGTGTATGAGTTTTCAGGATGGCTTGAAGACAATCGTGGTGGCTACAGACCTCGAGGGCCAGGCCGATGCCGCACTCGAGTACGCTCGCAAGCTGGCACACGCCTATGGGGCGCAAATTGTGCTGGCCCATGGCCTCGACCCCATGGAGTACGCAGATATTGGTGACGTTCCGGGCGCGGTGCTGCTTGGACTGACAAGGCAAGCCCGTGAGGTTCTTGACAGGCTGGCTCGCGAACTCATTAGCGAAGGCATTCGCAGCCACTCCGAGATTCGTCAGGGCGCAGTGGCCGAAATGCTTCGCGATGTAGCGATTCATCATCGGGCCGGCCTCATCGTGATTGGCACCAGGGGCGGTGATGGAGCCGGTCCTGTAGTGGTGGGCGCCATCGCAGAGCAGTTGGTGCGCATTGCTCCCTGCCCGGTATTGGCGGTGGCGGCAGACTGGAATGCGGGCGAATTCCGCCCCACTCCCGGCGGCCCGGTGCTACTGGCGCTCGAACGCAACACGGCCTGCGCTGCCGCGGCCGAAGCCGCATATTCCCTCGCCGAAATCTTCGAGCGGCCGCTGATTGTTTTGCATGCGCGCACCGCGGCTGAGGTCTCCGCAATTCTTAACCCCAGCGCCACAACGCTTGCCGATTTCGGAATCGCGGCTCACGCCAATGTTCCACTGCGCAACGTGGTTAAAGACGGCAATCCGGCCTACGCGATTCGTGGCGCGGTTGCGCAATACAAACCATGCATTCTGGTTGCAGGCGTAAAACGTCATAGCGATACGCCCGGGCCGCACGGCACTATCTTCAGGCTCCTGGCCGGCTCGCGGGTGCCGGTTCTTTGTGTACCGCCCACATTCGTTTCCGCAGGTAAGGAGCAGGAGACTCCTATCCCTGTTGAAGTTCATTAAAAACTGCCGGCCGCAGCCATGCCGGGGCTCAGGCAGGCAGAAAGTCGCAAACCGCTCTCATGTTGTATTGGCAGTTACTGAGTTGCCTTAATTAGCTCGACCGGCATTGAGCTCTACTGGACCCAAACCGATCCGTCTGCGATAGCGGCTCGCACGATCACCGCATTTGCGCCGGCAGGTGCTGCACATAATCCGAACCGCAACGGGCCAGAAGGAGAAAGCTAGCGTGCATTTCGAGGCAACGCAAGAGCGAATGGTAGCAGTGGCGGCACACCCGCTTGCCGAACTGCTTGAGTGCCCGCCCGCTGCGGGGGACCTGCTTAATGAATCGTCGAAGTGTGTCAGCTTCGATGCCGGAGAAGTGGTCTTTCGCCAGCTCGGGCCCTGCAAGGGACTCTATGTTGTGGTCTCCGGCAGTTTTCAGCGCAAGGCCGAAAGATTGAATTCGCGCGTGGTTCTCGGCAATGCGCGCGCGGGAGATCTGGTGGAGCTTGCCGCGGCGCTCGGACACGGCAATCACACCTACACGTTGAGTGCCGTCACATCCGGAACTCTGCTGCTGCTGCCCATTGGCGCGTTGCGCGGCGCCTTTGAAAGCTACCCCCCGCTGCGCATGCGCCTGCTTGAAGAACTGGCGCGCGAAGTTTCGCGGGCTTATTACGCCTGCATGATCGATCGCATTACGCCGCGCCGGCGAAACCGGGCTGAGACCCCGGAGCGCCGCGCTCCAGCGCGGTTGTAGCGCCGGTCTCCTGACCGGATGTAGTGCGGGTCTTCCGACCCGCACCACGTCTAACCCCATGAATCCGCATAGCAACAAGAACCATACGTCAACGCTCCCACCCGTCTAGTGTGATTTAAATCACATTCCGCCTTGCGCTCGTCCCCTACAGTCGTATTAGAGCAAAAGGCGTTATTCAAAATGGGATATACTCCAGATAACGCCCAGCGGGAAAAATATGGCCGTGGTTCATTCTCATCACCCCCCGGAAGACTGCCTCAATTGCGAGCACCGGCATCTGCGGATGTTCTGTAATCTCACCCCTGAAGCTCTCTCCGACTACGACAAAATCGGCATCATGATGAGCCACGCGCGCGGCGCCAAGCTCTTCTCAGAGGGCGACTCTGCCCGCAACGTCTTCGTCATCTGCTTCGGACAGGTCAAGATCTCCTCCACCTCGCGCGATGGCAAGACCATGATCCTCAAAATTGCGGGTCCCGGCGACGTGATGGGCCTCAGCGCTGTTCTGGCCAACGTTCCCCACGAAGTTACCGCCGAGGCCATCGAGCCCTGCACGGTAAAGACCGTCCGCAAGCAGGAGTTTGTTGATTTCCTTGGCCGCCACGGCATCGCTTCAATGCACGCCGCGCAATCGCTCTCCGCCGAATACCTCACCGTCTTCCACGACGCCAAGCGCCTCGCGCTCTCAGGTTCCGCAGCCGGCCGGCTCGCGCGGCTGCTCCTCGACTGGGGTCGATCGACAGCCAACGGCAAACCCGAGATTCGCTTCACAATGGCGCTCACGCACGAAGAAATCGCCAACATGGCCGGCACTTCGCGCGAAACGGTCACCCGCCTGCTCAACCAGTTCCGCCGCGATCAGTGGATCACCATCCGCGGCACCAGCCTCACCATCGTCAAGCCCGACCAGCTCGAGCGCCTGACGGCGTAAGAATAGCTATCAGCTCTTTGCTATCTGTTCTCTTCTCTCTGATCTCTGTTTTCTATTCCCTATTCCCTGGTCCCTGCATCCTACCCCCGCGCGCTCGTGGTCCGTTCCGCGTCTGCTTCCGCCATTTCCGTGATCGGCTCCCGCAGCGTAAGCACCGGGCAGCGGGCATGGGCCAGTACGCGGTAGATAATGCGGTCGCGGGTGAAATTCTCAAAGGCCGAGCGGTGCGTCGCGCCTAATACGATCAGGCTCGCGCGGCGCTCCACTGATTCTGAAAGAATCTCGATAAAGGGGTTGCCGTGAATCACCATCGGCTCCACGGCTGCGCAGCAGCCTGCGCCTGTCGCTTCGGCCAGCTCGCGCAGCCTGTGCATGGCCAGCGAATCAATCCCGGTAGGCAGGCCCTGGCGCTCCATCTCGTCCGCCGGCGGCAGCACGTGCAGCAGTACCAGCTTCGCTTTCTGGCTGGCGGCAATCGAGCAAGCAAGCGCTGCGCTCGGGCTTGAGGTCTCTCGCAAGCTGGTGGCATTGAGGACGACGCGATTGTGTCCCCCAATCTCCTCCGGGAGATGAGCCTCTGGACCCACGGTCATGACCGGGATGTTGACCGAGCGCAGCACTTGTTCTGCAACGGAACCAATGAGCAACTTGCCTAATCTGCTCCGGCTCCGTGTACCCATAAGAATGCGGTCAGCGTCGAACTGCCGCGTGGCGGCCATGACGTGCTCCCTTGGATTGCCCTCGCGCACCACGGCCTCGCATACCACTCCCTTGAGGCGGGCGCGCTCGCTCCATTCCAGCAGCATCGTCTCGGCAGACTCCACCACACCGGTGGTGTTGTAATAAGGCATGCCGGCCGCATCTACGCTCATTGCGGCGCTCGAGGCAAGCACATGAAGAAGAATCAGCCGCGCGCCCGTCTCTGCAGCCTGCTCGATGGCGTACGGCATCAGCCGCTCAAGATCGTTCAGGTCGGTGGCGACAAGAATCACGCGCGGGTTGGCCCAGCGACGTCCGCACTCTGACATGCCCGAAGAGTGGCACCTAAATTCGAACGAAGATGTGCCGTAACGCACTTTTCCAAGTGATTCGGCTCACCCCCTCAGTCGATCGTTGAATCGATCCCGTACAGCGGCACGGCCAAATGGCTCAAAATCTGCGCTTCCGACCCGTTGCTAATGCCCTCCTCGAATCTTCCGATGTTGAGAAAGTAGGCGAACCCCAAAAACAATGCGGGCCCAGGTCGAAGAAAAACACGTGATTGAGGCCAGTTCTCGTTTTTGGGAGCAGATGCTCGCAATGAAGCTCGACCCCGAGCCCGTTCGCGAAAAGATCTGCGTAGGCCACAAGCACCTGTTGGGCCGCATCGACCTCAGCGGCGCCTGGGAAGGCCGCATCGAAATTCGCATAGCCGAAGGCCTGGCCCGCCTCGCCACCGCAGTCATGTTGATGCAGCCCATTGAGACCGTGGCCGATGCCGACATGATGGACGCCACAAGTGAAATTGCCAACATGATCGCCGGCGTCATCAAGAGTTCCCTGCCCCAACCCTGCGAAATGAGCCTGCCGCACGCCGGGGTCGTGGCCTGCAACTTCTGCGGCGAGCAGCCTGCGCGGAACTCAATCGACGTCGCTTTTCGCCACGCTGACGGCAAAATGGTGGTGCGCATTTGGGAAGATGAGTAGCCGCACTGGCAGTGTCTGACAAATCGCGCGGTCGATAGTTTTGTATCGGGGCGCGAGTTTACTCGCGCCGGGAAGGGTCCCAGAATTGGGCGGGGCTTTAGCCCCGGAGGGCAATTATCGATTGGAATCTGAGGCTTTTCGATTCGTCAGACACTGCCCGCCCTGCCGCCCCGATAAAATCAGCACATGATCCTGGCCATAATCACCATCTCTGACCGATGCGCTCGAGGGCAGATGACCGACACCGCCGGGCCTGCAATCGCGGCCCAGCTCGCGGCCGTCTTGCCGCAGGCTGAGATCGCAAGCCGGCTGCTGCCGGACGAAGAAGAGCAGATCGTCGCGGCGCTCATCGACCTGTGCGCAATGGACGCCTCGCTGATTCTTACCATTGGCGGAACGGGCCTGAGTCCGCGCGACCGCACCCCCGAAGCCACGCGCCGGGTCATCGATCGCGAAGCGCCCGGCCTGGCCGAAGCCATGCGCGCCACTACCGCTTCAATCAACCCCTATGCGTGGCTCTCCCGCGGAATCGCCGGCCTCAAAGGATCCACGCTCATCGTGAATCTGCCCGGAAGTGAACGCGGCGCTACCGAGTGCTTCATCGCCATCGCTCCTCTCATCCGTCACGGCCTCGAAGTTGCCGGTGGCGGATCAGACCACCCCAAAGACCAGGGCGTTTTACCTTAGGCCAATCCCGCCATTCACCGCCGGAATTGCCATCCGCGGGTTAATCTGACGTCTGGGTAGCACGATTTCAAATTTCGTGTGCCCACTGTCACAGTCACTTGTGATCTCCCCTCCCTACACTGCAAGTTGGAGAGTTCGTTTTGAAGCGTACGTTGGCCGCAATCATGTTCTGGGCCACCCTGGCGGCGACTGTCAACGCCGCCGACACTGCCCAGATCTCCGGTCGTGTCTCCGACGCGGCAGGCAGCCCGGTCGCTCTGGCGCAGGTTCAGCTCATCTCCCCAGAAGGCGTACAACTCGCAGCCACCGACGCCGCCGGCCGGTTTCGGCTCGCGACCCCCACTGGTAATTACACGTTGAGCGTTCAAGCCGAGTTTTTCCAGCACCTCACTCAACTTCTTGCCGTCACTCCCCCCGGCGCCGAGCTCGACATTCACCTTCTGCCCATCGTTTCTCAAACCGTCACCGTCACTGCCGACGTTACCGGCGGCGACGTGCTCTCTCCCGATCCGGCCGAAAAGGTATTTGCCACCGAGGATTTGCTTGACGCGAACCCCGGCCGTCCAGGCGCGCCCATCTCCATTCCCGGCTACCCAATTGAGACGGCCTCGAGCGGCATCAAAGCGCCGCAGTACTTTGCGCCCGGCGTCGCCGGAGATCACGGTGAGCCTATCGCGCAGTACATCAGGGTCGGCACCTATCTTGTCCCCAACAACCTTTCGGCCAACGCGCACGGCAACGGTTACGCCGATCCCAATATCTTCATCGCCGGCGCTATTGAAAG
>Ga0070761_10001800_pt1 | contig 13382 bp, 11 predicted proteins | sample HubBroMetageREF1_FD_66724 | JGI IMG/M metagenome (GOLD analysis project Ga0070761, IMG submission 66724) | Reference soil microbial communities from the Hubbard Brook experimental Forest, New Hampshire, USA - Hubbard Brook CCASE Soil... | ecosystem: Environmental > Terrestrial > Soil >...
AGGAACGAGAACACGGGTACCGGCTCATCGCCAGGCTGCTCGATCATCACCGACCGATCGATGGTGCGGCCGTCGATGCGCGGCGGCGTGCCGGTCTTCAGGCGCGCGACGCGCAGGGGCAGCTCCCGCAGGCGCGCCGCGAGATGGTTGGACGGCGGGTCGCCTGCGCGCCCGCCGGAGGACTGTGTGAGGCCGACGTGCATGCGGCCGCCCAGGAATGTGCCGACGGTGAGCACCACCGCGGGCGCCTGGAAAGTAATCCCCGTGGCCGTCACCACCCCGAGCACGCGGCCGCCCTGCACCACCAGATCCGCGACCTCCTGTTGAAAGAGACTGAGGTTCGCCTGGTTCTCAAGCAAGGCGCGGATCGCCCGGCGGTACAGCTGCCGGTCGGCCTGGGCGCGCGTCGCGCGTACTGCCGGCCCCTTGCTCGCGTTCAGGGTGCGCCACTGGATGCCGGCGCGGTCCGTGGCGCGCGCCATCGCGCCGCCGAGCGCATCGATCTCGCGCACCAGGTGACCCTTGCCGATGCCGCCGATGGCGGGATTGCAGCTCATCTGCCCGAGCGTCTCGATGCTGTGGGTAATGAGGAGGGTGCGCGCGCCCAGGCGCGCGGCCGCCAGCGCGGCTTCCGTGCCGGCATGGCCGCCGCCGATGACAATGACGTCATGGCTGAAGCGCTGGGGTGTGTGGGCGTGGCTCACGGTGTCATGGCGCGCGTTTGGGGGCGCGTATTGTAGCTGTCACGGGCCCGATGACATCATGCGCCGCTGATGTTGAACCTGATGCTCCGCCTGGGCGCCGTGCTGAGTGCAGGCCTGTTCGCCGCGGGCGCCGCGGCCGCGGACCCGCCATTACCGCCCCCGCACCTCGTCGCCTGCCAGCTCGAGCATCCGCTGCATCTCGCGACGCTGGCCGCCCAGTGCATGCAGCTCGCGGTGGCGGAAAACCCGCTGCATCCGGCCGCTCGGCAGATCAGGCTGCATGTCGCCGTGGTAGCGGCGGTCAATCGCAACAAGCGCCCGGATCCGCTGTTCGTGCTCGCCGGCGGCCCCGGCATGGCGGCCGGCGCCTTTTATACGCAAAGCGCCGGCGCTTTTGCACGCATCAACCGCGATCGCGACATCGTGCTGGTCGATCAGCGTGGTACCGGCCTGTCCCACCCGCTCAACTGCGCGCTGACCGAGGAGGAACTCTACAGCGAGGACGATGCGTTGCTGCTCGCGCAAACGCAGCGCTGTCTGGCCGCGCTCGGCTCCGGCGCCGATGTGTCGCAGTACACCACCAGTCTTGCGGTGCAGGACCTGGAGCGGGTGCGCGTGGCGCTGGGCTACGGCCAGGTGAACCTCTACGGCGTGTCCTACGGCACGCGCGTCGCGCAGCACTACCTGCGTCGTTTTCCCGCACACACGCGCGCCGTGGTGCTCGACGGGGTCGTGCCGCCTGAGCTCGCTGTCGGCGCCTCCATGGCCCAGGACGCGCAAAACGCGCTCCTGGGCGCCTTCGCGCGCTGCGTGCGCGATGCCGCGTGCCACGCGCGCTTCGGTGACCCTGCCGTGACCTATAGGGAGCTACAGGCGGCCCTGGCCGCGCACGCCGTGCCGGTCAACTTCGCGGATCCCACCTCCGGGGAGCCGCTGCACATGGATTTCACTTCCCGGCACCTGGCCGCGGTGTTGCGCTTCCTCCTTTACGCCCCGGCGGGCACGGCGCTGCTGCCGCTGCTGCTGCACGAGGCGCTCGCCGAACACGACTTCACGGCGCTCGCGGCGCAGTTTCGCCTCATCAGCCGCGACTACGCCGGTGAATTCGCCATCGGCATGCACAACACGGTGGTGTGCTCCGAGGATGTGCCGCGGTACGCAACGCAGTCCATCGACCGCGCGGCGCTGGCACGCACCTTCATGGGCACGCGTCCGCTGGATGGCCTGGTCACGCTGTGCCGCGCCTGGCCCAGGGGTCCGGTGGATGCGGATCTGCACGCCCCGCTCGAGAGCGACGTGCCGGTGCTGCTCCTGTCGGGCAGCGATGACCCGGTGACGCCGCCGGCGTTCGCGGAGCGTGCGCGGCGCGGCCTGCATCACAGCCTGCACCTGGTGCTGCCGGGCTTCGGGCACTCGCAGCTCGCCGCGCCGTGCCTGGCGCGCCTGCTGGAGCGCTTCTATGCAAGCGCCACGATCGAGGGCCTGGATGTTGCCTGCACCCGCGACGCGCGACCGCAGGCGTTCTTCCTGTCGCGCAACGGTCCGGGACCATGAGCCGCGCGGTGCGCACATGATCGAGGCTGACAATCTCAACAAGCGCTTCGGTGCCGTGGTGGCGGTGCGGGACTTAAGCCTGTGCGCGCGCGACGGCTGCATCACCGGGCTCCTGGGACCCAACGGCGCCGGCAAGTCGACCACCCTGCGGATCCTGTACACCGTGCTCAGGCCCGACTCGGGCGATGCCCTCATCGACGGTGAGAGCGTGATGCGCGCACCGCTGGCCGCCGCGCGCCGCATCGGCGTCCTGCCGCACGCCGCCGGCATCTACGCCAACCTCACGGCGCGCGAGAACATCATCTACTTCGGCGCACTGCAGGGCCTTACACGCCGCGACGCGCGTGCGCGTGCGCAGCAGCTCGTGCAACTGCTCGACATGCAGGACTTTGCCGACCGGCGCGCCCGCGGCTTCTCGCAGGGGCAGCGCCTGAAGACTGCGCTGGCACGCGCACTGGTACACGGCCCGCAGAACCTCTTGCTCGATGAGCCGACCAACGGCCTGGACGTGATGGCGGTGCGCAACCTGCGCGCGCTGCTCCTGAGCCTGCGCGACGCCGGGCACTGCATCCTCTTCTCGAGCCACGTGATGCAGGAGGTGAGCGCGCTGTGCGATGAGATCGTGGTGATCGCGCACGGCACGGTGTTGGCGGCCGGCACGCCGCCGCAGCTGCTCGCGCGCACCGGGGCCGCGTCCCTGGAGGATGCCTTCGTCGGGCTCACCGGCACGCAAGGCGCGGACTGATGCACGCCATCCTCGCCGTATTCGTCAAGGAATTCGTGGAAAACCTGCGCGAGCGGCGCACGGTGATCTCAGCTCTGGTGGTGGGTCCGTTGCTCGGCCCGTTTATATTCGCGGCTGTCATGTCCACCAGCACCCGGGTCGGGATGCAGGCGAGCGACGAGCCGGTCACGGTGGCGGTCGCGCACGCGCAGCGCGCGCCGAATCTGCTCGCCTACCTGAGGCAGTACCGGGTCACCGTCACGCCGGTGGACTTCGACGACGCGGCTGCGCGTGCCGCGGTTGCCGCGCACGCCTACGCGCTGGTGCTCGACATTCCGCCGGACTTTGGCGCGCGCCTCGCGGCCGCGGCGCCTGCGCCCGTGACTCTTTACACCGACGCCTCCAACGCCAACGCCGCGTCGCAGGTCGAGCGCGTGCGCGGCCTCATCGGCCGCTACGGGGAGGAGCTGGGACGGCTGCGCATGTTCGCGCGCGGCGTTGACCCGCTGGTGCTCGCGCCGCTGGTGGTGCTGGACATCGACGTGTCGACACCCGAGACGCGTTCGGTGCGCGCGCTTGGGATGTTGAGTTACCTCATCCTGCTCGCCATGCTGATCGGCGGCATGTATCTGGCGATCGACACCACCGCCGGGGAGCGCGAGCGCGGCTCGCTTGAGCCGCTGCTCACCGTGGCGGTGCCGCGCTGGCAGCTGCTGCTCGGCAAGATCCTCACTACCTGCGCCTACATGGCGCTGTCGCTCACCATCACGACCATAGCCTTTGCAGTGCTGCTGCACTTTTCCGGACTCGAGCGCCTGGGGATGAGCGTGCATCTGCCGCCGGCTGTGGTCCTGCGGCTGATCCTGTATTGCCTGCCGATGGCGCTGATCGGCGCGGGACTCATGACCATCATCGCCGCCGCCACGCGCACCATGCGCGAGGCGCAGACCTATCTTGGCGTCATGGTGATGGTGCCGACGGTGCCGCTGGTGTTCGCCAGCATCATGGGCCTGCGGCCCACGGCGTGGCTGATGCTCGTGCCCTCGCTCAGCCAGCACTTCCTCATCATGAGCGTGCTGCGCGAGCAGATGCTGCCGTGGCTGTACGTGCTGCTGTCGGTGGTGGCGACGCTCGCCGTGGGTGCGGCGCTGTGCGCTATCGCCGGCCGGCTTTACTACCGGGAGAAGATTCTCGGCTGAGGCTCATCCGGCGCGCGCTCAACGCCGCGGCAATTCCTGCAGCTGCGCGTGCAGCCGGCCGCTGTGCGCGGCGGCGAACGCCCGCGCCTCGACCTCGAAGCGGTTGTTCCAGTAGCCGCGGCGCACGCACTCCAGAACATAACGCGGTGTCGTCAGCTCACCCGTCTCCCACTGCCTGATGACGTGCCAGTACTCGTGCAGCATGAGCGGCGCATTGCTCCAGAAATCCGCGGCGCTGCCGCGCAGGTAGATGCGCCCGCGGCGCGTGGTGGCCACGGCCCGGCCGTGCAGCCGTGCGAACCAGGAATGTTCGATCACGCGCACGTGACCGATGGGAGCCCCGAGCAGTGCTTCGAGCGGCGCGCGCAACGCACCCGGCACCACGGCTTGGCGCGATGCTTTCATGGCACTTTCACTCGCCGGTGCGCACCCAACCCATGCTGGGCCGGAAACGCAGCGTGCGCGCGGGACCCGCGGCGATGTCTTCAGCCAGCACCTGCACCTGGCCATCTTCCAGGTAGCGCCGCACCAGGCCCACCACGCTCTCGCACAACGCCAGCGCGTGCGGCGCGTCCGCCAGGTGCGCGACGATGCGCCCCTGCAGGTGGCGCGCGCCGGGGGCAATCGCGCGCAGCGCCTCGAGGCAACGGTCGAGCAGCAGCATTTCAGTGGCGAGCGTCGTGTCGGTCACGTCCGCGGGCCTGGAAGCTTTCGCGATGCAGCGCAGCTGCAGCAGCGCGCCGGCTTCCCCGGTGGTGTCATAGACGCACACCGCCAGCGCGGAGTGCAGCTCGGTGACGAGGAACGCGTCCTCGGCCGTGACCTCGAAGCGGTCGGGACCGACATGTATCTCCCTTAACTGCATGACCGTGTGTATACGCCGTCAACATGGCATCCCGCGCGTCAGCTTCCGCAAAGTATGAACTGCCGCACGCGCGGCGAGTAGAATGCGCGCCATGCGCCCCATGGTTGTCACCATGCTGCTCGGCGTCGCCGCCGCGACTACGCCGGCGTTCGCCCTGGAGACTGCAGCCACCCTGTCGTCGATCCGCGTCACCGGCGACGCCAGAGTCACTGCCAAACCGGATCGTGTGCAGATCGACTTCGGTGTGACGACCCATGCCACGCATTCGCAGGAGGCGGCGGCGCAGAACGCGCGCCAACTGGATGCGGTGCTGGCCGCGGTGAAGCAGTCCGCAGGTCCCACGGCGACCTTCAAGACCATCGGCTACGCGCTGAATCCAAACTACCAGTACCACGTGAGCGGCGGCGAGCCGACCATCACGGGCTACACCGCTTCCAACACCGTGCAGGTAACACTGGATGACCTCGCGAGGATCGGCAGCGTGATCGACAGCGCCACCCAGGCGGGCGCCAACCACGTGCAGGGCATTCAGTTCACGCTGCGCGACCAGGACGCGGTGCGCGCCACGGCGCTGCGCGAGGCGGCATTGCGGGCGCGCGCCGAGGCCGAAGTGCTCGCCGGCGCGCTGGGATTGAAGGTCGTGCGCGTGCTCAGCGTCGAAGAGATGAGCCCACGGGTCATGCCGGTGCGCTACATGCCGACGCCGCGCGCCGGCCTGGCGAGCGCCGTCGCGGACGTGGCCACGCCGGTGGAAGCCGGCACGCTCGATATAGCGGCCGACGTCACGCTCACAGTGGAAGTCGCGCCGGCGGCGCGCTAGGCTCTTAGCGGTCATGACAACCGTACGTCAGCTGCTCAATGGCAAGGACCCGGGGGTGCACTCAGTCGCGCCCGAGGCGCCGGTGCTGGAGGCGATCCGTGCCATGGCGGCGCATCATGTTGGCGCCCTGGTGGTCATGCAGGGCGAGACGCTCGCCGGTATCGTGTCCGAGCGCGACTACGCCCGCAAGGTGATCCTGCTCGGCCGCGCTTCCGCCGACACCCCGGTGCGCGACATCATGAGCTCACCGGTCCTCACGGTGTCGCCCGATGACTCGGTGGAAAAATGCATGCGGCTCATGACCGAGCGCCGCGTGCGGCATCTGCCGGTCACCGACGGCGCTCGTGTGATCGGCATGGTGTCGATCGGCGACCTGGTGAAAGCGGTCATCGCCGAACAGCAGCAACAGATCGAGCAGCTCGAGAGTTACATCCATAGCTGAATCGGCCGCCTACTTGCGCCAGTAGGTGCGGCGGAACAACACCAGCACGCTGAAGATCTCCAGCCTCCCAAGCAGCATCGCCGCCGCGCAGATCCACAGCTGCAGGTTGGTGAGCGAGTGGAAGTTATGTACCGCGCCCGGCGGACCGAAGCCGTGGGCGGTGTTGTTGATCGAGGTGACGACGGCGGTGAAGGACGGGTCGAAATCCAGTCCCGTCAGCAGCATGGCGAACGTCAGCAGCGCCACCGTCATGAAGTACAGGAAAATAAACGCCAGCACCGCGTGCCCGACGCTGTCGGGAATGGCGCGGCCGCCGATGCGTACCGGCGCCATGGCGCTCGGATGGATGAGCAGCTTCAGCTCCCTGCCTGCCTGGCGCGCGAGCAATAGAGTGCGGAACATCTTGATGCCGCCGCCGGTGGAGCCGGTGCTGCACACGATGCACGACAGGAACAGCATCCAGTACGGCGCGAACACCGGCCACTGCTGGTAGTCCTGGGTGGTAAGTCCGCTGGTGGTGGCCTGCGAGATGACGGTGAACGCCGAGTGGCGCAGCGCCGTGGTGAAATCCGGGTAGACACCGTGCCAGGCGAGCAGCGCCGCGATTCCCACCACGCTCGCCGACAGGATGGCGAAGATCCCCTTGACTTCCGGGTCGTGCTCGTAACCCTCCAGCGACAGCCGCCGCAGCGCGATGAAGTGGCGCGCGAAGTTCAGCGAGGCGATCACCATCAGCACCATCAGCGTGAGCTCGATCGCCGGTGAATTGAAGTAGGCGATGCTGCGGTCGTGGGTGGAGAAGCCGCCCAGGCCCACCGCCGAGAAGGCATGACAGATGGCATCGAACCACGACATGCCGCAGATCCGCAGGCTGACGATGCCGGCGGCCGTGATGAGTGCGTACACGTACCACAGGGATTTCGCCGTCTCGGTGATGCGCGGCGCGAGCCGCTCGTCCTTTACCGGCCCGGGCGTCTGGCCCTTGTAGAGCTGCATGCCGCCGATGCCGAGCAGCGGCAGCACCGCCAGCCCCATGACGATGATGCCCAGGCCGCCGAACCAGTGCAGGCAGTGGCGCCAGAAATTCACCGACGGCGGCAGCGCATCCAGGCCGTTCAGTACCGTGGAGCCGGTGGTGGTGAGGCCCGACATGGACTCGAAGAAGCCGCCCGTGAGGCTCAACTGCGGCAGTGTCAGGAGCAGCGGCAGCGCCCCGGCCAGCGTCAGCAGCAGCCAGCCGAGCGTCACCAGCAGGAATCCGTCGCGCGGCCTCAGCTCGCGGCGCACCCGCGAGGTGGCGCCCGCCAGCGCCAGTCCCGCGCCGACATTGATCGCCGCGGCCAGCAACAGGCGCGGCCACTCGCCGTCGCCCATGATGAGCGAACAGCCCACCGGCAGCAGGCACGCCAGCCCGAAGGTTGCGAGCAGCCATCCCAGGACATTTGCGACCGGCAGCACCGCGCTAGTCCATTGGCCGAAATCGCAGGAAGCAATTTCGGCAGACAGCAGCTTCGTTTCCGCCGGCCAAAGGCGTGGCTCGATGCACACCCGTTGCCATCACCTCAGCAGCCGAGCACTTCATGGCAAGGCTGGCCGCACGGGCTTTGGCCGGCTGCGGCGCTGGCAAACGGCTGTGTTGCAGTGTCAGCACTTTCCTAGCGGGGCGAGCGCAGGAACAGCCGCTCGACCGCTTCCAGATGGCGCCGGTCGGCGAGGAACAGGATGACGTGATCGTCGGCGAGCACGAAGGTGTCGTGATGCGCCATGATGACTTCATCGCCGCGCACCACCGCGCCGATGGTGACCCCTTCGGGAAGCCCGATCTGCTGCACCGTGCGGCCCACCACGCGCGAGCTGCGCTCATCGCCGTGCACGACGGCCTCGAGCGCCTCGGCCGCGCCGCGCTTGAGCGCGTGCACGCGCACCACATCGCCGCGGCGCACGTGCGCCAGCAGCGAGCCGATGGTAATGGTCTGCGGCGAGATGGCGATGTCGATGCTGCTGCTCTCCACCAGTTCCGTGAAGGAGGGCTTGTTGATGAGCGCCATGACTTTTTTCGCGCCCAGGCGCTTGGCGAGCATCGCCGAGAGAATGTTCGCCTCCTCGGAGTTGGTCAGCGCCGCGAACACATCGGCGCTGTCGATGTTCTCCTCGATCAGCAGCTCCTCGTCGGCGGCGTCGCCGTGCAGCACGATGGCGTTTTCGAGAACTTCGGAGATCTTGCGGGCGCGACGCGCGTCGCGCTCGATGAGCTTCACCTGGTTGTGTTTCTCCAGCGACTGCGCCAGGCGAAAACCGATGTTGCCGCCGCCGGCGATCACCACGCGCCGCACCGGGTCATCGCCGTGGCGCATCTCGCTCATGGCGCGCTGGATGTCGTCGCGCCCGGCGAGGAAGAACACCTCGTCGCCCTCAGCGATGACCGTGTCGCCCTCGGGCGCGACCGCGCGGCCGTCGCGGTAGATCGCGAGGACCCGCACCTCGAGCTTCTGCAGATGCTGCGGCAGCTCGTTCAGGGAATGCCCGACCAGGAGCCCCCCGCGGCGCGTGCGCACGCCCACCAGGCGTACCTTGCCGTCGGCGAAGTCCAGCACCTGCAGCGTGCCCGGGTGATTGATGAGCCGCTCGATGTACTCCGTCACCAGCTGCTCGGGGCTGATGAATACGTCCACCGACAGCCCGTCCGCGCCGAACAGCGCAGGTCTGCTGGTGTACTCGGCGGCGCGGATGCGTGCGATCTTGGTCGGCGTGCGGAACAGCGTGAACGCCACCTCGCAGGCCATCATGTTCACTTCATCGCTGGAGGTGAGTGCGACGATGATGTCGGCCTCGGCGGCGCCCGCCGCCTCCAGCACCGTCGGCCAGGCCGCGTTGCCCGCCACGGTGCGCACATCGAGCCGATCCTGCAGGTCGCGCAGCACGTCCTCGTTTATGTCCACCACCGTGACTTCGTTGGCCTCTTCGCGCGAGAGGTGCTGGGCGGCGGTGCGGCCGACCTGGCCGGCGCCGAGGATGAGGATTTTCATGAGAGGACCAGGATATTCATGGCTGCCTCATGGCCCCGCTGCGCAGGCGGCAAAAGCCACGCCTTTTGCCGCCGGCAACAGAGGCACAGTCCGACAAAACGGCCGCAGGCCAGTTTTTCCAATGAATCATAGTGGCTCGAGGTTCGCGTACTGCACCATCAGCCACTTGGTGCCCTGGCGTTCGAAACTCACCTGCACACGCGCCTGCGCGCCGTTGCCCTCGACGTTGAGGATCACCCCGTCGCCGAACTTGCCGTGCCGCACGCGTGCCCCCAGGCGCACACCCGCCACCGCCGGCTCCTGGGGGCGAAAGCGGCCCACGGCCGCCGGCCGCGATACCTGCACGCGGGGGCGCACTTCCTCGATGAGTTCCGGCGGGATTTCACGCACGAAGCGCGAAGCCTGACCGTAACTGTCCACGCCGTGCAGGCGCCGCTGCTCGGCGTGCGTCAGGTACAGCGAGCGCATGGCACGGGTCATGCCGACATAACACAGGCGCCGCTCCTCTTCGAGGCCGTCAAGATCGGCGCTCGAGCGCTGGTGCGGAAACAGACCCTCTTCCAGGCCGCACATGAACACCACCGGAAACTCCAGGCCCTTGGCGGTGTGCAGCGTCATCATCTGCACGCAGTCTTCCCACTCATCGGCCTGGCCTTCGCCGGACTCGAGCGCCGCGTGCGCGAGGAACGCCTCGAGCGGCGGTAAGTCGCTGGCTTCCGGTGTGAAGCCGCGCGCCGCGCTCACCAGCTCATCGAGGTTTTCCACGCGCGCCTCGCCGCGCTCGGCCTTGTCGCGCTTGTAGTGTTCGATGAGGCCGCTGCCCTTGAGCACCTGGTCCACCTGTTCGTGGAGCGCCAGAGTCGCGCCCTCGTGAGCCAGTCGCTCGATGAGGCTCATGAAGCCATGCAGCGCCGTCGCGGCGCGCGCGCCCAGCGCCTCGCCGTCGCCCACCAGCACGCCGGCCGCTTCCCACAAGGAGGCGCCGGAGCCTTTGGCCTGCGCGCGCAGCACGTCGAGACTGCGCGCCCCGATGCCGCGCGTCGGCAGGTTCACCACGCGCTCAAAAGAGGCGTCGTCCTTGCGATTGGCGATCAGACGCAGGTACGCCAGCGCATCCTTGATTTCCGCGCGCTCGAAGAAGCGCAGGCCACCGTATACACGGTAGGGGACGCGCGCCGAGAGGAAGGCCTCCTCGAACACGCGCGACTGCGCGTTCGAGCGGTACAGGATCGCGATCTCGCGCCGCAGGCCGCCCTGCGCCACGCGCTCGCGGATGCGGTGTGTCACGAACTCCGCTTCGTCGCGCTCGTTGAAGGCGGTATAGAGCCGGATCGGCTCGCCGCGCTCGCCGCTGGTCCAGAGTTTCTTGCCGAGGCGGCCCGCGTTGTGGCCGATCAGGCCGTTGGCGGCCTCGAGTATGGTGCCCGTGGAGCGGTAGTTCTGTTCGAGGCGGAACAACGTCGCCTGCGGGTAGTCGCGCACGAACTGCTGCAGGTTGGCGACGCGGGCGCCGCGGAAGCGGTATATGGACTGATCGTCGTCGCCGACCACGAACGGGTGGCTGGCGCGCGCCTCGGCCGGCCCGGCCGGCGCAAGTGCTGGCGCCAGCAGGCGCATCCACGCGCACTGGATGGCGTTGGTGTCCTGGAACTCATCCACCAGCACGTGCTGAAAACGCTGGCGGTAGTGCGCGAGCAGCGCCGGGTTGTCGCGCCACAGTTCGAACGCCCGCAGCAGGAGCTCCGCGAAATCCACCACGCCGTTGCGCGCGCAGGCCTCCTCGTAGGCCGCGTAGATCCTGATCAGCTGCTGGCGCGTCGGGTCGTTGCCGTCCTTGAGATGCTGCGGGCGACGGCCCTCGTCCTTGTTGGAATTGATGAACCATTTCACTTCACGCGGCACCCAGCGCGTCTCGTCGAGATCGGCGGCCTTGAGGACTTTCCTGATGAGGCGCTGCTGGTCCTCGGAATCGAGGATCTGGAAGCCTTGCACCAGGCCCGCCTCGCGCCAGTGCATGCGCAGCAGGCGATGCGCAATGCCGTGAAAGGTGCCGATCCACAGCGCACTGCCGGGCATGCCCAGCAGCTGCTCCACGCGCGAGCGCATCTCACCGGCGGCCTTGTTGGTGAAGGTCACCGCCAGGATTCCGTGCGGCGAGGCACCTTCCGCCTGGATGACCCAGGCAATGCGATGCGTCAGCACGCGCGTCTTGCCGCTGCCGGCGCCGGCGAGCACCAGCACAGGTCCAAGCGGCGCGGTGACGGCGGCGCGCTGCGCGTCGTTCAGCGGGTTGAGGATCGGGGACAGATCCATGGCCGGCGCATTCTACGGGAAACCCGCCGGCGCCCTTAAGGTTCCGCGGGCAGTTGCTTGTGTGCGAAGCGCACCAGTGCAACCGCGAAGCTCAGCAACACCGGGCCGATCACGAGCCCGAGGATGCCGAAGGCCGCCGCGCCGCCGATCGCGCCGACGAAAATTGCCGGCGTCGAGACCTGTGCGCGGTGTCTGGTCAGGAGGGATCGCAGGATGTTCTCACTGATCCACAGGGCAGCGGTCCAGCAGGCGAGGAAAATCGCTGCGCCCCATCGCCCGGCGAAGGCGAGATACAGCACCGCCGGAACCAGCACCAGGCCCGCTCCGGCCGGCAGGAAGGCGGCGAAGGTAGCGAGCACACCAAAGACCACCGGTGAGGGCAGGCCCACGAGCGCGAAGCCCACGCCGACGACAATGCCCTGGATGAGGGCGGTGGCTGCGGAGCCGAACACTACGGCGCGCGTGACGTCGCCCAGGTACTTCAGGAGCTGCGTGCGCCGGGCCGGGGCGACCGGGATCAGACGCGTGAGGCTCTCGAAAATCGCGCGCCCGTCCTGCAGAAAGAAAAACAGCATGAACAGCATCATGAAGAATCCGATCAGTGTGCCGAACACCCCGAGAGCGACATTGCCGCCGGTCGCCGCGGCGGATTTCAGCAGCGCCTCCAGGCTCTCGGTCATCCAGCCCTGTACCTGTGCGGCGCTGACTTCCGCGTTCTCACGCACCCAGGCGACGGCGCCGCCGATGAGCGGATAGCCGGAGAGCCGCTCGACGAGTTCCGTGTAGGAGACGAAGTTGTGAGCGCGCAGGTAGCCCACCACACGCGCCACCTGGCCGGCGAACACCACTCCCAGCACCGCCAGCGGCGCGAGCACGAAGAACGGCGTGAGAACGGTGAGAATTCCGGCCGACAGTGCCTTGCGGCCCTTGAGGCGCCGGGCAAGCCGCTCATGCAACGGGTGCAGGATGAACGCCAGCACCGCGGCCCACCCCAGCATGCCGCGCAGCGGGCTCACGATCTGCAACAGCAGGTAGCCCAGGAGCACGGCCGCTGCCACCTGGAAGCAACGGCGATAGAAGGAAGAGTCCATGGAACCTCGCTGCCCGCAAAAGAGCCAAGGTTAGCGGGAAGCGCCCGGCAGCGCGATTACTCGCGCGCCTGCGGCTACCACCGGTTGCGCAGCTCGCGCAGCTTCACGAACACCGTGCGGGCGTCGGGATGCTCGCCGATTTCCGGGAACGCCTCGCGCAGGCGCGCGATCACCACCGGGTTCTGCAGGCGAAAGAAGCTGTTGATGCGCTTCTCCTCGGCGAGCGTCGTAACGGTGGCTGCCGCCGGGTTATGCCCGCGCGCCTCCCCGAGCAGGCGCGCCGCGTCGCGGTTGCCGGGCTCCCGATCGAGCGTGAACTCCAGGTTCCGCGCCAGGTACTCGTGTCCGGGAAATACCCGCGTCTCATCCGGCAGCTGCGCCAGCTGGGTCGAGAAGGTCTCGTAGAGCCGTTCGGGGTCGCCGCCGTTGTGGCAGTTGCCGGCGCCGGCGTTGAACAGCGTGTCGCCGCAGTAGAGCGCCGGCTGCTCGGCGTGCGCGAGCAGGCACACATGCGCGAGGGTGTGACCGGGGGTGTCCAGGCATTCCAGCTCCACGGTGCGCCCGACCCTGATGATGTCGCCCCGGGTGAGTCCCTGGTCCACTCCCCCGATGCGCGCCGCCGCGTCCGCGTGCGCGAGCACGCG
>Ga0070761_10001801_pt1 | contig 13380 bp, 9 predicted proteins | sample HubBroMetageREF1_FD_66724 | JGI IMG/M metagenome (GOLD analysis project Ga0070761, IMG submission 66724) | Reference soil microbial communities from the Hubbard Brook experimental Forest, New Hampshire, USA - Hubbard Brook CCASE Soil... | ecosystem: Environmental > Terrestrial > Soil > Temperate...
GCCCGCAAGAGCGCCACGCGCAAGCTGCGCCCCAAGAGCAGCGGCAGCGCGCCGAGTCGCGCACGCGGCGCCAAGCCCTAGCAGTCGGCGCCTCGCGCGCGCAGCGCCGCACGCCGAGGCGCCCATGAAGTATCGTCACAGCTTCCACGCCGGCAACTTCGCGGACCTGCACAAGCACGTCACCCTGCTGGCAGTGCTGCGCACGCTGCAGAAGAAGGACAAGGGGCTGCTCTATTACGACAGCCACGCCGGCCGCGGCCGCTACGATCTCTCCAGCCCGACGCAGGAGGCCACTCAGGGCCTCGGCCGCTTCCTCGAGCGTGAGCACGCGGCCACCGAGCTGCGCGAATTCGCCGCACTGCTGGCGGCGCTGCGCCAGCGCCCGGGCTGGCGCCATCTCTATCCCGGCTCCCCGCTCATCGCGCTCGCGCAGCTGCGCACACAGGACCGGGCGGTGCTCGCGGAACTGCAGGGCGCGGAAGCGCACGCCCTGCAGGAGGCGCTCGCCGAGGCGGGCAGCGCGCCGGCCGGCCCGCGGGTGCGACTCGAGCGCGGCGATGGCTTCACGCTGCTGCGCGCGCTGCTGCCTCCGCCAGAGCGGCGCGCCCTGGTGCTCATCGATCCACCCTACGAGGACAGCGCGGATGCCGCGCGCGTGAGCGCGGCACTCGCCGACGGCCTGCGGCGCTTCCCCACCGGGGTGTTCGCCGCCTGGTATCCGATCAAGGATGCCCGCAGCACCAGCGCCTGGCTCGGCAGCTGCGCGCACGCCCTGACGGCACCGCTGCTGGTGAGCGAGCTGTGGCTCTATCCACGCGACTCGCGCGTGGCGCTCAACGGTTCGGGGCTGCTCATCGCCAATCCTCCCTGGCAGACGCTCGAGCGCATGCGCATCTGGCTGCCACAGCTGCAGGCGGCACTCAAGCCCGGCGATGGCGCGGGCAACGACGCCCGCATGCTGTCAGAATCTGTTACATGAGCGCGGCAACGGCAGACCCGTACGGCGTCTTCGGCCACCCGGTGGGGCACAGCCTTTCGCCGTTCATCCACGGCATGTTCGCGCGCGAGACCGGCCAGTACATGAGCTATCGCCTGTTCGACGTGGCGCCGGCGGAGTTGACCGAGCGCGTGCAGCAGTTCTTCGCCGAAGGCGGACGCGGACTCAACATCACCCTGCCGCACAAGGTCGCCGCAGTGGAACTGGCGCACGAGCTCACCGGCCGCGCCGCGCACGCCGCGGCGGTCAACACGCTGGCGCTCACCGACAAGGGCGTGCTCGGCGACAACACCGACGGTGCCGGCCTGGTGCGCGACCTGTGCGACAACCTCGGCCTGGTGATCACCCGCCGGCGGCTGCTGATTCTCGGCGCCGGTGGCGCGACGCGCGGCATCCTCGCACCGCTGCTGGAGCTGGAGCCGCTCACCGTGCTCATCGCCAACCGCACGCCCGAGCGCGCCGAGGCACTCGCCGCCGCCTTCTCCGACCTCGGCGTCACCCAGGGGGTGGCGTTCGAGCAGGTGGGCGATGAGCCGTTCGACCTCATCATCAATGCGACCTCGGCCAGCCTGTCGGGCGAGATCCCGCCGATACCCGCGGCGGCTTGCGGCGCGCAGACGGTGTGCTATGACCTGGCTTACGGGCGCGCCGCGACTTCGTTCGTGAAGTGGGCGCGCCGCCAGGGCTGCGCGCGCGCGCTGCAGGGACTGGGCATGCTGGTGGAGCAGGCGGCGGAGTCGTTCCACCTGTGGCGCGGCATGCGTCCCGAGACTTCGTTCGTGCTCGCCGCCCTCAAGGAGCGTGCCGGCGGCAGCGGCTAGCGCATCGTCACGAATTCTTCCGCGCTGGTGGGATGGATCGCCACCGTGTCATCGAAGTCTTTCTTGGTGGCGCCCATGCGCAGCGCCACTGCGAAGCCCTGCAGCATCTCATCGGCGCCCGCGCCGACCACGTGCAGCCCGACGATGCGCTGTTCGGCGCCGGTGGTCACGAGCTTCATCTCCGAGCGGGGCTTCGCCTGCGTCAGGGCGTGGTACAGCGGCACGAAGCCGGCGCGGAAGACTTTGACGTTGTCGCTGCCGAAGCGCGTACGCGCCTCCGGCTCGGAGAGGCCGACGGTGCCGAGCGGCGGGCGGCCGAAGATCACCGTCGGGATGTTCTCGTAGTCGAGGTGCCGGTCGGCCTGACCGTTGAACAGCCGGTCGGCGAGACGCCGTCCGGCGGCGATCGCCACCGGCGTCAGCTGCGCCCGCCCGGTCACATCGCCGATGGCATACACACCCGCGCTGCTGGTCTGCTGGTGGAGATCGGTGCTGATGAAGCCCTGCTCATTGCGCTCGACCCCGGCGCGCTCGAGCTGCAGATCCGCCACCATCGCCCCCCGGCCGATCGCCCACACGACGCAATCGAACGGACCCAGGCGCCGGCCGTCCTGCAGGGACAACTCGAGCGCACCGCTGTTGTGGGCGAGCGCGGCGAGCCGCGCCTGAGTCAACACCGCGACGCCCTCCGCGCGCAGAATCGTCAGAATGGTCTCGCCCAGCATGGGGTCGAAGGAGCGCAGCGCCGTCTCGCCGCGCAGCACCAGCGTGGTGTGCGAGCCCAGACCGTTGAAGATGCTGGCGAGCTCGATGCCGATGTAGCTGCTGCCGATCACTGCGGCGCGCTGCGGGCGCGTGCTCAGCTCGAAGAAACCGTCGGAAGTGATGCCGAGGCCGGCGCCGGCGATGTGCGGCACCAGCGGCTGGCTGCCGCTGGCGATGATGACATGCGGGGCGCTCAGCGTGCGCCCGCCCGCCGCCACGGTGTGCGCAGCGGCGAACGCGGCGCGGGCGCGCACCAGCGTCACGTTGCGCCGTGCCAGGTTGGCGGCGTACATGGCGTTCAGCCGCTCGACGTAAGCGTCGCGCTTCTTCTTCAGCAGCGGCCAGTCGATGCTGCCGGCCGCGACGCTGAAGCCGTAATCGACGGCATCATGCAGCGCGCTGCCAAGTTCGGCGGCGTTCCACATGACTTTCTTGGGCACGCAGCCGACGTTCACGCAGGTGCCGCCGAGCGGCCCGGACTCGGCCAGCGCCACACGCGCGCCGTATTCCGCGGCGCGCTGCGCGGCCGCCAGGCCGCCGCTGCCGCCGCCGATCACTACCAGATCGAATTCTTCCGCCATGGCTGCCTCGCTATGCCCTGCAGCCATGTTATATGAGGACGCCCGTCGCGGCCCTGCAGCGCACGCCGACGCTGCGCGCTTAAGGCCGCTACAATGGCCGCCATCAGGAGCGCACGCCGCATGGACAATCCGCTACTAGGCCAGGAACAACTGCCGCAGTTCACGCAGATCCGCCCCGAGCACGTGGAGCCGGCGGTGCGCGCCATGCTGAGCGCCAACCGCGCCCGTATCGACGAGCTGGCGCGGCTGCCGGAACCCACCTTCGCGCAGGTGGTCGAGCCGCTCGAAGAGCTGCATCACCGCACCGCGCGTACCTGGTCGCCGGTGAGCCACCTGAACGCGGTGGTGAATTCCGAGGGCCTGCGCGCCAGCTACAACGCCTGCCTGCCGCTGCTGTCCGCCTACCACACCGATCTGGCCCAGAGCGAACCGCTTTACAGCGCCTACCGCACCATCGCCGAGCGCGAGGGCGCGGGGCTCGCGCCGGTGCAGCGGCGGCTGCTGGACCACGCGGTGCGCGACTTCCGCCTCGCCGGCGTGGGGCTGCCAGCCGAGCGCAAGCAGCGCTTCAAGACCGCGATGCTGGAGCTGGCGCAGCTGCAGGCCAGATTCGAGGAGAACGTGCTCGATGCCACCAACAACTGGAGCTGGCACGTCGACGATCTCGCCGAACTGCGCGGTCTCAACGAGATGCTCATCGAGCAGGCCGAGCGGCGCGCGCGCGAGCGCAACCGCTCCGGCTGGGTGCTGAGTCTCGACCAGCCGACCTACGTCGCGGTAGTGACCGATGCCGAGTCCGAGACACTGCGGCGCGCCTTTTACGAGGCGTGGAGCACCCGCGCCTCCGACCAGGGACCGAGCGCCGGACGCTGGGACAACACCCAGGTCATGGAGGAGATCCTCAAGCGCCGCCACGCGGCGGCCCAGCTGCTCGATTTCCCCAATTACGCGCAATACGCACTGGCCACGCGCATGGCGCACACCACCGACGAAGTGCTCGCGTTCCTGCGCGAGCTCGCCGCGGCGGCACGTGGCGCCGCGCAGGCCGAGTTCGCCGAGCTCGAGACCTTCGCCGGCCGCAAGCTGCAGGCCTGGGACGTCGGCTTCTACGCCGAGCGGCTGCAGCGCGAGCGCTTCTCGGTGTCGCAGGAGCAGCTGCGGCCCTACTTCCCGCTGCCGCGGGTCCTCAACGGCCTGTTCCAGGTCGCCGAGCGGCTGTTCGGCGTGCGCATCCAGGAAAACGGCGCGGCTCCCGTGTGGCATCCGGACGTGCGCTTCTTCGACATCATCGCAGCGGACGGTGCAGCGCTCGGCAGCTTCTACCTCGATGCCTACGCGCGTCCCAACAAGCGCTCGGGCGCGTGGATGGACGAATGCGTCGGCCGCAAGCGCCTCGCGAGCAGCGCGGCCCTGCCGGTCGCCTATCTGGTGTGCAACTTCCTGCCGCCCGGCGGCGCGCGGCCGGCGCTGCTCACGCACGACGACGTCGTCACCCTGTTCCACGAATTCGGCCATGGCCTGCACCACCTGCTGACGCGGGTCGACTACCCGAGCATCGCCGGCATCAACGGCGTCGCCTGGGATGCCGTCGAACTGCCGAGCCAGTTCCTGGAGAACTACGCCTGGAACCCGCAGGTGCTGCAGCAGATCTCCGGACATTTCGCCAGCGGCGCGCCGCTGCCGGCCGAGGCGCAGAGCCGGCTCATCGCCACGCGCAGCTTCCACGCCGGGCTGTCGACGGTGCGCCAGCTCGAGTTCGCGCTGTTCGACTTCCGGATCCACGCCGAGTACAGCGAGGCGCGCGGCGGGCGCGTGCCGGAGGTGCTGCGCGAAGTGCGCGCCGAAGTCGCGGTGATACCCGTGCCGCCCTGGAACCGGTTCCCGCACAGCTTCGGGCACATCTTCGCCGGCGGCTACGCCGCCGGCTATTACAGCTACAAGTGGGCCGAAGTACTGGCCGCGGATGCTTTCGCCGCCTTCGAAGAGAACGGCGTTTTTGACCGCGGCACCGCGCAGCGCTTCGTCGACGCGATCCTCAGCCGCGGCGGCAGCCGCGATGCGCTCGAAGCGTTCGTCGAGTTCCGCGGGCGGCGACCGGACGTGCGCGCGCTGCTCAAACAGCACGGCATCGACGGCGCGGCCGGACAGGCGGCGTGAGCCGGCGGCTGTGGGCGGGACTGCTGCTCGCGGCGCTGGCCGCGGCGGCCCGGGCCGAGCCGCTCTACGTGATCGAGCAGTTGGTGGTCAGCGTCAACAGCAGCGCGGATGCGAGCGGCGAGCGCATCGCGACGCTCAAGAGCGGCGATCGGGTCGAGGCCATCGAGCGCAGCGGCGAGCAGGTGCACGTGCGGCTGCCGGGCGGCAAGGACGGCTGGGTGCGTGCCAGCTATCTGTCCGCGGATGAGCCGCTGCGCGTGCGCCTCACGCAGCGCGACGCCGAGCTCGCGCAGCTGAAGGATCAGCTGAGTGGACTGCAACAGCAGCTGCACGCCGCGACGACCCGCCCGAGCACCGCCGCGGCAGCGCCGGCGCCGGCAGCCACCGCGGCGGAGGAGCCGGCCTCCCCGGCCGCAGCCATGTTCAGCAGCGCGGGCGAGGAGCGCCCGGCGCGGCTGTGGCCGTGGACCCTGGCGGCGGCGCTCGTCGGGCTGGGCCTCGGCTTTGCACTCGGGGCGCTGGTGCTCGATCGACATATTCGGCGCAAGTACGGCGGCCTGCGGATCTATTGACCGGGCTGGCGGTGCACGCCCAAAGTGTGCGCCGTGTCGCATCCGGCGCTCGGACGACCTGCCTAAACTCGCCTTTAAGCCAAAAGTTCTGCGCCCTGAAGGGGATGGGCCGCGAGCCAATGACCAGCACCCGCCGCAGCGATTTCGACGTCACCAACAGCGTCCAGGTGAGTTCGCCCAAGGCGGTGTTCGCGGCGGTGGAGGCACTCTATCGCCCCACCTGGCCCGGCATGTCACTCGATCCTCTGGCGCGCGCCTTCAGCCACTTCGAGAAGCTGTTTGCGGGCGATGTGCCAGGCTACTACGGCGTCGACACCGTCTATCACGACCGCCAGCACACCCTCGACATCACCCTGGCGCTCGCGCGGCTGCTGGTCGGCTACGAGCGCCAGCAGAGCGAGGCCAACCGCCTGGGCGGCGCGCGCGCCACCATCGGCCTGGTCACCGGGCTGTTCCACGACGTCGGCTATCTGCGGCGCGCGGACGATGTGAGCTCGCGCAACGGCGCCGAATTCACCCGCACCCACGTGTCGCGCGGCGCCCGCTTCCTCGATGAATATCTGCCGCAGCTCGGCTTCGGTGCCTGGGTGCCGGTCGCGACCGAGATCATTCATTTCACCGGCTACGAGGTGCCTTTCGAGCGGATCGAGTCGAAAGTCTCCGACCCACGTGACATAACCGTGGGACACCTGCTCGGCACGGCCGACATGATCGCGCAGATGGCCGACCGCTGTTACCTGGAGAAATGCCGCGACCGGCTGTACGCCGAATTCGTGCTCGGCGGAGTGGCGCTCGCCGTCGACGACGGCAGCCCGCAGGTCAAGTACGCCTCCGGCCTCGACCTGCTGCGGCAGACCCCCGATTTCGTCAGCGAAGTGCGCAGCAAGCGCCTCGACCGCGATTTCCACAGTGCCTACCGCTACCTGGAGTTCCTCTACGGGGGCCGCAACCCCTACATGGAAGCCATTGATCGCAATATTGAATACCTGCGGCAGGTGCTGCGCAGTGAGAGCTGGCAGCTGCTGCGCCGGCGGCCGCCGATCTTCGCCGCCACCTCCGACCCGATGGCCACCATGCGCGGGCTGATGCTCGGTCATATTAAAAGAGTGTGGTCGGGGCATTAAGCCCGTTAAGTAGCCTTAAGCGCGAAGCGGCGGTTAAGATCCTCCATGAGTCATGGGGATCCTCACCCGCGGGGCACCGCCAAGCCCCCGTCGGGCTCTTAATCATTTGAACGCCGCCAGTTTCAAGCTCAAATACGCCGGGAGTATCTTCCTGGTCGTACTGCTTGCGGCCATCGCAGTGGCGGTGCTGTTCCTGCTGCGCCACGCCGCCGATACACGCGCGCTCGGCGCTCTTGCCGAAGACGCCTCGCGTGAGCGCATCGACCCGGAACTGACTGCGCGCGCGCGCAGCATCGCCGCGCATGCCGCCGACAGCGTGGCCGATGCGGTGCGCACCGGCGATACCGCCGCGGTCGCGCGCCGCCTGCAGCCGTTCGTCGACGATCCGACCGTGGCGGCGCTCAGCGTGCAGGCGCGTAGCGGGGCCACGCTGTTCAGCTGGCAGCGCAGCGGCGCGCCGACCGACGGCGCACTCAGCACCGAGGCGCGCGCCCCGGTGCGGGCCTTCGTCGAACACATCCCCGGGGCGCCGACGCCGGAGACGCTCGCGAGTCTGCGCGTGCAGCTCGAGCAGGCCGCCCCGGTGCCGCGCGTCGGGCTGCCCGGACGGCTGCAGGCCGCGAGTGCGGAGCGGGAGCGTTTCACCTGGTGGCTGGCGCTGGCGCTGGCGGCGAGCACCGGCCTGATTGCCGGCGCCTTGGTATGGCGTGCCGTCAGCCGCCTGCATCACCCGGTGGCCTCGCTCATCCGCAGCGCCGAGCGCATCGGCCAGGGCGACTACACCCGCCCTTTTGAGGTACGCCGCCAGGACGCGCTCGGCGAGCTGCAGCAGGCGCTCGAGCGCATGCGCGGCCGGCTGCGCCTGTCCACGGTCAACAAGAACTACCTGCACAGCGTACTCAACAGCATCACCGATGCGGTGTTCGTCACCTCGCCCGACGGCGTCATCAAGGTGGCGAACTCCGCCGCGCTGAAGCTGCTCGGCTTCGGCGAAGAGGAGCTGCTCGGCCGCAGCATCCTCGCGGTCCTAGACGAGCCCGAGCGCGCCGACTTCGACCTGCTGCAGGCGGCCCAGGAAACGCGTGAAACCGTGGTGCGCACCCGCGCCGGTCAGACCATCCCGGTGTCGTTCACCGGCTCGCGCATCGACAGTGACGACCCGCAGTTCCAGGGCAACATCTTCGTCGCACGCAACATCACGGACCGCAAGCGCGCCGAACGCCGCATCCGCTACCTGGCGCGCTACGACGCGCTCACCAAGATCCCCAACCGCATGCAGTTCCACCACGTCCTGCAGCAGACCATCGCGCGCGCCCTGCGCAGCAGCCAGGTGGTGGCGGTGCTGTACCTCGACATGGATCGCTTCAAGGAGGTCAACGACACCTTCGGCCACGCTGCCGGCGATCGCGTGCTCGAGGTGCTGGCCGAGCGGCTGACGCGCGCGGTACCGCGCGAAACCGTGGTCGGGCGGCTGGCGGGCGATGAGTTCGCGCTGTTCGTCGAAGGCCTGCCGGCGGATGCCGACAATCGCGGCCCGATCGCGCAGCTGGCGCGGGCGCTGCTCACCGAGATCGCCCGCCCGTTCCAGCTCAATCAGCACGAGGTGTTCCTCACCGCGAGCGTCGGCATCGCCTTCTGCCCGCGCGACGCCGAAAACGTCATCGACCTGATCCGCAATGCCGATGCGGCGATGTACTACTCCAAGCAGAACGGCGGCAACACCTTCGCGTTCTACTCGCCGGAGATGAACGCCGCCGCGGTCGAACGGCTGATGCTGAAGAGCAAGCTGCGGCGCGCGCTCGAGCGCGACGAGCTCGAGATCAAATACCAGCCCAAGGTGGATCTGCGTACCGGGGCGGTCATCGGCGCCGAGGCGCTGCTGCGCTGGCGGCTGCCGGGCCACGGCGACATCCCGCCCTCGCACTTCATCCCGCTGGCGGAAGAGACCAACCTGATCCTGGACATCGGTGAGTGGGTGCTGAACCGGGTATGTGCCGATTACCGCGAGCTGCAGAGTCAGGGCAGCGATCCGGGGCGCATCTCGCTCAACCTGTCGCTCAAGCAGCTGCGCCAGGCGAGCTTCATCCTGCGCTGCCGCTCGGTGTTCCGTCGCCACCACGTCGCGCCGAGCAACTTCGAGCTGGAGATCACCGAGACCACGCTGATGGCCGACCCGCAGCGCACCGTCCGGCTGCTGGATGAGCTGTATGCCATGGGGCTGCATCTGTCGATCGATGACTTCGGCACCGGCTACTCCTCGCTGTCGGCGCTGCAGCAGTTTCCCATCGGCACCCTGAAGATCGACCAGTCGTTCGTGCGCGATGCACCCGATGACGCCGGCGATGCCACCATCGTGCGCACCATCATCGAGATGGGACGCAGCCTCGGCATGGAAGTGATCGCCGAAGGCGTCGAGTCGCGCCGCCACCTGCAGTTCCTGCGCAGCAACGCCTGCCACTTCGGCCAGGGCAAGCTGTTCGGCGAACCGTGCACGTCCGAGGAGCTGCTGGCGATGCTCAGCCAGCAGGCCGCCGGCAATCGGCCGTTTGCGCACCTGCTGCGTGATGCCGGGGAGGCGGCCTCCCGCTCGGCCTGAAGGCTTGCTTACCCTGTCCAACGTGCGCCTGAGCCGGGGCCCGCAGGTGCTCTTGGCCGCAGCCTCAGTCAGCATCTTCCGCGGTGAGAAGGTCGGCATCGTCGGCCGTAACGGCTGCGGCAAGTCGACGCTGCTCGCCCTGCTGCGCGGCGAGCTCAGCGCCGATCTCGGTGAGTATGCGGCGCCGGCGCAGCTGGCCATCGCCAGCGTCGCGCAGCAGCTGCCCGACGCGGCGCAGAGCCTGAGCGACTACATCCAGGACGGTGACACGCGCGTGCGCGAGCTCGAGCAGCAGCTGCGGGCCGCGCATGCGCGCGACGAGGGCACGCGGGCCGCGAGTCTGCACGCCGCCTACGAGAGCGCCGGCGGCTACAGCGCCGCCAGTCGCGCCGCGCAACTGGCCGACGGCCTGGGTTTCGCCGCCAGCGATCTCGGCCGCGAGCTGCGCGAGTTCTCCGGCGGCCTGCGCATGCGCGCCAACCTGGCGCGCGCGCTCATGGCGCCCTCCGATCTGCTGCTGCTGGATGAGCCCACCAATCACCTCGACCTGGACGCGCTGTTGTGGCTGCAGGAGTGGCTGCGCAACTACCGCGGCACGCTGCTGCTGGTGTCGCATGACCGCGAGTTTCTCGATGCGATCGTCGGCCGCATCCTGCACATCGAAGGCGGCCGCCTCGATGTCTACGCCGGCAACTACAGCGCCTTCGAGAGCCAGCGCGGTGAACGCGCCGCCCGCACTGCGGCGCTGGCCGCCAAACACGCGCGCACCGCGGCGCACCTCGAGGCATTCGTCACGCGCTTCCGCGCCAAGGCCAGCAAGGCGCGCCAGGCGCAGAGCCGGCTGAAATGGCTGGCACGCCTGCAGCAGATCGCACCGCTGCAGACGGAAACGCAGTTCGAGTGGGAGTTCCTCGCGCCGGCCAAGCTGCCGCGGCCGCTGCTCACCCTCGAGCAGGTGCGCGCCGGCTTCGGCGCGCACTGCGTGCTCAACTCGGTGTCGCTCACCCTCAACCCGGGCGAGCGGCTCGGCATCCTCGGCCGCAACGGCGCCGGTAAGTCGACCCTGATGCGCGTGCTGGCGGGGCAGCTGGCGCCGCTCGCGGGCAGCCGCACGCCGGGCGCGGATCTGGTACCGGGCTTCCTGCAACAGCTGGAGCTCGAGCAGCTGGACGTGGAGGCGAGCGCGCTCAGCGAGCTGGCACGCCGCGGCGGCGAGGTGGCCGCTTGGACTCCACAGCAGAGCCGCGACTACCTCGGCCGCTTCGGCTTCGGCGGTGAGCGCGTGTTCGAGCCGGTCGGCCGCTTCTCGGGCGGCGAGCGGGCGCGGCTGGCACTCGCCATCCTGATTGCGCGCCGCCCCAATCTGCTGCTGCTCGATGAGCCCACCAACCATCTGGACCTGGGCATGCGCCAGACGCTGCTCCTGGCACTGCAGGAGTTCGCCGGTGCGGTGGTGATCGTGTCGCACGATCGCGCGCTGCTGCGCGGCAGCTGCGACCGCTTCGCGCTGGTCGCCGACGGCACACTCGTGCCTTATGAGGGCGATCTGGAGGACTACGCCGCGTGGCTGAGCGCGCGCCGCGCCGCCGAGCGCCCCGGCGCTGCACCAGATAAAGGTCCGTCGCGACGCACGCTGCGGCAGCAGGAGGCCGCGGCACGCAAGCGCCTGAGCCCGCTGCGCAGCGAGGGGGCGCGCCTCGAACAACAGCTGAGCGAGCGCAGCGCCGAGCGGCAGCGCATCGAGCAGCAACTGGCTGATCCGGCCACCTACGCGGCCGCTACGCCGGCCGAGCGCGCCGAGCTGGCGCGCCGCCACGGCCAGCTGTCACAGGAGATCGAGCAGCTGGAGGCGCGTTGGCTGGAAGTGCTGACCGCGCTGGAAGCCCCGGTCTCATGAGGCGCTGGCGCCGTACCCTGCTGCTGTGCCTGCTGGGCGCGTGGCTGCTGATGACCTGGTGGCAGGCGCGCAAGCCGCTGCCGCCGGGCCTGCAGCTCGCCTCCGCGGTCTGCACGGTGGCCAGCGGCGAAGTCGAATTCATCGCCGACATCAGCGCCGCGGACGCCTGGGGACACCCGGCGGTGAGTCAGGCAATCTTCGATGCGGTGCTCACCACGGTGCGCGCTGCGCGCCGCTTCGTGGTGCTCGACTACCGCGCCTTCGGCAGCGCGCCCGAAGGCAACTCGCGCTCGGCCGCCGCGCAGCTGACCGATGCGCTGCTGGAACGCCGCCGCCAGCAGCCTGGGTTGAGCGTGCTGTTCATCACCGACCCGGCGAGCGAGGACTACGGTGCGCAGCGCAGTCCGCAGCTGCAACTGCTGCGCGCCGCCGGCGTCACCGTGGTGAGCGCCAACCTCGATCGTCTGCGCGATTCGAACCCGTGGTACTCGAGCCTGTGGCGGCTGGCGCTGCGCTGGTCGAGCACGCCCACCAGCGCGCTCAGCAGCAGCGCGCGGCGCCTCAACTTCAAAGCCGACAGCCGGCGACTGATCCTCGCCGATGACGGCCATGAGCGCCTGGTGGCGGTAATCGGCTCGGCCGACCCCGCCGATGCGGAGACGCTGTGGTCGAACGTGGCGCTGCGCGTGGCCGGCGGAGCGCTGCCCGAGCTACTCGACAGCGAGCTCGCGGTGGCGCGCTTCTCCGGCTGGCGCGGCAGCGCACAGGCCTTCGAGCCGCCGGCCGTGGCTGCGGATCGCTGCACTCCGGCAGCGGCCGTGAGCGCACCACCGGCCCCCGGCACGCTACGCATGCAGGTGCTGACCGAGAGTGCCATCGGCGCGAGCCTGCTCGCCCGGCTCGCACAGCTGGGCGCCGGTGACGGCGTCGATGTGGCGATGCAGCACGTGTCCGAGCGTACGGTGATCGAGGCGCTGCTCGCGGCGGCGCGGCGCGGCGCGCTCGTCCGACTGCTGCTCGATCCCAATGAGAACGCCGCCAGCGGCGGCACCTCCGGGATCCCCAACCAGCCGGTGGCGAGCGAGCTGGTGTCACGCAGCAACGGGGCCCTGCACGTGCGCTGGTACCGCACGCACGGCGAGCGCTTTCATGCGGCACTGGTGATGCTCTACGACGCCCACTCGCTGTGGCTGTCGGTGGGCTCGGCGCAGCTCACGCGCCGCAGCCTCGACGGCTTTGACCTCGAGGCCAACGTGGCGCTCGAGATGTCCTCCGATGCCGCACTCGCGCAGCAGGCGCGCGGCTATTTCGACACGCTGTGGGATAACCGCGCCGACCTCGGCATCGAGTACACGGCCGATTTCGCCGCGTTCGCCGACCCGGCGCAGTCCGACTACTGGCTCTATCGCCTGATGGAAGGCTCGGGCTTCGCGCCATTCTGAGTGCGCTGACTGTCGGCCGCGGCGAGCTGCGCCGTCTGTTGCGCGAGGCTGGTGAGCGCGCTGCCGGCAGCCTGCTCGAAGGCGGCGACCACGGCGCTCATGCGATTGTCGGCGGCCGCCGCGCTGCCGGAGACCACGAACGTCGCCACCACGTCGCGCCCCTCGCGCCGCCCGAGGATGCAGTCGAGCACCACGTACACGGTGGGCGCAGCGCCGCCGGCGGTGTAGTCGGCCTCGAAGCGCCGCACCGCGATCTGCAGCAGATAATTGGACGGAAACGGACTGGTGGAATCCTCCACCGAGGACCAGTCGCCAGAGGCGCGCAGCGTCTGTACGGCGAGCGCATCGACCACATCCGCCAGCGGCGCCGCCCAGCGGCTGCCGCTGTAGAAGTTCAGGCGGTGGTCAGCCTGCACCAAGATGATGTG
>Ga0070761_10001802_pt1 | contig 13378 bp, 8 predicted proteins | sample HubBroMetageREF1_FD_66724 | JGI IMG/M metagenome (GOLD analysis project Ga0070761, IMG submission 66724) | Reference soil microbial communities from the Hubbard Brook experimental Forest, New Hampshire, USA - Hubbard Brook CCASE Soil... | ecosystem: Environmental > Terrestrial > Soil > Temperate...
CTCACGACAAAGGTTCCGTCGGGCGAATAGGCCACCGACGAGACCAGATTCCAGTCATAGACGATTGTGGATGTGACCGAGAGATTCTGCGCGCTTAGGATCTGGAGTATTGGATAGCCGACAGCGATGGATGTTGAATCGGGCGAGAAGCCGATTTCGGCCCGCGCAAGGTTACCGGGCAATGTGGTCGAAGGGCCCGGGGTCCATGTGCCCGTAGCGAAGGCTTGCAACGTGTAAGGGATATCGGCGTTGGCGGCGACCGCGAGGAGCGTCCCGTCCGGGGATAGGGCGGACGAGTTGGCCTCACTAGCCTGGGGAGGCGCGAACGCGGGCGGCGGGGGGGTGCAACTCGATCCAGGCTCGGGACAGCCCGTCCCCAGGGCGTACACCACGCCGTTGTTGCCCGCAATGTAGTTACCCGCAGTCGAAAGCGGGGAGGTTAATATGTTATAGCTGTCGCTTCCGGGCGGGTATTCGACCCAGTTGTACCAGGGGAACGTTGCTGGGCCGATCAGCAGATCGCCCGCGCTCTCTGCTCCGCTTTCGGCGAAGGCCAGCCCGCCGAGCATGAATTGCGGGGACCCGTAAAGGGGTCCTGCTGCGCCATTCTGCACCACCGCCGTCGCGGGAGTGAAGACCCGACTGCCGAAATCGCCGTCCTGACTGGTGAAATAGCCGCCCTGAAATGTGGGACTGCCGATGGCCAGGAGGCTGTCGTCAGGGGAGAAGGAGAGGGAGTAGGGAACAAATGCGGTGGGGAGGGTGTATAAAAGGTTTCCGGCAGGGAACCCATAAATCAGGACCTCATCTTGCCCGGATGTGCTAACTCCGCTCAGCGCAAAAAACTGCGAATCCGCAGACAGGGTGGCCGACGTGATCCCGTCGTCGTTAAAGGGGGGGATTATGGTTTGCAGCAGTAGTCCGCTGGACATGTCGAAGATTTTGACCGATGAGCCAAGAAACTCGTAGGCGAGCAGGTACTGGCCGTCACTTGAGTAAAACGGCGTGGGCGACCCGTCCCCGTCATACTCAAAGCCTCCGCGCATCCATTGAATGTTCGGCCGCTGCGCGAAGGCCGTGGCTGTCATGAGTAGCAGAACAACCGTGACGGCCCAGGTCGGCGCCAGCCGCTCTAAGGCACGCCTGACGTGCAATGTATTTCGTGAGAAGACATTTGCCATTTATTTACCCTCCCGCGCCGCGCAAATCGCGGCTTGAGTGCGATTATGAGTTTCTTCGGGCTGCAAGATCAATCTTCGGCGGGTAACCTGTGGGTAATCTCCGGGTAAACGCGTACGTTTCTAAAAATGCAGGACTTGCGGTCACCTGGCAGCCATGATAGACTCGGCATAGATTCGCTAACGGTGGCTGAATTAACTCCCCGGCGGGCGCGCCGATTCGGTTTTGGACCCTTCGAACTGGACGTTCGCGCTGGAGAGTTGTGCAAACACGGCACCCGCCTGCGCCTCCGCGAACAGCCGCTTCGCATCCTGCTCCTGTTGCTGGAGCACCCTGGCGAAATCGTGACGCGAGAGGAGATTCGCCTCAGCCTTTGGCCGAACGAAACCGTGGTCGAATTCGATCATGGCATCAATACAGCCATCAGGAGACTGCGCGACGCCTTGGGGGAATCGGCCGAGAAGCCGCGCTACATCGAAACAGTGGCGCGCCGCGGTTACCGGTTCCTGGGAGAAGTCGAGATCGAAGCGCCCTCCTCAGAACCGCTCCCGCCCGCCAGCCCTGATGTCGAGGCGGACGATCTGGAAGGCAGAATCGTCTCCCACTATCGCGTGCTTGAAAAACTGGGAGGCGGCGGGATGGGCATCGTCTTCAAGGCCAAGGACACCAAGCTCAATCGCTTTGTCGCACTGAAGTTCCTTCCCGAGGAGTACAGCGAGCATCCCCAAGCTCTAGACCGTTTCGAACGCGAGGCCCGCGCTGCGGCGGCGATCAATCATCCGAACATCTGTACCCTTTACGAGGTCGCCGAGCATGACGGCCATCCGTTCCTGGCGATGGAATTCCTGGATGGCGCAACGCTGAAGCACCGCATCGGCGACAAGCCCGTACCGGTCGAATCGCTGCTGGACTGGGCCATCCAAGTCGCAGACGGGCTGGATGCGGCCCATGTGCATGGCATTATCCATCGCGACATCAAGCCGGCGAACCTATTTATCACGTCTGGTGGCCATGCGAAGATTCTCGATTTCGGTCTGGCAAAGCTGGTCGGCCTCAAACCTGACGCAGTCACGCTGGCGCCCGAGCGGACGGCCACTATCGCCGGGGACGCTCTGACGATACCAGGCGGCGCGCCGGGTACTCCGGGCTACATGTCGCCCGAGCAGGTGCGCGGGGAGGAACTGGACGCACGCACCGACCTTTTCAACTTGGGCGTCGTGCTCTACGAGATGGCGACGGGCAGAATGCCCTTCCAGGGCAGGACGTCCGCCGCCGTAATGGGTGCGATCCTGCATCACACGCCGGAACCTGCGTCGCAGGTGAATCCGGCAATACCCCCGAAGCTCCAGGAAATCATGGCGAGAGCGCTGGAGAAGGAACGCGACGTGCGGTATCAGAGCGCAGCCGATCTGCGGGCGGAATTGAAGCGCCTGAAACGCGATATCGATTCCAGCAAGTCGCACCGTGCCATCACGTCCGTCGCGCCGCCAGACTCCCGGTCCCGTTCAACCCGAACGCTCACAGCAGCATCGACGATGGTCCTCCTACTGGTGGCAGCCGCGATCGGCTGGCGGTACGGCTGGATTCCGCGGGCCCGTGGCGCGGGAACGCCCCAATGGGATGCGGTACAGGTATCGCGGCTGACCGCCACGGGCCAGGTCCAGCAAGCGGCCATATCGCCCGACGGCAGCTTCGTGGTTTACATAAGCGGGAATCAGGCGCAAACCACCCTTCGACTACGGAACCTGATCACGGGCGCGGATCTTGAGATCGGCGATGTAAGCCACGTGAACGGCACGTTGAAAGGCACCTTGTTATCCGTCTCGCCCGATGGCGAGCAGGTGTACTTCGTACAGGGTCCCGACTGGGAGGTCGGCACTCTCTATAGGATTCCGGTGAAGGGCGGCGTCCCTGTAGAACTGGCTTCCGGCCTTGAGGAGCCGCCTTCATTCTCGCCCGATGGCAACGAATTCGTATTCTCGCGATTCGATGGGCAGACAGGCGAAAGCCAGATTGTGGTGGCTCGCGCCGGCGGCCACGAACGGACCGTGGCGCGATCCCGGCTCCCACTATTTCTGAGCAAGCCCGCCTGGTCGCCGGACGGAAACACGATTGCATATGCGGCTACTCCCAAGGCATTCTTCCACTGGGAGTTGATGGCGCAGGCGCCTTCTCCAGACTCCCCAGCCCGCCGGATCGCGCCTCGGGACTGGTATCGGATCGGTTCGCTGGCATGGATCGATCGCGGAAAGGCTCTGCTCTTCGAGGCGGAAGGCGCGCCGAATGCGGAACACCAGATCTGGAAGCTTACCTACCCGGAAGGGCGGCCGCAGCGTGTCACAGCCGATCTGAATTCCTACCAGGGCCTAAGCGTAAGCAGCGATTCGAAGCTCATCGTGTCCCTGCGCACGGAAGTCACTTCGCAGATCCTCATTATGCGAACTGACGCCAAGACTCAAGAGCAGGGCGTCCAGCAGATCACGGGCGTGGGTCCCAGCGGCGAAGGCTGGGACGGGCTGACGTTCAGCAGCGATGGCCGGCTAATCTTCTCCTCGGAAGCTTCAGGCACCGATGAGTTGTGGATAATGGACCCGGACGGCAGCCACCGGCAGCAACTCACCACGACCGGCGCGCGCAATGCGGGCGTCTCGCTGTCCCGGGATGGCCGAGTACTGGTCTGTTACTCGACCAGGGGAGCCGGCACCGACATCTGGCGAATGAGCTCAGACGGCACGAACGCACGGCAATTGACGACTAGCGGCGCCGATTCGGCCGCGACCGTGTCCCCGGACGGACAGTGGATTGCCTATGTGGCGATGGGAGACGGAAAACGTTGGCTTCGCAGAATGGACGCGGACGGAGGCCACCAGGTGAACTTATCCGACATACCGGTGATGCCGTTTACGCCGGCCATCTCTCCAGACGGCCACCGGGTCGCGTTCATGGCGTACAATCCGGCGGAGCGCAGCGACCAAATCGTGATGGTCGGAGCGGATGGCGGCCAGCCGATCCAAAGGGTGAACGCGCCCGCGGGCTCGATCCAGTGGACGCCTGCTGGCGATGCCGTGGCCTACGTACGAAGTTACAACGGCGTGGACAACATCTGGGCGCAGCCGGTCGCTGGTGGCGCCGCACGCCAAATCACTCGCTTTCAGGAAGGGCGCATCTATCGATTCGCTTGGTCGTGGTCCGGCAACCAACTGGCACTGGTGCACGGGAACACGACCAGTGACGCGGTCCTCATACGGCCTATCCGATAAGGTGGCCCCGCCCGGCCTATCCCTTGCCGTTTTTCAGAATCTCGATGCTGCCGTTGTTGTCGTTGAGCCGCATGGGACACCCGCCCCCGCCGATATTGCCGCTCAGCGAATCGGAGCTGACGTCGCCGGAAATCGTCATCGGGAAGTCGGAATGGATCTTTCCGAACGAAGTCTTGGCGGCTACCGCGTAACTGGCGTTGTCCGGCACGCGCACCCGCAGCGCGGAAAAGCTCGTGCGAATCCCCACCGGCCGGCATGCCTGACCCTGCAGCGACACTTCCACGCCGCCATTCTGGTTGTCGACATCCACCGAGCCTGCGACGCCATCGAGCAGCACCGCTCCGAAGCTGGTCTTCACATTGGCGTTGTTGCGGATTCCGGTGGCTTTCACTGCGCCGTTGGAATCCTCCACGGTCAGCACGCCACCGACGCGGTCCGCAGTCACCAGGCCGAAGCTGGTTTTTAGCGAGGCTTCTTCGCCCACGTCGGCCACCGTGATTGGGCTGTTCCCCCCCACGATCCGAATGCCTTTATGCACCTCGCTGACATCCACCCGGCCGAACGAGTTTTCGATGGTCGCGGATTCGCCCACCTTGCGGCCAATCACCGCGGAATTCGTGGCGCGCACCGATAGGATCTTGCCGATATCGCCGAAGCGCACAGCCCCGAAGCTGGTGTTCAGCTCGGCCGAGCCGGTGACGCTATTCGCCTCTACCTCGCCATTGCCATTGCCCACGACTAAGTTCCCTTTGACGCCGCTAACAGTGACTTTGCCGAAGGAATTGGTGATACGCACGTCGCCACCCGCGCCCGTAACCTGCACATTGCCGTTGCCATTCACGATGGTCCCGCCGCGTCCCGGATCGGTGATGGTGACGTTCGCAAAGCGGTCCTTGACGTCCACGATGCCGGTGACTCCGGAGACATCCACACTGCCGTTGCTGTTGCGAATGTCCACATCGCCGGCATTGCCGGTGACCTCGACCGCCGCAAATTGGTTCTCCAGACGCTGCGTCCCGCGCCCGTTGCGGAAGGTCAGCTTGCCATGCGCATTAGTGACATCCCCATTGGCCTTCAGGTCCTCGACACTGACACTGCCGAAGCTGTTGCGCAACTCCAGCGGCGCGGTCTCCGGCATGGTCACTTCCAGGTTGACCGAGTAGGAAAGATAGGAAAGGTTATGGAACCCGGCGAAACCGTCATGCTCCTCCTTCGGATATTCCGTACGAATGACCAGCGCCGAGCCGGCTGGCGCGACCTCGATCCGGATCTGTTCCGCCAAGCGCTTGGCTTCGGCGTCGTTGGAAGCGGAAACGCGAATGGAAGCGTGCACCACGACGTCCCGGCTGGCATGCGTACGGAGGTTGACATTGCCCATGCGGTGTTCCACCCGCACGCTTTGGCCGCTGGCAAGGGTCACGGTTTTGTCGAAGTTCCGCGAATATTCGTCCCTCGCGAAGGCCTGCGCCGCCAACAGCACTGTCATTCCAAGAATCGGGCCGAACGTCATATTATTGCGCACGTTGTAAGATCTCCTTCAAGGTGTCTTGCTTATCGCGGTACAGCCCCGCCAGTTCACTTTGTAGCTGGGCATTGAAACGGTTACGACTTACTGTCGAACGCACATTGTCGATCTCCGAATCGAGCACCAGCAGCTTCTCGCGGGCAGAGATGGCCACCGGGTTTTCCGATGCGCTCAGCTTGGGCTGCGCCAGGCGCGAAAGTTTGTCGATGGATGCCCGGTAGGCCACCTCTGCATTTTCGACTTCCTTCAGCGTTTGCTCGGTCAGAAAATCGCTATCCTGTGCCGCGGCGGGCGCCGGCGCGGGCCGCGCGTACTTCACAATGAAAATCGCAACGGCGATCGCCAGGGCCGCGGCAATGCCGGCCATCATGCGCCAATCGAGGCGTCCGCCCAGAAATCCGCGCAGGCCGTGCCGCTTAGCCGCCTTCTGTTGCGCCACCAAAGTTTGGCGGATCTTGGGCCACAAGTCGGGCGTCTCCCACTCCTCGCGGAGGCCCGGCGCCACGGTTGACATCTCGCCCCAAAGCCACAACTCGCGGCGGCAAGCGTCGCAAACCTTGGCGTGCTCGCGCGCGTCGGGCAACAACTCCGGGACCGCCAGTGCGCGCTCCAAATCTTTGCAATCGAACGTCATGCGCGGCTCTCAGTTAACAATCGCTTCAACTCGCGTTTGGCCTCAAACAGCCACTTCTTGGACGTGCCTTCAGGAATCTCCAGAATGGCGGCCACCTCGGAATGGCGGAAGCCCTCCACTTCAAACAGCCAGAACACCATCCGGTACTGCGGATGGATACGCCCCAGCGCGTGCCGGATGGCCAGTTGCAGCGGCACGTTATTCGGTATCGCGGGCGGCTCGGCCGCGAGCGGCGACTCGGCCTGCCGTTTGCGCTTGCGCCCCGTGTCGTAACAGCAATTCAGCAGAATGCGGTAGATCCACGGCGCCAGCACGGTATCGAAATGGATAGCGCCCGCCGCGCGATATATTTTCAAAAACGCTTCCTGCACGGCATCCTCGGCGTCCGCGCGATCCGCAAGCATATGAAACGCAATGCTCTTCATGCGCCCAGCGTGCGCCGCGTAGATCTCCTCGAACGCGGATAGATCCCCGCGCTGGGATGCCTGAATCAGGTCGGCGTCGCTGCGCGCGGTCAGCCGGCCAGCGGCCATTGCCAGGGGCATTCTGATTGGTATAACGCTGGGGAGGCGCGGAACGTTCTAAAGATTTTGCTAAGAACTAAAGATCTCCTTGAACAGATCGTCGTAGGCGATGAACAGTGGCGAAGAGAGGAGGTTCTCCGCCGCGGCCAATTGGTCGTCTGGCAGCACGAAGAGGGTAAGGTCCTTCGCGCCCAGGAGCTTTCAAACGCTGTCCGCCGTGTTGTTGTCAACCATAGTCGCGCGAGATAAGATCGGCACCATACGGATGGGCCTCTGGCCAGCCAGCCGCGGCGCGTTCTTGAGCGCGTCAATTATCGTGAGCGTTCCATGGAGGGACTCGAGATTTCCGACGAACATGCACACAACGGTGTCGGCGAGGATTGCTGTGGCGAGGCCGCCGATTTCTGTTACCCCTGTTCGAGCATCGATGAGCAGGTAATCCGGTTTTAGCTCGTCCTGGATTCGCGCCTGGAGATCGAGCATAGCCATGAATCCCTGGCCGCTCGGATCGCCCAGACGGAGCTTGTCGCCGAGTTCCTTGAGGGCTGCCCAATAGGCTTTGTGCGGCGCAGGACCCGCCGGCATCAGCCAGATCCAACCAGTCGCGTCCGCCTGTGCCACTACGATCATGTGGTTTCGCCACGCTGGCGGTGATGCGGCACCGTTCGCGGTAGCGATCAGAAATGGAACCGCGCCGCCCAGAAAAGTTGGGGGATGATCCAGATCTTGGTATACGCCCAGCTTGTAATGCAGCCCTGGAGCTTCAAAGTCGAAGTCGAGAGCAACCACGCCTTTACCGTGCCTCGCCAGGAATCGCGCGGCGTTGGCGAGAAGCAGGGAGCGGCCTACGCCGCCTTTGTAAGAGTAGAAGGCAACTGTTTCCCACGGAGCTTACGCCCCCTGGCCGAAGGGGCCGGCCTCGCGAAGGCGACGCGCAAGGTTCCTCGCCTCACGCGGAGTATGATACTCCGCCGCATGTCGAAAGCGGTTGGATATCTCATGATCCGCCTCTTCCAGGATCTCTCGCAACCCCGTCTTGAGAGAGTCGGGGGCTGCTTCCTCGGCGATGTAGGCGTCGGCTAGCGACTGCGCGCGATCATAGTCTCCTGCTTTGAGGGCCGCGCTCACCGCACCGCGCCGCGCGATCCGCCCTTGGCCCTCCGACACCGGAAAGGCCTTCGCCAACTGCTCTTCAATCGCGGAGACATCCCTCCACGCCGCTGTCGTAGAAATGCCGCGCGCTTCGAGTTCCTCGGCCCGCCAGATGGCCTCAGTTACAAGGGTGTTCAATGTGTCGGTATCCACTCTAATGGCTCCTTATGGAACGTAGGGCCGCAGTTGGCCCCTGGAAGCCGACCACGCCGGCCCAACGCTGGTCAACATCCGGACTCTTACCCACTTGTTTCAGCGTCTCGGAAAGTCGTGCCGCTATGCCGCCCCGGTCGACTCCACTGACTTACAGCGCAATCGTTACTCCTCGCGCGTCTTCAAGAAGCCAGTCCGCGCGTCCACCGCGATGCATCCGGCGAACGATGCGCCATGCTCGATGCCGATTAGCCAGGACCAGCGCGACGGTTTCGGCACCGAGCTCCGTAATTCGGTGGTGGTCATGCTGATCGATCTTGCTCATGTCGGCGCGCGGCCACGACAGGGAACCGTTGCTCAGTACCTGCTCCAGGTCTAAAGAAACTCTCACACCAGGTTCGTGACCATTCTCATAGATCGACGGCACGCGGTCGAGGAGGCGCGACCAGGGGGTCGCGCGCGGACGAGGGCGTCCGCCCCACTCGGCCCCCTGCCCATTGTCAAAACTAGGCCGGTATAGGGTGCTAAATGGTGCTAAATGGCCTCACTGCTCCGCAATAGCGAACAAATGCTTCGCCCCGCGCACCAGCAGCAAATCCCCCGCCAGCGCCGGAGTCGCTAGGATCGGCTCGCCGATCGGATTCTTCGAGAGCAATTCGTACTGCGCGCCGGCCTTCACCACGAAGACGTCGCCATCTTCGCTGCTGATATACAGCTTGCCGGCCGCGACCACCGGCGAGGCCACGTAGGAGCCGCCCTCGCCGACGCGCTGCTGATAAATGCGCGTCCCGGATTTCGCGTCGTACACGCTCAAGACGCCGTTGTTGCCCACGGTGTAAAGCCGCTCGTCATAAACCAGCGGCGAGGGCAGATATACGCCGCCGCGCTGCTTGCTCCAGGCGATGGCATCGCTCGATTCCTTGCCATCCTTCAGCGTCAGGTCGCCGCTCGAGCCCACCTTGATGGCGTAAATTGGCTGCACCGGCGGATAGCCCGCGGTTACATAGATCAGGCCTTGCGCGGAAACCGGCGTGGTGCAAACCACCTCCGAGTTCGGTCCCATCGACCATAGTTGCTTGCCGGTATCGGCATCGTATCCGCGGATGGCCTTGGGGGCGTTGGTGGCCACTTCGGTATGGTCCTTGCCCGCCACAATGGTAGGTGTGCCCCACGACGGAATCTCGGCGCGCGCGGTGCGCCACAATTCGCGGCCGTCTTTCAAATCGAACGCGGCGATGAAGGAATCCTTCTGCCGGTCGCATTGCAGGATCACCATGTTCTTATAGATGACCGGCGAACTGGCCGCTCCCCATTCCGAATCGGGATCGAAGAACCATCCCGCGTTTTGCAGCCCGAGGTCTTTCTTCCACAGCAGTTCGCCGGCGGTGGAATAGGCGTAGAGTCCTTCCGAGCCGAAGTACGCCACCACGACCTTGCCGTTAGTCACCGGCGTCGGCGAAGCCTGCGAGGATTTCGGGTGCCGCTTGGTCTTGGGTATGCCTTCGTGGGCGATCTGTTGCCACTGGATTTTGCCGCTCGTCTTATCGATGCCGTAGACCACCCATTTGTGCGGGGAACTGTCGTCGACCGGATCGGTATCGCCGTAGGCGCCGATGCGGAACGTTTGTTTCGGATCGCTGGAGATGGCCGTGAGGACGAAAACCTGGTCACCCCACACGATCGGCGACGAGACAGAGAGGCCGGGGATTTCGAGGCTCCAAAGGATGTTGGTTCCCTTGGTGGCGTCCCATTTCACCGGGGGCTTGGCGCCGTCCCCTACGCCCGAGGCCGAAGGCCCGCGGAACTGCGGCCAATCGCCGGCGAATGACGCGCCCACGCTGGCGGCCACCACGCAAGCCCAAATGCCCATCCGTCTCATTGCGTCACCGCCTTCTTGAATTTGGTAGTCCTGCTGCCCTGCTTCAACGTGAAGCTGGATGCCGAATCGAACTCGACCTCCAGATCGGATGGTACGAATGCGAAAACCGTGGGGCTTTTGGGTTTGAGTGCGAACTCGGATTGACCCGTGGCCTGCAAATACAGCTTGCCCTCTTTGACGAATACTTTGATATCCAGCGGAAACTGTTCGGCCTTGAAGGTGCCCACATAGGATTCGAGGACCTTGGCATCCACCACTACCGGAGGCGCAGGCTCGTTCGCGCCCGCCTTCTTCAGCAGTTCGGCGACATCTTTCTTATTTTCCGCAAGGGCTCCTTCGTAGGCTTTGTCCAAGGCCGGCTGGCTGGGCTTACCCTTTTCCAGAACCGCTTGCACCAGGTCGGCTTGGCCTGCGTCCGCTACCTCTTTAAGGTCCTCGTCGGGCTTGTCGTTTCCTTTGGCGATGATGATCTTCGCCACCGCGTAGTGCTTGCGTTCCAGCACGAAGTCGAGCATGGACGCCTTATAGAAAGTGTCGGTCACATCGGTTTTGGCGCCTTTGTCTAGCAGGAACCGGACCACGTCTTCGTGGCCGCTCATGGCCGCCAGATAGAGCGGCGTCTGTCCGTAAGAGGTCTTGGCCTCCACGGGAGCGCCTTTTTCAATGAGCGCTTTGACGGTGTCGAGGTCCCCCTTGCGCGCCGCGTCGAGCAGGTCTACATTGACATCCGCGGCAAGCAGGGCAGCGGCCGACAAAAACAGGCAGGCTAGTCGATACATAATAGCTCCCTTGGTTTAGTGTACGACAAGCGGGGCAATTGGTTAGCAGAGTGGACGCCCACTATCGCACAGTCACCCGGCCCGGCGTCCACGGCGCGCCAGCCGCATCCAACGCTTGTTCGAGCGCCTTCAGGTCCACGTCCACCAGCGCGCGCAAGTTTTCCCGCACAGCGGTAAACTCCTGGCTGGCGATGGCGAACGCTTGCACATCGGTGCCCGGCGGTCTCTGCAGCGAAGCTTCCTCGTTACCCACGATGGTCTCGACCCGCTGCACAATGGACACGGGCACATTCTCGTTCCGCCGCGCCAGAGTCACATCGCCGCGCAGCACGCGCAGGATCTCGTTGTTCTTCTTTTCCAGGGCGCGCGCCGCATCCGCCCATTTCCTATCCATTGAGGGCGTGGCGTCGATCGCGTCTTTGATCTTGCCCACGCGCGTGTTCAACTCGTTGGCGGTGTCCAGGGCGCTTAAAACCGCACGCTGCAATTTGGCCACCTTTTGCTGGAACTCGAACAGCTCTTTGCGGGCGGCATCCTCGGTGGCCGGCGGACTTTCGGCCTCGACGGTGAACTCCCGCGCGGGAACCAGCGGCGTGACCACGCCATCCACGCGCTTCGCAAGCGACACCGTGTAACGCCCCGGCGCGACCAGCGGGCCGGCCGGCTCTTCGAAAAACAGATCGTCGTCCGCCTCGGCAGGCCGCGGGCTTGGCAACTCCGCGGCCGGCTCGCGCAGGTTCCAGCTCACGCGATGGATACCCTTGGTCACCGCCCCGGTCAGCGTGCGAATGGAGCGGCCGGAGGCGTCCGCGATTGTCAACAGCAATGCGGGAGATTCCTCCTCGCCTTCGGCCCGCATCTCCGCCTGGCTGGGATAAGGGGTGGCGGCCTTCTTCTTTTCCGCTTCCTTTTCGGCGTCGCGCCGCTGCTGCTTCTTGGTTTTGATTTCGTCCTTCAGATAGTATGTGAAGGTCGCGCCATACGGCGGATTATCCGCGGTGAAGAAAGATTCGCCCTGAAACCCTTTGCCGCGCAGGCCGTACTGCCGCGTCTCGATATACATCAACGCGTCCTCTATCGGGAACAGCACCACGTTCTGCTCCAGCGTCTCCGGCTTCAGATCGCGCAGCGGTGTGTAGTCGTCAAGCACATAAATGCCGCGGCCGAAGGTGCCCGCCACCAGATCGTTCATGCGCTTCTGTATGGCCAGGTCGCGCACCGCGATGGTAGGAAAGCCTCCCTTCAACTGCACCCACTTCTTGCCGCCGTCGATGGTGAAGAACAGCCCGAACTCGGTGCCCGCGAACAGCAGCCGCGGATTCACGTGATCCTCCGCGATCGCCAGCACGGGACCGTTGGCCGGCAAATCGCTCTGAATGGCGGTCCAGGTGCGTCCGGCGTCCGTGGTCTTCAGCAGATAGGGCGCGAAGTCGGACGCCTTGTGATGGTCGAACGCGGCGTAGGCGGTGCCGGCATCGTGCTGCGAAGCCAGGATGCGGCTGACGTAAGTCCCGTCGGGCACGCCGGGAAACTTGTCGATCTTACGCCACTGTGCGCCGCCGTCTTCAGTGACATCCGCAATTTGGATAAGTCCGTCGTCGGTGCCCACATAAATCAGCCCTTCCTTCTTGGGCGATTCAGACAGCGCCACAATGTTGCCGTAGAAGGAGGTGGAAACGTTCTTCGCCACGGCGTCCGGCCCCCAGACTTTGCCCATCACCGGCAATGTATTGCGGTCGATCTGCCGGGTCAGGTCGCCACTCACGGCTTTCCACGAATCGCCGCGGTCGTCGCTGCGGAACAGCTTGTTGGCGGCGAAGTACACGCGCGTGTGCGAATGCGGACTGATCATCAGCGCCGAATCCCAATTCCAGCGCAGCGGCGGATCGCCCACGCCGGGCTGCGGCTGGATGCCTACCGATTGGCCCGTGCGCCTGTCGTAGCGCACTAGCGCGCCGTACTGCGACTCCGAGTAGATCGTGTCGGGGTCCTGCGGGTCCACGCGCGACTGGAAGCCGTCGCCACCCGCCGTCACGTACCAATCCGCGTTGGTGATCCCGTGGATGCTGCGCGTGCGCGCCGGACCGCCCATCGAGAAGTTGTCTTGTGTGCCGCCATAGACGTGATAGAAAGGCGCAGCCTCGTCCACCGCGATATCGTAGAACTGTGTCACCGGCAGGTTGTCCTTGAAAGCCCACGTTGCGGCGCGGTCGAAGCTCTCGTATACGCCGCCGTCGCATCCCACCAGGTAGTGACTGGTGTTGTCCGGATCGATCCAGATTTCGTGATTGTC
>Ga0070761_10001803_pt1 | contig 13375 bp, 9 predicted proteins | sample HubBroMetageREF1_FD_66724 | JGI IMG/M metagenome (GOLD analysis project Ga0070761, IMG submission 66724) | Reference soil microbial communities from the Hubbard Brook experimental Forest, New Hampshire, USA - Hubbard Brook CCASE Soil... | ecosystem: Environmental > Terrestrial > Soil > Temperate...
GAACAGGCGGGTCTGGAGACCCGCCGCAGGCGTGGACGCCCGCCCCACATGGTTTTCATCGCTATTCGTGGGCCGCAGGCCCATATTGACAGACCTGGAGGTCCGCCCCACAACATTCCGCCGCATTTCCCGACATTGGGAAGAGTAAGTGGCATTGGGCAGAATTGCGCTCCCCAGTTCGGTTAAGCAGAGAGTTTGGCATGGATTCCTGCTATTGTGCGTAGATGGCTCAAACGGCACAACCCGCCGCGCCCCGGCTCGTTTCGCTGGACGTCTTCCGCGGCGCCACCATGGCGCTCATGGTGCTGGTGAATAACCCGGGCGACGGCGCGCACGCCTACGGACCACTGCAACACAGCGATTGGAACGGTTGGACGTTGACCGATACGGTATTCCCGGCATTCCTGTGGATTGTGGGCGTCGCCATCACGCTCTCGCTCGGCAAGCGGATGGAGGCCGGAGTCGCGCGCGGCCACTTGTTCGCGCAGGTGCTGCGGCGAGCCCTCATTCTTTATGTGCTTGGGCTGATTGTCTACGCTTACCCGATCAACCTGTCGACGCAACGCTTACTGGGTGTTTTGCAGCGCATCGCCATCTGCTACCTGATTGCCTCGGCGATTTATCTGACCACGGGCGTGCGCGGACAACTGATCTGGATCGTATCCCTGCTTGCGGGTTACTGGATAATGATGAAGGTGATTCCGGTTCCCGGCTACGGGGCGGGCGACCTCCAGGTGGGGCATAACCTGGCGAACTACATCGACAACATTGTGCTCGGCCGTCACAACTATGCGGGAACTAAAGCCTGGGACCCGGAAGGCATCGTGAGTACCCTCCCATCCATTGCCACGGCGCTGTTCGGCATCATGGCGGGCCATATTCTGCGGCTGAGGCGCGAACTTTCCGAGCGCACCACATGGCTGTTTGTGGCCGGCAATATTCTGATCGCTCTGGGCCTGATTGCCGCGATCTGGTTGCCGATCAACAAGAAGCTCTGGACCAGTTCGTTCTCGGTGTTTATGGCCGGTCTGGATTTCGTGGTCTTCGCCATTTGCCTATGGCTGGTGGATGGCCGCGGCTTTAAACGCGCCGTGAAGCCGCTGGCGATCATGGGCATGAACGCCATTACGGTCTACATGATTTCGGAGCTGCTGGACACGGCACTTTCGGCGGTGCACTGGCGCGATCCGTTGTTTCACGCGGTGTTCACTCCCCTGGCGTCGCCTATCAATGCTTCGCTGCTTTACGCGATTGCCTACACGTCGGTATTATGGCTGATCGCGTATGTGATGTACCGCCGGGGCTGGTTCTGGCGCGTTTAGCCTTATTGCGACGTACCGTTCTCGCTAGCTCCGACGGAAAGATTGGCGATGGAAGCGAAGCCGCCTCTCGATCCGGAGAAGGGATTGGGTGCAGCGTTCAGAACGACCGTTCCATTGCCCGTTCCGCTTGCGCCGGAAGTGACGGTGAGCCAAAGCGGCAGACCGGTCACCACCCATCCACAACTCTTTCCGGCAGTGACTCCGATACTCTGCGGACCGCCCGTTTGCGGGAAGGATAGGCCCTCGGTGGAGAGTGAGTAAGTGCATCCGGCCGCCGCTTGAGTAATAGTAACCGTATCTTTGCCGATAGTAACCGACCCGGTGCGAGCTCTGCCTGTATTGGCTGCGACGTTGATTGCCAAGGCGCCCACACCAGGTCCTCCATAGCCGGTCACGGCGATCCAAGAAGCGCTGGCCTTGGGTGTCCACCTGCAACCGCTGGGCGCAACCACGCTGAAATGTGCCGGGCCGCCGGATGAATAGAAGAAGGCGGAACTGGGAGACGCACTCTCGGCACAATTGGGAGTGTGGGCGCCAATTCCGGCGACAAATGCCGTGGTACGCAACGCGCCCGTCGCGGTCTGGAACGCCCCCGGCGTGGATGGGAAGTCCGGCGATTGGGCCGATCCCGTGACAAAAGCGCTGCCGCTGGAGTTAAGCGCGATGCCCAGCGCGTAATCCATACCGCTTCCGCCCAGGTAGGTTGAGTAAAGCAAAATCGTTCCGGTTGGATCGACCTTGGCCACGAAGGCGTCGGGGTTCACCGAAGTGGCGGCATAAGCGGTGTTGGAGTGCACGGAGTCGGCGGCAACCAGAGATATGGAATTGGCCGTCTCGCCCGCAGCCTTCCATGAGCCCGCACTGTTGGAGCTGGAAAATACGCCCGCCGCTGTGCCTGCATATAACACGGAAGGCTTGGACGGCGCGATCGCCAGGGAGTTTACCTGGGAAGCGATCCCTGTCGACTTCAGAGTCCAGGTACTGCCCGAATCAGTGCTGGCGTAGACGCTGCCGCTGGCCACAGCGTAGACGTCGGCCGGCGTGTTTGGATTGATCGCCACCGAGGCTACATTCGGATACTGCAGACCGGCGAGATTCAGCATTGTCCAAGTCTGGCCGCCATCCGCGCTGCTGAACAGGCCGGAGTAGGTTCCGGCATATATAGTCGGCTGCGTTGCCGGACCGATGACCAAGGTAGTGAAGTAAGCGCCCTCGAGAACGCCGTTCAGAGTCGCCCAGGTCTGTCCGCCATCGACGCTCTCAGCCCCGCAAGACGAGCCCAGGAACAGTGTCGTAGGCGCGCTGGGGCTGACGGCCAGGTTCGACGCGGCGCACGGCGCAACGCCCTGGAACGTCCAGGTGTTGCCGCTATCCGAACTGGAATAGATGCTGGTGAAGTTACTCGCGTAGACAGTGCCGCCGGCCGGGCTAAACGCCACGCCGTACATACTGGCCCCTACGAAGTCGCTAGTCGCCTGCCATTGCGTGCCGCTATCCGTGCTTTGAAACAGGCCCTCCGGAGTAGCCGCTATCCAGTGACTATCCGAAGCCGGGTCAACGGCGATCGAGATAGGTGTGGCTGGCAGTCCCGAGTCGGAAGTGTCCCATGTATTTCCGCTAGACGTAGTCTTGTATAGAATGTGCTGATTTCCGGCGAGGCCTGCCTGCACGGCCGCGGTCGTTTCGAGATCGTTTGAAACTGTGTAACCCGCGATGAACGCGTCTCCGCTCGCATCCAGCGCGATTCCGTACCCATAGTCGTCCCGCTGGCCGCCAAAGTAGGTCAGGTATTGCCAAGCGGTGCCGGTAGGGTTCAACTCGGCGATGAAGGCATCGTAGCCGCCGCCCGAAGCGGTTTGCAAAGCCGAGGCGGTGACCTGAAGATCGGTGGATTGGGTGAAACCGGTGGCGTAGGCATTGCCGCTCGAATCCACCGCGATACTCGTGCCGGAGTCGATCAGGCTTCCGCCCAAGTAAGTGCAATACACCAGGGTAGCGCCGGCGTTGTCGAGTTTGGCCATGAAGGCGTCATGTTCTCCGCCGCCGAAGTTGGGCTGCGGCGCTCCGGCGGTCGCTGGCAAGCCCGGGAAAGCCGCTCCGGTCAGGTAGACGGCTTGTTGCGAGTCCACGGCGATGGCGGTGGTCTGGGCGGCGCAACTTTGGCCGAAGTACGTGGACCAATTGAGCGCGGTGCCTGCTGCATTGAGCTTTGTAACAAACGAGCAGGAACTACCGGATGTGGTCTGGTACGCGCCGGACGTGACCGGAAAATCGCTGGATTGGGTCGAACCGGCGATATAAACATTTTGGTCCGAATCTACTGCGATACCCTGCGCATTGTCGGAGCCGGATCCTCCCAGATAGGTCGAATACACCAGAGTGTCTCCGGCCGGGCTAAACTTGGCGATGAAGGCATCCTGTCCACCGTTCAACGTCGGATACAGGGCGTTTTGCACCGGAAAGTCCGAGGATTCCGTTAATCCGGTTACATAAGCCGCGCCGGTCGAATCCACCGCGATCCCATACGGGTAGTCGTAGACCGATCCACCCAAATAAGTGGCATAAGCCAGGCTGGCGCCGTTGGTGGCGAGCTTAGCCACGAAGACAGCGGAGGAGCCGGGGAAAAAAGACTGTTCGGCGTTATCCGTCGGGAAATCTAATGAGGACGTGTATCCGGTCACATAAGCGTTGCCGCTGGAGCTGACCGCGATCGCAATGCCGTAATCGAAGGCCGATCCGCCCAGATAGGTGGAATAGACCAGTGACGGATCGATCACCAGCGGGTAGCGCTTATCGTAGGAACCCACCGAGAACCTAACTTGGTTCGATCCGGCCAGTAGGTAACGGCTTTCCACCGGCCGCCGCGCTCCGGAAATCTGCTGGTAGGTGACAGGCTTGCGGAAGCTGACCGGCCCACCGCCCATCTCCAGTACGAGGCTGCCGGCGGAGTCGACGCGCAGACTGCGCGTGCCCTGCAAAGCGATGCGAATGGCAGCCGGATTGGCGCCGGGCGCAACGATGAAATCGTACTCGAGGCGCCCTTGATCGCCGTAATACGCCAGATCCACGCCCGGATAGACGCCGGAATATTCCACGCGTCCGAAGGTTCGGATGTCGGTCCGCCAGCGGGAGGGATCGTTGCCGACGAAGTAGTTTACCGTGCCGGGAAGGGCCTTGCGGCCGGTAGCTTTAAGATCGTTCCGCGCACCGGCCAGGCGCAGGTCGATGGCGGCCGGAACCCCAGCCTTTCCACGCTGCAACGAGATATGCGCGTTGCCGTGGGAGAGGGCCACGCCGTAGCCGGCGCCGCGAGCCACAAACTCAGCGGCGGCCGGGGCTTGGCCGTTATTCTTCTCAAATGCCAGCGGCAGGCTGCGGAGCCGCTCCACAATCGGGGGCGCGGCGGAACGACTGGACTTGGCGGCGTGCAAGTTGAACGGTGCGAGGATGGCGATTGCCAAAGCGTAGTGGCGGATCATGTCGATTTATCGTAGGTGCGATGGCAGAGGATGTCAATGATTACTACCGTTCTACTATAATTAGTAACGTTATCTTAGAAAGCCTGCGCACTTCCGCATAGCTATAGTTAGCTATAAATCGCGGCACATAGGCTGGGGAATAGGAGTGAGTTATTGAATCAGAAAAGCCGAGGCTCCACCGCCGCTAAGTCCCGTGTACTGGCCCGTCGGGTCCTGCTTGAAATTTGTCGAGCCGTTTATTTCCAGTGTATTCACGACAATGCCCGTGTAGGTGCCCGAAGAAACCTCTCCAGTGTACAGCAGTGGAACGGTCGGCATGTAGATGGTGCCCTGAACCGACGAGTTAGTCGCCCCGTTAAACTGGTTCTGGCTGGTGGAAGTCTCGGACCGGTCGGTGAACCAGAATATACCCTGATATGTGCCGGACGTTGGAGCGCTGAAGGTCACATTGGGCTGGCCGCTGATGGTCATGGGACCGTATGTGTAGCCGCTGGTCGCCGTGTTGTAGAACGATACTCCCGAGCCGGTGGCTGTGGTGCTGGCGCTATCGATGGTCAGACCGCCACCGTTCAGGATGTACTGCCCCGGCGAGAACGTCACGGTGCCGCCGCTGATGTGGATACCGCCGCAGTAGGTGCCGGCGGAAAGAGTTGTAGTACCCTGGCTCCAGTTGTAGTTGGTGGCGGTGCAGGCGCCCGGAGTAGGCTCCGGAAGACTGGCCAGCGGGTCCGCCGCCGCTGTCTGTCCGGTGAGCGGCGTGGGAACGAGCGTACCTTGACCGCCGTTCTGATAGTTTCCGACGATCGAGATGGAACTGGCGGAAATGGCCGGGGTGTTGGCCCCCCCGGGCGGATTACCGCCGATATATAGGGCCACCGAATTGCTTGAATTGATATAAATTCCGCAGGTCGTCTGGACTTCCGACCCCTCCACGTCCATGGCTCGCTGGACGGTTGTATTGAGCACGTAGATGCATCCGGAAGGCGCTCCGTTCGACACGATGGCGGCAGTAGCGAGCGCGCCGGTGAACATGCCCGAGTTGCTGAAAAGGGCGGAGAAAAGCTGGGGCTGGCGGGTAGTGACCGATACCTGCGCCCAGTACATGGTGGCCACATTCGGATTGTTCGGCGCCGCGCTGGTGTTGTTCGCGGTGATGCTGATTGCCGTGCTGCCTCCCGCCGTAAATCCGTTCTGTTTCGCGAAGAGACAACCGTTATCCAGATTGGTCTTGGGCGGGCTGTTGGGCGACGCCGTACACGCGACCGCGGTGGATGAGCACTGCGTCCCACTGGTGTTCGATCCGCTGCACGTGACGGAACTTCCGTTCACGCTGGACATAGCCGCCAGCACGGTCGCCATGGCGGCCGACTCCGCCGCGGCGTGCGCCGACTGACGCAAATAAAACGCCAACCCGGTCTCCATGGCGAAACCCGCCATGGACAGCAGGAGGATGATCAAGAGTGTGGCCAGCGGCAGTACCTGCCCGCGCTCGCGCCTGTGTTTCAATTGCATGCTCCTTCAGAATAGGACCCGCTGTTTGGAATACGCCCCCATGTTATAGGTTCCGAAACTTGTCGTCTTGCCCCCCCACACCATCGCCAACGCCGAGTTGAACTGGTATTGGAAGCGAGTCTGAATCACGGTGCCTACCGTGCTGTCGGACGTGGGCGGCCACTGGTTGCTGTTGGACGTGCAACTGGACACGGGGTTGCAGGTGTAGGTGGTACTGGGCGAAGTCAACGTCAGATTCAGGCTGCTGGGGCTTAGGCCGATGGCGAAATTCGCCGCCGCCGTCGCCACATTACCCACGGTGAGCTTGCAGTTATTCGTGCCACTCGCGCAATGTGTGCCGTGAACCGCGATGTAGCGGTCGGTTTCCTTAGCGGCGTATGCCAGAGTCTGATAAGTCCACATGGCTAGCGAGATCTGGACGATCGAGATGAATGTAAGCATCATCGGGATGCCCGCTAGCGCGAACTCCAGAACGGTACTGCCGCCGGATCGGTGTCGTCTGCTCATTGTGTCACCAGCCTCATCTGGACCGTACGGTCGAACGTATACGACCCCGGCAACATGCCCGGGATGGGAATTAATTGGGGGCTCGTATAGGATACGCTCACCTGCGACGCCAGCGCGCCATCCGTACCGGTCACCTGCGTCGCCGTGACTACTACCGGCGATGCGGCGCAAGTCGTCACGCTGGTGCCTACGTTGGGCAGCGCCGAGAGCTCCGCGAGAGCGTACGTGCAGGCGGTGGTGGCGTCGGCCGACGTGCTGGTGGTCTGCGAGGTGTACCAGGCCGCTACACGGGCGGCGTTTTGGGTGCTGATCAGGGCATAGTTATAAAAGCCCACATCGAAGGCGCCGGCGAAAAGGAACAAGACCCATGGCAACAGCAGGGCTGCTTCCAGCATGGCATGGCCCCGTTCGCGCCGGGAAGGATGGCTTAGAACTTTCATTTCTGAAGCAATCATAATAGGCCGGACGGACGGCACACAATTGCGCTTCGGTTAACGTACAAAAGTTGTGCAAAGTTAACGGCTAGGCGGGGAAGGGCTTGCCACGTTCTATCGTACTGATAATAAATGGCTTGCATGGGTCCAGCGACCGTTGTGTGCAACGCCCGTGAATTAGTATCGCGGAGATTTAGGAAGAAACCAATCGCGGCCGCGCCTAGCGAGTCGACTTTGGCGCGTTTTGCCACTTTCCCTCGCACTTACGCTGAAAACCCCCAGGCAAACCTCCCTGTTTGCCGACCCGAGGTCAGAGGCACCTTGTGAACGAGCACAACCGATCAGGGCGCGCCCACGGCGTTGGAGTCGTCTACAGCATGTCCATGGGCTGGGTCCTTTTGTGAAGACACTGTCCACATCTGGCACGGTGGGAGCAGCGGTCAAGATTCTGGGGACAACTCCGACCGGCGCGAGCAACTCAGCGGCACAGCGGCGGCCCTTACCGTTGTGTCGCCTTCCGAGATCACCACACCGCGCGCCACGCTGTCGAGTAACGTGGCGTTCCAGGTGACGCCGCGATTACGTCGCATTATCGCCTTGCGATGTGCCCTACCGGCTGACGCTCAATTCACTGTAACCCTTAAATGTTTATTGTCTTCCGGCGGGATGATAGCCTGGAGAGCATGCACCAGCATTTCGCGGTTTATGGATTGATTGCGGCAGCAGCCGTTGCCACATGTGCTCTTGCGCAGCAGGCAAAGTTACCGCCACTGAAGCGGCAGAGCAGCCCAGAAGCGGTAGTTAAGGAACATATGGCCGCGATAAACGCTTGCGACTGGAAGCGCATTTTAGCGCAGGACCCAGTGGAAATGGAGGTTTTCTCTCCGGACGGGGTGCTTGCGCAAGGGCGGGAGGCGGTTGGCGTCATGTTTGCGCAGGTAGTCAGGCCGTTTCACGAAGGTGGAATCTGCGGGCTGAAATTCACGGCTGAGCACACGCAAAAAGTGGGAGACACACTAAATGTGCAGTGGAGGGCCGATGCTCCGTTTTTGGCGCAGCCATACCGAGGCGCCGACGCCTATGAGACGAAGGACGGTCTGATGCAGGCGCAGGTGACGACCTTCAAACGGGAAGATTTGAAGACTAAGTAGCATTGGCTGCGCGTCCGCTGGCTCTGCCCCTTCGGGTGTTTTTGCCAGACCGGAGACTTTGCCTAGACCGCGAATTTGCCATACGCTGGGCATTCCCGGGAAGTAGCGCCTTGTCAACCTCTGCGACCGGGTCATCGTTCTTCCTCCAGGAACCCCGGGTTAATCACGGGACCAGCGAGCGCGCTGCTATACTTACAGTAGATCTTCAAGTGGGCCGGAAATGAAGCGTTGTACGATTTGTCACGCCACGTATCCCGCGGCCTTCACGCATTGCCCTCACGATGGCTCTGTCCTGACTGAGGCCAATGAGTGGGCAGAGGGAACCATGATTCGCGGCAAGTATCGCATCCTGGGGAAGCTGGGCCAGGGGGGGATGGCGACCGTCTATAAGGCGCTGCACGTGGGATTTGACGAGGTATGCGCGCTGAAGGTGATCAATCAGGAGTTGGCGAGCGATCTGTCTTTCGTGAAGCGCTTCAGCCAGGAAGCCGCCCTCACGCGCAAGCTGCAGCACCCCAACGCCGTTCGCGTGGAAGACATCGATCAGGCTGACGATGGCCGTCCTTTCATGGTGATGGAGTTCATCGAAGGGGAGAGCCTGAAAGATGTGATCCAGCACCAGGCGCCGCTGCCGGCGCCGCGCGCCTGCCGGATCGCCAAACAGGTGGCGGCTGCGCTGGATGCGGCGCACCGGCTCGGTATGATCCACCGCGATATTAAGCCTGGGAACATCCTATTGACACGGACCACGGCCGGCGCCGATGCCGAGGAACTGGCCAGAGTTCTCGATTTCGGCATCGCCAAGATCAGAGAAGCGCACTTGTCAGCCGGCGGTGCGACGCTCACGCGGACCGGCACTTCCATCGGCACGCCCGCCTACATGTCGCCGGAACAGGCCATGGGCAAGACCGGCGATGGCCTGGATGGCCGCGCGGACCTTTACTCGCTGGGCGTGGTGATGTATGAGATGTTGACTGGCGAGCTGCCCATCCAAGCGGAGTCGGAAGTTCAGATGTTGATCGGCCAGATCGGCACTGCGCCGAAGCCGCTCCGCTCCCGGCGCCCGGAAATCCCCGAGGGAATTGGCGCAATCGTGATGCGATGTCTGGAAAAGGACCCCGCCCGCCGGCCGGCGAGTGGGGCGGCACTAATCGCGCAGATAGAGAACTGCGAGGGAGGCGGGGCGGCTGCCACTGAGCCCGACGAAGTGCCCACGGTGGCCACGCAGCGGCCTGTGCCACCGGAAGCGGCAAGTCCAGCCCCGGCGCGCGGGTTATCCCGTTTGGTGCGTGTGCTGCTGGCCATCGTGGTGATCGCAATCGGCGCCCGGTATCTCCTACCGCGCAGAAAACAGGTTGCGCGGTCGCGGGTAGCCGTCCCGGCAATGGCGGCCTCGCAGCCGGCGCCGCAAGACACGCCATTACCGGAGCCCCCTCCGGCTGCCCGACCGCGGCAGGTTCAGGTCCAGGCTCCCAACGCGGCGAAGCCGGCAGTCCCGCAGCCCGCGGACCAGGATGCCGACCCGGCGGACGATATCCAGGCGGCCCTCGACGCTGTGCCCATGAATGCCGCCACCAAGGCCCAAACGAAGGATATCTGGCGCCAGGCCACCGCCATGATGAAGAAGGGCGATTACGACGCAGCAGCCGCTCAATACGAGCGGTTGGCCCGCTTGCGCCCAGGCTGGGAGCCGGCCATTGCGGCTCTCGGTGCTGCCTTAGCCGCCAAAGGCGTCTCGGCGGGGGCCGCCGCGCAAAAGAATGCTCTGAATCGAACCGGTGTCTTGACCGGCGAGATCGCGCGATATAGTGAGGCGGTCCGCCTCAACCCTAACGTGGCGAGCAACCATTACCACCTCGGCAGGGCGCTGGGCAGATTGGGCGATCTGAACGGGGACATGCGCGAACAGCAGGAAGCCCTCCGGCTCGATCCTGGGCTGGGCACGGCGCACGCCCAGCTCGGATACATTCACTCGCAGCAGGAGTCTTGGAGCGATGCCGCTCGCGAGTACCGCGAGGCGATCCGGTTGAAGCCGCATTTAGCGGAAGCCCACAGCGGCCTCGGCGATGCGCTCGGACACATGGGCGACTGGCAGGGAGAGATAGCCGAAGAACGAATCGCTATCCAGCAAGCCCCAAGGTTAGCGATAGCGCATTTCCAGCTTGCTACGGCGTTGGAGCATAAAGGCGACTCTTCGACGGCGCTTGACGAATATGGCCGCGCGGCCGAGTTAGATCCTGGGGAGGCGAACTTCCAGGCCAACTACAAACGTCTAGCGAAAGAGATCGACGCCAGGTAGCTCAGGCTATTTCAACGTGGTTACCGCAGACGGGCAGGCGGCCAACACAGTGCTCCGGTACTTCCAGCCTTGCGGCTCAGAACGGCCCGCGTTAGAATCGTGAGATCGCCAATCTGCTCAAGAACAATCTAGTGGTCGCATACCTGCTTATGGTGGGCGTGCCCGTGCTGGGTCTGCTCGGCATTCTGGAGGCCGGGCGAGGCATCCCCGCGCCGCTCTCGATCGGCGGCGATTGGACGCTGGAATTCGATCCGGCGGCCCAGTGCGCCAACGGTCCGGCCAGTCTGCGACAGCCGGCCTTGAACATTTCCCAATCCGGTACCGAGGCCCTCGTCACCGTCAACGACGGTCACGCGACCACGCTCGAAGCCACCATCCACGGCGCGACTCTGAACGCCAAATCGCTCACCGCCATCATCGCGGGCAAGCCGGGCGAGCGCACGCTCGAAGGCTCGATGAATTTCGCCGGCTGCGCGCCGGTGGCCTTCCGGGCGGTCCGCCAAGCCCCCAAGAAACGAGGCCAGTGATGCCCGATCTCTTCCATCTCGTGCTGCAGATCGCCGTGATCCTGGTGGCCGCGCGCATCGTGGGCTTTCTCTTTCAGAAGATCAACCAGCCGCAGGTGATGGGCGAGATGGTGGCGGGCATTCTGCTCGGACCCTCGCTGCTCGGCTGGGTCGCACCGGGTGTTTCCGCGGCGCTGTTCCCTGCCGCGAGCCTGGGCTACCTGAACGCGCTGAGCCAGGTGGGGCTGGTGGTGTTCATGTTTGTGGTGGGCCTGGCGCTGAATCCCTCAGAACTGCACGGCTACGGCCACGCAGCCGTACTCACCAGCCATGTGAGCATTGTGGCGCCCTTCTGTTTGGGTGGTTTGACCGCGCTGTATCTTTATCCGCGGCTCTCGGACGATGGAGTCGCGTTCACTGGCTTCGCGCTGTTCATGGGCGCCGCTATGAGCATTACGGCATTCCCTGTGCTGGCGCGGATTCTGTCGGAACGCGGCCTGGTACGCAGCCGCATGGGCACGATGGCGATTGCCTGCGCGGCGGTCGACGATGTCACCGGATGGTGCATTCTGGCCTACATCGTGGTGCTGGTGCGCGTGACGCACGCCGCCCGGCCGGCTTGGGTGACCATCGGCGGCTCGGTGGCCTATGTCCTGATCATGTTATTCGTCGTCCGCCGCATGTTGCCGGCGTTTGAACGCGAGTTCCGCAAGCGCGACCGCCTGAGCGATAATCTCATCGCTGTCATCGTGGTGCTGGTGCTGGCTTCCGCGCTGGCCACCGAGTGGCTGGGCATCCATTTGTTATTTGGGGCGTTCCTGATGGGCGCTATCATGCCCAAAGCCCCCGAGTTCGCGGGCTACCTGCTGCATAAGTTCGAATCGGTGACCGTGGTGCTGCTGCTGCCGCTCTTCTTCGCTTTCACGGGACTGCGCACCCGGATTGGGGTGGGCGGCAGCCGGGCGATCTGGTTTTACGCCGCCCTTGTCATCGTGGTAGCGATCACCGGAAAGCTGGGCGGGTCCATGTTCGCGGCGCGCTTGGCCGGCATGCCCTGGCGCGAGGCGGCCTCGCTCGGCATTCTGATGAACACGCGCGGCCTGATGGAACTGGTGATCCTGAACATCGGCCTGGATATCGGCGTGATCTCTCCCACTATGTTCTCCATCATGGTGCTGATGGCTCTGGTAACCACGTTTATGACTACACCGCTGCTGGAGTGGGTCTATCCCACGCGCCTTTTCCGGGCGCAGGTGGATGCGATCCACAAAAACGTCGCGTAGTGGGCCAGATCATATCGCGAGAACGCAGACGGTACTGCACAGGTTTACGGGATAGAACGGGGCGTACTCTTACGCAGGTCTCGTCCTGGACCCCGGCCGTCTCTTTAGACCTTGTGCATGGTCCGAGGCCTATTCGTACTTTAACGCGAGCACTGGCTCAATCCGCATGGCCCGCCGCGCCGGCGCCAGTCCCGCAAGAATGCCGACCAAGGCGATCGACAGCGTAGCGCCTGCCAGCGCCAATGGATCGTGCGCGCCGATGCCGTAAAACTGCGATTCCGCTAGGCGAGCCAGCAAATAGCTGGCAGGCAACCCTATGCCGACGCCCGCGGCGATCAACCATCCCAGCTCGCGCACGATAAACAGAAGGAGGCTCCGCGGGGCCGCTCCCAGCGCCAGCCGAATACCGAACTCGCGCGTGCGGCGCGACACGGAATAAGAAACGATTCCATATAACCCGACCGCTGCCAGGATGGCAGCCAGGATTCCAAACGCGACGGCCAGAGTAGCCATCATCCGGTCGGTATAAACGGAATCGTCAACCATCTGCGCCATGGAGGTGAGCCGGTCGATCGGAAGGTTGGAATCCAGGCGTTTCACCACGGCCCGCACCGCCGTCATGGCGTTCCGTTCATGGTCCGCTGTGCGTACGAAGAAGGCGGATTGCTGGGTGAACTCGTCGCCTCCCTGCTCGAAAGGCACATATAGTATCCGCGCCGGTTTCTCGCGCAGATCGCTATATCGGGAGTTTTTAACCACCCCCACGATCTGCGCGTCCGCATTCGTGGAACCGATTTTGATGGTATGCCCGACCGGGTTGGCGCCCTCGTAAAGGTACCGCGCGAATGCCTCGTTGACGATGGCGACCTTTGCGGAGGCGGC
>Ga0070761_10001804_pt1 | contig 13374 bp, 12 predicted proteins | sample HubBroMetageREF1_FD_66724 | JGI IMG/M metagenome (GOLD analysis project Ga0070761, IMG submission 66724) | Reference soil microbial communities from the Hubbard Brook experimental Forest, New Hampshire, USA - Hubbard Brook CCASE Soil... | ecosystem: Environmental > Terrestrial > Soil >...
CCGTACCCGGAACGCCTGTGCCCGTGACCGCTCGAGCCACGCGAAGACTTGCCTGGCGGAGCCCCGGTCAAGGACCTGCTGGAGGCCCTTGTCAGCGAGTTCGGCGCCCAGTGCCGCCGCACCGGTCTGCAGGTCGAGGCTGCCCAACTGGCCGCGACGGGTATGCAGCATGGCCAGGCCGCCCCGGAGTTCGGCGAGCGCCCGGCCGGTATGACCGTCTAGCGCGGCGAACTCGGCCGAGACGAGGCGGCGAAAGAGCGCTACCTCCAGCGGCAGCGTGCGGGCGGCGCCGACCGCCGTGAGCCTTCGCGCAGCATCGTCCCGGCGTCCAGTGGCGATCAGTGCGCGTGCGGCGATCAGCTCCGCGAGAGCGGCGTCGGCGCGGAGGCCGTAGGTGCGAAGGCGTCCGGCTAGGTGCTGGGCTTCGATCGCGACGTGAACCGTGCGGCCGCTGCGTCCGGTGGCTGGCGCGCTCCGGGTCCCCTGCCCGGCTCGCAGCCGGGTGAGCTCAGCCAAGGCCGCCCAGGCTTCGTTTCCGCGAGCGCGGAAGCGGCGGATCGCGGCGGTCGACCAGCGGCGCGCGGCGAGCAGGTCACCGGTCGCGAGCGCCGCCTGGGCCCTGGTCAGCTCGGCTTCGGCGCAATACTGATGGAGCCGCTGCCGCCGGAAAGCGGTGATCGCGCAGTCCAGTTCGCTGATCGCGTCGCAGGCCAGGCCGGCTGCGATAAGCGCCCGGGCTCGGTCAGTCTCCAGGACCGGCATGTTGCCCGGCGCAGTGCGGGCATAGACGGCAGCCGCTTCATCGAACAGATGCAGCGCCGACGGGATATCGCCGCTCAGCAGCTCGCAGTACCCGAGATTGTGCGTCGTCTTCGCGGCGACGAGCTCAAGGCCAGCCGCGACCGCGATATCTCCCGCCCGGCGCAGGTCGCTTCGGGCCCGCCGTAGGTCTCCGGTGTTCAGGTGCAAGACGCCGCGGTTCAGCAGCACGGCAGCGAGCATCTCCCGGTCCGCGTTCAGCAGGGGCTCGGCGGCGGTGAACTGAGCGAGCGCATCGGCCCACCGCCCAGTCCGGAGCAGGAGCAGCCCGCGCTGGTGGAACAGGTAGCCCCGATCCAGGGGCACCACGCACCATTCGGCTTCGTCGAGCAGTCCGAGCCCGTACTCCACGCGTCCCTGCTCGGATTCGAGATGCGCCAAGGTGATCAGCAACCGTGCGGTGAGGGCGCGGTGTTGGGCGCGTACGCCGTTACCAGCCTGGTCGTCCCTTCCGCGCCAGCCCAGCTCCGCGAGACTGCTTCGCACGAGGCGTGCCCCCACTGCCGGGTGACCGGCATTGCCCGCGCGTTGTCCGTTACGCTGGGCGGCCTTTGCTCGCTGTTCCAGAGTGGTCACTCGTCTGCTAACAAGGACAGTGCGGGCGTGATGACGCATTTCACGGCATACGGCGGATCATCACCGCGCTCATCGTCCACGCTTGCACTCGGCCGGACGATCAGCCGGCCCGTCCCCCGCGGCACGCTGTGGAAGACAAACCTCCCCAGTTCGTCGGCGATGGCGGTAATCGAGCTATCCGTCATGCTCATTTCCACCCGATGGGCCTGAGGCGGTGCGAGCCAGCCATCCACCCTGGCCGTTCCGTCGGGGTTGGACTCAATCCTGATCATGATCGTGAGGCGGTCGCTGTCGAAGGTGACGATGCGGCTTTCTTCCGCGCCGCGCGCCACCTGGGCGGTCTCGTTCACCGTACGGGCCATCCGCGCCACCTCCGCCTCGAGATCATGCAGCGCGAGCGCGAACCGGATGCGTTCGGGAAGGTCGAAAGGCATGGGATCGACGGTCTCGAAGAAATCGCGCACCGCGAGAAGCAAGCTCCCGTCGTCTGGCTGCGTGCCACCGCGGCCATTCCCTGCAGCGGTCATCATGGGCCTCCTTCGCCGTCTAGCGCCGAACGCAACTTGTCCAGGCACCGGCCCCGGGTCGGCCCGACGCTTCCGCGTGGCATCCCGAGCCTGGCCGCGACGTCGTCGTAATCGGGCCGCGGCACGAAGGCGACGATCCGCAGCAGTTTCTGGCAGCGCCCGGGAAGACTGCGCAGCGCTTCCCAGAGCTCGCGCTGCTCATCCTTCATGATCAGCCGCTGTTCGGAATCCGCCCCGGCGTCGGGGATCGCAGTCAGCCACTCGTGGTCCACGGGTTTTTGCCTGCGATCCGCCGCACGAACTCGCCACGCTTCCCGCTTGGTCGTGGTGATGAGCCAGGACGTCAACGAGGCAGGCGTGCGGATGGCGTCAAGGTGGGCCAGCAGGTTCAGCCACACGCTCTGCAGAACGTCCTCCGCGTCGGAAGAGCTGAGTCCGCTGGACCGTGCTACCTGCCACAATAGGGGGGACAGCTCGGGTACGAGTTCACCGACCGCCTCCCGCCGGCCCTGCTTCGCGTCATTGACCAGGCCTGCTATGCGCGCATAGTGATCGTCCGCACTCACCTGGTTCGCGGTCAGCACCCTGTTGTCATCCACGGTTACGCGAGCCCCGGCAGTTGACGCAAGGCCCGCAGCGCACGCTCGATCGCTGCCCTCGTTCCCTGGACGTCCAGCCGCAGCGCGGGATCAGGCTTATCCCGCTGAAGCGGCTTGAGCACAGCGCGTATCACGTTCGCCGCCAACAGCGGCGCCGCGAACGACGTGCCGCTCCAGGCGGCGAACCCGCTGCTGAAATCGTCGAGGTCAAGCGATTGCCGGGATTCGCCCGGCACCATGATGTCCGGCTGGATCGAGCCATTCACGTCGACAGGAAACGTGCTGATGACGGCGGCCCCTGGGGCCCAGCCGGTGACCCAGCGGCCTCCGTCGCTGAACACGGCGCGGGTGCCGTTCGGGTTCAGCGCTCCCACGCTGATAAGCGGGACCTGATCCGCGGCCGGCGGCTGCCCGGCGAAGGCCGCCGGGTAGAAATCGCGGCTCGTCGCGTAGTTTCCCGCTGCCGCCGTGACCAGGACGCCCCTGGCTTGCAAAGCCCCGATCACCCGATGCAGTTCGGAGGTGTAGGTCACGTCGGCCGCGGACTCGCTGAAGTAACCGAGCGACAGCGACAGCGCGTCGATCATCAGCGCTAGGTTCTTGTCCTTCTGTGCGTTGGCCACCCGCGAGGCGAGCAATCCGAGCGCACACAGGAGGTCACCCTCGTAGACGATGCCGTCGGGATGCATGATGTGGATGCTCAGTACGGTGGCGTCGGGCACTACCTGCCGGAAAATCCCCGCGATGAAAGTACCGTGCCCCGTGTACGGGGCCACCTCGCCGACTAGTTTGTCCAGCGTGATCGGCGTGTCCCATGGATCCTTGATCAGCTTGCGCTCTAGGTCTCCCGCGGCGGCAACCTGCTTGGCATGGGCATAGATGATGTCCTGGATCTCTTGATCGACCTGCACGAACCCGTCACTTGACGTCGCGTAGGTTCCGTCTCCGGCCGGGGTCACACCGAGCCACGGATGCGCCCGGATCCCGCTGTCCAGTACCGCGATCACCGGACGCCGCCCGTACTTCGTCACGCACGCGCCAGTTGACCTGCGGGCGGGCGCGTCCATCGATATCTCAACGGGGGTTCGCGATCCCGCCTCGCCATACAGATAGGACTCGACGATGGATCCCCCGTGGACGATCGGACCCCCGTGGACGATCGGACCGCCGACAACGACCGGATCGCCGCTGATCGCCGAACCGGCGAAAAGGTGTTCAAGCGAGACGCGGCTGACGTCCAGACCGCCAAGGCCAGGCTTGCCATGCGCGCCGGTCGGCACGCTCGCGCAGCGCAATGCAGTCAGGGCGGCCCATGCGTCTACCTCGTCTTGATGACGGACCTGTCCGTCTTGCACGACGGGCACCAGGACGGCTGGACGCGATAGCCCCGTGAGGGCGTCGTAGCCGGCGATATCCGTCACGGGCGGCACCGAGATCAGGCGCATCCCGGTTGCGCCGAGAACCTCGTTGAGCGCGCCAAGTGCGGAATCCTCGTGCAGCTCGGGCGGCAGGAGAAGCGTTCGCTTGCGGTAAGCCGTGGTCGCTGGCGCAGGCCATCCGTCTGCCGTCGGTGCGGTATCCGGCTTGAGTTCACATGCTCCGTGCCTGTCGAGTACTTGCGCAGGCAAGCCGCCGACGCCAGGATTTGAATCGTCGTCTGGCGTGACTGGATCCTCGCCGTTCGGCGGGACATAAAAGCACTTCATGGAGTGATTTCCCCGATTCCCGACATTGATGGCTTTTGATCATGTTCGGGACGACTTGCTCCAGAGTGTAGGGCCCTCCCCCAGCCGTCACCCTGCAAAGAGCCAAGCCTGTTGCCCGAGATACTGGCCGTTAGATCACGATTGGATCACGGCTTCGAACGCCGGCCAGGTATCGCCGCGCGGCGCGGCGGCTGCGCAGCACGACTACCTGAGAGCCCCCGGCGTGGGTGGCGACGAGATGGCGGACACGGGGGGCCATTTGCCCGCGGTATCCGGCGATGTAGCGGATGAAGTTCCAGGTAATCCTGTCGTAGACGCCGATCGCATCGTGCTGTCCTCCGCCGTGCCGCAGCCGCCGCTGGATGATGCCCCACAGGCAGGCCCAGGCAGACAGGTCCAGGAAGATGACCGTGTCGGCGGCTCCGAGGCGGATCGGCAGGCTGGAGGCGTAGTTGCCGTCGATGATCCACCGCGGTCCGGCTACCAGATCCCGCTGCAGGGCCGCGAACTGGTCCTTGTCCAGCGGCTTCCAGTCCCGGTCGTAGTACAGGCCGTCCAGATGTACGGGCGTGATCCCAAGCGTGGCCCCGAGTGCGCGGGCCAAACGGGACTTGCCGCTGCCACCGCAGCCGACAACCGCGATCCGGTCCACGGGCCACGACCCTACCGGGACTGTTCCTGAGCGTCGTGGACTAGCGAGTCGTCGGTCTGGTCGGTCTGGGTGGCCGCCGAGCTGAGGAATACGGCAAGGTGGGTCTAGCCGCGCTCGGCGGCTCGGGCTTCCTCGATGGTCAGTTCGGCGGCGGGGTCGGCTTCCAGGCGCTCGTCGGGGATCGGCTCGCCGCTGCGGACCGAACGGCCGTAGGTGCCGACGTCCAGCCGGTGCAGCGCGCGCTCGATGGCGTCCAGCCGGTCCTGCATGCTCTCCGCGAGGGCGTCGTCCTCGCCTTCCTCGGTGAGCGCCAGCGCGGCGTCTTCCTGGTCTTCCGCCTCGCTGTCCACCTCCGCCACCCGGTCGTACTGGCCGGCGGTCTGGGAATCCTTGAGCAGGCTGCGCACCTCGTCGCGTTCGGCGATGAGCAGGCTACGGGCTCGGTCCTGGTCCATCCGGCCGTCCCCCTTCTTTCTAGTGTGTGTGGGACACGTGGGTGTCCATGTGCTCGTGGTTGTCGGGCGAGCCGCCCATCATCCGCAGCATAGCGACCCCGCCGGTGCGGACGAATCGAACGATCAAGGCGGCGGCCAGGATCAGGAAGACGATGTTCAGCCAGCTGGTGTAGTCCCAGGACACCCCCTGGTCGGGAATCTTGGCGCGGGCCGGATCGGGGATCAGGCCCAGGCCGCCGAAGACCAGCTCGACCACGTACCCGGCCGCCGCCATCGCCGCGTAGAACGTGCCGAGCAGGAACAGGGCCATCCGGGCGCCGTAGTACTTCCGGTAGATGTTGAGGATCGGCGCGATGATGAGATCGGCGAAGATGAAGGCGATCACGCCGCCGAAGCTGATGCCGCCCTTCCACAGCACGACGGCCAGCGGGATGTTCCCGATCGAGCATACGAACGAAAGGATGGCCACGAAGGGCCCGATGAGCGGTCCCCAGACCTTCGCGGCCAGCGGATGGCTCGCGATGAAAAAGACCCGCCAGAAGCGGTCGGGCACCCAGGCGGCGATCGCGCCGGCCGCGATCAGGCCGATGATCAGGTCCCTGAGGATCGCGGCCCACTCCATCACGAACACGTGCGCGACCGCGGTGTAGCCGTCGCGCGAGAAGAGCCGGCTCGCGAGCGAGCCGGGACGCTGGACGGACATGTCCATCGCGGCGTGGCCCTCCATCAAGCCGGCGATCCCCCGGTCGGCGTTCACCCGCGCCTCGCGCACCAGCCGTTCCCGCAACGTCAGCCGGAACAGCACGGCGATCAGCACGATCATGATCGGACCGCCGGTGAACTCGGCCAAGGTGAACTGCCAGCCCATGAGCAGGGCCAGGATCACCCCGAGCTCGATCACCAGGTTGGTCGAGGCGATCTCGAACGCCATCGCCGCGGTGAAGCTGGCTCCCTTCCGGAACAAGGACCGTGCCAGCGCGACGGCGGCGTACGAGCACGACGATGACGCGGCCCCGAAACCCGCCGCCCGCGCGAGCGTCCGCGGCCGGTCGTCGCCCAGGAGGCGGACGATCGTGGACCTCCTGACCAGGGCCTGGACTATCGCCGACAGCCCGAACCCGAGGATCAGCGCCCAGGTGATCTCCCAGGTCATCGACCCGGTGATGGACAGCGCGTGCACGATGGCGCGGATCAGGCTCACCTCCGAGGACGTCCTTCGCCCGAATCATACCCCCGGAGGGTATATGGCGGTCACACGGGGGCGGCCACTGACCATGACCGGCATTATGGCCATTAGTCCGGAATTCAGGAATCGCGGGACGCGGTAATTCACGGCCGATGAATGGGCGGGGTACCAGGGGTGGAGCCCCGGTGGTGGTTTCGATGATTTCGGCTGCTACGGCGCTGAGTTTCCGGTTGCCGTTTTGCGACGTTTCGCGCAGGATCCCGAAGGCGGCGGCCGAGCTGATCTGACGCTGGCCCATGACGATTCCCAGGGCCTGGTCGATAATGGCGCGGGTGGCCAGCGCCTGTAGTAGCTGGTCTTCTACCGTTGCCTGTTTTGCGTACCGCAGCAGCAAGGTCAGGGCGGTCGTGGCCTGCAGGGCGAACGACTCCGCGCGCAGGATGTCCGGCTCATCAAAGTTGTCGAGGGTGCGGCTGTAAAGGTTGAGCGCCCCGCGCTTGGCGCTGTCGACGGTCAGCGGCAGCGAGACAGAGCTGCGTAGCCCGGCGGCCAGGGCATGGAGTCGGTAGCCGCCCCATCTGTCCTCTGCCGTCAGGTCGGTGACCTGGACCCGTTCCCGGGTACGCATGGCCTGCAGGCAGGGGCCCTCCCCGTGGCCGTACTGGATCTCATCGAGCTGCATCGCGAACTCATCGCTGCTGGTCACAGTGGCGACTTGATGATCGCGGCGCATCGTTACCCCGCACGAGGTCCGGGGTACCAGCGCCGCGGACAGCGTCGCGAGCTGCTGCAGGAAGCTGGTGACGTCCGGCCCGTCGAGCAGCAAGTTCTGCAGCTCGCTGTAGGCGGCCGCCAGATCTAGCCCAGGCAGGCTTTCGGCTTCTTGGTTCACCGTGCCGCTCCAGACTGACCCCGGCCTGCGGGTACAGGCGTGCTGCGCCAAAGGCGCGTCGCCTAGATGACGGCACTTGAAACCTCTAGTGCCGCCCATATTACGCCTGCGGCAATGCTCCGGTCCAATCGAAAAGCAGGTTCTTTCCGGGCAGCTATTGTGTTATGCTTAGTACCGGGTCTGGATAAATGCCCTGGTACTGTGACATACCGGTACCTAATTCGCTCCATACGGGGGCGTGGCTTTATGCCTGGTGCATTTCTCCTCACTCGCCGGTGGCAGCAGCGCCTGCCGCTGCGCTTGCTCTCAGTGGCGGTACTGGTGGTCCTGGCCGGGGTGGTTGCCGCCGCCGCGCTGATTACGCGGAACGTTGTCAGGGACCAAGAGCAGCTGATCCTGCGTGAAAACACGGCGGAGGCCGCTGCCGTGCTCGTGAGTGCATTCACCGGCGTCCAGTCCTCGCTCCAGCTGCTGGGGGCGGTCGCCGGGTCCGGTCAAGCCGACCCCCAGCTGTTTGCCGACGCGGCGCATTCGGTGACCACCTCGGCCACCCAGTCGTGGCTGGTGATCACTGCCCGGCAGGCCGGCCTGAGAGTGACCGCGGCAGCGGGCACCGGTCCCGCGGTGGGCCAGGCGATCTCCGGCGAAAGCGGAGAACTGGCTCGCCTGGCCTTGTCACGCAAGGGCCTGGTCTCGGGCTTGCTGCGAGACGGCCCCGGCGAACGGCTTGTCTTCGCCCTGGGCCAGGCTGCGGGACCCGGGACTGTCGTCTGGTCGGAGTCGGCGATCTCCCCGACGACTACGATCCCGTCAACCTCCGCGTCGCCGTGGAGTTCCCTGGACATCGCGCTCTACCTGTCGAACCGCCCCGACCCGGCAGCTCTGGTCCTGGCCACCACCAAGAACCTGCCGGCGGGGGGACTTGCTTACCCGATCCAAGTCGGAACCGATACCTGGCTGATCGTTGCCTCCCCCACCCGTCCCCTCGACGGGTCGCTGGCCCAGGACATGCCCTGGATCATCTTGGCCGCTGGCGGGCTCATCGCGCTGTTGATGACCACGGTCACCGAAACCCTGGCCCGGAAACGGGACTACGCCGACGCGCAAGTACAGGAGCGCACCGCGTCGCTGCGGAACGCCATGGCCGAGCTCGAGAACACGCAGGCCAACCTGGTCCGGCAGGAAAAACTGGCCGCCATCGGCCAGCTTGCCTCGACGATAGGCCACGAGCTGCGCAATCCGCTGGCCGTCATCGTGAACGTCCTCTACCTCATCGAATCGGCCATGGGCGGCGACGCGAACGACCCGGTGCACCGCCACTTCGCGACCGCCAGACGAGAGGTCTCAGCGGCCACCCTGATCGTGTCGGACCTGCTGGACTACGCCGCCGGCCGCGAACCCATCCTCGCCCCGGTGGACGTCGCTGATCTGCTGGCCGAGGTCCTGTCGGTGGCGCCACCGCCGGACGGCGTGAGGATCGTCCAGAGCGGCGAGCCTGGCACCGTCATCACCGTGGACCGCGACCAGATCCGCCAGGCGCTTCTCAACCTCATCACCAACGCCTACGACTCCATGCCTGGCGGGGGCGTGCTGACCGTTTCGGCGGAGCGCGAACAAGGATCGGTGCACCTCACGGTGTCCGACACTGGCATCGGCATGAACCAGGAGACCCGCGACAGTATCTTCACCCCATTCTTCACCGACAAACCCCGTGGGATCGGCCTGGGCCTGGCCGTGACCAAACGCGTCATCGACGCCCATGGCGGCACGATAACGGTGGACAGCACGCCCTCAGTAGGCAGCTCGTTCACCCTTACCTTGCCCACCGCCGCAGCGACGGTGGGTGCGTCGCGATGACCAGGTGCACCGTGCTGGTGGTGGACGACGAGCCCGGTATGCGCGACACCCTGGCCGCGATCCTGGAGTGTCACGGCTACCGTGTCTCGTCGGCCTGCGATGCCGACACCGCGGTCAGCGCCGTCCAGGCGACGGCCTTCGACGTGGTGGTGATGGACATCCGGATGCCCGGACGCGACGGCGTGTCAGCGCTGCAGCAGATGGAGGCGCCGCCTCCCCGCGTCATCTTGATGACGGCCTACGCCCAGGATGAGCGGCTGCGCGCCGCGACCGAATCCAATGCCTTCGCCATCATCTACAAGCCCTTCGACGCGCGCAGAATGCTCAGCCTGGTGGCCGACGCTTCCGGCGCCGACACAAAGGCCAGCCGTTGAGCGCCCCGCCAGCGCCGGACACCGCGGCCGGCTCGCCGGTTGTCTACGTTGTCGATGATGATCCTGGCATGCGGGAGACCGTCACCGAGATCCTCGCCCGGGCCGGGATCACCGCTAAGAGCTTCGCCTCTGGCGCGTCTGTGCTGGCGCCGAACGGCGCTGGCCGGCCGGACCTGGCGGTCGTGGATCAGCGGCTCCCCGACATCACCGGGATCGACCTTTCGGACCGCCTGAAAACCCAGGACCCCGACCTGGCGGTGATCTTGCTCACCGGGTACGCCTCCGCCGATAACGCCATCGCCGCCGTCGGCCTGGTCGACGACTACCTGACCAAGCCCGTCCCGCCAGATGGCCTGGTGCGAAGCGTCAGAGCCGGCGTGGAGCGCACTCAGCTGCGCCGGCAAAACCGTCAGCTGATAGCGCGCCTGCAGGAGATGAACCGTTCCCTCGAGGCGACCGTGGCCGAGCGAACACGTGAGCTCCAGGACGCCCACCGCCGGGCCCTGGAAGACCAAGCCATCCGGGAACGTCTGCAGGCTCAGGCGGAGAGGGAGGCTCTGGAGAACCGCCTCCATCGGTCACAGCGCATGGAAAGCCTGGGCCAGCTGGCTGGCGGCGTCGCCCACGACTTCAACAACCTGCTCTCTGTCATCCTCACCTGCGCCGGCTTCGTGGCCGAGGAGACCGCCGGCCACCAGTCCGTCCAAGATGATGTCGAGCGGATCCGGGGCGCCGCCGAGCGGGCCGCCCAGCTCACCCGCCAGCTGCTGATCTTCGGGCGCGGGGAGAAAACCATGCCCCAGGTCCTCGATCTCAACGCCGTGGTAGCCGACATTCAGAGCTTGCTGGCCCGAAGCATCGGCGAGCACGTCAAGCTGGTCGTGCGCCCGGCGGCCAGCCTGCCGGCGATCTGCGCGGACAAAGGCCACATCGAGCAGGTGCTGATCAACCTGGCGGTCAATGCCCGCGACGCGATGCCCGACGGGGGCACACTGACGATCCAGCCGGGGGTTGCCTATCTCGACGAGGAGTACACGCGCCTGCATCCCGGGATCAGCCCCGGCAAGTATGTCGAGTTGTCGGTCGGCGACACCGGGACGGGGATGAGCCCCGAGGTTGCCGCGCGGATCTTCGAGCCGTTCTTCACCACCAAACCCCTCGGGAAAGGGACCGGGCTGGGGCTGGCCACCGTGCACGGCATCGTGACCGAAGCAGGCGGCAGCCTCAGCGTCCATTCCGAGCTAGGCAGAGGGACCACCTTCCGGGCCTTCTTTCCCATGGCGGAGGAACAGGCGTCGACCGGCCCCGCTCCCGCCGCCGCCCTCGCCCCCACCGGCCAGGGCCAGACCATCCTGATCGTTGAGGACGAACCGGACGTGCTGGCGGTTACGATCCGCATGCTGCGCCGCAACAACTATTCGGTGCTGGAGGCCGCGACCGCGTCACAGGCGCTGTCGCTGGCGGCAGACCACGACATCAACCTGCTCCTCACCGACCTAGTGATGCCACAGACTTCCGGCCTGGAACTGGCGTCGCGCATTCAGCAGCTACGCCCCGAGACCCCCGTGCTGTTCATGTCCGGCTACAGCCCCGACGACCTCGGAGCCCATCGTGCCCTCGAGGAAGGTGCCGCACTCCTCCACAAACCGTTCACCGAACAAGCCCTGCTGGAAACGGTCCACGCCGTCATCGCTAAACCGGAGCACTGACCGGAAGCGCACGCGGCAGAAGGCTGGCCCGTAGACTCGCGTGCGTGAGTACCGGCATGGACCCGGAAACCAGGACGAACCCGACGGAGCCCGCCGTCCAGATCGGCAGGCTCGTTAAGCGGTACGGGCCCACGGCGGCGGTGGACGGCCTGACGCTGACGGCCGAACGCGGCGCGGTGACCGCCATCCTCGGGCCGAACGGCGCGGGCAAGACCACCACCATCGAGATCTGCGAGGGGTACCGGCGGCCTGACCAGGGAACGGTGCGCGTCCTCGGCCTGGATCCGGTGCAGGATGCGCGCGCACTGCGGCCTCGAGTCGGCGTGATGCTCCAGTCAGGCGGCATTCCCCCGTCGGTCCCGGCGGCCGACTACCTGAAGCTCCTGAGCAGCTTCCACGTCAGCCCCATCGATCCGGCGCAGCTGCTCGACCTGGTGGGGCTCACCCCGGTCGCGCGCACCCAGTACAAGCGGCTGTCGGGCGGTCAGCAGCAGCGGCTGTCCCTGGCCGCGGCCATCATCGGCCGCCCAGAGCTGGTCTTCCTCGACGAGCCCACGGCCGGGATGGACCCGCAGGCCCGGCACGCCACCTGGGACCTGATCGGGCAGCTGCGCACGGCGGGCGTGAGCGTCATCCTCACCACGCACTTCATGGAGGAGGCCGAACGGCTCTGCGATTACGTCGCCATCATCGATCACGGCCAGTTGGTGGCCGCGGACACGCCGGGGAAGCTCACCGGCACGGTCGGCCAGCTCAGGTTCCGCGCGGAAGCCGGGCTGGACATCGACAGCCTGCTCACCGTGCTGCCGCCGGCCAGCGTGATGAAGGAATCGCCGGCCGGCCACTATGTGATCGAGGTGCACGGTGCGGTGGACCCGATGCTGCTGGCCACCGTGACCGCCTGGTGCGCCGAGCGGGGCGTGCTCGCCACCAGCCTCCGCATCGAGAGCCGGACGCTGGAGGACGTGTTCCTCGAGCTCACGGGGAAGGAACTCCGCGCGTGAGCGAGGCAGCAGTCGGCCAGGGGTTGTTCGCCCCGGACCCGGGCGCGGCGCCCCTGAGCCGGATGATCACCGCGCAGGCCACCCTGGAAACCCGCACCCTGCTGCGTAACGGCGAACAGCTCCTGCTCACGCTCATCATCCCGCTGCTGCTGCTCACCGCGTTCAGCCTCGAGCCCCTGATCAACTTCGGGACCGGGCTGAGCCGGATCGATTTCCTGACCCCGGGGATCATGGCGCTGGCCGTGATGTCCACCGCGTTCACCAGCCAGGCGATCGCCACCGGTTTCGAGCGCCGCTACGGCGTGCTGAAGCGCCTGGGGGCCACGCCGTTGTCGCGCGGCGGCCTGATCGCGGCCAAGACCCTGACCGTGATCGGGGTGGAGTTGCTCCAAGGCGTGCTGATCCTCGCCGTCGGCCTGGCCATCGGCTGGCGGCCGGACGCCAGCCCGGCCGCGATCGTGACCGCCCCGCTGCTCATCCTGCTCGGCACGGCCGCCTTCAGCGGCCTCGCCCTGCTGATGGCGGGCACGCTGCGGGCCGAGGCCACGCTGGCCGCGGCCAACCTCGTCTACATCCTGCTGCTCGGCGTGGGCGGGGTGGTCTTCCCGCTGACCAAGTTCCCCGCGGGAGCCCGGCCCGTGCTGGAACTCCTCCCCACCGGGGCCCTGTCCACCGGCCTGCGCAGCGTCCTGCAGTACGGGGTGGCGTTCCCGGTCGGGAACACGGTCACGCTGGCGGTCTGGGCCGTCGTGGCAATCGCCCTGGCGGCCCGCACCTTCCGCTGGGAATGAGCGCGCCGCGCCCAGTTCGCCCCTTTCGTCGGCATAACGTCGGGTCTTCTAGACGCCTCGACCGGTCGGGGAGACCCGCGGCCACCCGCAGCCGGGCGAACTCGGTGGCGAGCGCCCGGGGAGGATAGTGCGCGTTGAGGCCGCTTGGATTGGGCAGTATCCAGAGCCTCGTCGACCCGATCGTGTCCTCCTGGAGACCGACTGCCGCGTCCGGCCGACCGAAGGCG
>Ga0070761_10001805_pt1 | contig 13369 bp, 12 predicted proteins | sample HubBroMetageREF1_FD_66724 | JGI IMG/M metagenome (GOLD analysis project Ga0070761, IMG submission 66724) | Reference soil microbial communities from the Hubbard Brook experimental Forest, New Hampshire, USA - Hubbard Brook CCASE Soil... | ecosystem: Environmental > Terrestrial > Soil >...
TGGGTGTCGAAGGGCGGCCAGAAAAGCAGGGCGTGAAGTTAGAATTGAGAGTTCAAAGTTGAGGTTCAAAACCCGCACCCTTCGCAACACCGGCGAAGGATGCGGCACCCCGAACGTCCAAACCAGAACCGAAAGGCTGAGCCTGCGCGAGTGTCCGCAAGGGTGGCCCACCCGCCAACACCACGCGGCGCAACTGAACATGCTGCTGCGTCAGAGGACAAATTCGGCGCCGCCGCGCTGGGTGTCGAAGGGCGGCCAGAAAAGCAGGGCGTGAAGGAGAGTTGAAAGTTGTCCTCCCCGCCCGTGGCGTCAAGGTAGCTTCTGCGCGGCTTCCGTTTGACACCTGTGTACATCTGTGCATACTGATACTGTGGACTGCGAGTGGGATCCTGCAAAGGCCCGCGCCAACCTTAAGAAGCGTGGAATCGATTTCGCAGACGCGGTTAGCGCTCTCGAAGACGAGGCTGCGTTGACGATTCGCGATCCGTACTCCGAAGACGAAGAGAGGTGGATCACACTCGGAATGGACGCGCTTGGCAGAATTCTGGTGGTCATCTATGGCTGGCGCGGGGAACGGGTGCGGCTGATTTCGGCAAGACCGGCGACATCGCATGAAGCCGAGCAATATGGGGAGAGCCATGAAACGTGAATACGATTTCAGTAAGGCGAAGCGCGGACCGGTGCTTTCCGTTCCGAAAAGCAAGACACGAATTACGATCCGGCTGGATGAGGATGTTCTGGATTGGTTCCGACAGCAGGTTGACCGCGCTGGCGGCGGCAACTATCAGTCCCTAATCAACGATGCGCTGCGGCAGCACGTTCGCCGCGCTCATGAGCCGCTGGAAGCCACGCTGCGCCGGGTGATCCGCGAAGAGTTCAAAAGCAAGAGAGGTAATTCCAGCTTCGGACGTGAACCCGGACGAGTCTCCAAAGTTCAAAGTCAGAAATAGGGACCGAACAGCCGCACCCTTGCTCCCGAGGTATCGGGAGTGCGCAGAGGGATGCGGCATCTCGAGCGTCTAAACCAGAGCCAAGGCCAAGTCTGCGCGAGCCGCCCGCAAAGGTGGCCACCCGCCGCTACGTTTACGCCCGCCGGTAGGAACTAATCGGCCGGTTGAGGGGGCGTCGCTTTTCCGGAGAAGGTAATGGTGATCAGGAAGCCGTTCGTTCCCTTGTATTCGAACTCATGACCTTGTCCGGAATAGTTTTCCACTTTGGTTTTCCACATGCGGAAGCCGTTGTTGGATTGCGCCTGCCAATACTGCAAATTGGGGATCACGATCTCTTGCTTCGGATTTGTCCCCGCGACGCGTTCCAACACGACTTCTCCCTTCCCGTTGCTCATCTTGGCGTGCGCCTCGCCAGTTGCCTGGTCTACGTTCCAGGAAAAGGCGACCGTGTCAGCGGCGGCCTTCTCCCACTTGAAGGGATAGAGCTGTCCAAGAATATCGGAGAGGGCCGCCTTCTGGTCGGGCGTGTCACTGGGATCAAACGTCATGACCACCCAGGAATCCTTTCCGGTGCTCCAATTGCTGCCGAGATCGGTGGATAGCCACACCTTGGCGCCATCGAGCTTCGTGGAGTTGTAATAGCCTTTGTCCACCTTCAGCACCAGATTGGCCCGGCAGAATTGCATATCGCCGTGCATGGTGGAGTGATTGTTGAAATAGCAGGGGCAGAACATGTCGCAACTGCATGCCTCAATGTAGGAGGCGGTCATCGAGAAGTCAGGTTTCGCTGCCTGGGACGCGTCTGCAGATTGCGCGGATTTGTCGTATTGCGCGAGGGCGACACTCGCCAGGGCACACCAGAAAGTGGTCAGAAGAAATGCTCTTCGCATCGGCTTCTCCTTCGCAGATTCGTGAGTAGACTGGGGCCGGGTAAATCGGTGGCAGGATTCTAATCCTCAAGTGGGCAAGGTGCAAGTCGTGAACTCGTCGCGGAGCATAGGGCGTCAACAAGTGCGAAAGGGAAAGCCCGTCTCCAACGGGCGATTTGAAACTTCATATTTCAGAGAAAGTGGAAGGAAGCAAAGGCAGATCCCTCACCGCCATTCGGTCTTTTCAACTCAGGGTTTGCAAGTACAAACCCTGAAACCCGACGCGACTGGGTTCCCTTCGGCGGACTCAAGGCAGGCGGGATGACAGGCGGCGGAGGGGCGATTCGCGAATCGCCCCTACAGAGGCTGCCGGGCTGAAGCCACGCGCTACGCTTAAGTCTTCCGGGGCTGAACCCCCGGGATATTTTTTGGTGGGCTTCTTTCGCGTGGACTAACGGTTCGCGCTCCCCCGACTGAAGTGAGGGGCTGACACGAAGGCCCAATCTTAACTTGTGGCGCGCCTACGGCGCTTGAGCCCTTCGACCTGCGAAAGCTGCCGGGCTGAAGCCGCGGCGCTACGTTTACACCTTAATCTCAGCGCCATTCGGGAGAATGGCGTTCCCAGGACTGCCCTTCGATTGCGCTCCCTTCGGCTCCGCTCAGGACAAGCAGGACCTTGCGGCGCTACGTTCAGATCTCCCGGAGCTGACACGAAGGCGGGTGACCGAAACCCCTGAAGGTCTAAAGCAGAACCTCGGCAAAGCCTGCGCCACCCGACGATCTCGATCTAGTCAGGTTCGTCATACACGCCGATTTCGGCAATATGAGGCGTCTCCTTGCTGCTTTCCAACAACAGCCGGACCCTCTGCGATGAGACGCGTGGGATGCGACGAATTGTCGTAGGTGCGGGTATTTCACCGGCCGTCAGAGTGATCCATCTCTCGCCGTTCCAGTGTTGAAACCGATAGCTCCGGATGCGGCTTTGCGTGTAGTCAGCCCATCTGCCGACCGGCTCTACAAGCGAAACAACGTTGAAGACCTCCTGCTTTCTCAGATCCACCTCTAACCAGCCCGAGGTTTGCCCCTCATCTAAGTACCAGCTTGACCGGAAGTCTCCATCGTTCGCTTCGTCCGGTCCCACGGTGTCAGGGTAGGAGCTGGCGTGAATGGGCTTGCCCGTCGCCAGGTTCCGCGTGGTGATCACAACGTGCTCGCTGAGTTTCGACATCGGACCCGGGTGCTTCCACGCCTTGCCAATCTCTCCCAGTCGATCCACGACGTTCGGTGCGAGGCGTCCTTCGCGATTCGGAGGAGCATTCAGAATCAGGTTGCAGTGTCTCTCATTCAGCGGCTCAAGCCACTCGTGCACCACGGTGGTCACGGGCTTGAGACGTCCGGTCGCGTCCTGCTGTTTCCAGAACCAACCATCCGTAAGCGTCACACAAGAAAGGGCCGGCACGTCGCTGTCTTCGGGAACCTTCTGCCCGGCATTCTGCTCAAATGCCTTCACATCGGAGTAGTAGAGTCCGCCCGCAGGATACTGGCTGGCGTTTAGATCACACAGCAGACAGTCGGGCTGCAGGTTCTTGATGTGCTCATAGATCTCCGGGAACGGCACCTCTTCATACGTGATGCGGCTCCACGGCGCATCCGATCCGTCAGTGATGAGGATATCGATCTCCCCATAGTCCGTGAGCAGTTCCGTCAGCTGGTCCTTGATGAGCTTTACCTTCGCCGGAGTCACGTTGAAATGGCGGATATCGTCGCGCAGCGACAGGATGGAATAGTAAAGACCGACCCGCAGGCCAGCCTTGCGGAACGAGTTCACGAAAGCGCGAACGACGTCGGTCGAATGCGATGTCAGGCCCACGCTTGCCGCCTCTGTTTTTGTCGGCCATATGCAGTAGCCGTCATGATGGCGGGTCGTCAAACACCCCCAGGTCATGTTGGCCGATAGCGCCGCTGCGGCCCATTGATCCGTCTCGAGAGCTGTGGGACGAAACAAATCAGGGGGAGACGTGGGATCACCCCATTCGCGGTCCTGAAATGTAGCCATGTTGAAATGCAGGAACATACCGAAACGCAAATCTACAAACCGCTGCTGCAGTTCCAAAAGCGGTCGTCCGCGACGTGCAGCGGCGCGATATCCTTCGGTCTGCAACGCGGCGGTGAAGCGATGGCTTCCTAGCATCCCGGCAGTCGCTGTTTGGGCGGCGATCCGAAAAAACTCTCTTCGTGTCGTCATCTTCAATGCTTGAACTCCGGAGCATCCATGCCGGCAATGAATTGAGGGAGACCGCGCTTCAGACTTGGAAAAGTTCGATCCCGTTGGCTTTTCCGAGATTGCGCGAGTACTTCTTGTCGGTTCCATTGTTCCAATGTTCGTGAACACCCAGGCTGCGGCATCGGATGCCGTCGCGTTCAGGATCGTAGAGAGTCTTCGAAGGCGGATCATCCGCGAGGGCAGATTCGCGCAGGTAGTTATCGGCGTTCGCGATATCTGGAAGATCGGGCCATTCCGAAGTGAGAAAATCGAAGCCGACGGAATCGATCGCCACGGCGTCAAACGACATGAAAATGCTGTTCGGCCAGGCGTCGTAGAATGGCGCCATCTTCCACTTGCGATGAGGCGGACCGTCCACGTTGTCGTTTCCATAGAGCCCGTCAATGATAAAAAGGGCGGTCTTCTCGCCGAGGTCTTTGTGACCCAAATAATCCGTGAACGCGGAGTAACTTGCCGAACCATCGGTGTTGTGATGGAAACCGTCGTGCGCGTTCTTGTGCCAGTCGGGATTGATACTCGTAGCGCCGAAGAGATTCTTCGCGCAAAGCGTCACACCTGAACTCACATGCGCTCTCAACACAGCAGCATCAATCAAGTAGGCGGCCTCAACCACCGTGGTATCGAGTCCCGTGGCGTTGTGGCTTTCAACCGAGAAAGGAATCGCGTCGGGTTTGAACTCGGCCTTTACCCGTCCATCCCCTCCGATATGGTCCACAAACGTGACGCCCGGAAATTCACGGTGAATCTTGTCGTAGAGATTGCCCGGGATGAACCGGCTGGAATCGAAGACGGTGATCGATGATTCCGGCACTCGTCCCGAGCGGGTCAACTGCCGGACGAGCGAAAGGATCAAATGCGGCGAGGAGTTCAGGCGTTCGATCGTGCCATGGTCCGTCGTGTTGTTCAGGTTCGCCTTGATCGCAATTTTCTCCCCAGCAGTGTATCCGGCTTTGCCGCGCCCATGAGTGCGATTGAAGTATTGAAAGATCGAGTCCCACGCCTGGGCGTCGCTTTTTTGATTCGTAAGACCGCGAATCGACCGGGAAACCATGCGGTCGATTACAGACTGTTCATTGTGGGCATCGGTCCACCACGACCCTGTGCCATCCCACGTGACGGCCGCCGGATCGTGCGCCCAAGTGACTCGGCCGGGAACGACGCCGCGGGGAACTCCTAACGGGGAAAGCGGCTCGAACAAGGAGGGGCGCAGGCTGGCGGCAGCTGCAAGAGCGAGGGTGAATTCTCGGCGCGTCATGTCCATTTTGACTTGCTCCTCTCGCACAAAATCTTACGGTTCCGGAACTACGCGGCGAATTGTACCTGACGACGCAAGGGGAGACCCCACTGAATCGTGGCGCGCCCACCCTGGGCAGGCCCGCGGCGCTTGAGCCTTCGAGCAACCAAGGCTGCCGCGCCCGCTAGGGCGCTACGTTTAGGGATTCCGCAGCCAATCGGGATCCCGGAGGTTCCGGAGGCGTTCCCAGGGCAGATGAGGTAACTCCTGCAAAATTCGGGAACTTCCCGCCTCACCCCCCGCAATATGTAACGAGAACCGCGGCGGGCCGTCCTAAATGTACTGTGAATAAGGCGATGCGCTCGGAGCGCACTCACGAAATGGAACTGACAGACGACGGTCTGTTGAAACGGATGATGGCCGGCGATGAGGAGGCTTTTACGCTGCTCTATCGCCGTAAACATCCTGCTATCTATCGTTTCGCGCTCCACATGAGCGGAAACGCGGCCGTGGCGGACGACGTGACCCAAGAGGTTTTCATGACCCTGATTCGCGACACGACGCGATTCGATCCTGCCAAGGGAACGCTGGGTGGTTTCCTCTTCGGGATCGCTCGAAACCACCTGCGCAAGCGGTGGGAGCAGGATCGGCGGATCGTCGCGCTGGCGGACGGCAGCGAGGATTTCCCGTACCTCGAATCAGGCGACGGGCGCTTCCACCGTGGGACGTTCGGCCGCGCGAACGGAAACGGCAACGGCAGCGCGAATGGCAACGGCAACGGAAATGGCGCGTTTCGCCACCCGGGCGACCAGTTTGCGACGCTCGAGATTGTCGGCCGCGTCCGTGGCGCGATTGCGACGCTGCCGGAGAATTACCGCGAGGTGGTGGTGCTCTGCGAGCTGGAAGAGATGAGTTACGAAGAAGCGGCCTCGGCCCTGACTTGCCCGGTGGGGACGGTGCGCTCGCGATTGCACCGCGCCCGGGCGCTGCTGCTCGAGAAACTGCGCGAACCATTGCACGAACCCCGGCCAGTGAGCCGCGCGTCGGCGGTGCGCGAATGAGCGAAAAGACGAGCGAAAAGATGAGCGAAAAGACGATGCCTATGACTTGCGCGCAATTCGAGGAAATTTTGCACGATCTGGACCGGCCCGGCACTTCGGGTCTCGCGATGCGGGAGCTTGCGCTGGTGCACGCCGAAGCTTGCAGCGATTGCGCGCTGCTGCTGATCGAATCCGAATCGCTGGATTTCGGGCTGCAGACGCTCGCGGTCCACGATGAACATTCGCACGCGTCGCCCCAGATGGAGGCGGCGCTCCTGGGTGAATTCCGCGCGCGGCATGCTGCGGCGCCTCCGAGTTTTATGACTTTCATAACAAGGGGCCGCGCAGTCCGGTGGCAAGTCGCGGTGATCGGAGTGGCGGCGATGGCGCTCGTGGCTCTGGGAATCTCGCGCGCAAGAGTTGGCGTTGAAACGAAGCAGCCTGTCGTCAAGACGGACGCGCCTGCGAACGCGAATGAACAATACGCGCTCGAAAGCGATCCGCAGCTCAACGAGCTGGCCGGCTCGGAAGAGGGCACGGCGTTTGTCTCCTTGCCCTATGCGGACGACGCGACTTCGCTCGAGGGCGGCGCTGTGGTTCGTGTGGTGATGCCGCGGTCGGCGTTGGCTTCGCTGGGTTTGCCTGTGTCGGGAGCCGTCGGGACGGATGCGATTCCAGCGGAGTTGATTGTGAGCGCGGACGGAACGCCGCAGGCGATTCGCCTGGTTTCAGCGGCGACGAATGATTGAGTTTCGCGGTAGCGGGCGCTTGAGGTCGAGTGACAACGAGCGTTTGAGTTTGAATGGCACGAAGAACTCAGGAGGAATATACAAGATGACGATCGGAAGCAGGTTCGTGCGGATTGGCTTGATCGCGACAGTAGCAGTGCTGTTTGTGAGTGGCGTCGCGCTGGCGCAAGGCGATGCTGGTGCGCCTCCACCGCCGCCAGGGCAGGGACACAGAGGTCCCGAGTCGAGGGCGTTCGATGCGTTCGGCTTTGTGGAATTCGAAGCGGGCATCGGCGGAAAGACGGTGACCGGCGCGCCGTTCAGCGCGACGTTCTCGACGCAGTCGACGCACACGCTGGCCGATGGCAATCAGATCCAGCGCAACACCACCGGCACGTTTGCGCGCGACACGCAGGGCCGCACGCGCCGCGAAATGACGCTGCCGGGGATCGGTCCCATGGCGGCTTCGAGTGGTGCGCCGCCTCACGCCGTGTTCATCAGCGATCCGGTGGCCAGAGTGAATTACGTCTTGCATGCCGACGAGAAGACCGTGAACGAGCTTCCGATGCGCGGCAAGAGAGGCGCCGGGCAGGCCGCCGATAATCGCGGATTCCGGAATCGTCTCCAGAATGAGGAAACCACCGCGGATCTCGGGACGCAGACCATAAATGGCGTCGCGGCGCAGGGTACGCGGATTACCCGGACCATTCCAGCCGGCGAGTTCGGGAACGTGAAGCCCATCGTTATCGTCACCGAGCGTTGGTATTCGTCGGAGCTGCAAACCTACGTCATGACGAAGAAAACCGACCCGGTGATGGGCGACACCGTTACTCAGTTGACGAACATTCAGCGGGCGGAGCCGGACGCGTCTTTGTTCAAGGTTCCCGCCGACTACGCCGTGAGCCAGGGAAGCGGTCCTCGTGGAGGAGGCCGATCCCGCGGCGCGACGCCGGCACAACAGCCGGAGCAGCAATAGCTGACAGAGTCCCACCCCTGCTGTAATAGCTGTACTTGCGGGCGGAAACCCCACCACGCTCCGCCCGCAAGCTCCCCCCTCTTTCGCGGACGCGAATAATTTTTCAAAATGTATTTTGGAATCTTAAGGACTGGTGATCGCGGCGCGGTCGAGAAGCTCGACAACGTGGAGAACTTCCTGGCCGGTGCGATGAATTGCCGCTCCGGCGCGAAGCTGCAGAATGCAGCCGGGATTCGCGGTGATAATCGCCTGCGTCTTCGTCTGCTGCGCGAATTCCATTTTCTGCGCGAGCAATTCGAGCGACGTCTTGGTTTGCGTCACGTTGTAGACGCCCGCTGAGCCGCAGCACTGGTCGGCAAACGGCATCTCCACCAATTCGACGCCGGGAACCGCGTGAATCAGTTTGCGCGGGGCCTCGCGAATCTTCTGCCCGTGGAGCAAGTGGCAGGAATCCTGGTACGTCACGCGAAGCGGCACGGGGCGCAGCGCGGCCGACAAGCCGAGGTGGGCCAGAAATTCCGTCACATCTCGAACGCCGCTCGAGAAGGTGTGCGCCCGTTCGTGTGCGGGCTCGCTGGAAGGGAAGAGGTCCGCATATTCCTTGAGGGTGGAGCCGCAACCTGCGGCATTCGTGACGAGGGCGTCAAAATCGGCTGCACGAAAGGCGTCGAAATTCGCGTGCGCCAGATTGCGAGCAACGTCGCGAATGCCTGCGTGGGCCGCGAGGGCCCCGCAGCAGACCTGCGCCTCGGGGACCACTACCTCGCAACCGTTGGCCTGGAGGACGCGAATCGTGGCGCGATTGAGGTTGCTGAACGTGACCTGCGCGATGCATCCCGCGAAGAACGCGACGCGGGCGCGGCGTGTGCCATGCGCGGGGAACGTCTTGCCGAGATCGCCGAAGAAGAATTCGGAGTCAATTTGCGGCAGAAGTTTTTCGCGGTCCTGCAATCCCAGCAGGCGCAAGATGCCGGTGGCGCGAGCGACGGCCGCGAATCCCGAGCGCTGGTAGAGCCTCATTAGGCGGCCCGCCATGGCGATGCGATTCGGGAACGGCAGCAGCCGGCGATAGACGATGTTCCGCACGACGCGCGAAACGAATGGCCTTTTGTATTTTTGCTCGATCTGCGCCCGCGCCAGTTCGACGAGCTTTCCGTACTTGACGCCCGAGGGGCACGCGGTTTCGCACGCGCGGCAGTCGAGGCAGCGGTCGATGTGCGTGGTGAAGGATTCGCCCACTTCGAGACGGCCCTGATCGACGAGAAGCATCTGCCGGATTCGACCGCGCGGCGAGTCCGCTTCCTGTCCCCACAGACGGTACGTGGGGCAATGATTCAGGCAAAGACCGCAGTGGACGCAATTGGCGTAGTCGGCGTATTGCGGGTTGTCCACCGCGCTGAAGCCGCTGAGAGTGAGCGCAAATTCGCGCTGCGCTTCTTCGTGGGACTGCGGAGTACTCGGGGGCATGCGTTCAAAGCCCTCCCACGAATCGGCCGGGGCTCAGAACTCCGTTGGGATCGAAAACGGCTTTCACTTTCCGCATCTGCGGGAGGTCAGCGCGTTCGAGCCCCCAAATCTTGAGGGACGGCTTCCACTCGGTCGGGCACCAGGGGATGGTCGCGTGGCCTTCCAGGCGAGCGCATGCGGCCTGAATCCGGTCGGCGGCACGCGCCACTTGTGCGCGCGATGAGTCGGTTTTCGACTCCGGCAGCAGCGCGACATAGGCGACACCGATGCCGCGCGCCATCGCGGCCCATCGGAGAGAATCACTTTCGGCGGCTGCGCCAGTTTCAGCCAAGACGTCTTTCAGCTTCGAGGGCAGCACGCTTATTTTCAAGATCGTCGCGGCGGGCGAGGAGTCGAGCGCGATGGGAATGAATTCGCGCTTACGTCCGAAGGCGCCGGGAATATGATCGGCAGCGAGGGCCGTCACGCCGACGGCGCCGCACTGTCCGGCGATTGCGCGAGCCTCCGCTTCGCAACGATCGAGAACCTTTTCCGTGCCGGCAAAGCCTGCGCTGAATGCCCAAGTTTTGTTCGTAATGATTTTCGTCGCAAACGGTTTCGCTTCGATGCCGGCGGCGGCATCGCTATAAAACAGACCTGCGACTCCGGGGCTAAGCACTTCCATAGTGATTGGCGTGAGCGGGGATTGCGCCACGCGGGCGCGCATCTCGAGCGCGCGTTCGGCCGTTTCGAAGTTCGCCACAAACGCGCGGCTCCCGACCGGCAGCGGGAAGGTGCGGAAATTTACTTTGGTGACGACGCCGAGCGTGCCCAGCGCGCCGATCATCAGCTTGTGAATGTCGTACCCAGTGACATTCTTCACGACGCGGCCGCCGCTCTTCGCCAGCGTCCCCTCACCGGTGACGAATTGCATTCCGAGAATGTAGTCTCGCGCCGTTCCGTAGAATTGCCGCAGCGGGGAATTAACGCCGGAAGCAACGGTGCCTCCGATCGTCGCGCGGCCGAAGAAGGGAACTGCCAGCGGAAGGAATTGCCCGCGCTCCCCCAGAACGCCAGCCAACTTGCGCAGAGAAATGCCCGCTTCGACGCTGAGCGTCAGATCGCCCGGATCGTACGAAATCACGCGATCGAGGCGCGTCAAGTCCAGCGCGAGATCGTAGCTTCGAGGGGGAAGACCGATACCGAGTTTCGTGCGAGCGCCTGACGCGATGACCGCGAGTTTCTCCGCCGCGGCAAACTTCACGACGTCTGCTACTTCTTCGCTCGATCCCGGACGAACCGCGGCTGACGGCCGAATGCCATCAATTTCATATTCCGCAAGTCGCGCCGGATCCGCAAAGAAATTGGAATCGCCGACGATCTCGGCGAGTCGCGCCGCAGCCAATTTCGTGCCGGCGGTCATGCGGACGGCGCACCAGCGACCGGCAACGGCCGCACATGGATTTCGCCGCAGCTCTTTGCCGACGGAATCACTTTCCCCGGATTCAGCAGCCCGTCTGGATTGAAGGCGTCGCGGACGCGCCGCATCAACTCGAGCTCCGGCGGGCTAAAAAGCAGCGGCATCAATCGATCCTTCTCCATGCCGATGCCGTGCTCTCCCGTGATCGAGCCGCCCATCTCGATGCAGAATTGGATGATTTCATCCGAAGTGGCTATAGCGCGCTCGAGCTGCTTTTCGTCGCGCGCGTCGAAGAGGATGATCGGATGCAGGTTGCCGTCGCCCGCGTGAAAGATGTTTCCGATCTCGAATCCGTACTTTTTCCCGATTTCGTTGATGCGCCGCAGCGTTACCGGCAACTTCGTGCGCGGAATCACGCCATCCTGCACATAGTACGTGGGCGAAAGCCGGCCGACCGCACCGAAAGCATTCTTTCGGCCCTTCCAGAGCAGGGCGCGTTCCGCCGCGTCGCGCGCGACGCGAACTTCGCGGGCATGATGGAGGCGGCAAACGTCAGCCACATTTTCAGCCTGTGACTCGACCGCCTCGCGCAGCCCATCCACGTCGATCAGCAGGACGGCCGCGCTATCGAGCGGAAATCCGGCGTGGACGTACGCCTCGATGGCGCGCAGCGTCCATCCGTCGAGCATTTCACATGCCGCCGGAGTGATTCCGCGCGCGGTGATGTCGGCAACGGTCTCGGTGGCATCGTCCACCGAATCGAAAATCGCGAGCAGCGTTTTCACGGCTTCCGGCAAGCGCGTCAACTTCACCGTAATTGTGGTGACGAGCCCGATGGTTCCTTCCGAGCCAACGAACAGTCCCGTCAAGTCGTAGCCCGGAGCATCCATCGCCGTGCTGCCGACATGGATCAGTTCGCCGGAAGGCAACACGATTTCGAGCGCGAGCACGTGATTCGTGGTTACGCCGTAAGCCAGCGTGTGCGGCCCGCCGGAATTCTCCGCGACGTTGCCGCCGATCGTGCACGCCTTCTGACTCGAAGGATCGGGCGCAAAGTGCAGGCCGGCGTGAGCCACCGCCGCGCTCAAGTCCGAGTTCACGACGCCCGGCTGAACGGTCGCGCGCTGATTTTCAAGATCGACCGCGAGGATCCGCTTCATCCGCGAGAACACGATAAGAATTCCGCCATGCCGCGCGAGCGCCCCGCCCGAAAGCCCGGTCCCGGCTCCGCGGCCAACGATGGGCGTCTCGTAGCGATTCGCAAGCTGTACGATTCCAACCACGTCCTCGGTCGTTCGGGGAAACACGACGCAATTCGCCCGCGCGACGTCGATCGACCCGTCGTACTCGTACAGCAGCAAGTCCTCTTTCTCGTGCAGGACGGCCTCGGCGCCGAGGAGTTTCTTCAATTCGCGAAGGAGTCGTGGTTCCATGTCGTGAGTCCACGTCGTGAGTCAATGACGACGCGCGAGCGCTTGCTCGCAGCCTGAAAGCCACTATAGTAGCCGCAGCGGGGTGCGTCAATGAAAGCGGCTTCCGCCAAAGATGCAACTCCGGCACCATGATTCGGCTTCGCAGGAACGGCGGTCTCGTGCTAACCTCGCCCGCTTGGTTTGCGCCGCGCCCGCTTTGACGCGACAGGCGATGAACGCGGATTATCTTCGGAGGTTCTGATGGTTGACGTGCCCACAACTCCACCGGCTGGTTCCGTTGAATTTGGCCCCGAGCGGCGACGGAATCACCGAGTGCAGATCACGATTCCGGTGATCGTCAAGGGACAGGCCAAGGGGAAATTGATCGAGGAGCACACGAAGACGATCGTCGTGAATCTGAATGGGTGCCTGGTCCGCATGAAAGCGTCCGTCATACGAAATCAGGAGTTCACGATAACCAACGCAGCCACCGAAGAGTCGGCGCAAGTCCGCGTCAGCTACATCGGACGAAACGACGGAGAAGGCACCGAAATCGGACTGGGATTCCTCCAGTCCACGCCAAAATTCTGGCGAATCAGTTTCCCACCGGAAGTTCAGGATCCCACCGAGCGCAAGCGCTTCGTTCCATCAGCCCCGCCCGCTGACGCGCCAAAGAAGTAAGCGGGCTTTTGCCAACCTCGACGGTTTGCTTTCAGGGCGATTCGACGAGCCGCCGCGGCGCCCTAGATTTGCGGCAAACGCAGCGAGCCGTTCGCGAGCTTGTCGATCAGCTCACGGTCGGCCGGCAGGAAATTCAAGTCTGGAAGCGACGCAGGCTCGCGCCAGGCGATCTGCTCGAAATCGAGATTCTTCACCTCCGCCGGATTGAGGCTCACCGCGAAGAACACCAGCTCGATTCCGTCTTTCATCTCCGGATATTTGTGCCGCACGCGATAGATCTCGGGGCCGATTCGCGCCGTGACGCCAAGTTCTTCGCGCAACTCGCGCGC
>Ga0070761_10001806_pt1 | contig 13368 bp, 9 predicted proteins | sample HubBroMetageREF1_FD_66724 | JGI IMG/M metagenome (GOLD analysis project Ga0070761, IMG submission 66724) | Reference soil microbial communities from the Hubbard Brook experimental Forest, New Hampshire, USA - Hubbard Brook CCASE Soil... | ecosystem: Environmental > Terrestrial > Soil > Temperate...
TTCGTGCGCAGTACTTCGGTCATTGGCAACTTCGCGACGCGGTACTCGATGCCGTCAGCACGCGCTTCGAGCTCGTTTTTCCCGACACGCGCCAGTTCCGGATCGGTGAACATGCAAAAGGGGATCAGGCGGTTGCGCTTGGTGCGAGTGCCGCCGCTCAGGTTTGCATGCACGATACTGTAATCATCGAGACCGACGTGCGTGAATTGAGGACTACCTGCGCAATCGCCCATAGCCCAGATGTTTTCCGCGGTGGTTTCCATCAGGTTGTTGGTCTTGATGTAACCGTGCTCGTCGAGCTGAACGCCGGTCTTGTCGAGACCGATTCCGTCGCTGTTCGCCTTGCGGCCGGTCGCGACGAGAAGATCCGTGCCGTCGATGGCGCGATCGCCACGCGAGTCATGGACGTACACTCGAACGCGATCGCCGGAACGTCCCTCGACGCGGCGAACCGTGGACTCCAGCAGAACCTCGATTCCCTCATCGACGAACAAATCCTTGAGCGCGGCGCCGACGTCAGGATCCTCGCGGCTGGCAAGCTGCGGGCCATGTTCGATCACGGTCACGTTCGAGCCGAACCGACGAAACGCCTGCGAGAGTTCGAGGCCGACGTATCCGCCGCCGAACACCATCAAATGCCTGGGCAACCGATCGAGCTCCAGCGCCTCGACATGCGTCATCGGCGTAGCCTCGGCCAGGCCGGGCACTTGCGGAATTGCTGCGCGCGAACCGAGGTCGAGAAAGACGCGGTCTCCCTGGATGGTTCTCGTGCCGCCATCGCGTAGCTCGATCTCCACGGTGCGGGGAGCGACGAATCGCGCAACACCATAGATCAATTCCGCGCCGCTGGCTTCGGTGTGATGCTCGTGTGCCTCGCGCAGCTCATGAACCATCGCGCGCTTGCGTCGCTGGACAGCCGCCATGTCGACGCTCAACGAATCAGTCTTGAGACCGAACTCGATGCCGCGACGGGCCAGCGAGATCACCTTGGCGGACCAGATCAGGTTCTTGCTCGGCAGGCAGGCGACGTTAGGACACGCGCCACCGAGCAGCCCGCGCTCGACGATTGCAGTTCGACGACGGCTATCGCGGGTCCATGCGGCGAGTTTGCCGGCGATTCCGCTGCCGATAATCAAGTCGTCATACTTCTCAACGTTGGCCATTTGGTTCGCCTCCCGGATCGGACGTCGCGCGAGATTCGTGATGCGGAAAATCGATCGGGACGCGAGCGACGTGGCTCATATAATTCTCGAAGATGTTCAGCGCGACGTTGGCGACCGTCTCGACGATCTCGCCGTCGCTCAAACCGACGGCACGAGCGCGCGCGAGATCCGCGTCGGTGAGTTCACCACGCTGCACGACGATGCTGCGCGCGAGTTTGAGGATGGCATCGGTTCTCGCGTCGGCCGCGCTCGCGCGAATCGCATCGTCGATTTCAGCTTGATTCAGGCCGATTTTCGCAGCCATCGCCGTGTGCGCACTCAAGCAGTAAGGGCACAGGTTGCTCTCGGCGATGGCGAGCGCGAGCTGCTCGCGAATTTTTTCATCCAGGGCTCCGCGGGCGAGCGCCGAGCCCAGGCCCATCAGTCCTTCAAGCGCCGCCGGCGCAGTCGCAAGAACGCGAAACAGGTTCGGCACCAGCGCGAATTTCGCTCGTAGCTCTTTGAAGATTCGCCCGATCGCGCCAGTTGCATGATCGAGATCGACTGGCTGGATGCGATTCTGGTCTTTGGATCCGCTCATCCTCACCTCTGGGCTGATGCTCCAGATCCAAAACAGCTTTCATGCCAAGCGGCGCGTTGCCGAAAAGCGCCTAAGTACGGAGTGTTTCAGGTGGCTAGCGAAAAGCGCTGGACTACGAAGAATCGTAAAATTACGATTATTCGCCAAGGTCGTAAGAATTTGCGATCGGCGACCGCCCGATGCGAGAGTCCGGGCGTTGATGCCATGAAAACCGCACTCCCCGAAAACGAGGCTGAGCGCTTGAACGCGCTCCGGCGGTACCAAATCCTCGATACCCCGCCGGAACCTGCCTTCGACCGTATCGCTGAGATGGCGGCGAAATTCTTTCAGGTGCCGATGGCCGGTGTGAGCCTGGTCGACGAGGACCGCGTCTGGTTCAAGTCTCGCGTCGGCATTGACGTCCCTCAGACGGCGCGCGACGCCGGGTTATGTTCTACGGCGATGCTCTCACAGGGGATTTTTCATCTGCGTGATGCCGCTCTCGACGAGCGCGCAACTGCCCATTCGCTGGTCCACGACCTCGGCATCCGATTCTACGCAGGTGCTTCCCTTCGCACCGAGCAAGGCCTGAATCTTGGGACCGTGTGGGTCCTCGACCAGAAGCCGCGTGAGCTCGCATCGAGCGAAGCGGAGATGCTCAGGATGTTGGCGGCGCTCGCGATGAATCAGATGGAGCTGCGACTTTACGCCGACAAGGTCGCTCGACTGGAACGCGCTGAACGGACGATCGGCGATCAACTGCGTGAGGCGAACAATCGGCTGGCCCAAAGCGAGGAACAATTCCGCGACCTCTTCGAGGAAGCACCCATCGCGTACGTCCACCAAGGTGTCGACACCCGGATTTTTCGGGCCAATCGCACGGCGATGCAGATTCTGGGCGTCAAGCCTGCTGAGATAGGGGGTCTGCTCGGAACCTCGTTTTTCCCTGATACGCCCGAAGCTCAACGCCGCCTGCGCGAAGCGATCCCGTTACTTGCCAACGGAACCGACGAAAATGGAGTCGTCCTCGAACTCCGCCGCAAGGACGACGGCCGACCGCTCTGGGTCAGGTGGTGGTGCAGGCCGGAGCCCGGGGCAGGGTATACGCGAAGCATGTTCATGGACATTACCGATCAGGTGCTGACGGAACAGCAAAAGGCGCGGCTCGAGGCCCAGAACGCCTACTTGCTCGACGAAATTCGCGCCGAACAAAATTTCGGCGCCATTATCGGGGGAAGTTCCGGCCTGCGAAAGGTCATGCAGCAGGTTCAACTCGTTGCGCCGACCGATGCTACCGTCCTGATCACCGGGGAAAGCGGTACGGGAAAGGAGCTCGTCGCGCGGGCCATCCACGAGCAAAGCGCCCGATGCGAACGCCCTCTGATCAAACTGAATTGCAGTGCGGTGCCTGAAGGTCTTTTCGAGAGCGAGTTCTTTGGCCACGTGAAAGGTGCGTTTACCGGCGCGCTCAAGGACAAGCCGGGCCGTTTTGAACTGGCCGATGGCGGTACGTTGTTCCTCGATGAAATCGGTGAAGTTCCGCTCGCCATGCAGGCCAAGCTGCTTCGCGTGTTGCAGGAACAGGAGCTTGAACGGCTCGGCGACACCCGCACGCGCAAGGTTAACGTGCGGGTCATCGCCGCATCCAATCGGAATTTGAAGAAGGAGGTCGACGAGGGTCGCTTTCGCCAGGACCTCTTCTACCGGCTCAGCGTTTTCCCTATCGAGATCCTGCCGCTCAGAGAGCGCCGCGAAGATATAGCTCCCCTCGTCGCCAATTTCATTCGCCAAAGCGCGCGCCGGATGAATCGTCCTGAGCCTCAGCTCAACAAGGCGGCACTGGATCGACTCGGTTCGTACGACTGGCCTGGTAATGTGCGCGAACTTCAGAACACGGTCGAGCGCGCCATCATCCTGTGGCGGGAGGGTCCGCTCACCTTCGATCTACCCAACTTGCCGGCAGGCCAAAATACTGAGCGGCAACCCAAACCAGCGGCGGACGCCGCGCTCCTGACCCGCGACGAATTAAAGCGGCGGGAGCGCGAGACGATTGTAAACGCCCTAAAGCAGACCAACGGAAAGGTCTCTGGGCCAAGCGGTGCAGCGAAACTGCTGGCCATGAAGCCCTCGACGTTGTCGTCGCGCATCTCGTCTTTAGGCATCAACCGCAGGACCCTGAGCTGAAGGGAACTCAGTAACAAGACAAGCCGCGATTCGCCAGCAAGACTGCCAGCGATGGCAGCTGGGGTGAAGGTTAGAGGGGTAGGTCTGAAAATCGGGAGCGGCTCGGCAGCAATCATGTATCTCTTGATCGTCCTTCTATTGATGCTAGTGCTCCCAGTAGGCTCGATCTGTGTCGAACATTCCTATCTACACAGCACTGCGCCGCTGATGATGTCGGTGGGGAAGTGGTTTGTCTTCTGGAGTGCTGGCGTTAGGTTGTTGCTCGCAGGGTTGCGACAATTCTTCCAGCCGCGATTTACCTCCGAGCAAATATTCGGCATCAAAAGCGATGACGCGCTGCCGTTCGTGCGCGAACTGGGCGTGGCGAATTTCGCAACGGGGACCGTTGGCATAGCGTCGCTAGGCAATCCAGGCTTCACCCTGCCGCTGGCGATTATCGCGGCTATATTTTACGGCATTGCTGGCATCCGACACGTTGCGGACGGTGGAAGAACACGGAACGAGAATATCGCAATGGTAAGCGACCTATTCGTCTCGCTGATCCTCGCTGCCTACGTCGCCTTCATAGCGCTCGCCTGACTCAGCGCCTTAATAAAGGTGCCCGAATCCGAAACGGAACCGAAGACGCCACCTTGCATCTTGATCATTTTTATTGCTGCTTGATGGTTTCCGAAATCTGTCGCACCGCAACAGTCAGACAGAAGCAGACATTCGAATCCCCGATCGTTAGCTTCGCGCATCGTGGTGTGCACGCACACGTCGGTAGTGATGCCTGTAAATACGATATTCCGGATTTCCGAGCGGCGGAGAATTAGCTCGAGATCAGTTGCATAGAAGCCGCCCTTGCCCGGCTTATCAATGATCGTCTCCTGCGGTAACGGCGATAGTTCAGGGATAATTTGCCAGCCTGGTTCGCCGCGCACCAGGATCCGTCCGTTCGGGCCTGGGTCACCTATGCCGGCACCGATCCGGCGGCTTCGCCATTGTTTGTTTAGCGGCAGATCCGAGAGATCGCTCCGATGTCCTTCGCGAGTGTGCAGAACGTGACATCCCCATGATCTCGCCGCGGCAAGTGCCAGGCGGAGCGGTTCGATCGCCGCGCGGGTGAGGGAAATGTCATAGCCCATCTTGTCCACGTAGCCGCCTTCGCCGCAGAAATCGAATTGCATGTCTATAACTATAAGAGCGGTATTTGCCGGTCTCAGGTCGCCATCAAATGGATAATCGTAGGGGTCTCCCTTGACGAACATCGTGACACCTCTTTTCAAGGAATTTAGCAGGCAGAACGATAGCAACCGAAGTCGAGAGTCGTCACTTAGCGGATTTGCCCTTTCCTGTCATTTGAACCGTCTGCATCTCGCTCGGCTTGAGATTGTCGAAGATAGTCAGAGTCCCCGAGTAGGAGGTCGCTTCGGTTGGCAGGAACTGGACCGCAACGTGGCATAGAGTCTCGCTCTTAGGAATTCCTTTGCCGCTCGGCATCAGGCTGTGGTCGACGCATTGGGTCGTGATCGAAAACGGAGATGGCGATGGGCTCCCGCTCGCGCTTTCCGTATCGACCAAAATTGGTAGCGCCTGATTCTTCTTGGTGGTTTTGCCGTCGTTTGTAACCGTCACGATCTTGGTCACCGTTTGACCCACCGAGACTGTGCCGAACTTCAACGTCTTGGGAGAAATCTTGAGCTTGCCTGTAACCGGCGTCGGAGTAGCGGTCGGTGCGGTGGCCGTGGCGGTCACGGTCGGCGTTGGTGTCTCGGTCGCCGTGGGTGTGCCAGCGGTTGACGTCGTAGTTGGCGTCGGCGATCCGGTCGATGTCGCGGTTGCGGTCGCGCTCTTGGTTGCGGTCGGGGTCGCACTTCCCGACGAGGTCGAGGTTGCCGTCGCAGTGGGCGTTGGAGTTGCGGTTGGCGTTGCTGTCTTGGTCGCCGTGGGTGTGACAGCGGTTGAGGTCGCAGTTGGCGTTGGCGATCCGGTCGATGTCTTGGTTGCGGTCGGGGTCGCACTTCCCGACGGGATCGGGGTTGCCGTCGCAGTGGAGGTCGGGGTTGCGGTCGGCGTGGTAGTCGCAGCGCCCGGCTGAATAGCGATGAAAAGAGGCTCGCCCAATTCGGTCTGCGGACCGCCTATAATGGCGCTGGGGGACTCGTCGAGCACTCCGGTGCTGGTTCCCAGGGGCGGATAGACATAGACATCGATAGCGAAAAGATCGTCCACATAGATGTTAGCGGTGGAATCCAGCGCGATGCCGACCGGGTACACCAGGCCAGTATTGCTCCCAGCGATCGTGGCAGTGGGGGCCTCGTTAAGCATCCCGGTGCTGCTTCCGAGAGGGGGATAGACGAACACATTGGCGGTGCCATTTCCAATACAGTCACCGCAGTCACTCACATAGATGTTGCGATTGGAGTCCAGCACGATGCCTTGTGGATGGATCAGGCCGGTGCTGCCACCGCTGATAGTGGCGGTCGGGGCCTCGTCTAACGTCCCAGTGCTACGTCCTAGCGCCGGGTAGATATAGACGCTGGCGGTGCCTGAATCCGCCACGTAGATGTTGCGGCTGGAATCCAGCGCGATGGCTGCCGGGTCGGTCAGGCCCGTGCTGCCGCCGCTGATGGTTGCAGTCGGGATTTCGTTGAGCAGCCCGGTGCTATGTCCGAGTGGCGGATACACGAACACACTACGGGAGAGATCCACTACATATATATTGGAGCTGGAATCCAGCGCGACACCTTGCGGTTCGACGAGGCCGGTGTTGATACCACTGATGGTCGCGAGTGGAGCGGTGTTGCCGTTACTTCCGGCTGGGTAGATGGACACATCAACGCCGTCCGAATCCGCCACATAGATGTTGGAGCTGGAGTCCAGTGCGATGCCCTGGGGGTAGATCACGCCGGTGGTCATAGTCGTGCTGATGGAGGAGCTGGGCGCCTCATTGAGCGACCCGGTGCTGCTTCCTACCGGCGAATAGACCGTCACCTTGGAGTCGACTGAATCCGCCAAATAGATGTTGCGGCTGGAATCCAGTGCGATGCCTTGTGGACCATCCAGGCCGGTTTTGTTCCCGCTGATAGTGACGGTGGGGGCCTCGTCGATCGGCCCTGTGCTGCTTCCCAGCGGGGGATAGACCAACACGCCTAGAGCTCCCGAATCCACCACATAGATTTTGTCGCCGGAATCCAGCGCGATGCCGACCGGGTTGATCAAGTCGGTATCGCCCCCTTTGATAGTGGCCAGCGGAGAGACATTGCCGCTGCTCCCGGCGGAATAGACAAGCACTTCGGCGCCGTTTCCAGTCGCCACATAGATGTTGCGATCGGAATCCAGCGCGAGGTCTTGTGGGGAGTTGAGACCGGTGTTGCTCCCACTGATGGTGGCGGTGGGGACCTCATTGAGCGACCCTGTATTTTTGCCCAGCGCCGGGTAGACATCCACGCTACCGGAGCCTGAATCCGCCACGTAGATATTGCTGCTGGAATCCACCGCGATCCCGACCGGGGCGTTCAGGAGGGTATTGTCACCGCTGATGGTGGCAGTGGGGGCTTCGTTGAGTGACCCAGTATTGCTTCCCAGCGGTGGATAGATAAACACGCTCTCGGCATTTAGGTCCACCACATAGATATTGCCGCCGGAATCCACCGCGATGCCTTCAGGGCTGTTTAGGCCGGTGTTGCTCCCGCCGATGATGGCGGTCGGAGCGGTGTTCCCCTTACTCCCCTCGGCGTAAATCGTGACGGTCTTGGTGCAAAGGTTGGTGGCGTATATGTTCCCATTTTTGTCAGTCGCCACAAATTGCGGCTGCGAAAGGCCGCTAGGGGTGGGCGCCAACGGGGATATGTCTCCGTTGCTGGCGGCTGGATAAGCCGTCACGGCCTTGGAGCATCCGTCGGTAACGAAGAGCGTCGGAGTGGATTCTGCGCTAAAGACGCGGCCCGAAAAGCAATAAAAGCCTAAAACAGCAAATGCGACCGCACAAAAGACGGCGATCAGGCCGATCCGCATTTTTCCCCCAAAATAGGCGATCGCTATAGCTAGCAAGAGAAAGCTTTCCTTTGCGCCGCCCCGAGCTGCCGACTACCAAGTCGCTGTTTACCGTGTTGGCGCGTGTTTTGGTAATCCTACAGATGTTCCAATAACGATGATATATCTACTCCGGAACCGCAGAGGCGGGACGCAGAAAGAAGATCGGCGCCGCGGGGATAAGCGCTCGAGCCGGCGTTCGTGGTCGCTGACGGCGGCGCTGCTAGCATTTAACAGGCGTCGGAAGCTCAGACGATTAGAGCTTTCCGGGAATCTCAACCCGCGCGTGAAAACCTCGTAAGAGATTTCTAATATGCGGTTGCAGTGTGCAGCTTTCGCGCGACGTTCATGTTGTTGCCGCCGAGCGACGGGTCGGTCGTAAGCGTGAATGTGTTGTTCACCGGATCGAAGATCTCCGCAGTAGCCAAGGTCGATCCGCTTCCGTCTTCGCCGCCCGCAATCAGTACTTTGCCATTGGCAAGATTTACGGCTGTGTGATCAAACCTCGCGCTATGCATCGGGCCAACTCGAGTGAACGAGTTGGTCGAGAGATCGAACAGTTCGGCCGTGGCGAGAGCGTTCCCCGCGCTATCTATGCCGCCCGCGACCAGTACCGTCGTGGGTCCGATCGCCGTGGCGGTATGCTCCGCGCGCGCATCGTTCATATTTGTTCCGCCCAGATCCGTGGTCAACGTAAACGTGTTGGTCGTCGGATCGAAAATCTCCGCACTCGCCTGCGCAACTCCAGCGACGCCTTCGCCGCCTGCGATCAGGACCTTGTAGGTGCCGGAGTTGGTGAGAAACGTCGCCGTGTGTAATGTACGAGCCGCGTTCATCTGACTGCCGCCCAGCTCATCAGTGAGAGTAAAGGTGTTGCTATTGGGGTCGAACAGTTCGGCCGTTTGCAGCGCGGTCGTCCCGTTGGAGCCACCCGTAACCACGGCCGGGCCGGGACAGGAGTTCATGCGATCATAAACCTTTTCTCCGAATGCGGCAGCGTTCACGCGCTGTGTACTCATTGTGCCAGTCTGTGTGCCTATTACGACCTCGGCGGTATTCAGAACGGTGCCGCTCGCATCCTTCCCGCCCGCGATCAAAACCTGGCTAGTGCCCGTCAAGAACGTTGCGGTGTGACCCTGCCGTGAGTCGGTCATGCTCGAACCGAGGACGAACTTGTTGGTGCTATTGGAGAACGTCTCGGTAGTCTGCGCTACGCCGGTGGCGTCGAAACCGCCGGTCACCAGGACTGTAGCGCCCTGGGTCGTGTTGACCGCTGCCGCCGCATGGCCGTACCGGGCATCGTTCATCGTACTCCCGCCCAGCGCAGGTGCAGTCGTGAGTGTGAATGTATTAGTGCTCGGGTTGAAGACCTCGGCGCTGTTCAGAGGAGTGCCATCGGAGGCTTGACCGCCCGCAATCAAGACCAGCCCTGCGACAAACGGTGTTGGCACCTCGAATGGCGTACAGGTGGGGATTGCCGTCGGACTCGTGGAAGGCGTCGGCGTCGGGGTCCTACTTGTAGTCGGCGTCGGGCTCGGGCTGGGTGGCGGGGTCCCGCCCGGCGACGGAGTCGGACTCGGCGTCGGCGTCAAGGTGATTGTGCTAGTCGGAGTGTCGGTCGACGTGGCAGTGGGCGTGGCATTTTTTTGTTTGGCGTTCGCGTGCAGGTTCACAGTCGCCGAGGTTGGCCCCTTGGTCGCGTCACTGGTGATGAGGATGGTTGCATCGAGGTTCTTGCCGGGTCCATTCGCATCGAAGGCGACATCAACCTGCAGGACGTTATCCTTGCCGCTCTTTCCTCGCCCGCGATTGTGATCTTTCCGCCTGCTGGAGCAAGCTGCGGCGGCGCTGTGATGATGAAATTGGCGTTGCTCGGCGGCCCGACCGTTACGTCCAGCGCCAGGGTCCCTTTGTTGGTGATGTGGAAATGCCTGGTCTCAGACGTGATACCCTTGTCGATATTGACGCGGTAGTCGATTGACTTGGGCGAGACAGAAAGGCTGCTGACGGGTGTTCTGCTGTCTCGTGACGCATCTGGATCCGACTGCGCGATCGTCGGAGTGACAAACGCCAGCAGCAGAAACAAAAGGGAGAAACACGCGGCGGCGCTCGACCCCGCTAACCAATTGAATCGCGATGTTTCCAGGATTTGCGATTAAGCCCCCGCTCCGGCATATGTCGGACGACTTCTCTGCGAGGCTGTAGCACAGTGCTGACTCGGTGTCATCAGACTTAGCGACGGCAGGATGAGGTTACACTTTGCGCCCTTGTTCCGTTTGACCCCGCCACTAGACGATGCGGTTCGTCGCTTCATCGCGAATCAGGAGCATGCGGAACTTTCCTATCCCGAAGTGGGCGCGTCGGCTGACTCTGTGCCCCACGGATATACCGTTGATCGCAATCGCATCGAACTCGGCAGCGGCGAGCGAGTCTGGCAGCGCGCGGTCGCAGCAGTTCGTGCGTGGCGAATGTTCAATATTCCGTGGTTACGTCTGTACTGGCCTGACACTCCGATAGAGGTCGGAGCTGTTGTCGCCGTTTCTGTCCGCCATTTCGGTTTCTTTTCATTGAATGCGTGCCGAATTGTGTATGTCGTCGACGAAGATGGCGCTGCGACAGACGTGCCAGTCAGCCGCTTCGGGTTCGCCTATGGCACACTTGGGGAGCACGCCGAGAGCGGCGAAGAGCGCTTCACAGTCGAATGGGACCGTGCGAGCGACAAAGTCTGGTACGACATCCTCGCTTTCTCACGTCCACGGCACACGCTGGCGAAACTCGCGTACCCGCTATCACGTTCGATGCAGAAGGCATTCGCCGACTGTTCAAAAGTGGCAATGTCCAACGCAGTAACCAAACGCGTCTGATGAGACTTATTTTTACCGAGCGTGAAACTCTCGCAAGTCCTTAACCACTCCCTGCATCTGTTCCAACAGATCGCTGAGCGGTTCAACCTGGCGACTGGTGAGCTCGACTAACGGCATTTCGGCACAAAGCTGTTCCAAGCCTCTGGCGACTCGGCGTTGACGATCGTCACCGCGTGGTTCTGGCCGTGATACGCACAATCAAATCTTTTCGAGCTGAGTTGCTGGCGAACCCATTCGATTTGCGCCTCGAACCCTTCAGGACGAGGGAGTTTGTCCATGATTCCATCGATAGGTCGGGTAAATACAAGGAACTTCATTCGATTGCTCCTTCCGAGCTTCAGCCTGCATTCGACTGTTTGAGGAATTCGATCTCTTGCTTCGTCGATCGCCGTCCGAGCGCCTGGTTTCGGGTGGGAAACCTGCCGAAGCGCCGAATTGTCTCAAGATGCGACTCGGCGGACTTCCGGATTGCCATACCTTCCAGGGATTCGCAGTACTCGTCCGCGAGAGCATCGGCCAGGCGGACCGAATCCATTTGATCGTTCAGATGTTCACTGTGTTCGAGGGGCAAATAGAAAAACATCCGCATGATTTGCGGCACGTCGCGATCGAATCCGGATGCAATAGCGTGGCGGCTGACCTCGAGCGCTTTGGCGTCGGTCGCAAACGCTCGCGCAGTGTCACGGAACATGTTGCGCGGGAACTGGTCCAGCAACAAAACCAATGCGAGGCAAGTTCGCGGCTTTGTTTTCCAGCCGTCAAGACGCCCACACGCTGCGTCCCGGTAGCTGCTCAGAAAGAGGGCTTTACAAAGCCTGTCGAAGTCCGGGTCGGGGACAAACCATCGCGACAAAATCTGGAAACCATCTTTGGCGCGATGATCGGGCGTGAACCAGAAATTGAGGATACGCTCCGCGGGCGAACCGGTACGTCCGGTTTTAGTAACGTCGCTGGAGGCTACATTTCGTTTAGACTTTGACCCTGGATTTCTCACGTCTCGCTCTTGAGCGTGCGCCGGCCCTCATCGCGCCTAGGCATTCAGGTCCTCAAGGAGCGTACTGGCATCCTTCAAGTCCGCGGTATCGAAACCCTCAGTGAACGATCCGTAGATTTCACCCAGCAGGGACCGCGCCTCTTCGCGGCGATTTGAGTCTCGCAACAGCCGCGCGAGACTGTTGCTTGCGCGTAACTCCCATGACCTGGCTCGTTGTTCGCGTGACATATCGAGCGCCGAGTGAAAGGACTGCTCGGCTGCAGCAGCATTCGCTAAGTCGTTGCCCAATAAGAGCTCACCCTTCAGGCGATGCAACTCCGCTTGATAGTACCGTTGGCCGGTCCGCTCGACGAAAAGGAATGCTTCTTCGATCGCGGCGAGCGCCTCCTCGAACCGTCCGGCGCGCCCTAGAGCCGTCGCGACAAAGGTGAGACCACGATCGGCTATATATTCGGAGCCGGCAGTTTTAAGCTGCGACATGTGGGTTCTCATCTTTGTGATGCCACCCTCCAGGTCGCCGTCGAGCACATCGGCCCATCCAAGATAGATCTCGCTGAGCGCCCGGCCGGTGAACAAACCCGAAGCGGTCGCGATTGCGAGTCTGGCCTCCGCTCTGGATCGCATTTGCCGCGTTTCGCGCCGAAGCTCGCAAATGTACGTTGCGAAACCGTGCAAGTCGCCGATCATGCTCCTGGAACTGTAGTTGTTTGTTGCGGTCGCGCTATTCATTCGCTCCAGCGCGCGATCGGGGTAACCAAGAAACCACAAGTTCCAGCCTGAAAGGATGCGATTGTTTTCCAATGTGTAGAAAAGCTGAATCTGCGTCTGCGCCTGGGAAATCTGCGCTACCCGGTCGCGCGTGAGACCAGTTGCGGGTTCGGTTATCGTTTCCAGAACTGTCCATGTTCGATCGAAAGCATCGGCGGCGGCTTGGAAATCCCCCGCGACCATTTTGGTGTAGGCCAGCCAATTGCCGGCTTCCGCGAGAAGTCCGTCGGCGGCGTGCTCCTCGGCGCGCGCCATCAACTCGGAAGCGATCGCTCCCGCTCTGGGCACGTCGGGACGCATCTGCCGCGCGAAGAAAATACCGAAAAGCGCCCACCAACTTTTTCCCCAGTTGATGCCGGGGCGTTGACAAAGGGCCAGTGCACGCTCGGTCGATCGTTCGACTTCGGGTGAAGCTAGTCCCTTAATATCTCCGAGGGCGCTATGGGCCAGGTTGCGAAGGTCTAACTCCCGGTCGGCGCGCGAGTCGTCGTCAGGAAGCTTCTGCAGCAGATCAAGTCCGGTTTCAAAAAGCTCGACTGCCTCGATCAACGAGCCGCGCGTTTCGGTCTGCTGGATGGCGAGCAGACAATATTCGACCGCCTTTCCCGGATTGCCGCTGCGGGCGTAATGGTGGGTCAGCGCGGCGAGATGATCGTTCAGGTTCTCGCGATAGACCAACTCCATGCCGGCGCCGATTCGTTCATGCAACAACCGCCGGCGTTCGTTGAGAACCGAGTTGTAAGCCACGTCATGGGTAAGCGCATGCTTGAACGTGTACTCGATGTCACCTACTGCCGGCTGCTCGTAGATGAATTCACC
>Ga0070761_10001807_pt1 | contig 13365 bp, 10 predicted proteins | sample HubBroMetageREF1_FD_66724 | JGI IMG/M metagenome (GOLD analysis project Ga0070761, IMG submission 66724) | Reference soil microbial communities from the Hubbard Brook experimental Forest, New Hampshire, USA - Hubbard Brook CCASE Soil... | ecosystem: Environmental > Terrestrial > Soil >...
GGATTGGATGTAACAGGCAGTGTTGACTGCCCAACGGCGGGTTTTGCGAATCAAATCGGTCCGCAACGTTTCCTAACAATACTTGCGACAGCTACCTATCGTAGAATTTGTCGGCGAACAAACGTCGCGTGGGTTCATTCACGTATGTGAAGGAACTCACCGAGAATATACGATATCGAACTGCCAACACATATGTTATCTGAGACACCGGGAAAAGAAGAATACTGAGCGCCTGCTTAACAAGCCCAAGTCGACCCGCACGATAGAACGAACTCAAGAGGATCAGAGCGGGGACGTGTCCTGCGTCGATGGCTCGACGAAGCATCGTCTCTGCCTTTTTCCGGCGTGTTCCTGGCTCCTTTGCACTTGCCATCATTATGCCAGCCATCATTGTTCCAGCTGGAACGAAGCCTGCCTTGTAAGATGCCAAGAGATATTTCACTTTGATTGAAGTCTCGGTGTCCATGCGGGAAATACAGCCGAGCAGATAGTTGGCGTACCCTGGTTCACTAGCGAGTGCAGATAGGCATAGCCGTCGTGCTTCTTCGACGTCGATCGGGATAGAGGGGGCTCCTCTCAGATACAAATATGCGAGGACGCACCTTGCGCCGCCGGACCCGAGCTCGGCTAGACGTCGCCATTCCCCAATGGCTCCGTGAACATCTCCCGCCGCCAGCAACTCTCTTGCCTTTTGACTGCAGTCAGCGTCGTACAATGCCGAATTGAGCACGCGCGCGAATATGCGTGCGCTCAAACCAGCCTCTTTGCTCATAAATATCGGGCTCTTTAGCACACCCAGTTCCCTCTGTAACTTCGATGCTAGCATTACTAATGCGCGCCTTAGCAGCACGCAGCAAATGAGTTTGACTTCGCGTGCGTTCGCCCATGGAGGCTTTGTATTAGCTTCAGTGTCGCGCGATTCGAAGCTGCAATCTAGTATTACGCGCCTACAAGGAGGAAAGAATAGACTCTCGTCGCGGGCTTTTAGTCAGACGCAGTGGACATCGAGCAGCAGTAGTTGGGACCAATTACTTACCGCGGAGCAAGCGGGTCGGTGCGACAAAACTTCGCCGTAGGCGTAGGTAGTTTGGTGCCGAGCCAAAGACAGTACGCGTCGTTGCCAGCGACGTCCCCCCGCTTTCAGTAGCGGGTTGATCTAGAATCTTCCGGCATTGTATTCGGCCTTGCGGCCAGTTGCTTCGCATACTGGATGGGTGTGAGCCCGCCCAGTGACTTCTTCGGTCTCTCCTCGTTGTATTCGCATCTCCAGCGCTCGATCTCGGTACGAGCGTGTGTGAGGCTCGTGAACCAGTGCTCGTTCAGGCACTCGTCTCGGAATCTGCCGTTGAAGGACTCCACGTACGCGTTCTGGTTCGGTTTGCCAGGCTCGATGAGCCGCAGAGATATGTTTTGGCGGTGAGCCCAAGTAAGCATCGCCTTCCCGACGAACTCCGGACCGTTGTCGCTACGAATGACCGCCGGCTTTCCGCGCACAGAGCAGATGCCGTCCAGAATCCGAGTCAAATGATCACCGCCGATCGTGTGCTCGACGACAATGGCCACGGACTCGTGGGTGGCATCGTCGACGATCACCAAACACTTGAGCACTCGGCCGCCAGCCACTCGGTCAAAAACGAAGTCCATTGACCACACTTCGTTCGCCGATGTGGGACGGATCAGCGGTTGGCGCTCCGAGACCGGGATCTTCTTTCGCCGCCGCCGTCGGATGTGCAGCTTCTCGAGCCTGTAGAGCCGCTCCACGCGCTTGTAGTTAACCAGCTCGCCCGCCTGCCTGAGTTTGAGGTGAATCATCTCCACGCCGTACCGCCGATGACGCTGCGCCAGGGCGACGATACGAGCTCGCAGCTCGACGTTGCGGTCCGGCCGCGGTTGATATCGAAACGCACTTGCGCTCATGCCGATGAAGGCCAGGCTCCGTCTTTCCGACAATCCTCGCGTCCCCATCCACCGCACCAGCTCGCGCCTCGCCGGGGCGGTTACCATTTTTTTCGCAGCGCCTCTTTGGCCACCTCATTCTCAAGCATCGTCTCCGCCAGAAGCTTCTTCAGCCTGGCGTTCTCCGCCTCGAGCGCCTTGAGCCTCCTGGCATCCGACACGTCCATCCCGCCGAACTTGTTGCGCCACAGATAAAAGCTCGCATCAGAAAAACCGTGCTTGCGGCATAAGTCCTTCACCGGCACGCCCCGATCCGCCTCCTTCAGGAAGCCGATGATCTGCTCCTCGTTAAACCTCTTCTTCACGTCCAACCTCCTGGCCGGGGTTAGACTCTAAACCGAAACGCTACTCAGAAGCGGGGGGACGTCGAAAGGACCTGCCTCCCTGGCAAGGGGATGCGCTCTCCCGATTGCTTTCCAAATCCGCCCTCTCGGCGGAGGACTATGAGGACCTGTTCGCGCTCTTAAAGGCGGAGCACGGCATTCCAGATCACAAGAATCGCGTACCGACGAAGCTCGACGCCAAGATCGCGCCGCTCCCCAGCCAGTCGGGAGGCCACGTACAGCTAACCGCCATCAAAAACCTCGTTCGAGTGAACGCTATTGCGGAAGCACTCAAGCTCCCGATCGGTGCCACCGGGCTCACCGTCATTTATGGCGATAACGGTGCCGGCAAGTCGGGCTATTCCCGGGTCCTTAAAAAAGCATGCCGTGCCCGAGACCAGCTCGAACTCATTCTTTCCAATGCCCATAAGCCGGCCGGAAGCGCGCCCGCGGAAGCGGATTTTGAGATCAAGATCAATGGCACCGCCAAAGACTGCCATTGGATCAATGGGAAACCCGGGCCGCCGGAGCTTTCGTCGATCGCCATCTTTGATTCTCGCTGTGCGCGAGCCTATCTCGACAGTGAAGACGACTTTTCCTACGTGCCCTACGGTCTCGATGTCTTTGAGAGCCTCGCGGTTGTGTGCCGTCAGCTCAAGAAAATGGTGGATACGGAATACGCACAGTCCACGCCTGATCTCACGGCTTTTGCACTTCTAGACGGACCGACCGCCGTCGGGAAGCTCATCGCCGCTTTGTCGGCCAAGACCACCACAGCCCAGATCGATGCACTTGGCTTACTCACGCCAGAGGAGCTGGCGCATCACACGAGCTTGCAGGCGACGTTGAAGGAAAGCAATGCCAAGGAGAAAGCCGCGAGGCTCAACATCTTGGCCAAGCGGATTACCACACTCGCCCATGCTGTGGATGAGCGGGGTGCCTGGGTCAATTCGACGGTGTACAGCAAGCTGAAAACACTGGCGGAAAGCTACTATAGCGCCCGAAGGGTGGCGTCCGTCGCGGCCCAGCAATTCAAAGAGGATGAGCAGTTGCTGTCCGGCACAGGCGGGGAGGCATGGCGGGCATTGTTCGAAGCAGCTCGGCAGTTTGCTCTCGAATCTCATCCAAATCACACATTTCCGCACCTTGAGCCTGATTCCCCCTGTCCGTTGTGCCAAGAGCCATTAAACCAAGGGGCAGCACGACTCAAGAAGTTCGAAGCTTTTGTCACACAAGAAGCTGAGAAAAACATGCAGGCATGTCGGACGGCCTTAAGGGACGAGTATTCGGCTCTCATGCGGCGCTCGCTCGAGTTGGGGCTGGATGATCTGGCGTATGGGGAGATCGAGGCGTTGGATAAACCCCTGGCGGAAGCATGTCGAGGCTTCGAAGGTGAGCTGACGGGACGGCGGGACCTTATCAAAAAGGCCGTTGCCGATCAGACTTGGCCCGACGTCCCGGTCGACTTGGCGAACCTCTCTGCGCCACTGCAAGCGTTGGCCTCGAAGGTGGCGGCGGAAGCCCAAGCTTTGGAGAAAGCGGCGGACGAGAAGACTCGAGCACTGCTGCAAGTTGAGTTCAACGAACTTGATGCGCGAATGAGATTGAGCCAGGTCCGCACTGCAGTTATTGGCGCCGCCGAGAAGCTTCGGCACCAATCGCGCCTCAACGCGTGTCAACCGGCGTTGAAGACCATGGGCATCTCGCTGAAGGCATCGGAAATCGCTCAAGCCGTGGTGTCCAAGGAACTGGCAGACGCCTTGAATAAAGAATTTAAAGCCTTAGGCGCCGCGAGTCTTAAAGTGGTGCTCGCGAGTCGTACCGATAAGGGCAAGCCGCTGCACAAATTGAAATTGGAGCTGCCGCAAAGCCGCAGTCCCGCGGACATCTTGAGCGAAGGGGAACAGCGCGCCATCGCCATTGGCTCATTCCTCGCGGAAGTCAACGTTATCGGGAGCGAGGGCGGCGTCATTTTTGATGATCCGGTGTCCTCCTTGGACCATCACAGGCGCGAATTGGTCGCACGTCGGCTGGTCTCCGAAGGGAATCACCGCCAAGTCATTATCTTTACGCATGACATCTACTTCTTAAGGCTTCTGATGGACGAAGCGGAATTGCAGGGCGTACCCATTGTTTCGCAAAGCTTGACCAGAACGCCGGCTGGGTACGGTGTTGCGGATCCCGAGCTTCCATTCGAGGCGAGGAAGACGACGCTACGCCTAGCGGCGCTCCGGGATCAGTACGTCAAAATCGTAAAGCTGCATCAGGCTGGCGACCTGAAGGAGTACACCCGTCTCACGATGGACGCCTATAGAGATTTGAGAAAGGCGTGGGAAGGCGCGATCGAAGAGGTGCTATTTGGCAGAGTCGTGATGCGATTTCGTAAGAGTATCCAAACCGATCGCTTGGATACCGTTTCGGTTGACAACGGCGACTATGACGAAATCGAGAAGGGCATGACCAAGTGCTCCAACTATGTGCACGACAAGGCCATGGAAGGCGGTACGGCCGTCCCTCAGCCTGCCGAACTCTTAGACGACATCAATGCGCTGGACAAGTGGCGTATCAAGGTCGATTCCAGGAGCAAGGAGCTCAAGAAGATGCGCGACGCGCCCGTTACCAGCAAGTCTTCGGTCAAGTAATTTTCCACGGAGAAAACAGGCGGATGACGACTATGACAGTGACGGCGATGTCCGCGCCGACTCCCGTGCCGGCCGTGGGTTGCTCGCTAGAGCGGTTACAAGGCCATATCTCAGGTGCGGTTGGAGCGGAAACCGTGATGGAGTCGAGAACTACGTCATAGATTCCATCGGATTCGGCCGAGCTGCCAGAATGTGCATGTTTGTTTCGTCTGCCCGGCCGTGCAAAGTTCATTTGGTGGTCTGCCAACCCACCTCCATTGCTCGGCTGCGTGATATGGGTCATGTGATCCGCCCCAAAGAGGGCTTACAGTCGTGCATACGGGTTGCTGCGAGCGCACACTAATGCGTGTCGAGCCGACGGGCAGCCGCGGGTCAGGGATCAGACATCGATGACAAGAAAACGGACTTGGGTGATGTACGCCGTCGCACTTCTGGCAGGCTTGCCAGTCATTTCGCGCGCGGCCAGCTTCAATTGTACGAAGGCGACCTCTCCAAATGAATTGATGATTTGTGGCGATCGGCAGCTGTCGATGATGGACGATGACCTCGCCGCGTTGTACCGCGCGGCGAAAGCGGCGGCGCCGGATTCAGTGGCGTTCAAGAAGGAGACGAACGATGAGTGGCGCAAGCGCGAGCGGTGCGCGGATCGCGACTGCCTGGTGGCCTGGTATCAGCGACGGAGCAGTCAGCTCGCGACGGTACTCAATCACGCGCAAATCAAAGAAGCACCAACCATACCAGTGAGTGCACCGGTGTCCGTGCCGGCAGCCCCGGCCGCGGACGACTCAACAGGATTTTCGGGTTTTCTATGGCTGATCGGCGGTTTGTTTTTTCTCGTCTGGGTCATTAAGCAACTGGGTGCTGCCAGCAGGCGACAAGTGGCGGCGGCACGCGGTGCGGCCACGGCAAAGAGCGGGCAGGTCACCGCTGGCCAGGCGAGGACTGATCCGGGCATCACCGTGACGGTTAGCCATCAGGGACCGACCAAGAGGTCATCGCCGACGAAGCGATCCGGGCAGGGAGTGCGAACCGTGTGGATAAGTGCCGGGCAACCGACGCTGGTGAAGGCGCTCAGCATTCCGGGCGGAATGTTGTATGTCGGATCGACACTGACGGCGCCGGATGGATCCATTGAGCCGGCGCAGATTGATCCGACGCTCGAAGTAGATTCGCAGGCGGCGGATCCCCAAGAGCGCTTGTTTGGGTACTGGCCGCGCTATGACGATATCTCGCCGACCGCGCGGCGAGCATACCTGACGTGGTTGGCTGGGGGACGGCAGGATCCGAGCGCTGATGTGGGCTACGTCTTCCTCTTCTTCTATGGATTAGAACGACGGGTCTTGGTGGATGCCAAGATCGATGCGGCGGCGAGGGTGGAAGTGCCGGCCATCTTGGGGGAGGTCGAAAGGCTGCGGACGATCTACAGCAACCGCTCCTTTCAAAGCTATACAAAAACCTTCCTTGAGTACGCGGTGGCAACGGGTGCCTTCGAGAAGGCGCTGTACTTAGGGGCCCCGCCGCCGGCGACCTCAAACCGAGGGATGCCGCTGCCGCTGCGAGCAGGACTTGGCCAATGTGCGCTCGACGGAGCGCCGGTGCCGGCGGCGTGGGCGCTCTGCTGGGCGCGGTCGGAACCCAATGTGTCCATGCCGCGCGTGGCAGGGCGTTGCCAAGCGCAATTCGACGGTCAATTTAATCGTATTTATGGTCAGCGATTTGCGGATGGCTTAAAGCTCAGCGTCAACCGGACCAAACTCAAAGTGAGCTATCGCGCGGCCTCGGGCGGCTTGCGATCGGAGAATTTCAGCAGTGATTATGGTGGGCTACCCGATGTAACCACGGTCGTGACGCCGCTCAGGAAATTGCAGGGAATTATCGATGAAGCCGCAACGGGCCTCGAAGCGTATTCGCGTTTTATTGGCCGGCATGCCGACAAGGCGGAATCATTGGAAGCCACGCTGTTACTGCCAAAGGAGCTATGGAGCGCCACGGTCAAAGTGGCAGTGAGCGCCTTAGATACGCGCGTGGGGGCAGGGATGGTTGTCGTGAGGCTCGGCGAGCTACTGTCAGCGTTCGGTGGGGCGGCTGCTCCAAGCAGGGAAATACTAAAGAATCTGTTCGGGCTGCTGCGTTCGCAGAGCGTCGGTGTTGAACCCGATGTGCTATCGGGTGCGAAGACGCCGAAGGCGGACGACTCGGTGGTGCTCTTTCGCTTAGCGGTGAATGAGGCAACATTAAGCAGTGCTGCGGAATCGGCCTATGCGGCGGTCGCGGTTATGCTCGATCTTGCCATCACACTCGCCAACGCGGACGGCAAGATATCTGGTCGTGAGGTGCAGTTTCTGAACCGACAAGTGGATACATGGTCGCACGTGGGCGACTCGGCGCAGCGGCGCCTCCGTGCACGGCTTCGCTTGGGTATCGTGTATCCGCCAACGTTGGCGTCTCTAAGAAGTCGCATCGAACCCCTGCCGACTGCCGCCCGCGAGGCGTTGGCGAAGCTGTTGTCGGCACTGGCGATGGCGGACGGAAAATTGGATGCTGCCGCGGTTAAGCATCTCGAGAAAATATATGCGCTCTTAGGCCTAGACGGAACATTGCTTTATAGCGAGTTACACGGGGTCGCCGCGGCTGCTGATCGGAGAAGGGCCAGCCCGCGTGCGACGAGCCCAGCCGAGGCACAAGCACCGGCCGCCGCTTCTGCGGCGAGGTCCGACACACCGCCCGCTGAAGGCACGGCCGTCGGCAAGGCAGCACTCAATTCCAGCGGTATGCAGTTGGATCCGGCGCGGATAGCGGCATTGCAGGCTGAGAGCGAGCGAGTCACAGCGTTGCTATCGAGAGTGTTCGAGGAAGAGGTGCCGGCGATCCCCATTGCGGAGGTTAGCGCGGAAGACAGTGCGCCGGAGCCTTCTGAGCGGGTACCACGCTTGCTGGGATTGGACGGAGAGCATTCGGCGTTCTTGCGGGTGCTGCTGACGCGCCACTCGTGGGCGCGAGCAGAACTGAATGACATCGCAGCGGATATGGAAATGATGTTGGATGGCGCCCTTGAGCGCGTCAATGAAGCAACCCTTGAGGCGTTCGACGCGCGGATTGCCGAAGGGGATGATCCGATCGAGATCGCACAGGATTTGATGGAGAGTGTCAACGCATGAGTATTATTCGTCCCAAAGATCGAGATTTGATCGTGCAGGCCCTGCGAGCCGGCGTGGTGCCGCGCACGGGACAGCAATTGATTCAAGTCGGCCGCGTTCGCGAAGTGGAAGTGATGCTACAGGACATCGAACGCATCGGGCAGGGCGGCGCAGTATTTCGGATCATCATCGGCGAGTATGGCGCCGGCAAAACATTCTTCTTGAATTTGGTGCGGGCCATAGCCCTGCAGCAAAAACTAGTGACGGTGCATGCCGATCTAAACCCTGACCGGCGCTTGCAGGCGTCCGGTGGGCAAGCGCGGTCCCTTTTCGCTGAACTTATGAAGAACGCGTCGACGCGCGCGAAACCAGACGGGGGAGCGCTTGGCGGGGTCGTCGAGAAGTTCGTGGCGCAAGCAAGAACGGATGCCAAGACGCAGGGGGTACCAGCCGAGCCGCTCATTCGGACTCGGCTAAACCCATTGACCGACATGGTCGGTGGCTATGATTTTAGCGAAGTTATCGTTCAGTACGCACGCGGGTTTGAGGAGGGAAATGATTCGCTCCTCGCCGATGCCGTGCGATGGTTGCGAGGAGAGTTCACCACGAAGACCGAAGCGCGAGCGGCCTTGGGTGTGCGCACAATCATCGATGATGATCAGATGTACGACCATTTGAAACTGTTCGCAAGCTTCGTGCGCATGGCGAGTTTCGGCGGACTGTTGGTATGCCTAGATGAATTGGTCAATTTATATAAGTTGGCGAACCGGCAAGCGCGGGACAGCAACTACGAACAGATTTTGCGCATCTTGAATGATGTTCTGCAGGGAAATACTGGGGGCATGGGATTCTTACTGGGCGGAACGCCCGAGTTCCTGCTCGACACTCGTCGCGGGCTGTATAGTTACCCGGCACTGCAATCACGTCTTGCAGAAAACACCTTCGCAGCTCAATCAGGGCTGACAGACTATTCGGGGCCGGTGCTCAGACTCACGAGCCTAACGCAGGAGGATTTCTACGTACTGCTGCAGCGGCTTCGACACGTATTCGCCTGCGGCGACACTGCAAAATATTTACTTCCGGATGAGGGTATTGCAGCCTACATGGCGAATACGGCGAAGCGCTTGGGCGAGGCCTACTTCCGCACCCCTAGGACGACCATTACGGCATTTTTAGGACTCTTGGCCGTGCTCGAGCAGCATCCCAGCACGGATTGGCGAGCGCTCGTCGGTACTGTGCAAGTTGAAGTGGACTGCGGCGCGGCCAAAGAGCAGGCGGTGGAAGACGATGAGCTTGCCAGTTTCAAGCTCGGCGCCTAAGGCGTCCAATCTTGAGCGGCTGGATGAACGCATCCAGCGTTGGGTATGGCAGAAAGGCTGGACAGGCCTGCGCGATGCGCAAGAGGAGGCGATCCCAGTTCTACTGCAAGCCGAGCAAGATGTAATCATTGCTGCAGCGACCGCGTCCGGTAAAACCGAAGCGGCATTCCTACCCATTCTCTCCAAGCTCCTGAGCAGCGGCGAGGAGATGGGGGTCGCTCTTTATATCAGCCCCTTAAAGGCGCTCATCAACGATCAATGGGGTCGCTTGGATCAGCTATGCGAAGAATTGAATATTCCGGTCGTGCCCTGGCATGGCGACATCGCTGCGACCCGCAAGCGCAGTTTCATGAAAAGGCCGCAAGGCGTTCTGCTCATCACCCCGGAATCCTTGGAAGCGCAATTCGTTCTACGAGGGCATGAGCTTAAGCGCTATTTCGGTGAACTTCAGTACGTCGTTGTCGATGAACTCCATGCGTTTATCGGCAGCGATCGCGGCAAACAGCTGCAGTCGCTCATGCGACGCATCGAGTGCGTGATCGATCGGCGCGTACCGAGGGTGGGCTTGTCGGCGACTCTCGGTGATCCAACCCTGGCCGCGATGTTTCTCCGTCCGGAGGGCCCGCTTGCCACGATCATCCAGTCCAAATCGGCGGCCCAAGAATTGCTGGTGCAGCTACGCGGTTATCTGATCGAGCCCGTGCACGAGGCTGATGTCGAAGTGCGAGAGCCGAATCCGAACGCGCAGGAGATAAAGCCAGAAGAGACGGCCGACGCGAAGGCCTATGATTCGATGGCGGACCACTTGTTCAAGGCGCTGCACGGGTCGAACAACCTCTTGTTTCCCAATAGCCGCAACCGGGTTGAGTATTTCTCAGACTTGCTGCGCCGGCGCTGCGAGAGAGAGGGCATCCCGAATGAATTTTGGCCACATCACGGGAGTTTGTCGCGAGAAATTCGCGAAGACACCGAGGCGGCACTCAAGGCCGGGAATCGACCAGCGACGGCGATTTGCACTACTACGCTCGAACTGGGTATCGACATCGGCGCGGTAAAAAGTGTGGCACAAATCGGCCCTCCGCCCTCCGTGGCGGCGCTACGGCAGCGATTGGGAAGATCGGGCCGCCGTCCCGGAGAACCCGCCGTTCTGCGCGCTTACGTTGTAGAAAACTCAGTTACGGCGGAGTCTCCGATATCGGATCGTTTGCGCGAGAGTCTGGTACAGAGCGCCGCATGTATACGCCTTCTGTTGGGAAATTGGTTCGAGCCGCCGCGAGAGGGTGGCTTGCACTTATCGACTTTCGTCCAGCAAATATTGTCTATGATCGCGGAAAGGGGCGGCGTAACCGCATCGGAGATATCGCGCACGTTAGTCGCGCACGGGCCGTTTGCGGAGGTCCGGCCGTCTGACTTGAGCACCCTGCTCCGGGAGCTCGGACGACGGGAGATGCTCGTACAGGAATCCTCCGGCGCCTTGCTGCTCGGCGCACTGGGAGAGCGCATCGTAGGCCACTACGACTTCTATGCGGCTTTTGCCTCGCGCGATGAGTGGCAAATCGTGCGCGACGGGCGCGCGCTCGGGACGCTGCCGATCGACAGTCCGGTTTTCGAAGGTTTGTGCATCATATTCGGCGGCCAACGCTGGAAGATTCTGTCAGTGTGCTCCGACCCTGCGGTCTTGACAGTGGCGCCGGATCCTGCGGGACGGCCCCCCATATTCGAGAGCGGACGGCCGATGGCGCACGAGCGCACACGCCAAGAAATGCGCCAAATCCTCGAAGAGGATACGGATCTAGGCTTTTTGGATGCGGGTGCTCAAGAATTGCTGAGCGAGGCGCGAAAGTTCTATCGGGATGCGCGCTTGGGCGACCGTATGGTGCTGAAGGATGGCGAAGCGTTATTGATCCTGCCCTGGTCGGGGGATCTGGCTCAGAACGCGTTGCTGCTTTTGCTGCGCTCGTTGGGACTCGAGAGGGGATCGAACGACGGTCTGGTGGTGAGATGCGAGGGCTGGGACTTGGATCGGTTGAGCGATGCTTGTTCGGATATCGTGAATTTGGATGTCGTGGATCTTATCGCAATGCTCGAGAAGGTCGAAAACCTTGGGCAGAGCAAGTGGGATTGGGTGCTTCCGCGGGATTTGTTGGTGCAATCCTACGCCTCCATGCATTTGGATGTTGCGGGCGCCAAGATGCTCGCGGCTCGGGTGGTGGCAGCACTGTAATAGGGTGAAACTGCGAAGGGCTGCTAGCCAGTGAAGTAGTCTTTCGATCACTGACGCGGCACGCAATGATTCAGGGAGCCAAAATCGTTTGGTGCTGTTGCGGCATTCCGCCGACCACGTTAGCGATCTCAAAATTGGGAAATTCGCCCGACTCTGACGAGCTTCGATCAGGCTTTACGCCACTGATCTGGCTTGCCACGATTCGTGTGCCGCACGCGCTCTACGTCCGGCGCCACACCAGGGCTGATTTCGCGGGCTCGCTCTATGGCTTTCGCTTGCGTTGGCGCGATAGCGCTGGCTCTCGCAGAACCCGCTTTGCGGACGGCAAAGTCGCCCTGGGGTCTTTGTTCCACGTAAACATTCTTCCTGTTCATAGATGGCGTCCTCTGAGTAAGAGTTCAATATTGAAGATTGACAAAGTACAAGTATTTGTTAGTATTTGTCAACCTAAGATAGAAAGGACAAATATCATGATAGGTCATAGACTTAGGACGGCACGGGCTGCCGCAGGATTGTCACTTAGGGACCTTGAAAGTAAGATTGACAACCTTGTTACCGCGCAGGCCTTAAGCAAGTATGAGCAGGACGAGATGATGCCTGGGTCTCAGGTACTCATCGCCTTGGCTAAGGCATTGGGAGTATCCGAGGACTACTTGTTGTCCGAGCAGGAGATGTCGCTCGACGGGGTTGAGTTTCGTAGGAAGGCAAAAATGAGCGCCAAGGAGCAGGCCCAGGTCGAGGCCCAGGTTCTGCATCTTTTTGAGCGTTATCTGGCCGTCGAGGAATTGCTTGGCCTGACGATTGAGTGGGACAAGCCGAGAGAGGCTCCCTACCCCGTACTCAATGATGTGAACGAAGCGGACCGGGCGGCTCGGAGTCTGCGTCAAGACTGGGGTCTTGGACTTGATCCGCTGCCCAATCTTGTCGAGGTGCTGGAAGAGCGCGGCATCAAGATTCTGTCCATCGTGGCAGACAAAGTCGATGGACTAACGGCGAAAGTTTTGCGACCGAACCGGACGTCGCTGCCTGTCATTGTCATAAACAGTGAAGACTGGGCGGAGCGCAAGCGGTTCAATTTGGCCCACGAGCTTGGGCATCTTGTAATGGATGTTGCGCCTGGGCTGGACTGCGAAAAAGCGGCGCATCGCTTTGCCGCGGCATTTCTGATGCCTGCCGAAAGCTTGTGGAACGAAGTGGGCAAGCACCGAACGTCGGTGAGCATGGCTGAATTGCTGCAGCTTAAGAATCTTTTTGGCACTAGTTTTCAGGCCATCACGTATCGCTGCAAAGATTTAGGAATCATTGGCGAGCAGCTATTCAAATCGTTATTTGAAATCTTCAAGGACCGAGGCTGGCGGGCTCCTCCTTTCAAAGAGCCAGGTGCAATTTCCCCAGAGAAGGAGAAACCACAGAGGTTTGAAAGACTGTGCTATCGAGCTGTGGCGGAGGGCGCTTTGTCTGAGGCCAAGACGGCCGAGCTGCTTGGGATTAGCGTCCGACGGCTCAATGATCGGCTCGATCATCCCGAAGCTGCGGTTTCTCTCGCTTGAAGAAACATGACGATTCTGGTGTCCGATACTTCGGTCCTGATAGACCTTGAGCGTGGCGAACTGATCTCGTGTGCCTTCAAATTGTCGGCCACCTTTGCAGTCCCCGATGTGCTGTACGAGCGCGAGCTGCGTGATTATGGCGGCGAGGAGTTGGTGAAACTCGGTCTGAAAGTCGAATCGCTGGACGGCGATGGAGTGGAGCTGGCGATGCGTC
>Ga0070761_10001813_pt1 | contig 13327 bp, 10 predicted proteins | sample HubBroMetageREF1_FD_66724 | JGI IMG/M metagenome (GOLD analysis project Ga0070761, IMG submission 66724) | Reference soil microbial communities from the Hubbard Brook experimental Forest, New Hampshire, USA - Hubbard Brook CCASE Soil... | ecosystem: Environmental > Terrestrial > Soil >...
TTCGCAACCGATCGACGGCTACGCCTACGCGCAGCCGCTGGTCGTTCCAGGTGTGGCGCTCCCGAACATGGGCGTTCACAATTTGGTCTACGTCGCGACCGAGCACGATTCGGTCTACGCGTTCGACGCGGACACCTCCCAAGCGCCCATCTGGCACGTAAGCTTTCTCGGCACCGGCGTGACGCCGGTTCCCCCCGCGGATACCGGTGAAAGCAGCGACCTCGTGCCCGAGATCGGGATCACCGGCACTCCGGTCATCGACCCGACGACGCGCACCCTCTACGTCGTCGCGAAGACGAAGGAGCCGGGCCCCGCATACTTCTACCGCTTGCACGCTCTCGACTTGGCGACCGGCGCCGAGAAGCTCGGCGGACCGATCGTCGTGAATGGAAGTATGGCAGGAACCGGCGCCGACAACGACGGTGGCATCGTGAGCTTCGACGCGCTCCACGATCTCCAGCGGCCTGGGCTCGCCCTATCCGGCGGCGAGGTCTACGTCGCGTTCGGCGATCACGGCGACCACTTCAACTGGCACGGGTGGGTGTTCGGCTATGACGCCACGACGCTCGCCCAGAAGGCCGTATTTTGCACGACCCCCGACGCCGACGAAGCGTCCATTTGGCAGTCGGGCGCCGGTATCGCGGCCGACTCGGCGGGGGATCTCTACGTGGAGACGGGTAACGGCGACTTCGACGGTCAGGACGCGGGGCGCGATTTCGGGATGAGCGTCGTCAAGCTGAGCGCTACGGGCGCCGTCGTCGATTGGTTTACTCCCTACGACTACGAGACGCTGTCGAGCGGTGATATCGACCTCGGCTCCGCGGGCCCGATGCTCTTGCCCGACCAAATCGGTCCCCATGCGCATCTCGCGATTGCCAGCGGCAAGCCGGGGTACCTCTACGTTCTTGACCGCGACCAGATGGGTCACGTCAACGCCGTCGACGACAGCCAAATCGTCCAGAAGGTGAGCGTGAACCCCAACGCGTGCGGAATCACCTCAGGGATCTTCGCGAGCCCCGCGTATTGGAACGGCCGGGTGTATGTGGCCGCCGTCGACGACTCGCTCAAAGCGTTCGCTCTGGCCTCCGGTGCGCTGTCGTCGTTGCCCGTGTCGCAGTCGATGCACGTCTTCAGCTATCCTGGTGCGACGCTGAGCGTCTCTTCCGACGGAGCAAGCACGGGGATCCTCTGGGCCGTCGAAGGCGACGGATACACGCCGAGCGGACCCGCCGTGCTTCACGCCTACGACGCGACGGATCTGACCAAGGAGCTCTACGACAGCACGCAAGCCCCGGCCATGCGCGATACGGCCGGGCCTGCGGTGAAGTTTGCAGTGCCCACGGTGCTCAACGGGCACGTCTACGTCGGGACGCAAAGCGAGCTCGACGTCTACGGGGAGCTCCCCTAACGCGCCGTCCGCTCCCTGCGTGCCCGTCACTTTCCTACGAACGCGTCCCAGCTCGCACGCGCCATGCGGGCGATGACGGCTTCCTGAGTCTCGACGCTCGCTCGCGAGCCCGCCATGAGGACGGCGATGGCGAAGGGAGCACCATTGGGAAGCGTGACGATGCCGACGTCGCCCATCGCGATGGTTACGCCCAGCGCAATCTGCCCGGTGCCCGTCTTGTGCGCCACGCGGGCGTCCGGAGGCAACCCGCCGCGAAGGCGGGCGGGTCCCGTGCGCGTAGACGCGAGCTTCGAGAGGAGCCACGTGCGCGAGTCTCCATTCAGGATCGTGGCTTGGTCGAGCCGTCCGAGGAGCTCGACGATGGCGTCGGTGGTCGCGCTGTCGGGCGGTGCCTCGACTTCGCTGCGCACCGCGGCCGCGAGCGCCGCCGCATCGGGTCGCGTGCACGCGGCGAGCTCGTCCATCGTCCAGCCCCCATCGGGCGGGGGGGCGCCCACGCACTCGAGCGCGGCGTCGCGCGCGATTTCCGGCCCACGGATCGTGATGCCGTCGAGCCCGAGCTTTCGCAGTCGCGCCGTGATGCTTGCGCCGCCGCCGAGCAACGTCACGAGCTTGTCCCCGGCCGTATTGTCGCTCTCTTGCAGCATGTGCGTGAGCATCGATTCGACGCTGGGGGCCGTCTCGCCTCGCTTCCACGCTTCGGCGATCGGGCCGCCGCGGCGAAGCTCGCTCGCGGTGATCGGCACGGCCTGATCGAGGCGAAGGACGCCCTGGTCCACGTCGACGAGGGCCGCGACCGCGATCGGCAGCTTGACAACGCTCATCATGGGTCGCGGCGTCTGCCCGTGGAGCGACGCGCGCTCTCCAGTGCGCAGATTGAGAATGGTGACCGAGACGGCTCCTTGTGCCGCCGTGGCGATGCCCTCGAGCTGCGCTTCGAGCATACCACTCCGGGCGGGCGCCGCCGGAGCTGGCGCGCAGGAGGTCAAGAGCATTGTGATTGCGGACGCTACGGCGAAGATCCGGCAAAGACGGAGAGTCGTCATGTTTGGACGAAAGCGTATCCGAAGAAGTACGTCGAACCCTGTCGCGCGTGTGTCGACGGGATGTATCGCTGAGGCCATCGCTCGGCGCCGCCCGCTCGCATTTCGTTCGACCCCGCGAGAGCGGTAGCAGGTAGGTCTGGGCTCCGCCCATGACCCGGGGTCGCAAGCTTCTAGGTGTCTTGATCGCCGGCCTCGCGGCGCTCGCGCTCATCGCCTTGCTCGTACGCCGGCGTTCGATCGCCGTCGATTCGCGGGAGAGCGTTTCCACCCCCGCGCCACCCACTCCAGATGCGATCGTCGTGGGCGCGGGCGTTGCGGGCTTGTCTGCCGCCTACGAGCTCGCCAAGGGGGGCGTTCGGGTTCTCGTCGTGGACATCGCTTCGGTCTTCGGTGGCCACGCGGTCATGGCCACGGGCGATCTTTGCATCGTGGGAACGCCGTACCAGGAGTCGCAAGGGTTTCACGACACCCCCGACATTGCCTACGGCGACTTCGTGTCCTGGGGCGAAGACGCGAATACGAAGTGGGTGCGCTACTACGTCGATCACTCTCGCGAAGAGATCTACGATTGGCTCGTCAGCCTGGGCGTGACTTTCGAGGCGCTGGTGAACCCCGCCGGCAACTCGGTTCGTCGCACCCATCGAGCCAAAGGGCGCGGCGTCGGCGTCGTCAGCCCGATCTATGCCGAGTGTCTCAAGCAGCCGGGGATCACTTTCGCGTGGAATACACGCGTCGAACGCCTGCTGATGGCTGGCCGACGAATCGTCGGCGCTGCGATGACGAACGTTCGCACAGACGCGAGGAGCGAGGTGCGCGCCGCGGCGGTCGTGCTCGCGACGGGCGGCTTCCAAAGCAACCTCGCCATGGTGCGCGAATCGTGGCCCCGCGACTTGCGCCTCCCCGAGCGTCTATTGATCGGGTCGGGCATCAACTCGCTGGGCAGTGGCCACCTGATCGCGCGCGTCGCGGGGGCCGAGCTGACGCACATGGATCATCAGTGGAACTACATCACGGGGCTGCCGGACCCGAGGTTCCCGGGGACCGAACGCGGCCTGAACGCCTACAACGTCGACTCCATATGGGTCAACAGCGACGGCAAGCGATTCATCGGCGAAAGGAGCAGCCCGAAGTTTGGATTCCCTGCCGTCGTCGCCCAGAAGGGCTCGACCTATTGGTCGATCTTCGACGAGAGCACCAAGCGCGCCTTTTGGGTCGCGGGCTCCGACTGGGGCTCGTTCGACGTGATCGAGAAGCTCATTTTCGGTAACGCCAATCTCGTCAAATCGGCCGGAAGCCTCGAAGAGCTGGCGCAGAAGGCCGGATTGCCCGCAGCCGAGCTGAGACGCACGGTCGACCGCTACAACGCGATGGTCGACAAGGGCGTAGACGTCGAATTCGCTCGGTTCGGCCCTGGCGAGCTGTCCCAGCCCAAGAAGATCGGCCAATCCCCATTTTACGCGGTGCAATTCTTCCCGCTCACACGAAAAAGCATGGGAGGCGTGGCGGTAGACACGTCTTGCCGTGTGCTCGATACGGACGACGAAGTCATGCCGGGTCTCTTTGCGGCGGGGGAGCTGACGGGCCTCGCCGGGATCAATGGCAAGGCGGGCTTGGAAGGTACCTTTCTCGGTCCGTCGATCGTGACCGGTCGCGTGGCGGGGCGTGCAGCGCTTGCCTCCATCGGCAAGCCGGGGGCGCAAGCGCCCGAGGCTCCTGGGCCTGCCAAGGCGACTTTGGGCTCGGATGCAGGCCGCACGCCGTTGTGCCTGTCGTGTCACAATTTGCCCGAGCTCGTGACGCAACGTCGAACGGGGTACTGGCATTTCGAAAACGTGCACAAGGTGGTGCTTGCGAGGGGCTTCGAATGCGCGAAATGTCATGCGGAGCTCAGCCCCGTATACATGCCCGATATCCACCGCATCGATCGTCTTGCGCAGATCCAAACCTGCAGGTACTGCCATTTGGGAGAAGACCGGTAGGGCTCGAGCGGCGGGTAGCGGCAGCTCGCCCGGGTCGGACGTATCGAACGCGGCTCAAATAGCGTGTATCCTCCCACAGCGTGGCGACCGTGTCTTCGCCGGACGCTCGAGGGGGTGCCCCTGCGGAGCGCTTCAAGTGGGTGCGCGAGCTCGGCTCGTGCGCGGTACCGACTTGGGCGGCCCTCGAATCGTCCGGTCAAGGACGGGCCCTTCTCGTGGTCGTGGAGCGAATGGCGCGTCCCGGGGGGACCGACGACCCCGCGATGGCCGATGCCGTGGCCCGCGCACGCTTGCTTGCTACGCTGCGACACGCGAACGTCGGCAGGGTTCGTGAGGTCATCCTCGCCGGGGACGAAGTTCTCGTCGTGCGCGAGTTCATCGACGGGGTCGCCTTTCGTGAGCTCGCGGATGCGCCCCAACGACCGCCGCTCGAGATCACGCTCCGAGCTCTGGTCGACGTCCTCTCCGGGTTGGCCGGTGTGCACGGCCTCCGCGGTGCAGGAGGGCAGGCGCCGAACATGTTTCATGGCCAGGTGACCCCCGATTGCATCTTCGTCACGCCGGCTGGCGCCGCTCGCATCGTGGTCGCGTCACGCTTGTCGGTGGGCAATCGTCCCGCGAAAGCGAGCTACCCGTATCTGGCGCCGGAGCTCCTGCTCGAGGACGACGAGGCCGACGCTCGCTCGGACGTGTATGGCGTGGGCGTGATGCTCTGGGAGGCGCTCTCGGGCAAGTCTCTCTTCGGTGCGATGCAGCCCTCGGCGATCGTCACGCACCTGCTGAGCGGTCGCGTCACGCGTGCGACGACGCCTGCGGACGCGCCTTGGGCGGCGCCGCTTGCCGACGTGGCCGTGCGCGCCCTGATGCCGGAGGCCTCGAAGCGATTCCAATCCGCCGCCGCCATGGCCGCGGAGATAAGGCGCGTCGCAGCGGGGCGGGTCGCCATGACCGGGCGCGTTGCGGCCCACATGGATGCGACGTACGGAGACGTCGTTTGCAAGCGACGCGATGAGCTCGAGCAGGGGCGCCGCGCGCCGAGCAAAGCGCCCATTCCGGTGATCGAGCTCGCCGCGGGGGACCTCGCCGAAGAGCCGCCGCTGGCCTCGCACTCGCGTCCCACGCCGATAGTTCCGCCGCCGTTTCCGCCGCGGGCTCCAAGGCCGCCGGCAGCGGGCGCGGCAGAGCCCACGACTGCAATGGCTACCGCCCCGACGGCGTTCGAGCCCATCCCGCTACCACCGCGTGTCGCTCCTACGACATTCGAGCCCGTCGCGGCACCGCCGCCACCTCCACCATTCGCGCGGACAGCTTTGGAGCCCATCGCGACTCAAGCCCGCGACGTGCTCGCCGCGTCGTCGATCGCATCCGCTGAACCGGACACCGCTCTTCGTCGCCCCAAGCCTCACCTCACGTTTGCGCTCATCGGTGTCGTCGTCGCCGCCGTTGTCGGGGTGGCCTTGTGGCTTGCGGCGCCCACGCGCGACGCTGCGCGTCCTTCCGCGGCCCCACCCTCGCAGGCGCGCGCCGCGTTCGCGCTGCCGGTCACGGGCTCGGCCAATGCAAAGCCGGTGTCGGGTCCAGCCATCGCACAGCCCGTCTCGGATCCGGCACCTGCGCCGGTAGCTTCCGGCGCGGCAAGCGCGGCGCCAGACTCGAGTCCGGCGCCGGAGGCCTCGATCGAATCCCCTCCGGCCCCGCCGAGCCCACCCGCATCCGCCGTCGGTACCCCAACGTCTGCGCCCGAATCCGCGCACGCGGCCCCACCGGTGCAAGCCCTGCCGCCTTCGCCGGCCGTGAGCTCGGCGTCGCCCCCCGCAACGTCGGCCCCGGCGCGACCGAAGCACAAGTACGATCCAGAGGGGATTTGATCCATGCGCCTTGTGCTCCTCCCGTGTGCAGCGCTTCTGATGGCCGTCGTTCCCCAGACGGCTCATGCGGACGGCGTGCTCCTTTCGGAGGCGACTCCCGTTCAACGCGAGCAGGCGCAGTCGCGTTTTCGCCGTGGAAAGGAGCTGATGGGCAAGGGGAGCTACGACGAGGCTGCCGCGGAGTTCCGAGCTTCGCACGACATCGTTGCAAGCCCGAACACGCGGCTCGAGCTGGGCCGGTGCATGCGCGCGGCGGGTCGGTTGGTGCCCGCCTACGCGGAATTTGGCCGCACGATGGTGGAGGCCAAGGAGCTCGTCGGCGAAGACCAACGCTACCAGCGAGCCTACGATGCGGCCGCGGCGGAGCGCGTGCAGCTCGAGCCCAATCTCGGCTTCGTAATTCTGACGATCGAAAACCCGTCGGAAGGCACCCGTGTTGTCGTGGGCGGCGAAGAAGTTCGTCGGGCGGCGTGGGGCGAGCCGGCGCCGGTCGTGGCGGGGTCGACCGAGATTCGCGTCGAGACGCCGGGCCGTTCCGACCTATCGCGCAGCGTGACGCTGGCGGCAGGTGAGAAGGCGCCGCTCACGATCGACGCGCAGTCCGGCGCGCCGCTCGAGGCTCCTCCGCCGGCCGTTCCCTTGGTCCCGGTCGTCGCGAGCCCCGTTCTCGTCGCGGAGCAGGGACCGCCCCTCCGACCGTGGGCGTACGTGGCCGGTGGCGTGGGTGTCGCCGGGCTCGGCACGCTGGCGATCTTCGGAGCGCTTGCGCAATCGAGCTACGACGATCTCCAAACGGCGTGTCGCGGCGCTTCCTGCCCGGCCGCAAAACATGGCGAGATATCCTCGGGAAAGACGGACGAGATGGTCGCCAACGTCGGGCTGACGATAGGCATTTTGGGTGCCGTCGCCGGCGGGGTGCTGTTTGTTCTGTCCTTACCGAAGGCATCGCCCGCCTCGAGCGTAGGGCTCTTCGTCTCGCCAACCGAGGTTGGCATCCACGGAGATCTACGATGACCGTTGCGACGCGACTCGCCCTCGTGGCCGCCGTGACCCTCGCCGAGATCGGGGCCGTCGCGTGCTCGCTCGATTTCGACCGATTCAGCGTCGGCGACGGAAGCGCGGAGAATGCGACAACGCCTCCCACCGTGTCGAAGGGCGGCACGGATGCAACTTCCGACAAGACAGACAGCGGTCCAAGCGCCGAAGCGTCGCCCGTGGACGAGACGGCCGTTCCGGAAGCCTCTCCCGGGACGGAAACATCAACGCCAGAGGCCTCGCCGATTGCGGACGTGGCGATCCCCGAGGCCTCTCCCGCTGCCGAGACCTCGATCCCCGAGGCCGCGCTCGTCCCGGAAACGTCGATCCCGGAAGCCGCCCCGATCGAGGAACCCGGGCCCCCAGGGGTAGACGCGGGATGCGCGGCCGCTGCCGCGTGTGTCACCAAGGCGCAATCGTGCGGCGCGAAGTGCGCCGACCAATTGACGACATGCAACAAGGCGTGCGGGGCTGCGGCGTGTCAGAGGCGCTGCACGACGACGGCCCAGACGTGCGCGACCCAGTGCTCCAACACGTGTGATCTCTGCGCCGCGTTCGGGGGTTGCGCGGCGCGAAGCGAGTGCTCGGCCGCAGCTCAGGGAGACCTGTAAGCCCGGGTCCCCGCTCTACCGCCCGGCCGAGAACGCGCGCGGAACGATGGCGCACGCGCACGCAAGCGCAGCCGCCGTGCACGCGAGCGAAGCGAAGATCGGCAGCGCCACGCGCCGCTGGTCGACCTGCGCATAGCGCATGAATGCCATGACGAGCCAAGGTCCGAGTAGCGGAGTCACCACAAACGTGATCCAAAACGCGCCGCGGGAGGCGACGAGCCGCGCGACGCGAGGACTTCGCCTCCGCTCGAGGAAGCGTTGCCACCCCGGGATACGCGCGAGCCAGCTCCAGCTCGCGTCGACGACCACGACCTGCAGGTACGCGAGCGGGGCGCCCATCGCTGTGGCAACCCACGCCGGATAGTGAAGCTTCAGCATGGCAAACGGGATGGCCACGAGCAGGCCTCCGAAAGGATTCGCGGCGAGTAGCGCGAACGCGAGATCGGTCGAGTGCACGTTCAAGTTTGCTTACGCCCGCTCCGCCGCGCGAGCATACGCGGGACGACGGCGCGCGCCAGAGCCTCGCCACCCTCTCACCCGGGCACCAGGAGGACCTTGCCCACGTTCGCGCGGCCCTCGATTCGCCGATGCGCCTCGGCGGCGCGTGAGAAAGGAAACACTCGGTCGACCACCGGATCGATGGCTCCCGAGGAGAGGAGGTCGGCGATTGCGTCGAGCCCCGTTGCAATGAGCTCGTGGTCGTCGATGAGATGCCCGAGATTCAGCCCCATGACCGCGCGGTTGTCGTTCATGAGCTTCATGGGCGACCACCGAGGTGCCTGGATGAGCTGCCCGATCACGCGCCCGAAGCTGCGGGTTCCCGCCCTCGTTGCGTTTGCCAAGCCGAAAACCATGAGTCGTCCGAGCGGGGCGAGCAGGCGGTAGTTCTTGCGCCAGTGGCGTCCCCCCATCGGATCGAGAACGATGTGGACGCCGCGCCCACCCGTCAGGCGCTGAACCTCGTTCTCGAAGTCCGTAGAGCGGTAATCGATCGGGTGAGCGACGCCGCGGCCGCGCAGGAAGTCGTGCTTCGCCGCCGAGGCCGTACCGAAGATCGTCACCCCTGGCACCCGCCTGCAGAGGTCGATCGCGGCGAGGCCGACACCGCCCGCCGCCATGTGAATCAAGACCCGGTCTCGCTCACGCACGTGCCCGAAGCTGGACGTGAGCAGGAGGGCGGTCGCGTAAGCGACCGGGAGGGCTGCGGCGCGAACAAAGTCGAGCGACGCGGGCATCCTCCGGACGAGCGACGCGCGCGTGCATACGAGCTCCGCGTGGCCGCCGAACTGGCAGATCGCCCAGACGCGCTCGCCGCACGCGAATTCCGAGACGTCGGGCCCGAGGGCATCGATCGTGCCTGAAACCTCGTAGCCAACGACGGAAGGCGGCTTCGGCGCGTCGGGATAGAGCCCCTGACGCGCGCTCACTTCCGAGAAGTTCAGGCCCGCGGCCTGCACGGCGATGCGGACCTCGCCCGCACGAGGCTCTGGGTCCGGCAGCGTGCGCACGCAAAGAACGTCGGCCGTACCGTATCGAGGAATGACGATCGCCTTCATGACACGGCAGACTAGGGGCTTTGCGCGGTGGTTGACATTGTGCTCATGATCGCCATCAAGCTCTCTCCCTCATTTAATCCTCTCGAGCTGGGCACCCGCTCGCCCGGCGCGACGCCACCGGGTTGGCGAAGCCGACCAGGACCTCATGACGTATCGATTCGCCGCAAACCGTTACGACCAAATGCCCTACCGCCGCTGCGGCCGTAGCGGGCTCCAGCTGCCTCCAGTCTCGCTGGGCGCTTGGGAGACCTACGGGGGTACGCGGGATGCCGATGTCGCCAAAGAATGCATGTTCCGAGCATTCGATCTCGGCATCACGCATTTCGACCTCGCCAACAACTACGGGACACCGCCCGGCAACGCCGAGATCGTCTGCGGTTCGATCCTCCAGGAGATGCCGCGCGACGAGCTCATCGTCTCCAGCAAAGCTGGATATCGGATGTGGCCCGGCCCTTACGGAGAATGGGGGTCGCGCAAATACATCATCGCGAGCTGCGATCAGTCCCTGAAGCGCACGGGCCTCGACTACTTCGACATCTTTTATTCTCATCGCCCCGATCCCGGCACGCCGCTCGAGGAAACGATGGGGGCGCTCGATACCCTGGTGAAACACGGGAAGGCGCTCTACGTCGGCGTATCGAGCTACAGCGGCGTGCAGCTCGAGGCGGCCCTGGAGGTCGTGCGGCGCGACGGCCTGGCACCCATCACGATCCATCAGCCCTACTACAACATGCTGGGCCGACGGATCGAGGCGGACCTGTTGCCTCACACCGACCGGGCAGCGGTGGGCGTCATCGCCTTTTGCCCGTTGGCATCGGGACTCCTATCCGGCAGCAAATACCTCGATGGGATCGTGCCGGCCGACAGTCGCCCGGCGCGCGAGTGGGCGTCCGATTGGGTGACCTCGAAGCCGAAGGACGAACGAAAGCGAATTCTGAACGGCCTCAACGACCTCGCGCGCGAGCGCGGTCAGAGCCTCGCTCAAATGGCGGTCGCTTGGGTCCTGCGCCACAAGGGCATGGTCTCGGTGGCCATGGGAGCCTCTCGACGAGAGCAGGTGGAGCAGAACGTGGCGGCCCTGGCCAAGCTCGCCTTCACTCCAGAGGAGCTCGGCCGCATCGACTCTTTGACCTTGGCGGACTCGCGTAGCCTCTGAGCTAGCCCCGGCGCCATTCATCGGGGGAGAAGCGCCAACATCGCTTGTCGCACGACCCGCAGCGGAACGGGAAAAAGCCGAAAAGGGATAGCCACCGATCTGTCCCACGGCGGGATGAGCGGCGTAGGGATCCATCTTGACAGGAGTCGCAACGTCGCGACCCTGGAGGAAGCGAACGGGTCTTCGGCCTCTCCGGAGACTCGTGAAAGTTAGGAATTAGGTCTTTGGTGACCATGGGCTGCATCAGCGTCGGGGCGCACGGGGCGTCTACCCACCGCGATGCAGAGTACCGTCATCGAGACGGGACCAGGCGGGTCGACGCGCTGCCACTGGGCCTTATGGCCGGGCGCGAGCCCGGGACCGCGCGCCTCTCCGACGTCTGGAGTCGACCTCGTCTCATCGTTCTCGGGCAGGCCAGCCTTGCCGCGTCGCTGCCTCTTATCTCTGGGCCCCGTCGTTGATCCACGTTTGGATGAGGTCGACCTGAGTCTGGTTGAGCACCGTTTGGTCGTCGGGCATGGTGTCGCCGCACGGCGGAGCTATCTGCTTCAGTTTGGCGTTGACCTTGTTGAACATCAGGCTGGTCGTGGCGCTCCCTGGCACGACGCGCGTCAAATTCGAAGTGAGGCAAGAGGTGCCGGCTGCCTTCACTCCGACGAGGTTCGAGTACGCGGTTTGCTCCGTAGACATGTCGAGCATGCCGAACATGGCGCCCCCGCCCGACGAGTGGCAGGGCAAGCACCGCCCACTGATGATGGTCGAGTACACCTCCGAAAAGCCTGGGCCTTCGGAGCCGTCGGCGCCCGCGTCGGCGTCGGCGCCTGTGTTCGCGCCGCCCCCACAGGCCGCCATTGGCACAGCGAGCACGAGCGCGAAGAGGAAACGCGAGCAAGTGCTATCGACCATCGATCGAACCGTAACGCAAAAGAGTCAACCGGGTCGCAAAGAGATCTCAAGAAGGCCGCAACGCCACAAGGAGACCCCATAAGCTAGCCCAGCCGAGGGTCACGAGAAGGGCTCGATATGACAAGTTGCCCCCGCGCGGTTACGAAGCCATGCCATCACGCGATCGAGCACGTCACCCTCGAGTAAACGTGCCGAAATTCACAACGTTGGATGCGGAATTGGCAGCCTGGCCCAGCGATTGGGCCTTGGGAACGTGGCCTTCCCGATCCGCATGGCTGACGAACAGATAGGGTGAGGCACGCGATGCCATGGCGACCCGCCCGGGCTCATGTTCGCAGGGAGCTTGGCCATGCCCGTGTCCTTGTCCGCTTGCCCGCATCTATCGGGCGGGACACCAGCCGACTTGGCGGCTTTGCGGCTTTCGCCTCTCCCGAAGGACGCCCACCAGGGCCTCTCCACAGTCGCTCGGGAAGGCGTAGCATGTGGGGCATGGCGAAGAAGAAAGCAAAGAACGTGAAGCCGAAAGCATCGAAGCGGCCCGCCCAAAAGCGCACGGTCACGACCCGCGCTCGGCCTGTCACGAAGACCCCGTCTCGGGCTCGGCCGGCCGCGGCAAAAAAACGCGCGAAGGCGGTCGTCAAGGCCACCAAGCCGGTCGCCAAGAAGGCCACGAAGCCGATCGCCAAGAAGGCCGTGAAGGCGGTCGCCGCCAAGGCCGTGAAGCGGGTGGCTGCAACGGCTCCCACGGCAGCACCCCCATTGGCCAAGACTTCGCCCCGATCCGACTCAGGCCTTCGTCGACGCGATGGCGCAGGGCATCTCGACCCGAAGTACGCGGCCGATTTGCGCCGTCAGAGTGGCCGCCCGGAATCCGAGGGAGTTGGATTTCTCGCGAGCTCGCGCTCGACCGACGATCTGGCCGAAGCCCTGGGCGAGCAATTCATCGAGGGTGCCACGACGGGCGAAGGCGCGGCCGAAGAGCAGCTCGATCAGGAGGTTCCCGAGGAACGTGGAGGCCCATTCGTTCGGTCGAACGCAGGGACCGAGTTTGCCGAGGGCGTCGATCGATCCAACCCCAAAGGGGCCAAGCGCGAGCCGTTTCCGACGACCTAGGTGCCGGCCCGGTCTACGAGTGTCGCGGGAGACCCTCGCGCTCACGCGACGGCGATGGTCTTGTCCAAATGCTCCAAGAGGGGCATCAACCCGCGCGCGTCCGACTGGCGCGCAACCCGGATGGCTTCCTCGAGGTAGCGCCTTGCCTCTCCGGGATGCCGCCGGGCGTTCGCCACGTGCGCCATTACACCGAGAAGGTGGGCTCGGTGTTCGCTGTTCGGGGGAGCGTTCCCGAGAGCTTCGCGAAGAACGCCATCGGCGTCGGTCCATCGGCGCGAGACGACGAGCGCCTCGGCGAGCTTTCGAGAGAACACGAGCACCGCCGTCGCCGGATCGTCGATCTCGCCCCGGTGGAGTTCGCGCCGCGCGAGATCGAGGGCATGGCGCAGCGAGCTGACGCTGCCTTGCACGTCTCCGTGCGAGCCCCGACGTGCGGCGAGTTGGTCGAGCAGAGCGAGTGCCTCGAAGGCGCTGCCGCCGTTCATCGCGTCGTCGGCGCGAACCTCGAGGGGGGCGTCGGGCCTGAGGTCGCCGCACCGCGCGAAGAGCTCGCGCTTTCGGCCGACGGGAATCGACGTGAAGGCCACCCGGCGCATGAGCGGATGAGAAATGCGTATCCTCCTCGCGTGCACCGTGACGATTCGGGCGC
>Ga0070761_10001815_pt1 | contig 13323 bp, 11 predicted proteins | sample HubBroMetageREF1_FD_66724 | JGI IMG/M metagenome (GOLD analysis project Ga0070761, IMG submission 66724) | Reference soil microbial communities from the Hubbard Brook experimental Forest, New Hampshire, USA - Hubbard Brook CCASE Soil... | ecosystem: Environmental > Terrestrial > Soil >...
AGGCGGCGAAGGCTGTTCTCGCACTCGCGGACCAGCCAGCGCCGGGAGTTGCCCTTCTGGTTGGGGTCGGAGCCCATGGTCCCGTGTGCCTTGGTGGCGAGAACGACGTTCTCCCGGCGGCCGCCAGCCAGCGCCTTCCCGAGGATCTGCTCAGACTCCCCCGCCGAGTAGACGTCGGCGGTGTCGATGAAGTTGATCCCGGCGTCGAGCGCCCGGTGGACGATCCTGATGGACTCGTCGTGGTCAGGGTTGCCCCAGGCACCGAACATCATCGCGCCCAGGCACAGCGGGCTGACCTTCACTCCAGTGCTTCCGAGTACTCGCACAGCCTGCACTTGCTCACTCCTGCTCTGGTGATCTTTCTTTGCATAGCTTTGGGGCTGCCCTGCCCCGGCAGGCCCATCGCAGTGAGGTTAATGGCACTAGAGCACCCTCGCAGGGACTTTGAGGGGGCTGGATACGGGCACGGAGACTCTCGCAGGCGGGCGATCGATCTGACACCACCCGGGATTGGGCTGATCTGTCTACGGGTAGTTACTCACGATAATCGCTCGGCAACTGTCCGTTGCACTACCACTTCGTGAATCGCCCTTGACCGACCTAGCCTAGTAACGCAGGGGAGAACCGAAGACATGCCTCCGGATTGGGATGCGCGGCATGCGGGCCGGGAAGCGCTCGCAAGATCACGGCGGCGGGGTGTTAGCGGGGCCCATGGCAGTGAGGTCATCGCCAACGGCCGCCCACATCAGTCGCCAGCGGCAGGGTGGCTGCACGAGCAACCGGCCGGGGAACCGTGCGCGTGCGAGTCAGGCTGGTCGGAGAGCACGGAGCAACTCCGGGCCGCGCTGACCTCGTTCGGGCCGCGGCAGGCAAGGGAACTGCATCGCAGGCTCGCGCGCTGGAGGCCAGCGTACTGGCCGCTGATTTTCTCTTATATGGTCATTCTGCTGATTACCGGCTGGTTCACCGTGCCGTCGGCCGGCGTGCTTGCCTGGCCGCTGACGGTGCTGTGGACGTGGCCCATACTCGGCACGCTCATCGGCATCGTCGGCATACGACGGACTCGCAGGACACTGCGCAAGTCGCAGGCTCGCTGGTCGGGCCACGAGCTGACGAGAAGCGAGGATTTCCTGATCGTTGCCGTTAACACCATCGGGCGGCACGACACCTACCCTGCGCTCGAGCGCTCGGTCCTGTCCTACATCGCCTATCTGCCCCGGTGCTTTCCCAGGCTCAGGATCGACATCGTCATCGACCAGGGCTGCGAGGCGACAGACCGGATCGCCAAGCTCGCGGCCGGCAGCGAGCTGATACGGCTCGTCACGGTGCCAACGTGGTACCGCACTCCGAACGGGACGAGGTTCAAGGCACGCGCCAGCCACTATTCGCATGAGCTCCGGATATGGGAGCGCGAGGATCGCGACGACATCTGGGTGCTGCACATGGATGACGACACCGGCGTCGGCCCCGATACCGCCCAGGCCATGGCTAGGTTCATCGAGGAGCAGTTTCAGGCTGGCCGCGACGCCAAGCACATGGCTCAGGGCATCCTGACGTACCCGCGCGAGTACTCAGTGAACAGGCTCACCTGGCTCGCGGACTCAGCCCGGCCCGCTGAAGACGCGGCGCGCTTTTCCGCCTGGACTGGCAGTGGCACACCGCGGGCCGGCCTGCACGGCGAGCTACTGCTGGTGCGGGCCTCGATCGAGGCGGCCATAGGCTGGGACTTCGGCCCTCGGAGCATTGTCGAGGACGCCCAGTTCGCGCTGATCTTCAGCGCTCGCTACCGGGGCCGGAGCGCCTGGTTCGGCGGGCGGTCCTACGGCGCGTCTCCTGCCAGCCTCCGCGATTTCTTCCGGCAGCGCGAGCGCTGGTCCTGGGGCCTGACCGCGCTGGTATTCAACGGGTCGCTGCAGCTGAGGAACCGGCTGCTACTCGGATATTCAGTGGCGACGTGGGTCGTCGGCCCGATCCAGAATGTCGGAGTTGTTCTGCTCCTTGGCGTTCTCGTCGCCGATCCCAATACCTCTCCGGTCGCGCTCCTGGTGGTTCCGCTCTGGGCGCTGAACATGGCGTACGCGATCTGGATGTACTGGGAGGGTCTGCGGCTCAATGCCGGAGTATCAGGTCACGGCCGCCGCAAGTGGTGGGAACCCTGGGCCGTGATCGCGCTGATCCCGATCTTCGGGCTGATGGAGGGCCTCGGCGGGCTGCGCGGATTCGTGAAGTTCGCCCGGCGCGCCGAGAACAAGTTCACGGTCATCGCGAAGCCGTCATGACCACTCGCCGGCGCCTGACCCCCCTCTTGCTGGTCGGCGGGACCTTCCTGCTCACGCTCGTGGCGGCGTGCTCGATCCCGCCCAGACCGCTGTGGTGGCCGCACCAGAAACACCCGGCTGGCCCGCACCAGGCGGCGAGCGTGCTGGCCGTGCGGAATCCCTGGCACCCGGGCAGGCGGCAGCTCGGGATCCAGGTGTACTGGACGGCTAACCGCAATGACTCGTCCGACGCGATCGTCCAGGCGAAGGCTGAGCGGATCATCGACTACGCGATCGGCCTGAACGCGAACTCGATAGCCGTCACCTTCCCGTTCTTTACCTACGGCCTGACCTCAGACACGGTGTATGCCAATCCGCAGGCAACGCCAAGTCCCAGCCACATCGCGATATTCCTGGCTGTGGCCGCTCGGGCTCATATCCGGGTCACGCTGCGGCCGACCCTCAACGAGGATGCGCTGATCGCCCATAACCCGCAAGCCTGGCGCGGCTCGATCGAGCCGCGCAATCGCACCGCCTGGTTCCAGAGCTACTACAAGCTGCTGCTGCCCTACGTGGCCGCGGCGCAGGCAGGCCACGCCGCCACGTTCGTGCTCGGCACAGAACTCGAGTCGCTGGAAGGCGCACCGCAGTGGCCGGGTCTGGTCCGTTCGCTCAGGTCTGTCTACAGCGGCCAGCTGATCTATGACGAGAACTACGACGAGTTCGCCGCAGGCACCGCGAACCCGCCCGTGCCGAGCTACGACGTCGACGCCTACCCGCAGTTCGATCTCCCGCCCAGCGCGTCAGTGGCCCGCCTGACCCAGTCCTGGGATGCCTGGCTAGGGGTGCATCCCCTGGCAGTGCGCAAAGACCTGACCCTCAGCGAGGTTGGCATTGAAGCGGTGGCCGGGTCCTATGAGGATCCCTGGGCCTGGCTCAGCACAACGACCGCGCCCATTGACACGGGGGTACAGGCCGCCTGGTACCAGGCGGCCTGCAACGCGGTCTCTGACGAGCAGATCGGCGGAGGAATCTACTGGTGGGAAGTCAGCTTCGACGCCAATCCCGCCGACCCGAGCCCGTTCGAGTCCGACCGGCTGACGTTCCTTGGCCGGCCGGCCCAGAAGGTGATCAGGAACTGCTTCGCCCGGCTCTCATCGTAAGGATGTCAATACCGCGGCGCTGCGCATCGGCCGTGACGATGCGGCTCGCGGTCGCGGAGAGCCGGGTTCGCGCGGCGGGGCTCAGGTCAGCCACGAGAAGCGCGATCTCGGCTTCGAATGCCTGCGTCCCGGCGTTGACAAGCTCCTGCCCGGCCGCGGTGATGGTCACCTGCACGCTGCGGCGGTCCAGCGCGGAGGCGGTCCGCCGCACGAGCCCGCGTTCCTGTGCCCGGTCAACCAGGCCGGTCACGCTTGACTTATCCAGCTGTAGCAGCCTCGCCAGCTCGTTGATGGTCGGACGCCGGTCCCTGAGAATCCCGAGCAACCGGATCTGGACGATCGACAGGTCGTGCCCGGCCGCGATCCGCCCCAATGCCCCTTGAACCGCAAAGGTCAGCTGGGCCAGCGCGTCCACCAGGCCAAGGTCAGGATCGCCGGGCAAAGGAGTGAGAACGGGACGGTCACCGGGCGGATTCACAAACAGCAGCTTACCCAGCAAATTAGATGGTGTCACCAGCTATAGTAGCTGGTATTACCAACTAAGATCCGAGCTAGGCCTGAGCAAGCGCCCGACGAGAGACCAACAGCCATGAGCATGCACGCCGCCGTTGTCCGATCCTTTGACCACCCGCCGAGGTACGAGGTTTACGACAGCCCTGAACCGGCAGGAGCGCACGAGGCGCTCGTCGACGTCCTGGCCGTCGGACTGCACCCACGAGTACGCTCCGGCGCCTCGGGCCGCCACTACACCAGCACGGGCACGCTGCCGATGATCCCCGGCATCGACGGGGTGGGCCGGCTACCGGACGGCCAGCGGGTCTACTTCGCCACCCCCGATGACGCCTGGGGCTCCATGGCTGATCAGGCCGTCGTGGACCGGCGGAAATCCGTGCCACTGCCGGAGAACGTCGACGTGACCAAGATCGCGGCGGCCATGAACCCGGCCATGTCCGCCTGGGTGGCCCTGCGCCGCCGGGTTCCCCTGCGGCCGGGCCAATCCGTACTCGTCCTCGGAGCTACAGGCAACGCCGGAGGGATGGCCGTGCAGGTAGCCAAGCACCTGGGTGCCGCCCGGGTCGTCGGCGCCGGCCGTAACCCGGAGCGGCTCGCCGAGCTGCGCACCATCGGAGCCGACGAAGTCGTGGCCCTCGCCGACGATCAGGAGGTCACGGCGCAGCGCCTGGCGGCCGCGGCCGCTGAGGTCGACATCGTGATCGACTACCTCTGGGGCCAGCCGGCGGCTACCGCCATCATGGCCTTGCTCAAGGCCAGAGCCGACCGCAGCCGAGCCCTGGACTGGATACAGATCGGCGCCCTGGCCGGACCGACCATCGAGCTGCCGTCGGTCGCGCTCCGATCGGCCAACCTCCGGCTGCAGGGCAACGGTCAGGGCGCCGTCTCGGCCCAGGCCTACCTGGCCGAACTGCCGTCGCTGATCGACGAGCTCGACGCCGGAGCCATCTCGGTCAACGCCCGTCAGGTACCGCTAGCAGATGTCGAAGCGACCTGGACCGCCGCCGAAATCCCCGGCTACCGCACCGTCTTCATCCCCTAGCCCTGGGTTGCGACGGGCGCCACGATGGCGCCTTCGGTGCGGTGGCGCTTCAGAGCATCAGCGACGAAGCCGCTGGCCTTCATCTGCTCCACGAACGCGGCCAGCAGCGCCCGCGCTTCGTCACCCAGCCCGGCCGGCGCGCCCATCGCCTGCCGGATCACCATGAAGCGCCCGGGCAGCACGCGCACGCCTGCCGCCCGCCGGGCTTCGCTTTCGAGCGCCTGGCGGATGCCGGCCGCGACATCGACATCACCTGCCCGCAAGGCCGCCATCGCCGGCTCGGCGCCCTGGAACCTGACAATTTCGGCCTGACCGATCTCACGCGTGAGGAAGAGGTCATAGGCGCTGCCTGAGCCGACCGAGATGCGATGGCCCTTGCTGTCCACCTGCGCGTTATCGGTCAGGGCCGACGATTCACCGACAAGATAGCTGCCTTCGATGAGCACATAGGGCTCGGTAAAGATGATCCCTTCGCTGCGTGCCGGGTCGATGGCGAAGAACCCGATGTCGGCCTGGCCGGTCTTTACCAGTTCGACCGAGGCCGCCGCCTTCTCCGACACCACCAGCTCGATCCGCACACCGAGCCGCCGCGCGAACTCGCACGCGAGATCGACCGACACGCCGACCGGGTCGCCACCAGCGGCGTCCCGGCTGGCCAGGACCGGGTTGCCAAGATTGATGCACGCCCGCAAAGCCCCGCTGGGCGCGAACCGCGAAACCAGCGCCCGGGCAATCGGCATCAGCCGGCTCGGCTGGCTCGGCTGGATCGGCTCCTGGGTCACGGCGCGAGTTTACCGGCGGGCTGGCCGGCCAGGCATAAGCAGGGCAGGCAGGATGGCCGCGATGGTGAAGCCGATGCACCACCAGAAGGTGCGGCCGAACGCCGCGGCTAGGCCAGCCGGTCCGGCTGCGGCGTGGAGAGTTGCCTGGCTGGTCAGGATCACGATCAGCACCGCCGCGCCGAATGCGCCGCCAACCTGCTGCATGATCCTGGTGGCGCTGCTGGCGTGCGGCAGGTCGGTCTTGGCCAGCCCCTGGAAAGCACCGGCCATCAGGGCGATGGTCGCCGCCCCGAGACCGGCGCCCCGCACGACCAGGGCAGCGCACAGCAGCACATCGCTGGTATGGGTGGTCGCCATGGCGAACGGCACGGTGCCGATCCCCGCGAGCACGATGCCCGCCAGTGATACCGGCCGCGGGCCGAACCGGTCGGTCAGCTTCCCGACGATGGTGCGCGGCAGGATGCTGCCAACGCCCTGCGGCACGAGCAGGAGCCCGGCCGTCAGCGCACTGTAACCGCGGGCTTGCTGGAAGTACAGCGGGAGCAGCAGCATCGCGCCGTAGATCGACAGGCCGGCCAGGAACATCAGCCCGCTGGCGCCGGTGAAACCTCGGGAGCGGAACAGCCGCAGGTCGACCAGGGGCTCGCCGGCCATGCGCAGCGCGTGCAGCACGAAACCGGCCAGCAGCGCGGCCCCAGCCAGCAGCGGGATGAGCACACGCGGGTGTCCAAAACCGCCGACGGAGCTGACCTGGGCTAGCCCGTACAGCAGGCCGGCCAGCGCTGGGCAAAGCAAGGCCAAGCCCAATATGTCAAGCGGCTGCGCGGCCGGCTGCCCCGCCGGACGGCCTGACAACCGCCGCCAGGCCAGCACGATGCCGGCCAGGCAGATCGGCACGTTCACGTAGAAGATCCAGCGCCAGCTGACGTTGGTGATGATCAGGCCGCTGATCACCGGCCCGAGAATCGGCACGACCGCGACCGGCAGGCTGATCGTGGCCATCAGGCGACCGAGCTGACGCCCGCCTGAGGCTTGCAGGATCAGCGTGGTCAGCAGGGGCATCAGCAAGCCGCCGCCGATGCCCTGCAGCACCCTGAAGCCGATCAGGCTGCCGATATTCCAGGCCGCGCCGGACAGCACTGAGCCGACCAGGAACACGGTCAGGGCGAACACCCAGGCGGCGCGGCCGCCGAAGCGCGCCAGCAGCCAGCCGCTGAGCGGGATCACGATCCCAAATGACAGCAGGTAGGCGGTGATCACCCACTGCACCGACGAGACGGTCGTGTGCACGTCACGGCCGATCGTCTCGATGGCCACGTTGACGATGGTGGTGTCCAGCAAGGACGGGATGGCGCCAAGCAGCATGATGACGACGAGCCCGACCAGCTTGGGGTCCAGCTTTTCCTTCCCGGCGGACGCGGCCGGGGCGGCGGTTGAAGCGCTCATATTAATTACACTACACGGTGCAGTTTAGATATGTAAACCGGGTAGTGCAATAATGTACACTGGGCAGTGCAACCCGAGTGAGGTGATACCGATGGCCAGCCAAGCCAGTGCCCGTCCCAGGTCAGGCCGGGCTTCCAGGCCGGGCCTTGGCAGGCCGGAGGGCGGCTCGGACCAGAAGCGCGCAGCCATCGTGAAGGCCGCGCTGGAACTCTTCCTGCGCGATGGCTTCGCGCGGACCAGCGTAGACGCCATCGCCGACGAAGCCGGGGTCTCCAAGCGCACCATTTACAACCACTTCGGCGACAAGGAGAACCTGTTCCTCTCGGTCATCGGCGACAGCTACGACTCGATGATCGGAGCCGTCGTCGAGCTGATGCACGAGCACCTCACCGACCTACCGGACGGCGAGGTGCAGGAGCACATCATCGCCTTCGCCCGTGACATCGCCTTGATCGCGGCCCGTTCGTCGGAGCGGACAGCGATGATCAGGCTGATGATGACCGAAGCGCCGCACTTCCCCCAGTTGCGAGAACACCGGATGCGCCCGCAGGGCATTACCGGGGCGATCGCGGAGCAGCTGGTCAAGCTTGACGCCCGCGGCCTGCTGGAGGTCAAGGAGCCGACCGAGGCAGCCAATCACCTGTTCTCGCTGACCATGGGCCAGATGAACAACCGCTCTTTGTTCGGCGCCGTGCCATTGTCCGATGAGGAAATCAGTCACGTCGCCTCCAGCGGAGCGCGGGCGTTCCTGCGGGCCTACCGCCCGGCCGGGTCGACGCTGGGGAGCCAGCCCCAGCCAGCCTCGGGCTAACGGCAGACGCTCAGCCGAACCGCTCGATGAGCTGATCGGCGATCGCGTCGAGGTCCTTCCCGATGTAGTCCGGCTGCGGGCCGACCTCGAGCGGGGCGTTGCCCTCGCGAAGGATCAGCGCCGCCTGCCAGCCGGCCGCGCAAGCACCGATCGTGTCCCAGACATGGCTCGCGATCAGGCAGATGTCACCGGGATCAAGCCCAAGCGCGGCGGCCACTGAGTGGTACGCCTCCGGCGCTGGCTTGTGGCGCCGCACGGTCTCGTCAACGCTGAAGCGGCGCTCGAACAAGCCGATGATCCCCCCGGCCTCAAGCTGCCGGCCGGAGATCTCCAGCGTGTTGTCGGTGAGCGTGAACAGCCGGAAGCCATGATCGCTGAGCCGTCGCAGGGCCACGGGGACCTCGGGGTGAGGAGGCATCGAGGCGAACCGATTCGTGAGCTCGGCACCGTCGGCTTCGCTGATCGTGATGCCACGCGTCGCGGCGAGCATCCTGAGTACCGCGGCGCCAATGTCGGTAAACGGAACGTAGACACCGGCGATCGTGAGCGCCTCGGAGTAAAGAATCAGTTCGGCGAACCACAGGCGCATGGCGGCGGGGTCGCTGAAAATCCGCTCAAAGATCGGGTTCATCGAGTCCAGGTCCAGCAGGGTCTCGTTGACGTCGAAGACGATAATAGGTCGGTCGGGCACAGGAAGCCTTTCAGTCGTGGGCGGAAGAAGGCGTGAACCGCCGCCATGGGCCAAGCTTGCCCGGCGCAGTCAGGCCGCACACCGTCAGGTCAGCTGATTGTGACGGTCCCGCTCCCCGGGCCAGCAGACACAATCCAGCAGACGCAATAGAGAAGTCTGGCCGACATCGCTGGCGCCGATGATGGCCGGCGAATTCAGGCCCTTGCTTCCTCGATTGTCTCGGAAAGCCGAGCGGCCGCAGACAGCGGGTCGGCGGCCATAGCGGAATTTTCATACGCAATACTCCGTTGTACGGGCATAGGCCACCAGGTGGGGCTGCCCTCGACCTTCACCTTCGTTAAGAACAGGAAACAGATGGCTCAGAAGATTGAAACGCTACTCATTGATGATCTCGATGGCGGCCAGGCCGAAGGCACAGTCCGGTTCGGACTGGATGGTGCCGACTACGAGATCGATCTGAGTGCCGCCCACACTGCCGCGCTCAGGGAGGCTCTGGAGCGGTATATCGAAGCCGGGCGGAAGACAAGCAGCTCAGCCCGGCGATCCGGCCGCCGTTCCGGCCGCCGGGCCGCTGGGGACGGCCCGAACCCTTCGCAGGTTCGCGAATGGGCGAAGGCACAGGGCCTGGCAGTCAATGACCGGGGCCGGGTCCCGAGCGAACTGATCGTCAAGTTTCAGGCTGCGACCGACGCGTAGTTCCTCAGACAGGCCAGGGCGGATCTGCGGCCGTCCTGGCCTGTCCCAGTCGCCGGACCAGTACGGGTTCCGCCGCTCACTTATATTGGTGACTAACACATGTAGCACGTTGTAACCGACGAGGCGCGGAGCGTCGCGAGTTCGGCGACAACATGGGGGTGCCTTATGTGCGGAATCACGGGATGGGTCGCGTTCTGGGATGATCTGCGCGCCGAGCAGGCAACCGTCGGCGCGATGACCGAAACAATGTCGTGCCGGGGCCCAGACGACCGCGGGACCTGGTTCGCCGAGCATGCCGCGCTCGGCCACCGCAGGCTCGCGATCATCGACCTGCCCGGCGGGCGCCAGCCGATGAGCGTGGACACCCCCGGCGGCACGGTGGCGATCGTCTACTCCGGTGAGACCTACAACTTCACCGAGCTGCGCGCCGACCTGATCCGGCGCGGCCACCGGTTCACGACGGACTCAGATACCGAGGTCGTCCTGCACGCCTACCTGGAATGGGACGAAGCGCTCGCCGAACGGCTCAACGGCATGTACGCCTTCGCGATCTGGGACTCCCGCGAGGACAAGCTCGTGATGGTACGCGACCGCATGGGGATCAAGCCGTTCTACTACTACCAGACCCCCGACGGGGTGCTGTTCGGCTCCGAGCCCAAGGCTATCCTCGCCAACCCGGCCGCCGGGCACGCAGTCACCCTGGACGGGCTCAGGGAGTTGTTTACGTTCATCAAGACCCCCGGCCAGGCGGTGTGGGAGGGCATGTGGAGTACGTCTACAACGCCCCGTGGTCGCTCAAGACCTACGACGGCCGGGAGAAGTCGCTGCTGCGGGGCGCGACCCGTGACCTGCTGCCACAGTCGGTGATAGACCGCGTCAAGTCCCCCTATCCCTCCACCCAGGACCCGCGGTACACCGTGGAGTTGCGGCGCAACGCGCGGGAATACCTGTCCAGCCCCGGCCACCCGGTGTTCGAGATCGTGAACAGGGACTGGCTGGCCCGGGCGGTCACGGCGCAGGCCCAGGTCACGCAGGCATCCCGGCACGGCCTCGAACGCGCGCTTGACCTGGCACTGTGGCTGGACATGTACAAGCCAGCGCTGAAGCTGTCATGAAACGGCAGCGGCGTGCAGGGCGTGGCGCGCGATCGCGGCCCGCGAGCGGACACCCAGCTTGGCCAGGATGTGCGATACGTGGGTCTGCACCGTATTGCGGGAGATAAACAGCGACGTGGCGATGTCCGTGTTGGACTGCCCCTCGGCGATCAGGCGGGCCACCCGCACCTCGGTCGGCGTGAGCGCGGTCCAGCCGGTCTGCGGGCGCGTCGGCGAAGCGGCAGAGCGTGGCCGCCGCACTCCGAGCGGTGCGAGCCTGCCCTGCGCCCGCCTGATGTCCCAGGCCGCTCCCAGCTGCTGGTAGCCGGCGAGAGCCCGGGCCAGGGCGGGCCGGGCGGCGGCCAGGTCACCGCGCCCCGCGAGGATAGCCGCCGCATCTTCCAAGGCGGCCGCATGCTCAAGCAGCCGCCCCGACCGGCCGAAGTACTCGGCGGCCCTGATCACCGGAGCCGGATCGCTGTCGGCCAGCCCGCGGCAGTGGCCGGCCATCGCGACCTTGACGGCCAGGGGCTCGGTCCCGGCGTCCCGGCCCGCGGCCGCGGCCGCCGCCACGGCCAGGCTGGCGTCGCCGGTAGCCACGGCCAGCCGCACCAAGGTAGGCAACATGACGTACCGGTCGTGCTGCCTGCGCTGGAGCGGCTCGTCTTTTTCCAGGCACGGTGCCAGCAGCGACGCGGCGGCGGCGGTCTTCCCGGCGCGCTCCGCGATCAGCGCCTGGGCCAGCCAGGAGTACTGCACGTCGCCAAGCTGCTTGCCCGGCGCCGGATCGACCGCCATGGCCAGGTGCGCTTCCGCCGTGACCTGGTCATCCCTGTGGCCGGCGATCAGCGCGAGTACGCCGTAGAGCACGCAAGGAAGGTAGGAAGGCTTGGGCCATTGCCCGGCGAGGTCGAACTCGGCCAGGGCGTCGTCCCACTGGCCGGTGAGAAAGAGCTCGAACCCGAGCAGGAACGGGGCGGTCGCCGACCTGACCCCCGTTCGCTCGGCCAGGATAACCGCCTGCCTGGCCGCCTCGAGCGCCTCGGCATGGCGATCAAGCTCCCCGTTGAACGATGACAGGTTTCCGAGGAAGAGCACGGCCAGGTGACTGGCCTCCGGGTCATCACCGATTACCCGCAGCCCTTCGGTGACGTGCTCGACCGCGGCGACCTTGTCATCACGGAAGATGCACAGGGTATGCCGGGCGTATCCGGCCGCGATCCGGCTGCCCGCCGCCTGGGCCGTCGCCAGCGCCACCTCGGCCAGCTGACGCGCCTGGTCGGACCGCGCGTCGGCCCACGTGATCAGTGCCCGCAGCGCGGCCAGCCGGGCGGTATGCTCCGGCCCGATTTCCGGCCGCGCGGCCGCTCGGGCGACTATGGCCTCCGCGTCGGCTGTTCTCGCGGTGCGCATCAGCGAATAGCCGACCGTCCACGCGACCCGGGCCGCCAGGCGATCGTCGGCCATGCTGGCCAGCAACTCGCCGCCGACCCGGTCGACCTCGTCATCGAGCCCGAGCCTGAAGCACGCGGTCACCAGCGCCGCTCCGAGCACCTCCCGCCGCCCGTCCGTGACCGCGAGCTCACGCAGCGCCTTCCTGAGCAGCGCCGCCGCCGCTTCTGGGGCCCGGTGGGTCAGCGCCGTCGCGTGACGAGCGAGCCAGTCCGCCGCCCAGCTGCCGATGGGCTCGGGAACGCCGCCGTCCCCTGGCTGGCACCCGGAGATCAGCTGCGCGGCCACGGTCTCTGGCCTGGCACCGGCCTGCGCCAGCGCCCGGGCGGCGTCCACATGCAGTGCCGATCGCATCGCGACCGGCATGCTCTCGTAGAGTACTTGCCGGATGAGCCCGTGCCTGAAGCCCAGCCGCGCCCCGGCCTCCTCGATCACGCCCGCCGCCATCGCGGCCGCCACGATCGGCATCAGCTGGCCGGCCGTCCGCTCGGCGACCACCTCAAGTTCCCGTACCGAGAACTGATGCCCAAGAACAGCGGCCCAGCGAAGCACGGCAACCGCGTCCTGCGTGAGGCCGCGCAGCCGGCCCGTGATCACCGCCGACAGCGACGCGGGCACCTTGATCATCGAGGAATCACCGAACAGCTCGGCCTGACCTGAATCGACCCGGAGCCGCCCGTCCCGCACCAGGCTGTCGACCAGCTCGCGGATATAGAGCGGGTTCCCGCCCGCATGCCGCGCTACCCTCAGCAGCCCAGGGCCTGGACGTCCGTCAAGCAGGCCAGCGACCAGCCAGACGACGTCCGGCTCAGGCAGCCGACTCAGCGATAGCAGACTCCCATCCTGGGCCAGCACGTCCTGGCGTAGCCGATCCATGTCGTCGCGTCCTGATCCTGACCTCATAGAACCGACCAGCAGCAGCGGCATCTGCCCAGCCGCACGGCTCAGCTCGCGCCAGACACCGATGCTGGCATCGTCGGCCCACTGCAGGTCCTCAGCGACCAGCACCACCGGTGAATCCGAGCACAATCGGTCCACCCCGCTGAGAACGCGCTCAGTCGCGGCCATCACCAGGTTCACCAGCGGAGAGGGTGCTTCTCCCCCGACACCGTCCTGATGCCCTATGGCCACGGCGACCCCGGTGCCGCGCAGGCACTCTGACATCAGCCGCAGCGGAATCGCCTGCCCGGACTCCTCCGCCGTCCCCCACAGCACCTGGCTTCCCGCGTCCCGCAACCCGGCCAGTCCAGCCCGCAGCAACGCGGTCTTGCCGATCCCCTGCTCCCCCTCGACAAGCAGCACTCCGCCCACACCGTCGGACAACCCGGCTGCCAGGTCGGCCAGCACCGACAACTCGCCCTCATGCCCGACGAAC
>Ga0070761_10001816_pt1 | contig 13321 bp, 4 predicted proteins | sample HubBroMetageREF1_FD_66724 | JGI IMG/M metagenome (GOLD analysis project Ga0070761, IMG submission 66724) | Reference soil microbial communities from the Hubbard Brook experimental Forest, New Hampshire, USA - Hubbard Brook CCASE Soil... | ecosystem: Environmental > Terrestrial > Soil > Temperate...
AGAATCGGGCTGCGGTCGGCGGCCACGCTGACCGTTTCTGTCGTTGATCCGATTTTGAGAGCGACGGAAAGGTTCGTCACCTGATTCGTCGTAATCGTCACCTTTGCATACTGGTTGGAGCTGAATCCCTCCTTGCTGACTGTCAGAGTGTAGACAGCGGGATTCAAATACGGAATGACAACGCTGCCGTCGCCCTTGGTCGTCACAGTGTGCACGTCATTCGTGCCGAGGTCCCTGAGCACAAGCTTCGCTCCGGGGATGAGCGCGCCGGCCGAGTCGGTGACAGTCACATTCAGAGACCCCGTCGATAGATCCTGCGCGTTACAGCGCGGAGCGACGGCAACGAAGAACATGGCTATGAAAACGGTTACATGCGAAACAATACCCTTGTAACACCGCCGCCTCAGCGAACTCGCCCATTGCATGACTAAACCTCCGAAAGTATCCCGCTTGTTTTACTCTCCGGCTGAGATAAATCTCAGCCGTTTAAGGTAGTGAGAGGTATGGAATAACGTATCCGCCTTTGTATTCTTTGTACACGAAGACTGTCAAGTTTAAGCAGGGAAAGACAAGCGCTCAGATTTGCCGGTACGAATACGAAAAGGGCCAATAGGCAGCAGGGTGAAAATGCGAATTTGCTCGCAAAACGAAGTACATTTAGCCAATCCTAATGACATGCCAGCGGGTTTCTTTCGACGGACTGGCCAAGCATTACTTCCGCGGCCATGAGGAGGGTCTTGAACATGCAACAAGTTGTGACCCTAACTTCGCGAAAACCAGACGAGCCAGGAAGGGTCACCATCGGTGGCCGCTTCTATGTGTTCATTTTCGTATACAATTTTCCGGTTCGCTGAGATGATGTTCACTTGGATCGGACTTTCTTGTGCGGTTCCCTGCCATCTTCGTGAGAGCCAGCCTGAGGTATACGATGCAGTCTCCTTCCGCTCTGCGGACCAAGCTTCTGGGCAATCGTCGGGCCGTTCCATTCGCCACTTGCGACTTGTTGATGTTGCTCCTGACTGCCAGCGCCGCACTCTGCGTGAGTGCACAGGCGCCGCGTGAGCCTCGTGTCCTACCTCCCGGGCCGATGCTCGATGGGGGCAGGATCACTCTGCGATCTTCCTCGCTAAGCGTCGACATTCTGAAATATTCGGGGACGGTAGCGCGGCTGTCTCCAGCGGCAGATCCGAATCTGGACTATACCCCCGGCGACCGACTTAAGGAACGTTCCGCGGACACGTTCTACCACCTCGGCGACCTCGATCTCCGTTTTCGGACGGCGGGATCGTCCGGCTGGACCGATGTATCCACAGCTTTCCATCGCGAAGAGGCTACAGTACTGCAGTCCGACGGGGACCACTTCGCTGCAGATGTGACCTCAAGCCTTCCCTCCAGCACGCCGTTGAAACTGGTCCGAACATGGGCCGTCGACAAAGGCGATCTCGTGCTTCGCTTCACGGTGACAAACGGGGGGAGCGCAGCGCTCGAGATTGGCGGCGCCGGGATTTCGATGGTGTTCAACAACATCATGAATGGGCTCACCCTGGACCAGTCTTATAGAAGCTGCTCTTTCTACGATCCCTACATTGGTGAAGATGCGGGCTATGTCCAGGTGATCCGTCTGAATGGTCTTGGTCCTGCGCTGTTGATTGTGCCTGAAGGTCACACACCCTTTGAGGCATGGAAGCCCATCCTTGACCGTCGTGACCGTGCTACGGGCAAGGGGCTGCTCGGCAATGATCCGACTCCTCGGGGAACAACTTTCGAAGGCTCCTATGATTGGATGGTGCACTCGGCTGGCTTCGCGAGCACCGACTGGAAGAGCGCGGCCGAATGGAATCCGGGAACGATGCAAAGTCTCGCGCCAGGGGAGAGCGCGACCTTCGGTTTGCGATTCCTCGTTGCGCCCGATATCCGACACATCGAATCAACTCTGACGCAACATGGGCGTCCGGTCGCGGTTGGCATTCCCGGCTATATTCTTCCGCGGGACATCGACGGACGGCTGTTCCTCCGCTACGATTCGCCCGTTCGCACGATCGCGAGCGAGCCGTCAGATGCGGTGGGTATTCACGACGATGGACGCAACGCCGCCGGACTGCATGCCTACACGCTTCATGGAAAAATTTGGGGACGCGCGCGCATCGTCATTACATACGGCGACGGCACAGTGCAAAGTATTGGCTATCGCACGATAAAGCCTGAGACAGAGGCCGTCGCGGATATGGGACGATTCCTGTTTCATCAGCAATGGTTCGATCAGCCGAGCGATCCGTTTCATCGCTCGCCGTCGATCATTACTTACGACGACGAGGTTGGCCAACAGGTCACGCAGGATTCCCGCGTCTGGATGGCAGGCTTGAGTGATGAAGGAGGAGCTGGATCGTGGCTTGCTGCGGCGATGAAGGAGTACCTGGAGCCGAACGCGGAGGAGGTGGCGAAGCTGGAGAGCTTCGTTGACGGCGTGCTTTGGGGTCATCTCCAGAACAGCAGCGGCGAACATCAGTATGGTGTTCATAAGAGCTTGTTCTTCTATCAACCTGAGCTCGTTCCTGGTTTCACCTATAACCCGGCGTTGAACTGGACGAGCTGGACGAGTTGGAACAAGAAGCAGGCTGATGATGTTGGCCGCTCTTACGATTATCCGCACGTAGTCGCAGCCTACTGGTCGCTCTACCATATCGCCCGCAATACGAAGGGGATCGTGACCCGGCATCCGTGGGATTGGTATCTCAACCAGGCTTACGAGACCTCGTTAGCGATGTGTTCGGAGGCGCCGTATTACACGCGCTTCGGCCAGATGGAGGGCACGGTCTTTCTGCGCCTGCTCGATGATCTGAAGGAAGAGGGCCTGACGGATCAGGCTGCGAAACTCGAAGCCGTGATGCGCACACGTGCCGACATCTGGAAGGGCGAGGCGTATCCCTTCGGCAGTGAGATGCCGTGGGACTCCACCGGCCAGGAGGAGGTCTATGGGTGGTCAAGATACTTCCACTACGACGACAAGGCGACCGTCACGCTTAACGCAATCCTGGCCTACGACCCGGCAATTCCAAGTTGGGGGTACAACGGCAGCGCACGGCGGTACTGGGATTTCATCTATGGAGGAGATCCAAAATACTCGCGCATCGAGCGGCAACTTCATCACTACGGCTCAGGACTCAATGCGATTCCTCTACTTGAGGAATACCGTGAGCATCCGAGCGATCTCTATCTCCTCCGTGTGGGCTATGGAGGTGTGATGGGGCCGCTTACCAATATCGACGAGAAGGGATTCGCTTCGGCGGCGTTTCACTCTTTTCCTGACATGATGCGATTCGATCCGTATACCGGAGACTACGGCCCGAACTTCTTCGGCCACGCGGTCAATACAGGCACGTATGTCACGCACGACGATGCAATGGGATGGATCTGCTTTGGTGGAAACGCTACGGAACATAACGGAATCGTCCACGTAACCGTTCTGGACTCCTCACGCAATCGCCTGTTCATCGCACCCTTCGGGCTTTGGATCACGCTCGACGCGGGTCATCTTGTCTCGGCGGAGATCGATGTCAAGACGCCTGTGGTTCGGCTGCATCTGAGCGCGGCAACCACCTCGATGCCGGTCGGCCGTGTTCGCCTGACCCAGACCGTTACAGGAACAAACGAACGCACGTGGGCGATAGCATCGAGGCCGCATCTCATTGCAGGCGCGAATGTCATTCAGCTCGGACCAGCGGAGACGACCGTTGTCCTGCAGGAATTCGAACAATAGTGCGGTCAAGGCGATGCGCAGACTCACGAAGTTCTGCGGCTAATTTGCATCAATTCACCGTGGCGCGAACGATGACGGCTGTTGAAGCAGGCACATGGACTCTGATGTCGCCGCTATCCGCCGGTACACCAACCCATTTCCCGGACCAGGGCTCCGTGCTGGTGATGGCGGAGCCTCCAAGTGTGCCGGACATGCGATCCGGGTGGCCGGGCTCGCCATCGGTAAGCGTCATCGTCTCGATCCGCGCATGGCCGAAGTTGGGCAGAAGGATGGTGACTTCTGCCTCTTTCACGTCATGCGTGCTCTCATGGCTCTTGTTGATGATGGTGATGTATTGCACGCGGCCGGTGCCGACAGCATAGGCCGTGAGATTGAGGTGCTGCGGGTTGTCAAGCGTCATGCTTTCGACATACCCGTCGCTGCCAAGTGAGAACGCTTTCAGGCCGAGCGCCTTCGGCGCGACGCGATAGTGTTCGCAGCCGCTGCTCGGACAGGGCAGCGCAGCCGGCACGATGGTGTCGGTGGGAATCCAAGGATTGTTATGGAAGTTCACGCCGGCCATGCGATGCGCAGCCCACCAATGCATGTAGTCCAGCGCCCACAAAGCGGACGCAAACGAATCACTGGCGCCGGGAACTCCGTGCAGGCAGTCATTCGCCTCCGTCATACGGTACGCAATGCCTTTGCGCACGAGAGGTTCCAGCACGCGCCGATACACGAATGGATAGGGATGAAATGACGCATGGCCGCCGTCATACGCCGGCTGTTGCCCAACCTCGGTGCCGTCGTCCCAAGCGCTCGAGAGCATCGAGTCGATGGCTTCCGTCGCCGTTGTGTTTCGCGGCTGTCCCCACACGTAGTGGTGTTGCAGCGCCTCGACAAAGTCGCCGGAGTGACTCAAATCTTCGCTGAAGGCGACGGTCCAGGAGACGCCCGCCGCCGGATTCGGCGTGAAGCTGCTGGTGTCGCTAACCGCCGTGTCCGGTCCGGACAACCGCACGCCCGGGACGGTTTTGCGCACGACCGCGGCAATCTGTTTCCAATCGGCAAACCAGGGCGGATACGCCGAGCCGGGGACACCGGGAACAGATTCGTAGACTGCCGGATCAAGCTCGCGAACAGGGTTCGAGTGATACTCTCGCACGTCCGGCTCATTCCCGATTGCGATGCTGGCGACGCGATCGCGATACGTGTTCCACACGTAGCTCGTCTGTGCAGCATCTTCCTGAGCGAGGTGCGGGTTCGCGCACGCGGCGAGATTGAGCAGCCGCACGGAGTAGATGACGTTTATGTCGACGGCGTGGGCAAAAGCGAACAGGCCGTCGACATCCGCCTTTGTAGGAACAGGTGTCGCACAGTGCTCAACTGACCCGGAGCCGTCTACGGTCCCTCCGCCAACCCGGATATTGCGAATGCCGATGTTGCGAAACAGCGTGATGAGTTCGTGGTTGTCCGGTGAGAAGAAATAGCCGTGCACACCGTATGCGTTCGGAATCATGCTCTTTGTTTCGAAGCCGAGTCCGACAAAGTCGGGAGGAATTCGGTATTGGCGAGTTGCCGTGTCTACCACAATTCGTATCGGGGCCTGGGCGGCTGCGGCTGTGGCCAGCGGCAGGAAGACACAAAGGCCCACGGTGATTCGACGCATCAGATAAGACTCCCAAGAAAAAGAGTGCGCCTGCGAGGCCAGTTCCGACAGGCGCACTATGAATTAGAAGTGGAGCTTGCCCACCAGTTGCAGAATGCGGCCTTCGCCATTGTTCATTCGTGTCGTAGTGACTGTGCCCCAGCCGCCCGTAAGTGTCTCGCCACTGGGATTGGTGTAGCCGGAGGTGTTTGGGGGGTTGCTCATCTGAGCGTGATTGAACGCGTTGACCGCCTGCACCTGTAGCTCCAGACGCGTGTGCTCGGTGAATCGGAACTGCTTGTGGATTGCGAGGTCGAAGTCCCAGAAGCCGGGGCCATAAAGCTGGTTGCCCCGGACACCCAGCGGGGAAAAATCCATTTGCCCGTTAGTCTCGACTGGGGAAGCCGGCGCGGTGAAGGCGGAAGAGTTCCACAGGCCGGTGAACTTCGTTCTTGCGTGATCTTTCGGACCCGGCCCGTAAAGCGACACGCCCGCAACTGTGGGCGCGTTGCAACTCAATGCCGTATTGCTCGTCTGAAACCACGGGCCGGTGTATGTGGGATTCGGACCGTACCCATTGCTGCCCTGGCAGAGGACGTTGTTGAGTGTGCCGCTGGAGGCCATGAAGATCGGAGACAGCTTCCATCCGCCGATGACCGCGTCCTCCCATGCGTTCACGTGGGAGAGGAAGCGTGCGTTGCGCCCGACGGGCAGCGTGACGTCGCCGAAAGCTTTGAATACGTTCGCGGCAAGATTAGTGCAGCGATCGTAGTCGGCACGATAGCCTCCGAACCCGATCACCCAAGGCGCGCGCCCGTTACCTGGCCCAGCCGAGTTCTGTTGCCCTCCCTGCGCGTCTGACCAGCAGCGTGCGAAGGTGTAGTTCGCATCCATGGTGAAGCCGCCCCGCGTCACGTGCCGGTATTCCGACTCGGCCGACTGATAGTTGCTCACCTGCCCGGTGGTCTCCATCGGGCCCGCATTCGGGCTCAGGTTGGGGAACGGGACATAACCCGTCTCGCAGTACGGATTGGACTGGGTCGCGCAGGATGTCACCACGCTGGTGTTCTGGGTCAGTAGCTCGCTTACAGAGTTGTGATAAGGATTGGCGCTCTCCAGGTTCTGCCCGATGTTGCCTACGTAGCGCGCTTCGACCGAATCATGCCCCGAAAACTGCCACTGCACCGCGGCTGTCATGGTCTTCACGTGCGGCACGTTGAAGTTGTATTGCTTGCCGTAGAGAGCCAGTGAACCTAGGGGAAGATACGCGCTGAGCGGGTTCGTCATATCGATGTTGGAGAATGTGTTCTCCATCGTCGCCGTAACGTTGTTCGCGGATCCGAGCAATTGTGGCGTATAAGCGTTCGTTCCTGCCGGGCTCTGCACATTGAACCGGAAGGGATAGTTGGTGCCGAGCGTTCCGCCGAACCCTACAGAACCGAAGGCGCCATAGGCGATGCCCGCGCCCGCTCGCACCACAAGGTTGGTAAGTAAGCGATACGCAAAACCCACGCGCGGCGCCCAGAGCGCTTTGGGCATATTGTTTGCCGTGTTGTTGCCCCTGCAGATGATCGGAATGTTGTCGTAAGCAAGCAGTCCATTGAAGGACGGCGACCGGGGTGTGTTGCAGCCGTCGTGTGCGATGTAATAGGCGCTTCCGGCCGCGTCATTGCCCGCACCGCCCATCCAGAAGTTCGCCTCGGTGCCACCCTTGGAGGAATAGGGCGCGAAGTACTCTTCGCGCAGCCCGATGTTCGCAGTAAAACGCGGAGTGAGTTTGACGGTGTCTACCGCGAAGAACGCGACGTACGGAGCGTTGTAGGTCGACTTGGTGCTGTTGTTGCCCTGATAGGCTGAAGCGCCGCCAAGTTCGTGCCCTGTCGTGCTCTCCGGCGTCATGCCGGACGTGCCCGCATAGGCGCCGCTGGCCACATTTGTGTCTGGCAGCAGCAGGAAGTCCGCCATGCCCGTATCCGCATCGCCCGAGTTCGGTGTGTTCGAATACTGTCCGTTGTATGTGAAAGAGCCCCTGGAATACGGCGGTTGAGCGATGTCGCCGTAAGTTGCGTTGTACTGCGCGCCGAACTTCCAGTCGTGGCGACCCGTGGACCATGTCACGTTATCGGAGTAGGTCCATGCGCCCACCTTCTGAAAGGTAATGTTCGTGCGCGAGCCGAAGCTGGAGATCCCACTATTAATACTGAAGGTCGGCAGCCCACCGTTGCCGATTGCCTGCGGGATACCCCCGATGCCGAACTGAGCCGGAATACCTGTCGTGTTGTTGATATCGCCCGGATCGGTGCGAGTGTTGACGTTGTGCTCGTCACCAGCGCGGAACTCATTCAACAGGCGCGGATTGAAGACGTGGTTCCATGTGAGCACAACCATGTAGGTCGGGTTGGTCGTCCAGAAACTCACGTTGGAACCGCCCTCGAGGACGCCCGGAAAAGGCGGCGCAGGTGCGGTGACCGCGTTTCGGTAGCTGTAGGTGCCGAACACCATGTCCGACCGGCTGATCGTGTGATCGATGCGGACGTCATACTGCTGCGTCACGACCGGGCTTGGCAGCGTGGCGAAGTAGTTGTTGCCATAGTTATGGGTGGGTTGGTTCGGAGCGGGAAAGAGCTTCAGCAGTGCAACTGCATTCGGGTCAACACGGTTGGCGGGAAGCTGATTGAAGCAGCCCGGCGCAAAGGCACCGAGGTTATACGTCGAATTGAACGCTGTCGTCCCCTGCAAAGTTGGAGGAGTCGGGCAGTTGGTGCTCGCCGACGAAAGAAAGGGATCGCGCAGAATTCCATACTTTATCCCGTTGATCGTTGGCACGTACCCCTGTTTGCAGTTCACCATCATCCCGGTGATGGGGTCGGCGGCACCGCAGACCACCGCACGCGTTGTCGCAGGATCCATCATCATGCCGATCTGAAAGTATCGGCCGATCGCGTCTTGTTTCTCTGAGGTCGCAACATTCGCCGGGTTCGTCTGCGTGCTCAGCGTAAGCGTATCGGAAAGGTTCGTGAAGTTGCTCGACGTCATGTTGGCCGTGGGTACGGTCCCGGTGAACGTCGGTGTAGAGGTGTAGTTCGTGCGCTGATAGTCAAAGGTGAAGAACGTGCGGTTGTGGCCGTTATAGTGCGGGAGGATCACCGGGCCACCAATGATGCCGCCGTACGAGTTTTCTTTGAAGCGCCCCGGCCGGTTCGGCAGAATAGGATTCCCGGTCACCAGTTGATGTAGTTTGTTGAAGTAATCGTTGGCGTTGATCTTGTCGTTCTCAAAATACTCCCACACGGATCCCGAGAACCGGTTCGTTCCGGTCATGGTGACGACACTCACGACAGGGCCATAAAATTCGCCCAATTCTGCGCTGTTGTTGCCGTCTTCCAGCTTGAACTCCTGAATGGCATCCGGGATCGGCGGGATGCTAATACCGCCGAAGACCTCGGCATTGTCGTCCATGCCGTTCAGGCGAACGTCCACCTGACCGCTCTGAACGCCGTGCACGAGGAAGGTGCTCGTGCTATCGTTCGAGCCCGTAAACTGTACACCGGCTGCGAGCGTTGTTAGTTCCATGAAGCTGCGGCCTTGTGAGCCTCCAAAGATCGGCAGATCGTTCACCATCTCGGAGTCGAAGGTCGTCCCCAGCGACGCATCCTGAGCCTGCAGCAGCGGGACCTCACTCGTTACCGTGATCTCCGCGCTTGCCGAGCCGACCCGCAGCGTGATGTCCTCCGTCGCGGTGGTCGCCAGATGTACCGTGATGTTTTGCAGTTGGATTTCCTTGAATCCCTGAGCCTGCACGGTCAGTGAGTATGTTCCGACTCGTACGGAGGGGAAGTCGTAAGCCCCAGCATGTGTCGAGATGGTGCTCTGGGCCACGCCGGTGTCGCGATTGGTCAGCGTCAGGCTCGCGCCGGGAACCAGCGCTCCTCCCGGATCCTTGACGGTACCGGTCACGCTGCCTACGTCGATACCAGCCTGTCCACGCATCGCCTGGGCCCAGATGACCATACTCAGGACAGCTGCGATTCCGGCATAGGAGACAAACCTCCGCCCCCCGGAAGTGGCTCTCCGGGATACTGCGAAGGGAAACATCTTTGTCTTCGTCTGAATTACTGACCTCGATTTCTTCGCGGCCCTTTGTGCAGCGGACCATCTCATCGCGAACATCCCTGGAACCTCCTCAAGTTTCCCGCCTGCTTGAATCTCTGTTCTTTAAGTCGGAGAGAAGACTCGAATACGAGGGGACGGTTGTGAAGGTGAAATAACCGTAAAGTCATCGCCACCTTCGGGGAATCACCGCACCTTCACCTGGCCTCTCGGGTATGGCTGGTCAAACAGTCACGGCGAGATGCCGACTGCTCCGGTGCGACAGGAGCGTCAAAATGCCAGCAGGCTGGCGCCCGCTCAGAGCTGAGGATCGTGACCCTAAAGCCGCCTGGAAAGCGACTTGCTCCCTCGACCGCTCAAGCTGAGGGCCGCGGGTTCGTAAGGATGGGAACCGCATTTGCGCCGGGAACACGGGGGTTGACCTGAAGCACGCAGAATCCACCGATGCCTTTGCGTGTGCGCATTTTTTACCGTAAACTTTTCCGCGATGGAGTTACTGGGCCAGAAACCGGACTCTGAAAGACCAGACAGACAGCGATCCCCCGTGTCTGCCGGACAACAACGCCAGTTGGTGAAGCGCATTCTGAGCAGTCAGCAGTTTCGGCGCTCCCCGGCCATGCGGGCGTTCCTGTGCCACGTTACGGAAAACCAGATCCTCGGCAGGACCGATAAGCTGAAGGAGCAATGTATCGGGTACGAGGTTCTGGGGCGGCGTCCCGACTACAACCCCTCAGACGACAATATTGTCCGGGTTCGTGCACATGAGCTTCGCACTCGTCTGGAGAGATATTTCTCTACAGAAGGCGCGGAAGAGCCGGTCATGGTGACAATTCCAAAGGGTGGATACGCCCCGGAGTTTACCAGCCGGTATGATCCACCGATCGAGGCTCCATCTCCGGTTCCGGCGGTTGAAATCGCGTCATCTAGTTCGGCCACGGCAACCGAGGCAACGGAAACTCCGGCTGCCGCGGGCCAGGAACGGACGTCGTGGCGCCGCGCATGGCTGATTCCCGTGGCACTGTTACTCGTCGTCGCCACCGCGATTTGCACTAATCTTGTGGACGCGAGACGGATGAAACCTACTGATCCGGCCAGCGCTATTCAAGATTTCTGGAGACCGGTCTTCGCGCATGGCGATAAGCAGCTCAAGATCGTCTACGCAGACACAAGTTTCGCCCTATGGCAGGACCTGAACGGACAGGACCTCGGCCTGGGCGACTACCTCAACCGCAAGTATCTCGATGTGAAGGGAAACCAGCTCTTCAATGTAGTGATGCGGCGCGTCACCACGCCGTCAGACATGTCGCTGGCAATCAACCTGACTGCGCTGGCCGCCCGCTTTGGTGTCTCCGCTGAGCCGGAGTTCGCACGGGATGTCGACTCGCAGTTCTTCCATCAGGGAAATGCCCTGCTTATCGGCAGCCGACGCTCCAATCCCTGGGTGTCCATCTTTGAACCTTTCATGAACTTCGTGCTAAGCAAGGACGACCAGACTAGTGCGCCTGCATTTCGTAACCGCACGCCGCATCCCGGCGAGGCGTTGAACTACGCGATTCCGGCGATGTACGACACACAGAAGGTCGAAGAAAAAACCTACACGAGCTATGGCGTCGTCGCGCTCTTGAGGGGCTGTGGAAAGCAGGGGATGACAATCGTGGTGGAGGGACTTAATTCGCAGGCTACGCAGGCGGCCGGCGATTTCATTACCGATCCGCAGCGCCTTGAATCTCTTCTCCAGGCCATCGGCCATAAGCCCGGGGCGGACGTGACACCGTTTGAAGCTCTTTTTGAGATCACCTCGCTTCCTGGCGGCTATGACAATCCGAAGATCATTGACGCGCGTGTGCATGCGGGCGAGGGGTGCAGCGGAAACTGATCTGTCAGGACTTCGCTACGTCTGCTGCTCGAACTGCATGTGCGTTTTTCAGCTTCCGCAAGACAAGCACATTCTGATGCACTCAAAGTTCGATGAGCACTGCGGCCGAACGTGCGGGAATCTGTAGCGTTCCGCTGGAGGGTTTACCTTCCGGATCTTCGGGTGTCGCTTCGATGAGCCTCCCGGGGTTGGTCAGAGTCACATTGGCTGTGATCGCAGTATCGGAGCTGGGGTTAACGACGACGACAGCCCGCTTGCCATTTTCGGCGCGAAAAACCGAATAGTGATGCTGGCCTTCGGCGCTGACCGAGGCGCCGAGATTGTCGCGGAAGTCGCCGTCCCAGAGATACGACTTATATCTGCGGCGCAGATCGTCGATCTTCTTTCCGTAAGCCATGGTCAGAGGGAAGTCGTGAAGGCGGCCCTTGTAGAGGAACGGCTCATACTGGATTACGCAGCGGTTGAGCAGGATATTGTTCAATTGCTCGCGATCGTCGAACCCATTGACACCTGCAAGCATCAGCGAATGTCGCGTATCAAGGTACTGGCAGATCGGGGTCGCGCTCACGCCCGCTTCCGAGACCGGGAAATACTGCATGAGCCAGTCCTGAGGTCCTTCCCCTGCGAAGAGGAAGTCCGGGCTGATTTTGTCAGCCGCCGCGCGAAGCGATGCACAGAGTGGCAGGTCGCCGCCATAGATGTATCCGGGCGGATTGTAGCCGTGCCCGGGTGCGAAGTTGTAAATCGCTCCCGCGTGATGACAAATCTCGTCCCAGAGCCAGCCCGTGGAGCCGAGCGCAAGCACCTTCTGGAACTCGCGTTCCGCAATTGCACGATACCGCGCATCGGCAAAGTCCATCACCGCGCGCCGGCGGGTGTTGATACCGGCTAGTTGCGTGGGGGTGACGTAATCGTATCCGCCCTGCTCATATCGAATGCCATACGGGTCTTTGGCTTCGTATTTGTAGAGCTCGGTTTTGTACCAGTCGCTGGTGAGGTCGGCCCAGTTCAGCTTGCCGAACAAGATGACGTTGACCCCTAGTGACTGCACCTTGGCGATCGCATCGTGGAACTCCTGCCACGTACCTAGATGAGGATCCGTATTCTGCGATGGATCGTCACGGTCCTGGCCACCGATGTTCCAGCCGATTAATTGCACCGCCTTGACGCCGTACTTCGCGTACTCCTCCCCGTACTCGATGAACTTGCTGTACGAGATCGTGTAGTCCTCTTCCGGAGAGTTCATGCGCAGCATCGTCCAGGAGTGAACCTCGCGCGCCCACGGCGGCAGTTGGGGCTTCTTGAACCACGTGTTTCGCCATTCGCGATAGACGTCGACGCCGGCATGCCAGTCGCCCTTGTAAGCGCGAACCACGATGGGCGCCAGCGACCTGGTCGAGTGCGGCTGCACATACGCGAAGTGGCAGGTGCGGAACTCCAGATGCACCGGGAAGCCTGAAAACTCGTCAACCCTTGGCACCGCAGAACCGTGCATCACGCCAGGATGCTGTTCGAAGGTGTATTCGAGGTAGTACGGCAACGTGGGATCGGACATCTCGAAGTACAGTCCCGCATTCGGAGCCTGGATGAGGCAGAACAGGCTGCGATTACTGCCGAAAGTCTTCGTTGGAAAGTCGACGCCCCAGTAGCCCTTCGCATTTCCAAAGTTCGGATAGAGTTCGTCGTTGCTCAGATTGCCGTACCACATCGTTCGGGCGGCGATGGAGGAGTCGGTCGCGGGCGCATTCAAGTCGCCGAAATACGGGAAATCAATGGTTTCGATCGGGTGCGGAGAGTTGTTTTCGACTGTGGCGTCAAAGCTCAATCGCCCATTCTTCACCGTGACTGTCGCAGTAAAGCGGATCGGAATGATGCCACCGTGTTCGCTCGCGAGATCGTTCCACACGATCCGTGCTTGGTTATCCGAAAGCTTTGTGACGCTCGCTGCGCG
>Ga0070761_10001818_pt1 | contig 13317 bp, 9 predicted proteins | sample HubBroMetageREF1_FD_66724 | JGI IMG/M metagenome (GOLD analysis project Ga0070761, IMG submission 66724) | Reference soil microbial communities from the Hubbard Brook experimental Forest, New Hampshire, USA - Hubbard Brook CCASE Soil... | ecosystem: Environmental > Terrestrial > Soil > Temperate...
AGCTCACGCTTTGCCGCAGGCCGGCGCAGGAGGCTTTGCATGAACGCTGCACAACCCCGTCGGGGCTGGAGCTGGTGGTACCTGCTGTTCATCGTGCAGTACGTTGCCGTCCTGTGGCCGCCCTTCTACAACAAGGTCGAGCCGCGGTTCATCGGCATGCCGTTCTTCTACTGGTACCAGCTGGCGTGGGTGGTGATCGCCGCGGTGTTCACCGCGGTGGTGTACCGGGCCACCACCAGATGACCTGACAGCCTGCCGCGGCTCGCAAGCAAGGGGGTCCCCATGGGCGTCAACTGGACGGCACTCACCATCTTCGTGCTGTTGTTCGCCTTCATCACCTGGCTCGGGTTCGCCGCCGCCCGCTGGCGCCGAGGCGATCTCGACCAGTTGCACGAGTGGGGGCTCGGCGGCCGGCGCTTCGGCACGCTCATCACCTGGTTCCTGGTCGGCGGCGACCTGTACACCGCCTACACCTTCGTTGCCGTCCCGGCGCTCGCCTTCGGCGCAGGTGCCGTCGCCTTCTTCGCGGTGCCCTACACCATCATCGTCTACCCGCTGCTGTTCCTGGTCTTTCCCCGGCTCTGGCACGTGTGTCACAAGCACGGCTACATCACCGCCGGCGACTTCGTGCGCGGCCGTTTCGGCAATCGCTGGCTGGCGCTCGCCGTCGCCGTCACCGGTATCGTCGCCACCATGCCGTACATCGCGCTGCAACTCGTCGGGCTGCAGGTGATCCTCGGGGCGCTCGGCCTCTCGGGCACCGGGTGGGCGGCGGACGTGCCGCTCATCGTCGCCTTCGTCATCCTCGCAGCCTTCACTTACTCGAGCGGGTTGCGCGCCCCGGCTTCGATCGCGATAGTCAAGGACATCCTGATCTACATCACCGCGTTGGTGGTGGTGATCGCGGTGCCGATCCAGTTCGGCGGCTACGGCCATATCTTCGCGGCCGTGCCGGTCAAGAAGCTGCTGCTGGCAGCTCCCGGCCCGCACACCACCGGCGCCTACGGCGCCTATGCGACGCTCGCGCTCGGCTCGGCGCTGGCGCTGCTGCTCTACCCGCACTCGATGACGGGAATCCTGAGCGCCAGCAGCGGCAAGGCTGTGCGCCGCAACGCGGCGCTCCTGCCCGGCTACTCCCTGATGCTGGGACTGCTGGCCCTAGTGGGTTTCTTCGCGCTCGCGGCCGGCGTCAAGGAGCTGCCGGAGTTCGCGGCCGGATTCAAGGCGTTCGGCAACAACTATGCAGTGCCGGCGCTGTTCCTGCACAGTTTCCCGTCGTGGTTCGTCGGCATCTCCTTCGCGGCCGTCGGCATCGGCGCGCTGGTGCCCGCGGCGATCATGTCGATCGCCGCTGCGAACCTCTACACGCGCAACATCCACCGCGAGTTCATCAACCGCAATCCGACCGACAGGCAGGAGGCGCAGCTCGCCAAGTGGGTGTCGCTGATCGTCAAGCTCGGCGCGCTGGTCTTCATCCTGCGCGTGCCGACACAGTACGCCATCGACCTGCAACTGCTCGGCGGCATCTGGATCATCCAGACGCTGCCCGCGGTGATGCTCGGCGCCTACACCCGCTGGTTCAACGACTGGGCGCTGCTCATCGGCTGGGCCGTGGGCACTTTCGCCGGCACCTGGATGGCGTTCGTCTCGGGGCTCAAGCCGACCTATCCGGTCGAGATCGCCGGCTGGACCTTGCCGGGCTACAGCGCGCTCTATACGGTGATCCTCAACCTCGTCGTCGTCATTGTCCTGACGGCGGTCATCAACGCACTCGGCGCGCGGCGTCCCGCGGCCGATGCGACCGTCGCCGCCGACTACCAGGCCTGAGCGGTCGGGTCCTTCCACCAGCCGCCGCCGAGCGCGACCAGGAGTCCGGCCGTATCCTCGAACTGCTGGACCTGCGCGGTCGCATAGCTCAGCCGCGCCTGTGCGTAGGTGCGCTCGGCCGCGATCAGATTCAGCACGTTGGTGGTGCCGACGGCGTAGCTCTTCTGCTGGAGCTTCAGCGCCTCGGAGGCGACCTCCACGGAGTGCCGATCGACGGTGAGGAGCTGCGCGTCGTATTCGAGCGCCCAGAGGTCATCTGCGACCTGTCCGAGCGCTTCCAGCACCACCGACCGGTAGGTGGCGACCTGCGCCCGGTAGGCGTCACGTGCGGCGCGCACCTGCGCGGTCTGGGCGCCGCCGTCGAAGATCGGCAACGCGAGCGCACCCCCGGCGTCCAGCAGCGTGTCGAACTGGTGGAACAGGCCGCCCGCCTGCAGGGCCTGTCGGGTAACTGCCGCTGAAAGGTTGAGCGCCGGAAACTCCTGCGCTATGGCGACGCCGATCGCCGCGCTGCTGGCGTGCAGCTGGGATTCGGCCGCGAGCACATCTGGCCGCTGGCGCACCAGCCGCGCCGGCAGAGTGAGCGGCACCTCGCGCGGCAGGGTCAGCTCGCTGAGATCGAACTCGTGGGACTTCCAGTCGGTCGGCTCTCGTCCGACGAGTACCGTGAGCGCATCGTAAGCCTGCTCGAGCTGCTTGTGCAGCGTCGGCAACTGGGTCAGATCCGCGGCCAGCTGACTGTCGGCCGTGAGCACATCGGCGCGCGTGGCGGTACCCACTTCGAACTCCCGCTGCGTGAGAGCCAGGTTCTTGCGGTCGCTCTCGATCAGGTCCTCGGTCGTCGCGATCTGCAGGTGTGTCGAGGCGATCGCGAGCGCCTCGTTCACCACACCACCGGTGAGCGTGAGGTAGGCGGCGGCGAGCTGGTAGCGCTGGTACTCGGCCAGCGCCGACTGCTGCTCGATGTTGCGGCGTACGCCTCCGAAGAGATCGAGGCTGTAGCTCGCCGAAAGTCCCATGGTGTAGAGAGTGGAGCTGCCGCCCGGGCTGCCGGGCCCTCCGAGGCCGGGCGCCTGCCCGGTGACGCGCGAGTGCTGCGCACCGGCGCTGCCACTCACATCCGGCAGCAGCGCCGCACGCGCAATCACCACCTGTTCGCGCGCCTGCGCCAGCGTGGCGTTGGCCGCCTCCAGTGTCGGGCTGCCTGCGATGGCCGCCCGCACGACCTGCTCGAGCGGCGGCGCGTGGAACAGCTCCCACCACTGCCCGGCGATCTCCGCCCCGGTGTTGACGTGCTGCAGGTCCTGGGCGTCAGTGTTTCCCGGCGCTGGAGCCGGATGCAGATAGCCCTGCCTGGCGGGCGCGGGCGGTGTCTTGAAGTTGGGGCCGACCGCGCAGCCGGCCAGCATCGTGGCGGCCAGCGTGACGGTGAGCGCGCACTCACGGTTGAGACGCATCGGCGGCTTACTCATAGCGCAGCGCATCGATCGGGTTCAGCCGCGAGGCCTGCCGCGCCGGATAGAAGCCGAAGAACACCCCGACGGCCCCCGAGAACACGAACGCCAGCACGATCACGTTGACCCGCAGCAGGATCGGCCAGCCCGCGAAGTGCGAGATGAGCTGCGAGGCGATCACTCCGGCGGCGATGCCCGCGGTGCCGCCCATGAGGGCGAGCAGCATCGCCTCGATGAGAAACTGGGTCAGGACGTGCAGCCGCCGCGCGCCGGTCGCCATGCGAATGCCGATCTCACGCGTGCGCTCGGTGACCGAAACGAGCAGGATGTTCATGATGCCGATGCCGCCGACCACCAGCGAGATCGAGGCGATCGCCGCCAGCAGCAGCTCCATCGCCTGCGAGCTCGCCTCCGCCACCTCGGCGATCTCGGTCAGGTCGCGCACCACGAAATCGTCGTCCTTGCCGGGCAGGATGCGGTGCTCCGTCTCGAGGGTCCTGGTGACCTGAGCGAGTGCGGTCTTCACGAGCGCTGGGCTGCGCGCCTGCACGTAGATGGTGTTGACGAACCCCTCGAGCTTGGGCGTCACGCCGAAGGGATTGGGCGGTGGGCCGATCGTTGCGAACACGTTGTTCGCGAGTGTCTGGGTCGAGCTCGGCGTGGCGACCCCGAGGATTCGTTCCTGCGAGGTGGTGAACGGGATGAACAGCACGTCATCCTGGTCCTGGCCCACGGCGGAGTGGCCCTTTGCGGCCAGCACGCCCACGACCTCCATCGGCACGTTCTTTACCAGGACGGTGGCCCCGATCGGGTCGGCGAACTCGCCGAACAGCTGGGTGAGCACCGTCTGCCCGAGCAGGCACACGGCCGCCCCGTCATGATCGTCCTCGAGGGTGAGCGTGCGGCCGGCAATGACCGGCCAGCGGCGGATGGCCAGGTAGCTCGGCGAGACGCCCTGGACGCTCGTGCTCCAGTTCTGGTTGCCGCTCACCACCTGGGTGGTCTGGCGATTGACGTAGCTCGCATCGGAGACAGCGCCATCCTCCTCGAGGATCGCGCCGACATCGCGCACCCGCAGTGTCGCGGCACTGCCATGGCCGGCGCGCACGCCGTTGATGCGCGTGGTGCCGGGCAGCACCACCAGCAGATCTGTCCCGAGGCTCTGCACCTGCGCTTCCACCGCGGCGCGTGCGCCCTCGCCCACCGCGACCATGGCGATGAGCGCGGCCACCCCGATGAACACCCCGAGCATGGTGAGCGCGGAGCGCAGCTTGTTGCGGCCGATCGCGCGCAGCGCCGCGAGGATCGCCATCCAGCCGAGCGACCCGGCCTCGTGCAGCCAGGCGTCGAGTCGTCCGGCGAAACGCTGCTCGTGATACGGCCGCACCGCAGGAAGGGCCCGGGCGGTGAGATCGGCATGCGCGCGTGTCGAGGGAGTGTCGGAGATGATGCGTCCGTCGCGAACCGTCACGATCCGATCGGCGAGCTCGGCCAGGTCGCGCTCGTGCGTCACCAGGACGATGGTGACGCCGCGCTGACGATTGAGCGCCCGGATGGTCGTCATGATGTCGAGAGCGGTCTGCGAGTCGAGGTTGCCGGTGGGCTCGTCGGCCAGGACGATCGCCGGATCGTTGACCAGGGCGCGGGCGATGGCGACGCGCTGCTGCTGTCCGCCGGAGAGCTGGTTCGGCTGATTGCGTTCGCGCTCGGCCAGTCCGAGCATGCGCAGCATGTCGCGCGAGCGCTCGGTGTTGCCGGCGAGCTGCGCGGCGTAGAACAGCGGCAGCTCGACGTTCTCGAGCGCGCTCGTCCGTGGCAGCAGGTTGAAGGTCTGAAATACGAAGCCGATGCGTCGACCGCGAATGCGCGCCAGCGCCGGCTCGTCCAGCTGCGCGACGTCGAGCCCCTCGAGCACGTACGCGCCGCTGGTCGGCTTGTCGAGGCAGCCGAGGATGTTCATCAGGGTCGACTTGCCGGAGCCCGAGGCGCCCATGATGGCGACGAACTCACCGCGGCGGATGGTGAGGCTCACCCCGCGCAGCGCGTGCACCTCGGTGTCTCCGAGCTGATAGATCTTGGTGACGTCGCGCACCTGGATAATGGGCTCGCCGGGCGGGCCGGCCGCCGGCGCGGCAGTCGTGGGTTCGACCGAGCTCAAAAGCGCAGGCCTCCGCGGATTCCATTGCCGCCCGGGCCGTTACCCGCTCGCTCCTCCTCCGGTCGCGGCTCGTTCGGGCGAACGGCGTTGACGACCACCACATCGCCCTCATGCAGGTCCGTCCCGGAGACCTCGATCAGGATGCCGTCATCGAGACCGGTGCGCACGCGTACCGGGACGAGCTTGCCGTTGCGCATCACCCAGATGCGCCCCCGGGGTGCTTCCCCCGCGGCTCCCGCATGGCCGCCAAAGCGCGCCGCGCGAGCGCCCCCGGGCGGCGCTGCGCCGGGCTCGGCGTCGCCCCGGGAGTGCTCGAATACCGGCGGTTGCGCGTCCTCGGATCCGGGCGCCGCCTGGCCCGAGGACCGGGGCTCGCCGGATTCCCGGCCGGCGCCTGCGCCTCTGGCGGAGCGCTCGCGCCGGATGCCTTCCGGATTGAAGCGGATGGCGGGCAGCGGTACCCGCAGAACATCCTTGCGCTCGGCGGTGATGATGTGGGCGTCGGCGGTCATGCCGGGGAACAACGCCAGGTCGTCATTCTTTACGTCGACCACGATGTCGTAGGTGACCACGTTCTGCACCGTGATCGGACCTTCGCGTACCTGGCGGACGTTGCCCCAGAAGGTACGGTTCTGGTAGGCCTGGACGGTGAAGAACGACCTCGCCCCCGGCTTTACTCCGCCGACGTCGGCCTCGCTGACATTGGTGTCCACTTCCATGACGTGCATGTCCTTGCCGATCAGAAACAGCGGCGAGGCGGTCAGGCTCGAGACCACCGTCTGGCCGACATCGATGTAGCGCGTGATCACCATGCCGTTCACGGGCGATGGAATCTTGGTGTACGCCAGATTCACCTCGGCGCCGTGCAACAGCGCCTTCTGCTGCTCGACGTTCGCCATATCGAGCTTGACCTGGGCACGATCCTGATCGAGGGTCGCCTTGTCGGTGTTGATCTGCAACTGCGAGACGATGCCCTCTCCGATCAGCTTCTGGTCATAGGCGTAGATGACCTCCTGGTTGGCGGCTGCCACGCGATCCTTGGCGAGCTGCGCCTGCGCGGAATGGAGCGACGCGGTGTCCTGATCCACGATCACCTGAAACGGCAGCGGGTCGAGGGTGGCGCAGATCTGCCCGATCTTGACGATCGTGTTGTAGTCGCAGGTCCAGGTCTTGATGTTGCCCGAGACGTAGGATTCGACCTGGGCCGTGACGATCGGGTTGAGCGTGCCCGTCATGGTGACGGTGCGCTGGATGTCGCCGCGGGTCACGCGCGCCGTCACGTAGTGCAGCGGCGGGGCCCGGCCGAGCCACCACCACAGCGCCGCGGCCAGAAGAGTCAGCAGCGCGCCGCACGCCCAGATCAGCGGCCGGCGGGCGTGCAGCAGGGTGCGCAGACCGCTGGACGGCAGATCCGAGGTTTCCGGTGGCATGCTCGATCAAGGGCTTAGACCGGCCGTTAGCATGGCAGGGTTCACCGGGACGGGCTGCAAAGGATTGTAAAAGGGGTGCGGCGCCGCCCCGCGGGGGCTGCCGGTGCGGCGCCGCCGCCGGCCCCACCCCTCAAGGGAGGGGAGGGTTTGTTCCGCCGCCGCGGTGCGCTAGTCTGCGGCGCGCATGTGGATCGTCAAACTGGCGCTGCGGCGCCCGTACACTTTTATTGTCCTCGCGATCCTGATCATGCTGCTCGGGGTGTTCGCGATCGCGCGCACCCCGACCGACATCTTCCCGAACATCAATATCCCGGTGGTCGCCGTCATCTGGCGCTACACGGGGCTTTCGCCCGACGAGATGGCGACGCGCCTCATTCTCTCCGCCGAGCGCACCGCGCAGACCACGGTCAACGACGTCGAGCACACCGAGTCGCAGTCGCTCGCCGGGGAAGCGGTCTCGAAATACTTCTTCCAGCCGAACGTCAACGAGGAGATGTCGTACGCGCAGATCACCGCGGTCTCGCAGACGCAGCTGCGCCAGGCGCCCCCTGGCACCACCCCGCCCTACGTCCTCGCCTACAACGCCTCTTCGGTGCCGGTGCTGCAGCTGGCACTCTCGAGCCCGTCTCTCTCGGAAGCGGAGCTCTTCGACCTCGGCAACAACATCATCCGTACCGCGCTCGCCACCGTGCCGGGCGCCTCGATGCCCTACCCCTACGGCGGTAATCAGCGGCAGGTGCAGGTCGATCTCGACCCGGATGCGCTGCGCGCCCAGGGGCTCTCCGGCAACGACGTCACCAACGCCATTGCCCTCCAGAACCTGGTGCTGCCGGCCGGCACCGAGAAGATCGGCGACCGCGAGTATTTCGTCGCGACCAACGCCAGCCCGCAGACCATCGAAGAGCTGAACAACCTGCCGGTCACGACCCGCAACGGCAGCGTGATCTATGTGCGCGACGTGGCGCACGTGCGCGACGGCTACCCGCCACAGACTAACATCGTGCGCCGCGACGGCCACCGCGGCGTGCTGATGAGCGTGCTGAAGACCGGCAGTGCCTCCACGCTCGACATCATCAGCGAGATCAAGTCGCGGCTGCCGCGGATCTTCGCGGCGCTTCCTCCTGGCTTCCATATCGACCTGGTCGGCGACCAGTCACTGTTCGTGCGCGCGGCGATCAGTGGCGTGGTGCGCGAGGCGGTGATTGCCGCGGCGCTGACCGCCCTCATGATCCTGCTGTTCCTGGGCAGCTGGCGCAGCACGCTGATGATTGCGCTGTCGATTCCACTGTCGATCCTGGCCTCGATCGCCTGCCTGGCGGCCCTTGGCGAGACCATCAACATCATGACGCTCGGGGGACTCGCGCTCGCGGTCGGCATCCTGGTGGACGACGCCACCGTCACCATCGAGAACATCAACTGGCACCTCGAGCGTGGCGAGGACGTCGAGGAAGCGATCCTCAACGGCGCGCATGAGATCGCGCTGCCGGCGCTGGTCTCGACGCTCGCTATCTGCATCGTGTTCGTGCCGATGTTCATGCTGGTGGGGATCGCGCGCTACCTGTTCATCCCGCTCGCCGAAGCGGTGGTATTCGCGATGCTGGCGTCCTACCTGCTGTCGCGCACCCTGGTGCCGACGCTGGCGATGTACTGGCTGCAGCGCCACCAGCCGCACGCCGCGGGCGAGTCGCGCAACCCGCTGGTGCGCCTGCAACAGCGCTTCGAACGGGGCTTCACCGTCGTGCGCGAGCAGTACCGCAGCCTCCTCGAGCGCGCGCTCGGCGCCGGCCCGCGCTTCGCGCTGCCGTTCCTCGCTGCCATGGCGGTGACGGCAGTGCTGGCATTCCCACTCGGTCGCTTCATGCCTGGATTGGGGCAGGACTTCTTTCCGAGCGTGGACGCGGGCGAGATCAAGCTCCATCTGCGCGCTCCGACCGGCATCCGCATCGACGAAACCGCGGCGCTTTGCGACCAGGTGGAGGCCGCCATCCGCCAGGTGATCCCGGCGGCGCAGATCGCCAGCCTGGTCGACAACATCGGCGTGCCTTACAGCGGCATCAACCTGTCGTACTCGACCTCCGCCCCGGTCGGACCCGGGGACGCGGACATCCTGGTGTCGCTCAAACCCGGGCACCCGCCGACCGACGACTACGTGCGTACGCTGCGCGCGCGGCTGCCGCGCGCGTACCCCGGGGTGGACTTCGCCTTCCTGCCGGCGGACATGGTGAGCCAGATCCTCAACTTCGGGCTGCCGGCACCGCTCGACGTGCAGATCTCCGGCTTCAACGTCGATGCCAATCGCGACTACGCCGACGCGTTGCTGGCGCGCATGCGCGCCATTCCCGGCGCGGTCGACCTGCGCATCCAGCAGGCCTTCGACTACCCGCAGATCAACGTGGTGGTCGATCGCAGCAAGGCGGCGCTGCTCGGGCTGTCCGAGCAGGACGTGGCCGGGAATCTCCTGGTTTCGCTCTCGGGGAGTTTCCAGACCACGCCGTCGTTCTGGATCGACCCGAAGAGTGGCACCGAGTACAACGTCGCGGCCCAGACTCCGCAGTTCGCGCTCGCTTCGCTCCCCGACCTCGGCACCACCCCGATCACCCCGGCGAGCGGCGGCACCAACAGCAATGCACAACTGCTCGCGAACGTCGCCAGCTTCCACCGCAGCGTGGTGCCGGCGGTGGTCAGCCATTACGATGCGACGCCGGTCGTCGACATCTATGGCTCGGTCGACGGTACCGACCTCGGCTTCGTCGCTGCGCAGATCAACGAGCTGGTGGCCGCCACCCGCCATGAGCTGCCGCGCGGCTCGCAGGTCACGCTGCGCGGCCAGGCGACGACCATGACCCATTCCTTCAACGGCCTGCTGCTCGGGCTGGCCGGCGCCGTCGTGCTCGTCTATCTCCTGATCGTAGTCAACTTCCAGTCGTGGCTCGATCCCTTCATCATCATCACGGCGCTGCCGGCGGCGCTGGCCGGAATCGTCTGGATGCTGTTCCTCACGCACACCTCGGTGAGCGTGCCGGCGCTCACCGGCGCCATCATGTGCATGGGAGTCGCGACCGCCAACAGCGTGCTGGTCGTGAGCTTCGCCCGCCAGCGCATGGACGCCGGCGACGACGCGCGCCACTCGGCGCAGCAGGCCGGCACGACCCGCTTCCGCCCGGTGCTGATGACCGCCCTCGCCATGATCATCGGCATGCTGCCGATGGCGCTCGGGCTCGGCGAAGGCGGCGAGCAGAATGCCCCGCTCGGACGCGCGGTAATCGGCGGGCTGGTGTTCGCCACCATCGCGACGCTGTTCTTCGTGCCCACCGTATTTGCGATCATCCACGGTCACCTGCGCACGACTGCGGCACGCGGAGCCCCTGCTCATGAATGACCCGTCCCCCACCCCGGCGCTGACCGAGGCGCAGCTGCGACGCTACGTTGTGATCGGCGTGTGTGTCGCCGTGGTGCTCGCCGCGTGGGGCATCGTCAGCCGCCTCGTGGCCCGCAACGCCCTCGAGCACCAGGCGATCGACGCCGCCATCGTCAATGTGGCGACCGTGAACCCGACGCGCGGGCCTGCCTCCGACACGCTGGTGCTGCCAGGGGCGGTGCAGGCGTTCTATGAGGCGCCCATCTACGCCCGCACCAACGGCTACCTGCGGGTCTGGTATACCGATATCGGCACTTCCGTGAAAAAAGGTCAGCTGCTCGCCGAGATCGACAGCCCGGAGGTGGACCAGGAGCTGCGCCAGGCGAAGGCCGACCTCGCGACCGCGGAGGCGAACTACCAGCTGGCGCGCACCACCAACGATCGCTGGAAGGGGCTGCTCGCCACCCAGTCGGTCTCGCAGCAGGACGCTGACGAGCGCGCCGGAGACGCGGCCGCCAAGGCCGCCGCCCAGCAGTCGGCAGCCGCCAACGTCGCGCGCCTCGAGGATCTGGAGTCCTTCAAGCGCGTGCTGGCGCCCTTCGACGGCGTCGTCACCCAGCGCACCACCGATATCGGCGCGCTCATCAACGCCGGCGAGACCCCCGGCAGCTCTCTGTTTCGCGTCGCCGACACGCATCGGCTGCGCATCTACACCTCGGTGCCGCAGGCGTATGCCGCAGGCGTGCAGCCGGGAATGACGGCGGACCTGGTGTTCACGGATCACCCGGGCAAGCACTTCACGGCCGAGGTCGCCTCCACCGCCCGGGCGCTCGATGCCAGCTCCCGCACGCTGCAGGTAGAGCTGCAGATCGACAACTCGCGCGGCGAGCTGTTCCCCGGCTCGTACGCCGATGTGCACTTCACGTTTCCGGCCAACACCACCACGCTCCGTGTGCCGGTCAACACCGTGCTGTTTCGTGCCCAGGGCCTGCTGGTCGCCGTCCTCGACAGCCAAGGCCACGTGCGCCTGCGCCACATCACGCAGGGACGCGATTTCGGTACCCAGATCGAGGTGCTCTCGGGGCTCGAGCCCACCGATCGCCTGATCCTCAATCCGCCCGACTCGATCACCGAAGACACGCGCGTGCGGGTGGTCCCGGCGGCGCCGATCGCAGGCACCGCGGCCGCGGGGAGATCCTGATGCGGCTCGGCGCGGCGCTCTTGGCCGCGGGCGCCACCCTGGTCGCCGCCTGCTCGCTCGCGCCGCACTACCGGACGCCGGCGACCGCACCGCCCGCCCCTGTCTACAAGGAGCTGGACGGCTGGAAGCTCGCCGCTCCGGCCGACAACGCGCCGCGCGGGCCGTGGTGGCAGATGTTTCACGAGGACGAGCTCGACTCGCTCGAGGCGCGGGTGAGCGCCGCCAATCAGAACCTGAAGGCCGCGCTCGCCCGACTCGATGAAGCCTCGGCGCAGACGCGGTTTGCGCGCGCCGGCTTCTTTCCCACGCTCACGGCCAACGCCAGCGCGACGCGCGAGCGCCTGTCGGCCAACGCGCCGGAGTTTCCCGCCGGCGGCCAGACGCTCTACGACGACTTCGTTGCCGGCGGCGCCCTCTCCTGGGAGCTGGACGTCTTCGGACGCATCCGCAACACGGTAGCCGGCGCCCGCGCAACCGAGCAGGCCAGCGCCGGCGATCTCGCCGCGCTCGATCTCGCCACGCACGCGCAGCTCGCGAACGACTACTTCATGCTGCGCGGACTCGATGCGCAGCAGCAGCTCCTCGACCACACCGTGGCCGACTACGCCAAGGCGCTGGCGCTCACCCAGGACCTGTATCACGGCGGCGCCGCCGCGCTCTCGGACGTCCAGCAGGCGCAGGCGCAGCTCGAGACCGCGCGCACCCAGGCCGAGGACACCCGCCTGCACCGCGCCCAGACCGAGCATGCCATCGCCGTGCTGGTCGGCGAGCAGGCGTCCAGCTTCTCGGTCGCGCCGCGCCCGCTGCCGTCCGACGTGCAGCCGCCGGCCGTCGATCCGGGGCTCCCCTCGCAGCTGCTCGAGCGCCGCCCGGATGTCGCCGCCGCCGAACGCCGGGTGGCCGCCGCCAATGCCAACATCGGCGTGGCCCGCGCGGCTTACTTCCCCGACTTCAGCCTGCAGGCCGCCGCCGGCTGGCAGAGCGTTGCCCAGTCCACCTGGTTGAGCGCCCCGAGCCGCTACTGGTCGGTCGGGCCGCAGGGTCTGCTTACCGTGTTCGATTTTGGGGCGCACGCCGCGCAGGCTGCCGAGGCGCACGCCGCCTACGACGAGCAGGTCGCCGACTACCGCGGCACGGTGCTCACCGCGTTCCAGGACGTGGAGGACAATCTCGCGGCGCTCCGCCAGCTCGAGCGCGAGAGCATCAGCCAGGCGGCGGCGGTCGAAGCCACCCAGGGCGCGCTCGATCAGGCCAACTACCGCTACAAGGGCGGGATCGTCACCTATCTCGAAGTGGTGTCGACTGAGAACGCCGCGCTCGCCGCGCGGCTCGCGGCCCTCGGCATCGAGACCCAGCGCCTCACCGCGACCGTGCAGCTGGTGCAGGCGTTGGGCGGTGACTGGCAGAATCCGCGCCGCTGACCACGGCTGTCACGCGGCGTCAGCGCAGGTAGGCGTGCACCACTTCGATGAGATGCTTCGCGCCCCGGGCGCGTTCGCGATCCCGGTCGTGGGTTGGGTCCGAGACGTGCATGCGGATGTGATCCTCAAGCAGCTCGGCCATCAGGCCGTTGGCGGCGCCGCGCGCCGATACCGTGAGCTGCATGACCCGGGCGCAGTCCGCATCCTTCTGCAGTGCCCGCTCGATCGCCTCCACCTGGCCACGCAGCCGGCGTACGCGCTGCAGCAGGCGGGTCTTGTCCTGGATTGTATGGCCCATCAGGCCGGTACCTCGCGCTCAATCCACCTCATAGGGTGGGGGGTATAGTATCAAGAACTGAACGGATACGCCCCGCTCATTGCGCAGCAGGACGCGCCGCGGCAGCAGGCGATGCTGCTGCCGACACATCAGCCGGCTGCGGCCCCCTGGGATGCCGCGGATCGTACAGT
>Ga0070761_10001821_pt1 | contig 13312 bp, 17 predicted proteins | sample HubBroMetageREF1_FD_66724 | JGI IMG/M metagenome (GOLD analysis project Ga0070761, IMG submission 66724) | Reference soil microbial communities from the Hubbard Brook experimental Forest, New Hampshire, USA - Hubbard Brook CCASE Soil... | ecosystem: Environmental > Terrestrial > Soil >...
ACCGTCGGCGGCATCTTCATCGTGGTGGTCGTGGGGTTCCTGGTTTCGACGGTCTGTGGCTACATGGCGGGACTGATCGGCGCCTCCAACAGCCCGCTCTCAGGCATAGGCATCCTGGTGGTGGCCATCACGGCGCTGTTCCTGGTGGTGAGCGTCCAGTCCTCGCTCCCTCCGCAGATGGGCAAGGCGCTCGTGGCCTACTCGCTGTTCGTCACTGCCGTGGTATTTAACGTGGCGGCCATCGCCAACAACAACCTGCAGGATCTGAAGACCGGCCAGCTGGTGGGATCTACCCCCTCGAAACAACAATGGGCGCTGGTGGTAGGCGTAGTAGCCAGTGCGTTGGTGATCCCGCCCGTGCTTGACCTCGTCAACAGGGCTTACGGCTTTGCGGGCGCTCCCGGCGCAACAATCCACGCCCTGCCCGCACCCCAGGCGGGCCTCATCTCCGCCCTCGCCCAGGCCGTGATCCAAAAGGACTCGGAGAAATGGCAATTGATGGGCTGGGGCGCCCTCATCGGGGTCGTCATCATCATGTTCGACTGGCTGCTCTCAAAGACCAGCCGCTCCCTGCGCATGCCGCCGCTCGCGGTAGGCCTCGGCATCTATCTGCCCTCGGCATCCACGCTGATGGTCACCCTGGGTGCGGTAGTGGGCTGGTGGTTTGACAAACGCGCCGACAGGACTGCCAAACCAGACGCCACGAAGCAACTGGGTGTGCTGCTCGCTTCCGGTCTGATCGTGGGCGAGAGCGTGCTGGCGGTAGTCTTCACGGCCGCCGTGGCCTTCACCAACAACCAATTTCCCATCGGCCTGGTGGGAGACTCATTCACCACCGCTTCGGAGTGGCTGGGCGGCATCGCCTTCGTGGCGGTGACCTACTGGCTCTACCGCCGGGTGGGTCGGTCGCTCGCCGCCTGACGCAGTCCGGGCGGCGCTTGGCTCAGCGCCGCGCGAAGCGTTCGATGCCGCGCTGCCCGATGAACCACGAGCAGATCCAGCCGGTCAGCCACACGATGATCGCGGTCAGCAGCGCCGCCCTGAAACCGCCGGGCAGATGGAATCCCGGCAGGATCCAGGCCACGAGCCCCACCATCGCGGCGTTCAGCACCAGCAGGAACAATCCCAGGGTGAGAATGGTGATTGGCAGAGTGAGGATGAACGCGATCGGCCTGACGACGGCATTCACGACACCCAGCAGCACCCCGGCGAGCAACAGCGTGCCGACGCCGTCAATGAGCACGCCCGGCACCCACATCGTTGCCAGCCACAATCCGATCGCGGTGATCACCGCGCGCAGCAGGAACCCGGTCATGGATTGACTCCTTGTTTGAGTTGTTTCTCGACCAACACCTTGAGGCGCGCCAGTGCCTGGCTCCAGCTCATGCGCAGGCGCAGGAACTGCATCTCCCACTCGGGGCTCACCGGAAAGCCTGCACCCAGGAGGCGCACGATTGTGCCCTCCGGCACGGCATCGAGGATGAAATCGTCGCTCATGGCGCGATCCGCGGGCGGCACCCCCGGCATGGGCAGGTATATCAGCTTCAGACGCCGCCCCGGCTCGCACACATCGATGTGTGCCTCGAACTCCGTCACGCGGTCGACGCTGGCGCGGAACAGCCCCCCGGAGCGCGCGCGAATTTCTGCATCCGGCGAGCACCACAGACGCAGCTGCTCGGTGAGCGTCAGCGCCCGCCACACCTGCTGCGCGTCGGCGTTGATGTCGATGCGGTGTGCATAGCCGCGGGCCTTGTCGCTCATCGGCGCATTGTGCCATTGTGACCGCCAGATCCGGGAGGTCTCATGTCGCTGGTGCACTTGGTTGTGGCGCTCGCACTCGTGGAGTTTTTGCTGTTCACCTGGGCGGTGGGACGGGCGCGCGTGCGCTACAACGTGCCGGCCCCGGCGACCACCGGCAATCCGACCTTCGAACGCTACTTCCGCGTGCAGATGAACACGCTCGAGCAGCTGGTCATCTTCCTGCCGTCGCTGGTGATATTCGCCCACTACTGGGGGCCGGCCATCGCGGCGGCGCTCGGGGCGCTGTTCATCATCGGCCGGGCGATCTACTTCTTCGGCTACACGCGCGATCCGGCCAAGCGTCACCTGGGGTTCATGGTGAGCTCACTGCCAAGCCTCGCGCTGCTCGTGGGCAGTGTTGCGGGCCCCATCCACGCCCTGATCGCGCACGGCCCGTAAGGATGGCACTGCCGCAGCCGGCCAAAGTCCCTGCGCCAGCCTCGCTTTGGAGTGCTCGGCTGCCGGGGGTGATCGGAGCAGATGCGTATCGAGCCACGCCTTTGGCCGGCGGAAACGAAGCTGATGTCCGCGAAAATCGCTTCCTGCGATTTTCGCCTATGGACTAGCGCCGCGCAGCCACGCGGCCGCCAGCGGCACCAGCGAAACCGCGATGATGCCGAGCGTCACCAGCCCGAAGTGCTGCTTCACCAGCGGCACGTTGCCAAACAGATACCCACCGCAGATGAACAGGGCGACCCACACGCATCCGCCCGCGAGGTTATAGGCAAGGAAGCGCCGGTAGGGCATGCGGGCGACGCCGGCGACGAACGGCGCGCAGGTGCGGATGATGGGCATGAAGCGCGACAGGAAGATCGCCATGCCGCCGTGGCGGCGGAAGAACTCCTCCGTACGATGCAGGTATTCCACGCGCAGCAGGCGGTAGCGGCCACTGAAGGCCGGCGGACCGATGGCCCGGCCAACGCTGTAGTTCACGATGTTGCCGAGGACCGCCGCCGCCGCCAGCACGAGGCACGCCAGCGGCGCGCTCAGCGTGCCGCTGGAATCGACGGCGGCGAGCGCGCCCACCGCGAACAGCAGCGAGTCCCCCGGCAGGAACGGAGTCACCACGAACCCGGTCTCGGCGAAGATCACCGTGAACAAGAGCGGGTATATCCAGGCGTGATAGTCCTTGAGCACCTCGACCAGGTGACGGTCCAGATGCAGCACCCAGTCGATGAGCCACGCGAGCATGGCTGGCGAGGATATCGGGAACTTAAGGGAAAGAGGTGCGCGCTGTCAGCGCCGGGACGGCCGTGTGCGCGTGCCCCTGCGCGACTTCACGCTTGAGGGTCTGCAACGCCGTGCGTACCCCCGGATCCTGCGCGGGCACCTCCGCCGGCGGCCCGTCGGCGCTGCCTGCCACGAGATCCGGCACGATGCCCTTGCCCTGGATCGAGGCTCCGGAGGGCGTGAAATAGTGCGAGGTCGTGAGCTTCAGCGCGCCCCCATGGCTGAGCGGCATCACCGTCTGCACTGAGCCCTTGCCGTAGGTCCTGTGTCCCACGAGCAGTGCCCGTCCGTGATCCTTCAGCGCCCCCGCCACGATCTCCGAGGCGGATGCGGACCCGGCGTTCACGAGCACCACCAGCGGCGCCCCGTTGAGCAGGTCTCCGGGCGTGGCATCCATCCGGAAGCGTGCCTCGGGCGTGCGTCCGTCCGCCGTCACGATGACCCCGGATTCCAGGAAATCGTCCGCCACTGCCACGCCTGCTTCGAGGACCCCACCCGGATTGTTTCGTAAGTCGAGCACTAGTCCCTTAAGACCCGATTTATTGTCGCGTTTTAGCAGGGTAATTGCATGATCGAGCTCGGCGGCAGTCGTCTGCGTGAAAGTCGTGATGCGCACATAGCCGTAACCTGGCTCGAGGATCTGCTGCGTCACGCTGTGCACTTCCACCTGGGCGCGCCGCAGGTCGAATTCCAGAGACCCCGGGGTGCCTTCGCGCCGGATCGCAAGCTGCACGCGGCTCCCCGACGGGCCGCGCAGGTGCGCAAGGGCGCCGCTGAGATCCGCGCCGATGTCGTGACCATCGATGCGCACGATCTCGTCGCCGGCCTTCAGTCCCGCCTGCTGTGCAGGCGAGCCGTCCAGGGGTTTGAGGATTCTGATCACGCCGTTCTCGGCCGCCACTTCGATGCCGACGCCGGGGTATGAGCCCATCGTGCTCAGGCGGATCTGCTCGAACTCCGAGCTGTCGAGGTACGCCGAGTGCGGATCGAGCGCCGCGACCATGCCGCGCACCGCCTTCTCCATGAGCGCGTGATCATCAATGTCATCCACGTACTCGCGCTTGATGTGCTCGTAGACTTCCGCGAACAGGCTGGCCTCTTCCCAGGGCAGTGTGGGAGCGGCGAGCGGGTGAGCCGCGAGCGGGGCACGCTCGGCGAGCGCGCCGCCTGCGAGTGCGCCGCAGAATCCGAGCACCACCCCCGCGGCCAGGGTGCCCAGAGTGCGCGAGCGTGTGGTCATGGGGCGTTCACCGCGCCGTGCGGGCCCAGGTCACGGTAGCGGCTTCCTCGATCTGCTCGGCCTCTTGCGTCTGGTCGGTGTCGAGAATCTGGGCTTTCTGGGTCGTATCGTCGTCCGGGGCGCTCGGCAGCGGCAATTCGGCGAGCAGGTCGACGAACGGAATCGGCCGCCCGATGGCGAATCCCTGGCCGTAGTCCACACCCAGGGTCGCCACGCGCTCACCGATCTCGACGGTCTCGACGTACTCGGCGACCGTCGTGATAGACATGCTGCGGGCGAGTTGCGCGATGGCACGCACCATGGATTCGGCGCGGGCGTCAACGAGCACGTCGCGCACGAAGCTGCCGTCGATTTTCAGCATGGTCACCGGCAGCTGCCGCAGGCAGGAAAGCGACGACAGGCCGGTGCCGAAATCATCCAGCGCCACCCCGCAACCGAGCTTGCGCAGGCGCTGCATCAGCGCCGTGGCGCGCGGCAGGGCCGCGACCGTAGCGTTTTCTGTCAGCTCGAAGCAGAACAGTTCCGGATCCAGTCCGCTCGTCTCGATACGCTCGATGAGCATATCGGAGAAGGTATCGTCGTTGAGGGACTGGCCGGAGAAGTTGATGGAGAAGCCGAGCGACTTGCCATCCAGCACCGCGGCGCGCGGCTGCAGCGCCTCGATGACGTGGTTGACCACCCAGCGGTCAATCACCGGCATCAGCTGGTAACGCGCGGCGGCCGACAGGAAGCTGTCGGGCCCCACGGTCTTGCCGGCTTCGTTGGTCATGCGCAGCAGGAGCTCAAAGCACGGTCGCGCCGCGGCTTCGGCGGCGCCCAACGGCAGGATCAGTTGCGCGTCCAGGTGCAGCCGGCCCGCCTCGATGGCTTCGCGCAATTCTGTCGCAATAGCGATGTCCGCGTAGCGCCGCACGATGCTGACATCGCTCTGGCGGTAGACCTCGACGCGATTGCGGCCCCGGTCCTTGGCCGCCTTGCAGGCGGTTTCCGCGGCCGCCAGCACGTGCGCGAGTTCCTCGCCGTGGTCGTCGAGCAGCGCGACGCCGATGCTGATCGAGACCGGCAGGCGGCTCTCACCCTGCGCGGCCCCCGCATGCTCAGCGCCGGCGCGCAGCGCCTCGGCGAAACTTTCCGCGTCGTTCACCTGCGCCGGCAGCAGCACCGCGAAGCGATCTCCGGAAATGCGCGCTCCGAAGGCCCCGGGCGGCAGTCTTTGCCGCAGCAGCTCACCGAGCTCGGCGAGCACCGAGTCGCCGACGTGCATGCCGGACTTCTCGTTGATCAGGTGCAGCTGGTCGACGTCGACGTACAGCGCACTCCACGGCTGCGTCACCTTCTTGTCCATGACGACCGCGCGCACGCGCCGTTCGAAGGCGGCGCGCGTGTACAGGCCGCTTAAGGAGTCGTAGTTGCTCTCGATGACGCCGATGGCCTTGCGGGCCAGGATCTCGGCGACGTGCGCGTCGCGCTCGGTGAAGGCATCGTCCTGCGCGTCCCGCAGCAGTACCAGCACGCCCATCGAGCGCCCGGCGCGCGAGCGCAGCGAGCAGCACAGCGCCCGGTAGGGAAACGCGTCCGGAAAATCCGGCGACAGCGTGTCGTTGCACACCAGGGGCTCAGCGCTGTGTTGCGCCATCGACAGCATGCGCCGGTGCGCGCTCAGCAGGAACTTGGTGTCGGGGGGCGAGCTGCCGCCGGCGCGCACCAGCAGCACGTTCTTCTCCGGCACCAGCAGCGCCCCGGTGCAGGCGCGCAGGTGTTCGATGGTCTGCTGCAGCAGTACCTGCAGGTCGTTGGCGCCGTCGGGCGTCGCGGCGGAGGGTTCCGGCGCGCCGCGCGCCAGCAGCAGGTTCAGGTCCTTGTCGAGCGCGCTCACCGTGGCATTGAGCTCGTCGATGGTGACGCGCGCGATGAGCTCGCGCCGCAGGCACTCCAGCGCCGGCGCGAGCAGCGAATAGGCGAAGGAGAAATCGGCGTTGCGCTTGTCCTGGTCGTCGTTCGTGCGGCACACGATCGCGGTGACCGCCAGCAGCTGCCCCACCTCACCGCGCAGCGGACACAGGTACACCGGCGTGTTGCCGGCCAGGGTGCGCAGCTGCCCGGTGCCGGTGGTGCCGGCGCGGGCGCCGATGAGGGCATCGTCCACGGCATTCAGCAGATCCGGTCCGAGCGTCGGGTCCGTGGACCACATGAGTTCGCCGCTGTCACCGAAGAGCGCCACGCACGAAGCGCGCGGCAGCAGCGAGCGCAGCAGCCGTATGTACGGGTCGAAGCGCGTCTCGGGCTGTGCGTCCGGCAGAACGCTGTGCTCACTCGGATGCATGGTTCCGCACACCATTGCTCTTATGTGCACACGGAACCTTGCTGGAGTTGGCGAATCAGCGTGCCATGCGCACCCAGTGCGCAAAAAGTTGACCGCTGTCACATCCTCAGTGGCTTGCCGCAACGCCCCGCGGTTACGGATCCGCGGCGCGGAACCAGGGGCGCGGATCTACGGGCTTACCGCCCTTGCGGATCTCGAAGTACAGCTCCGGCCGGCTGCTGCCGCCGCTGTCGCCGGCCGCGGCGATGGTGTCTCCGGCGACCACCCGCTCGCCGGCCGCCTTGTAGAGCCGGTCGTTATGACCGTAGAGACTTAAGTAGCCGTCGCCGTGATCCACGATGGCGAGCAGCCCCAGCCCCGGCAGCCAGTCCGCGTAGATGACCCTGCCGGCGAACACCGCTTTCACCGGTGTGCCGCGTTCGGTCGCAACCAGCAGGCCGTCCCAGTGCACCCCGCCCGCGCGCGCGTCCCCGAAGCGCGCCACGATATGTCCACTCACCGGCCAGGCGAGCTTGCCCCGCAGGCGCGCGAAGGCATCGTTGCCCTCGACCGGGAAGCGCTCCATGGCCGCGCGCAGTTCGCGCACCAGTTTTTCCAGCCCCGCCTGCTGGCTGCGCAGGCGCTCGAGGTTCTGCGCGCGGCTGCGCGAGCGCGCCTCGAGGTCGGCGAGCACCTGGGTGCGCGCGCTGCGCGCCTGCTCGAGGGCGCCAAGCTCGGTGCGCTGCTCCTTTTCCAGCTCCGCGAGCTTCGCGTCTTCCACTTCCAGCTGCGTCTGCAGCTCCGCGATGCGCTGCACGTCGTCCTCGATGAGCTTGATCTGCCCCGCGCGCGCATGACCGAAGTAGCCGTAATAGGCGAACATGCGGCCGGCGACCTGCGGGTCGCGCTGGTTGAGCAGCAGCTTCAGGGGCTCCTGGCGGCCGATCTGGTAAGCGGCGCGCATCTGGCCGGCGAGCGCCTCACGGCTGTCGGACAGCTGCACCTCGCGCGTGTGCTTTTCGGTGGCGAAAGCTGCGCGGCGGGCGGCGCGTTCGGCGCGTTCGCGGCGGATATCGGTCAGGGACAGGCGCGCCTTGCCGACGACCAGCTCCGCGTTGCGCAGCTCGCGCGTCAGGCGGTCGCGCTCCACCTGCTCCTCGCTCACCTGGCGCGTGATGCGCTCGATCTCGGATTTGACCTCCCTGAGGTCGGCCTCGGCCTTGCTGGCGTCGGTCTCCGGGTGCTGCGGCGCGCCGTGAGCCGGCGTCGCGGTGAGCGCCCACAGCAGGAGCAGCCCCAAGCCGCTATAATGCGCGCCCTTTTTCGCCCCCGGCATGCCCGCCTCCCTCATGGACCGTGTCCTCGAATACCTCAGCCACCACCCGTGGCTCGCCACCGCCACCGCAGTCGTCGCGGCGCTTATTGTTGTATACGAAATGCGCGCGCGCTCGGAAAGTCTTGTTTCGGTGTCGCCGCAGGAGCTCATCCGCCTCATGAACCAGGGCGCGCTGCTGCTTGACCTGCGCCCGCCGGAAGAGTTCGCGCAGGGCCACCTCAACGGTGCGCGGCAGATGTCCGGCGACGAGATCCTCAAGGCCGCCGACTCGCTGAAAAAGTACAAGGAAAAGACCGTGGTGGTCTACGACGGTAGCGGCGGCCTTGGGGCCGCGGCCGTGCGCCAGCTCATCGGGCAGGGCTTCACCCGGGCGGTCGCGCTGCGCGGCGGGCTCGCCGCCTGGCGCGCCGACAATCTGCCGCTGACGCGCGCTTAAGCGTGCACCTGCCTCACCGCGCATGCCCACCCCCAAGATCGTGATGTACGTAACTTCCTGGTGCCCCTACTGCGCGCGGGCGCGTGCGCTGCTTGAGGAGAAGGGCGTCGCCTTCGAGGAGATCGACATCGACGCGGCGCCGCAGGCGCGCGCCGACATGCTGAAAAAGGGCGGCGGCGGCAGCGTACCGCAGATTTTCATCGGTGCGACCCACGTCGGCGGGTGCGATGATCTGTACGCACTGGAGTCCGCAGGCAGGCTCGATTCAATGTTGACGGGAGCATAGACAACCATGGCGAACGAAATGGCCGGCGATCCGGCACTCACGACGGCGGCCGACTCAGCGCCGCTGCTGGTGCTGCAGAACGTGTACCTGAAAGACTGCTCATACGAGGCGCCGCAGGGGCCGCGCCTGGACGGCAACTGGAACCCGCAGATCAATCTTGACCTGCAGAGCGGCAGCACGACCGTGAACGCGGATGTGCGCGAGGTGGTGCTCACCGTCACCGTGTCGGCGAAACAGAACGATGCGACCATTTTCCTGGTCGAGGTCAAACAGGCGGGTACCTTCCTGATCCGCAATCTGCCGGAAAACGAGCTGAAGCGCGCCGTCAGCACGGTGTGCCCCGGCGTGCTGTTCCCGTACGCCCGCGCGGTCGTGTCGCAGCTGGTGTCGCAGGGCGGATTCCCGCAGTTCCTCCTGCCGCCGGTGAACTTCGACGCGTTATACGCCGCCAACCAGGCCCAACCCACCACGACCAACTGACTTCACGAACGCGCCCCCATGAGTAGTCACACGCCCATCGCCGTGCTCGGCGCGGGTTCGTGGGGCACGGCGCTCGCGATCCAGTTTGCACGCAGTGGCCGCGAGGTGCGCCTGTGGGGCCGCGATCGCGCCGCCTTGAGCGTTATGGCGCGCGCCCGACGCAACGAGCGCTATCTGCCCAGCGCCGAGTTTCCCCCGTCACTGCAGGTGGTGGCGGAGCTGCCCGCGGCGCTGAGCGCGGCCCGCGATGTGCTCATTGTCGTGCCGAGCCACGCGCTGCGCGCCGTGCTGCGGGAGCTGGCGCCGCTGCTGGGCAAGGATATGCACGTCGCCTGGGCAACCAAAGGCTTCGAGCAGGGCAGCGGCAAGCTGCCACACGAGGTGGCTCACGAGGAGCTGGGCGTGACGCGCGCCGTGGCGGTGCTCTCCGGACCCACCTTCGCCCGCGAAGTCGGCGCGGGGCTGCCGACCGCCATGACGATCGCTGCCGCGGATCCCGCCTATGCGAGCGCACTCGCCCGCGAGCTGTCATCCGAGAATTTCCGCGCCTATACCTCGAGCGACGTTGTGGGCGTGGAGATCGGCGGGGCGGTGAAGAACGCGCTCGCCGTCGGCGCGGGGCTTTCCGATGGGCTCGGCTTCGGCGCCAACACGCGCGTGGCGCTCATCACGCGGGGGCTGAAGGAAATGACGCGGCTCGGGGTCGCCCGCGGCGCGCAGCCCGACACGTTCATGGGGCTCGCGGGCCTCGGTGACCTGGTGCTCACCTGCACTGACGACCAGTCGCGTAACCGCCGCTTCGGGCTGCTGCTCGCGGCGGGCAGGACGCCCGCGGCGGCGCTCGCGGAAATCGCCCAGGCCGTGGAAGGCTACGCGGCGGCGCTCGCTATCCACGAGGTCGCCGCACGCGCCGCGGTCGAGATGCCGCTGTGCGAGATGGTCTACCGCGTGCTGTACGAGAGCCTGCCGGCGAAGGATGCGGTGCGCGCGCTCATGAGCCGGCCCATCAAGGCGGAGACCGCGTAGGCGGGCAAGCAGCGTGAGCAAAGCGGCGCCGTGCGTGTTGGGGATTGCACCCCACTGCGGTTGGGCGGCGGTGGTGATCCTCGGCGGCACGCGCGCCGCGCCACGGGTATTGCTGCGCGAGCGGCTGGATCTGCTCGACGCACGCCTGGATGGATCAAAGCAGCCCTACCACGCCCTTGAGGGCCGGCCGCTTCCCGAAGCGCAGCAGCGGCTGGCGCGCTTCGTAAAGTCCGCGAACGCCCTGGCGCTTGAGGCGCTGCGGACGGTGACCCACAGCGCCCGGGCCTTGAATGGGGAACCCCGCGCAGCCGGCATCCTCGCCGCATCCGGCCGCAGCGGCGCGACACTCGCGGCGACCCTGGCCTCGCACGCGCTGATTCACAGCGCCGACGGCAATCATTTCCGCGACGCCCTCGAGCGCGGCTGCGAGGCGCTGGGACTTGCGGTCACGCGGGTCACGCGCAAAGAGCTGCCGGCGCGCGCGGGCCTGCAGCTTAAGAAATCCCCGCAAGCGCTCGCCGCGACGCTCGCAATGCTCGGACGGGAACTGGGTGCGCCGTGGGGCGCCGATCAGAAGTCCGCCGCGCTGCTGGCGTGGCTGCTGCTATGAGCCACCCTGCTCCTCAATCCTGACCGCGGCGATCCAGTTGCGTTTGCGGCGCGCCAGGCGCGACTCGACCGCCTCACCCTCGAAAGACACCGGCGCACGCCGCAACAGCGACGGCGCCACATTGGTAAAGGCGTTGACGCTGACCACCGCGTACAGGTGCGCATCGATCAGGCTGGTCGCAACGGGCGTCACGCCGCAACGGCCACAGACGTGGAACACCGCCGTGCCCGTGCCGAACGAGTAGCGCGACACCAGCGCGCGCTGTTGCACGATGACCGTGAGGGAGCCCGCGGGGTTGGAGGTCCACACACCACCGTGCCTGGTGCAGAACGTGCAATCGCAGGCGCGCACCGGAATCTCTGCCGGGTCCGGTTCCCAGGTCAGCTCGAATGAGATGTTGCCGCAGTGGCAGCTGCCGTGAATGAGCATGGGTTTATGCCGGCGGCCCCTTCAGCTCGACGGTGTTGCCTTCCGGATCGGTGACGTAAATGGAAGGGCCCTCGCCCTCAGCACCGAAACGCTGTTCCACCGCGCCCGCAGAGGCCCCGTGCCTGCGCAGGTGGGCGCTGATCGCCGCGGCGTCAAACGGCTCGACGCGCAGGCAGAAGTGATCGAGGTTGCGTCCCTGGCTGCCGGGAGCCGCGCCGCCGGCGCGGCCGAGCTTGCCGTCAACGGGCACCAGGTCAATGAGACTGGCGCCGGCGCGCAGCTGCACCAGGCCGATTTCATCCTGGCGACGCTCCACGCTGCAGCCGAGTACCTCGCAATAGAACTGCAGCATCGTTTCCAGCTTGCTGACGCGCAGCACGAGGTGATCGATTTCCCGAATGCGGATCATGTTTCACCGTGCACTATGGACCCGAACCGCCTGCGGGGGGTACGTTCGCATGGCGCCCGTGCCGGAAAACCACGGCCGCTGCCGCCAGGAGATAAGCCATGATTAAAGTAAGTGTGATGTACCCCAACACGCCCGGAGCCAGATTCAACCACGAGTACTACCGTGAGACGCACATGCCCCTCGTGAAGAGCCTGATGGGCGACAGCTGCAAGTACTACACGGTTGACAAGGGCCTGGCAGGGGGAGCGCCCGGGGCGCCTGCGACCTACATCGGCATGTGCCACATTTTTTGCGATTCCGTGGAAGCCTTTCAAGGCGGCTTCGGCCCGCATGCCAAAAAGATCCTGGGCGACATCCCCAACTACACTGACCTTGCGCCCGTGATTCAGATCAGCGAAGTCGTCGTCGGCTGAAGCAGCGGCCGGCCATGCTCACTTCTTCAGGCGCAAGCTGCCCATAAAATCGCGCTTGCCGATCGGCAGTCCCTTCCAGCGCAGGATGGCGTAGGTAGTGCTCGCGTGGAAGTAAAAATTGGGCTGCGAGAAGGACAGCAGGAAATTCTCGGCAGTAAAGTCGGCGTGGCGCTCCCCAAACGCAAAGCGCATGTCACGGCCGACAAAAGCGTCGACTTCGGAAGCCTGCACGGCCTCCAGCGCCGCAAGCGTGGCGGCGATCCGCGCCTTGAGCGCCGCGAAAGTATCCGGAGGAGGCGTCGTATCAGGTGAGAAGACCCCGCGGCGCACGCCCTCGATTGCGCCGAGCGAGTGCACCGCGGTCGACTTCACCTGATAGGCGAAGGGCTGCATGTCCTCGGCAAGGCGCGCCTGAATGAGCTCGTGCGGTGCCAGCCCCTTGTGCGTGCAAAAAGCCTCGGCCTTCACGATGAGCCCCGAGACGACCTGCAGGATCTGCAGATAGGACGGGACGGTGGCGGCGTACAGTGAAAAGCTCATGGTTCCTCGCCTCAGGCATCCGGGCCGGTGAAATTGAGTTCGACGCCGTTCCCCGCGGGGTCTTCGAAGAACAACTGCACCTGGTCTGTCTGCGGGACCCGTGCAACTTCGAACCTGACGCCCTGCTGCGCCAGCCGGCTCTCGAATTCCTTGCGGCCAACGCAATTGAAGGCCGCGTGATCGAAGCTCGTGGTCGCCCCGTCGCTGGGCGTTACGTCATGGCCGGTTTCACTCAGGTGCAGAACGGCCTGCTCACCTGCGTACAGCCAGTACCCGTAGCTTCGAAACGCAGGGCGAACGCCGACTTTGAGTCCAACAACTTCCGTGTAGAAGGTCCGCAACCTGTCGAGCAGCTCCCGGGGAGCGCGCAGGTTGTAGTGACTGAAGCTGATGACGCTCATGTAATCGCCTGACGCGCGCCGCTCGCCCGGTAACCTAAAGCGAGGCGGTCACGCACGCTTGCGCACAAAGACATGGGTCGCGCGTTCTCCCGCGACCTGTTCCGCGCATTCGTAACCCAACGCACGCATGTCGATGTCCATCCAAAGATGCTCCCCGGAGCCGAGCAGGACAGGCCGGACGGCCAGATGCAGCTCGTCAATCAGCGCGGCGCGCAGATACTGACGAATGGTGGCTACGCCGCCGCCGAGGCGAATGTCGCGGCCGCCTGCTGCAGCGCTGGCCTGTTCCAAAGCGGCGTGAATGCCGCCGGTGACAAACCGAAACTCCGTGCCTCCCGCCATACTGAACGGCGCCCGTGGATAGTGGGTCAGCA
>Ga0070761_10001822_pt1 | contig 13302 bp, 13 predicted proteins | sample HubBroMetageREF1_FD_66724 | JGI IMG/M metagenome (GOLD analysis project Ga0070761, IMG submission 66724) | Reference soil microbial communities from the Hubbard Brook experimental Forest, New Hampshire, USA - Hubbard Brook CCASE Soil... | ecosystem: Environmental > Terrestrial > Soil >...
CAGCTTCGTGGTGGAGCCGGGCGTGGTGACCGGGTTCCTCGGCCCGAACGGAGCGGGCAAGTCCACCACGATGCGGATGATCGCCGGCCTGGACCGGCCGACCAGCGGAACGGTACGCGTCAACGGCAAGCACTACCCGCAGGCGACCGCGCCGATGTCGGAGCTCGGCATCCTGCTGGACGCCAGGTCCGTTCACCCGGGCATGTCGGCTCGCAACAACCTGCTGGCGCTGGCCCGGACGGCCGGCATCGGACGCCGCCGGGTCGACGAGGTGATCGAGCTGGCCGGGCTGGGCGAGGTCGCGAGTGCGCGGGCGGGCGGCTTTTCTCTCGGCATGGGCCAGCGCCTGGGCGTGGCGGCGGCGCTGCTGGGCCAGCCGCAGACCGTGGTGCTGGACGAGCCGGTCAACGGCCTGGACCCGGACGGCGTGCGCTGGATCCGGCTGCTCCTCAAATCGCTGGCCGCCGAGGGGCGGACCGTTTTCGTTTCGTCGCACCTGATGAGCGAGATGGCGCAGACCGCGACCCAGCTGGTCGTCCTTGGCCGCGGCAAGCTCATCACCGAGGCCAGCGTCGAGGATTTCGTCGACCACGCCACCACCGCCGGCGTGCTGGTACGCACCCCGGAAACCGTGCGGCTCGGCCAGCTGCTCGCCGCTCCCGGTATCACCGTGATTAACGACGGAACGGACGTGCTGCGTGTCTCCGGCACCACCGCCGAGCAGATCGGCACGGCGGCCTGGCGGGCTCACCTGCCCGTATACGAGCTCACCCCCACCCACGCTTCGCTGGAAGAGGCCTTCATGCAAGTCACCAAGGACAGCGTCGAGTACCACGCCGGAGCAACCCGATGACCGCCGTCACGATGGCCCCCGCCCCGGCGACCGTAGCGGGACCGGTTACCCAGGTGCGCGTCGTGCGCGCGGAATGGACCAAGCTGCGGGCGCTGCGCTCGACCTGGTGGTGCGGGCTGACCGCGGTCGTGCTGATCGTCGGCCTGGGGGCCGCGATCGCGGGCTCCGGGACGGCTTACCACGTCTCGGCGGGCGATTCCGCTTCGAAGGCGGTGTCGATCAGCCTGCTGGGCCTGTTGTTCGCGCAGCTGGTGGTCGGCGTGGTCGGCGTGCTGGCGTTCAGCGGCGAGTACGGCACCGGGATGATCCGCGCCACGCTGGCGGTCGTGCCCGCCCGACTGCCGGTGCTGTGGGCCAAGGTAATCGTGCTGGTAGGCCTGGTGCTGCCGGTGAGCCTGCTGTGCGCGGTGGTCGACTTCTTCGTGGCGACGGCTCTGAACTCCTCCCGCGGAGGTTCGGCGATCTCGCTGACCGATCCGGGCGTGCTGCGCACGGTGGTCGGCTCGGCTTTGTACCTGACCGTCGTCGTCGTCATCGGCCTGGCCCTGGGGGCCCTGCTCCGCAAGACCGCGGCGGGCCTGTCGGTATTCGCCGCGCTGTTCTTCGTCGTCCCGATCGTGGTGGGGGCCCTCCCGCACAACATCACGGGGTTCGCGCCCTACCTGCCGTCTAACGCCGGCGGGGCCCTGTGGGGCAGCCCGCTGAACGTCACGCATCCGCTGAGCCCGTGGACCGGATTCGCGGTCCTGTGCGGTTACGCGGTCGTGCTGACCGCCGCCGCCGCCTGGCGGCTGCGGCGCCGCGACGCCTAGCCACCCGGAAAGGCTGCGAGGATAAGAGCATGTCCTTCTGGACACCGGTCGAGAACCCAGGGACGCGCCCGCCGCGTTCCTGGGCCTTCGACACCGGCTGCGCCCTGTTGGCCGCGGTGGCCTCCTTCGGGACGTTTTCCTTCGCCCAGACGCCGCACCCCACGCATCCGCCACTGGCGGTCAGCCTGGTCGTGGCGGCGCTGACCGCCCTGGTGCTGCCGCTGCGCCGGGTCTGGCCCGGCCCGGTGTTCGGCGTCGTGGTGCTGATCGCGGCGGTGCTGGCCCAGTGGCCGGTCCGGGGCGCGCTGTTCCCGGTCGTGCTGGCCATCGCCTTGTACACCGTCGCGACCACGATGAGCCGCGCCGCCGCGCTCGTCGCGGCCGCGCTGGCCGTGGCGGCCGAGCTTCCCGCGGCCGGCCAGGGCGGCTGGCACATCGGCTGGCTGGCCGTGATCTACGAGGTCATCGCGATCGCCGCGGTCCTGGTCACGGGCCTGTACGTGAGCACCCGGCGGGCGTACCTGGCCGAGCTGCGCGACCGGACGCAGCGGCTCGAACGCGAACACGACCAGACCAGCGCCCTGGCCGCGGCGGTGGAGCGGGCCCGCATCGCCCGCGACATGCACGACAGCGTGGCGCACCACCTCACCGTCATCGTGGCCCTTTCCGACGGCGCCCTGGCCGCGGTCACCCGCGCGCCGGCCCAGGCCAGCGAGGCGATCCGCGGCGTGTCGAGCACCGCCAGGGAGGCGCTCGCCGAGACCCGCCGCCTGCTCGGCGTCCTGCGGACCGAGGGCGGGCGCGAACTACGGGAGCCGCTCCCGGGCCTGTCCGACCTTGACGGCCTGTTCACCCGGGTCCGGGCGGCGGGCCTGCCGGTCCGCTACGAACGCAGCGGCCCGGCCGGGGACACCCCGCCCGGCGTCCAGCTGGTCATCTTCCGGCTCATCCAGGAAGCCCTGACGAACACGATGAAGCACGCGGGCCCGGGTGCGAGCGCGGCCGTCCGGCTGCGGCTCGAACCGGGCGAGGTACGCGTCGAAGTCACCGACGACGGCGTCGGCAGCGCCGGGGTAGCCCGCGCGCCCGGCGGCGGCCTGACCGGGATGGCCGAACGCGTCGGCGCGTTCGGCGGCGAACTGACCAGCGGTCCGCGGCAGCCGCGCGGCTGGCGGGTCACGGCCCGGCTCGATCCCGGCCCGGCGGCAGTGCCGCTGTGATCAGCGTGCTCCTGGTCGACGACCATGCCCTGATCCGGATGGGCTTCCGCCTGGTGCTCGACGCCGAAGACGATATCGAGGTGGTCGGCGAGGCCGCCGACGGGACCGCCGCCGTCTCCATGTGCTCCGCGCTGCGTCCCGACGTGGTGCTCATGGACGTCCGGATGCCCGGCCACGACGGCATCGAGGCGACGCGTGACATCGTGGCCGCCGGACTGCCGTGCAAGGTGCTGATCTTGACCACCTTCGACCTCGACGACTACGTCTACGCCGGGCTGCGCGCGGGCGCCAGTGGCTTCCTGCTCAAAGACACCCTGCCCGCTGACCTGATCGCCGCCATCCATACCGTCGCCGCCGGCGAGGCCGTCCTGGCCCCGACCGCCACCACCCGCCTGGTCCGCCAGTTCGCCACCGGCCCGCAGCCCGGACCATCCAGCGGACCATCTAGCGGGCACCCCGCCGCCCAGCTCAGGCAGGCCCTCACCGACCGCGAGCAAGACGTCTTTTCCCGCATCGCGGCGGGCATGTCCAACGGCGAGATCGCGGCCAGCTTGTTCCTGTCCGAAGGCACCGTGAAGATTCACGTCGGCCGGATCCTGGCCAAGCTCGGCCTGCGCGACCGCGTCCAAGCCGTCGTGCTCGCCTACGAATCCCGGCTGATAACCCCCGGGACCTCCCCACCCGAAGAACCCACCCGGCCCCACTGACGCCGTGCCTATGGCTTGTTATCGGTCTGGGTGATGACATCTGCGGTTTCCGGCACTTTCCCGGCTGGAATCCCCCGGCTTAACTGGAGAGTGACAAGCCAGACGGCAAGGTATCGCGAAGCCACGGCGGGGCCCGTCCCCTCGGCCGCGATCCGGCACCAAACCGGCCATCAGCTCATCGCAGCAACAGGAGTCGGTTATGGGTATCATCGCGTGGATCGTTCTCGGGCTGGGCGCGGGCCTGCTCGCCAACATGCTGATCCCCGGCAGGAGATCACAGGGCCTCATCATCACCTGCGTGATCGGCATCGCCGGCGCGCTGCTGGGCGGCTGGCTGGCCACGAAGCTGTTCCACGTGGTCACCTTGCACGGGTTCTTCAACCTGTCCACCTGGCTCACCGCCATCGCGGGCGCGGCTGTCCTGCTGCTGGCCTACCACCTGGTGACGAGCCGGGGCAGTAGCCGCAGTAGCGGCCGCAGCCGGTCACGCCGGTGGGCGCACCTGTGAGGTAGGACCATTATCGTCCTCGGGCCGCTGGTCCTGCTCGCCGTCGGCGCACTTGCCGCCCACGGGATCACCACTCGCCACGGTGCTCATTCCCCTGCTCGTCGCGGCCTGCTGGGCCATCACCTGACCGGCCGGGGGAGCGGGCTGTTCTTCGTCGGACTCGTCCTCGCCGCGGCGGCCATGTCCGGGCTAGCCAGGCTAGCCATCGGGCTGGGGCGCGGGGTCAGACGGCTCCCAGCCTCCCGGCCGCACTAACCAGAAAGCAGGTGACTTCGTGTCAGCAGGGATCATCGTGATCATCGTCGTGGCCGTCATCGTGGTCGGGGCCGCGGCGTTCGGTGTGATGGCAGTCATGCGACGCCGCCGCCTCCAGCAGCGCTTCGGCCCCGAATACGACCGGGTGGTGGGTGAACGCGACAGCAAGCGCAAGGCGGAAGCCGAGCTGACCGAGCGCGAGCGCCGAGTAAAGGATCTTGACATCCAGCCGCTCACCGATCCGGCGCGGGCAGGCTACGCGCTGCAATGGGCGAGCATCCAGGAGCAGTTCGTCGACGCGCCGGCGGACGCTGTCTCCGGCGCGCAATTGCTCGTCACCGCCGTGATGACCGAACGTGGTTACCCGGCCGAACACGATGATCAGGTTCTTGCCGACCTGTCCGTCGAGCACTCCGGCACCCTTGACCGCTACCGGGCGGCCGAGGAGATAAGCCACAGAGCCGCTGCGGGCACGGTCTCCACCGAGGACTTGCGGCAAGCCATGGTCCACTACCGCGCCCTCTTCGATGACCTCCTCGGCGAGCCCGTGGACACGACCGTCAAGAGCGCCGACGAGCACGCGAGCGAACAGTTCACTGAATCTGACCCTAGGGAGATGGCGAAATGACCCCACTAAGCGAGACGGCAACAGATCACCAGATGGCTGCGGAGGACGACGAGGGCATGCTTGGGCGCATTCCGGATCCGGCCGCGCCGCTGCCGTCAGAAAATCCCCAGCCGACTGAGTATGCCGCGGTCTGGCAGCCGCGAACTACCGCAGTGCCTGACGCGGAGCCCGAGTCAGTTCCTGAAGCCCCTGCCGTCAGCGCCACCGCAAGCCTGAGCACGCGCTGGCACGAGATCCAGGCGATGTTCGTCGATGATCCGCGCACCTCCGCCGAATTGGCGGCCGGTCTCGTCGACGAGGGCATTGAAGGGCTCATCGCGTTCGTCAAGGAGCAGCAGGATTCGCTGCTAACCGCCTGGCATGGCGAAGATGCGGGAACCGAGGAACTACGTATCGCCGTCCGGCACTACCGCGCGTTCGGCGACCGTCTCGCAGATTTCTCCCGTGAAACCTGACTGCGCCCCGCTGTCGGATAAACCGGGGCGGGCATCTCAGACGGGACGCTGGTGGACGTAGCACCATCTCCAGCGTGATCCCGGCTCCAGGCCGGCGGCGAGCGGGTGGTCGGTCTCCTGGTAGTGCGCCCTGGCGTGCCGGCCGGGTGAATCGTCGGAGCAGGCCACCCAGCCGCAGCTCAGGCAGATCATCAGGGATGCCGGGCGGTCCGTGCCTTCCCGGCAGTCCCGGCAGTGATCCGACCGGGGTGTGACCGGCTGGAGCCCGTCGAGGTGCTGACAGCGGGGCGCCGACCCGTTCATGCTGATGGCGGGCACGCCCGCCGCCAGGTTCTGGGCGGAGATCATGGCAGGCCCCCTTTTATCTTGGTGAAGACGCCGGATTCGGCCGGCTGGTCATTGGCAAGTTAACCCTGGTAGCGGCGCTGCGGAAAGGGGCAACCTGAGCAGGGCCCATCACCAGAACCGATCAGCCGGTCATCGGCGAGATGGCCGGTTACGCGTTCCAAGCGCCCGGGCGCGGAAGTAGGCTTGCGGTAAGGGTTTCCTGTCCCGGGCGGGGTGCGCCTGGGTGGAGGCTTGGCTGCCGGTCGTGGCGGCATCGATGCGCCGCGATCTAGTGGGTAGTTCCCAGGGAGTACCGGGATGGGCCGGACAGGGGCTTGGCGGCAGGTGTGGAGCTGCGCCAGCTTCGCTATTTCGTAACGCTGGCCGAGGAGCTGCACTTCGGCCGGGCGGCCGAGCGCGAGCACATCGTCCAGTCGGCGCTGAGCCAGCAGGTGCAGCGGCTCGAGCGTGAGCTGGGTGTCCGCCTGCTGGAACGCAGCACCCACCACGTCGGGCTGACCACTGCCGGGGCGGTGTTCCTGGTCGAAGCGCGGCAGATCCTGGCTCGCGTGGCCCTAGCGGCGGAAGTGGCCCGCAGCGCGGTGGGCGCGGCCGCGACGCTGCGGGTCGGCATCATCGATTCCAGCTACGACTCGATGCCGCAGATCCTGCACGAGGTCCAGGCCCGCTATCCCGGCCTGGTCATCCACCAGGTTGAGGTCGGCGTGCCCGAGCAGTACCAGCAGCTGATCGATGGCCGCCTGGACGTCGGAATCGGCCGGGCCGCGCTCGCCCCGCCCCAGGTCGCGTCGCTGCTGTTCCGCCAGGACCCGCTCGGGGTCCTGGTGCCCTCCGGTCACCGGTTCGCCGGACTGGAGGGCGTGCCGGTCGCAGACCTGGCCCGGGAGCCGCTGCTGCTCTCCGAAGAGGCGCGGGCTCCGGAGTTCAACCAGTTCACCGTCGAGATGTGCCGGGCCGCCGGCTTCACCCCTGCTGTGTACGGGGGGACTGTGGAGAGCATCCGCGCCGCCGCTGACCTGGTCGCCCAGGGACGCTGCCTGGTCTGCGCACCCTCCTCCTGCATCGCCGCGCTGCCCGGGACTATCTGGCGGCCGCTCACCGAACCGGCCTCCTACTACCCGTGGTCGGTGCTGTGGCGCGCCGCCGAGGACTCCGGACACGTGCACGCCGTCGTCAGCTGCGCGCAGGCGATGTCAAAACGACTCGGCTGGCTCGCCACCGTCGGCCAGGCCGCACAAGAGCAATCAGATACGGACAGCGAACCATCCCTGAGCTAGATCCAGGGGTGATCGTTTTTGGTGATGAGCCGTGCTCGGGTTGCCTGTTTCCGCCGCCGTGCGGCCGGGATTCACTTTGATCTACCGATGCTGGTCATCGCCATCGGTACTGATGAGGAGAACCACGATGAACCCCGTGTCGCACATGAGATCGGCCGCGGTGTACCTGTGCGCCGCCGCCTTGGTGGCGGCCTCCGCCGCCGCATGCTCAACCAGCTCGTCCGGCAACAGCAGCAGCAGCGGTGTCACCGGGGGCACCCTCACGATCCAGGGTGACGTCGGCAATCCGACGCTGGTGGAGAACTTCAACCCGTTCGACGCCACCGCGGAACTGCACGGCGCCTACCTGATCTACGCGCCACTGGAGATCTCCAGCCCGGTCAACGGCAGCTACACGCCGTTCCTGGCCACCGGATACAAGTTCACCAATCCCACGACGCTCGTGTACACGATCCGGCCGGGGGTGAAATGGAGCGACGGCACCGCTTTCACCCCCGCGGACGTGGTGTTCACGTTCAACCTGCTGAAGAAGTACCCGGCGCTAGACACCAACGGGATCTGGTCGCAGATAACCGGCGTGTCCGCCTCGGGCAACGACGTCACGTTCACCTTCAAGGCGCCCGACGTCCCGTTCGCCGCCACGATCGCGCAGACCCCGATCGTGCCCGAGCACATCTGGTCCACGATCGCAAACCCGGTGACGTTCGCCAACACCCACCCGGTCGGCACCGGGCCGTTCGTGCTGGGCAGCTTCGCGCCGACCCAGTACACGCTGACCAAGAATCCGCTGTACTGGGACGCGTCGACGATCGCGCCGAGCTCGGTGGTGTTCCCGGCCCAGGCGACCAACCAGAGCACCAACCAGCTGGAAGTCAGCAGCGGCCAGTTCGACTGGTCCTACACCTACCTGCCCGACGTCAAGGCGACCTACGTGGACCGCGACGCGGCCACGAACCAGTACTGGTTCCCGCCCGGCGGCACGATCGGCCTGTTCCTCAACCTGACGAAGGCGCCGTACAACAACGTCAACTTCCGCCAGGGCATCTCGCTGGCGCTGGACCGGACCACGATCGCGCAGAAGGCGGTCAACGGCTACATGGCGCCGGCCAGCACGAGCGGGATCATCCTGCCGAACGAGCAGCAGTGGCTCAGCCCGAGCCTGCACGACCAAGGCCTGGTCAGCCAGAGCATTCCGGCCGCCATGGCCGCGTTCGCCAAGGCCGGTTACACCACGCAGGGCGGCAAGCTGACCGGGTCGGGCAGTACGCAGGCCAGCATGACCATCGTGCTGCCGAACAGCTTCAGCGACTGGGTGGCGGCCGGCACGGAGATCAGTACCGAGCTCGGGGCGGTCGGCATCAAGGTCAGCCTGGACGAGCCGCAGTACGCGCAGTACTCGCAGACGATCCAGGCCGGCACCTTCGACGCGGCCATCGGCGGCTTCGGTGGCACCGGCAGCCCGTACACCGACTTCAACGAGGCGCTGAACGGCAGCTTCGCCGCCCCGGTGCACACGCCGACGGTGAACAACTTCGAGCGGTACACCAACACGGGGGTCGATGCGGCGCTGGCCACGCTGGCCGCGGCCACGACTGCGCCCGCGCAGCAGAAGGCCACCGACCAGCTCGAGACGATGATCTACAACAACGTCCCGGTCGTGCTGCTGTACTACGGCGGCAGCTGGGGCCTGTTCTCCACCAAGCACTTCACCGGCTGGCCGTCGGCCAGCGACCCGTACACCCTGCCGACCAATTACAACTACTCGCTGCTGACGGTCGTGACCCACCTAGTCAAGGCCTGAGGCGCGGCGATAGCCAGTCCGGGAGGAAGGAGCGTGCGATGAGGTACGTGTCGCGCAAGGTGGTCCTGTTCATCATCACGCTGTGGGCCGCGATCACGCTGAACTTCGTCCTGCCCCGGCTGATGCCAGGCTCACCGGTCGACGCGGCGCTGGGCAAGCTCGCGTCGGCCGGCGTGCCGATCACCAACGCGGAAAAGGCGGCCATCGAGGCCCAGCTCGGGGCGCCGCACACCAGCCTGTTCGTCCAGTACGGTGACTACCTGAAGAACATCGTCACGCTCAGGTTCGGCACGTCGTACTCGTTCCCTAGTGAGACGGTCGCCCAGGCCATCGGCAAGGCCCTGCCGTGGACGGTGGCGCTGGTCGGCGTGACCACGGTCTTCGCGTTCGTCATCGGGACCCTGCTCGGGGTCTACGCCGGGTGGCATCGCGGCAAGCTCGGCGACTCGTCGGTCACGATCGGGGCGACCTTCTTCGGCGCGTTCCCGCCGTTCTGGCTCGGGCTGCTGCTGCTGTACTGGCTGTCGTTCAAGTACGGCTGGTTCCCGATCAAGGGCGGCTACAACCCCGGCACGATACCGAACTGGAGCCTGTCGTTCCTGGGCGACGCGGTGGATCACAGCGTCCTGCCCGCGCTGACGCTGGCCATCACCGCCCTGTCGGGCTGGGTGTTCGGCATGCGCAACAACATGATCAATACCCTGGGTGAGGATTTCGTGACCTTCGCCGAAGCCAATGGCCTGCGCACGCGGACGGTCGCGCTGCTGTACGCGGCGCGCAACGCGCTGCTGCCCAACGTCACCGCGTTCGGGTTGTCCCTGGGCGCAGTGGTCGGCGGGGCGGTTCTGGTCGAGGGCCTGTTCAGCTACCCAGGTGTGGGCAACCTGCTCTACATCGCCGTCACCAACCACGACTTCCCGCTGATGCAGGCGCTGTTCCTGGTCATCACGCTGAGCATGCTGGTCACGATCTTCATCGTGGACCTGCTCTACGTCCGCCTCGATCCCCGAGTCCGGAGCACCGCATGACCATCATCACCGCCGTGCCGCCGCCGGAAGCTCCCGGCACGGCCGCCCAGATACCAATCGGCGCTGGAGGCGCGATCCCCGGACCGCTGCGCTTCCTCGGCCGGGCGTTGCGCACCCTGTGGAGCAACGGCAAGGCGCGCACCGGCCTCATCATCCTTGGCCTGATCATCTTCGTGGCGGTGTTCGCCCCGCTGCTGGCGCCGCACTCGCCCACAGCGACTACCTTCACCCCGTACCGCGGCCCCAACGCCGTCAACTGGTTCGGCACCACCGGCAACGGCCAGGACGTGTTCTCGCAAATAATCTACGGAGCCAGGGTCTCGCTGCTCGTCGGCCTGGTCGCCGGGGGGCTGGCCACCTTGGTGGCCGTGACCCTCGGGCTGATCGCCGGCTACCGGCCCGGCCCGATCGACGAGGTGCTCGGCTTCGTCACCAACCTCGCGCTGGTCATCCCCGCCCTGCCGCTGATGATCATCTTGGCGGCGTACCTGCAGGGCCGGTCGGTATGGACGATCGTGCTGGTCGTCGCGTTCACCAGCTGGGCGACCGGCGCCCGGGTGATCCGCAGCCAGGCCTCGACGCTGCGCACCCGCGAGTTCGTGACGTCGGCGGCGTTCTCCGGCGAGCGGCTGTTCCGGGTCGTGTTCCGGGAAATCCTGCCCAACATGACGTCCCTGGTCGCGGCCAGCTTCTTCGCCGCCGCCACGGCCGCCGTCCTGGCCGAGGCCAGCCTGGAGTTCCTCGGCCTGGGCAACCCGGCCACGGTCAGCTGGGGCACCATCCTGTACCACGCCGAGCAGCAGAACGCGCTGCTCACCGGCCAGTGGGTGATGGTGTTCGCACCCGGCCTGGCGATCGTCCTGCTGATGGTGTCGTTCACGCTGATCAACTTCGGCGTGGATGCGCTGTCCAACCCGCGGCTCCGGGAGAAGTGATGGCCCTGCTAGAGGCGCATGACGTTAACGTTGCCTACGAGCCGAGCCGCGGCCAGCGGATCTGGTCGGTTCGCGACGTGGATCTCACCCTGGAACAGGGCGAGTTCGTCGGGCTCGTCGGCGAGTCCGGCTGCGGCAAGACGACCCTCGGCTACGCGCTCACGCGGATGCTGCGCCCGCCGGCCCGGCTGGAGAGCGGTGTCATCTGCTTTGACGGCGTCGACATCGGCAGCATGCACGGCGAGGAGCTGCGCCGGCAGCGGCGCAACGGCTTCGCGCTCGTGCTGCAGAGCGGCATGAACGCGCTGAACCCGGTGCGTACCATCGCTCACCATTTCGGCGACATCATGAAGGCCCATGCCCGGCCGGGCGATGACGTCACGGCCACCGGCATCCGGCGCCGGGGTGCGGAGCTGCTCGACAGCGTGCGCCTCGATTCCGGTGTGCTGGGCCGCTTCCCGCACGAGCTGTCCGGCGGCATGCGGCAGCGGGTCTCGATCGCGCTGGCGCTGGCCCTCGAGCCACGGATGATCGTCTTCGACGAGCCGACGACCGCGCTGGACGTGATCGTGCAGCAGGCGGTGATGGCGACGATCAAGGACCTGCAGCGGGAGCGCGGCTTCTCCGCCATCCTGATCAGCCACGATCTCGGGATGGTCCTCGAGGTCACCGATCGGGTCATGGTCATGTACGCCGGGCGGATCGTCGAGGACCAGCCCGCGAGAGACCTGGCGCACGGGCTGCACCACCCCTACACCGAGGCGCTGCTGAACTGCTACGCCGACCCGCGCGCCGACGTGGTCCGGCTGGGCGGCATCCCCGGCACGCCGCCGGACCTGTCGCTGCCGCAGGCCGGTTGCTCGTTCACGCCCCGCTGCCCGCTCGCCGAGGACATCTGCCGCGCGGCCGATCCCCCGCTGTCGCCGCTGGGTCTGGGCCGCGCGGCCTGCTACGTCCGCGCTCGCGCCGGGCACGTCGAAATGGAGGCCAGCAGTGTCCAGTGACCTCAGCCCCGACCTAGACGGCCGAGCCGTCTCGGTGCCGCCTGGCAGCAGCGTCCCGGCCCTGACGGTCACCGGCGTCTCGAAGGTCTACCGCGTCCGCGGCCGGGAACGCAAGACCGTCACCGCCGTGGACGACGTCTCCTTCACGGTCGCACCGGGCGCGGCCGTCGGACTGGTCGGGGCGAGCGGCAGCGGCAAGAGCACGCTGGCCAAGATGATCACCGGCTCGGAGCGTCCCACGGCGGGCTCGATCACGTTCGGCGACGTGGCGGTCGGGCGGCTGCGCACGGGCGGCCTGCGTAAGCTCCACCACCAGGTGCAGATGGTCTTCCAGGACCCCTACGGCGCGCTCAACCCGCTGCACACCGCCGAGTACACGGTGATGCGCCCCTGCCAGAACTTCCTGGGTATGTCCGCCGGGCAGGCCCGCCAGCGCGCTGCCGAGCTGCTCGAGACCGTGGGCCTGACCCCGCCGAGCCAGTTCGCGGCCAAGCTCCCGCACCAGCTATCCGGCGGCCAGCGGCAGCGCGTCGTCATCGCCCGCGCGCTCGCCTGCGACCCCGGGCTGATCGTCGCCGACGAGCCCATCTCTATGCTCGACGTCTCGCTGCGGGCCGGGGTGCTCAAGCTGCTGGCCGAGCTCCGCCGCGAGCGCGGGCTGAGCCTGCTCTACATCACCCACGATCTGCTCAGCGCGCGCGTGATCACCGACGAGATCATCGTCCTCAACTTCGGACGGGTCGTCGAACGCGGCCCGACCAAGCAGGTCCTGCAGCACCCGCGGGACAGCTACACGACGCAGCTGCTCGACGCGGTGCCGAACCCGTTCGCGGCTGATGGCGCAGGCAGTCCGGCAGTCAGGAGCAGAACATGATCAGGTCATCGCGCCTGCGGAAGTCCAGGTACTGGTGGGTCATCGGGGCGGTCAGCATCACGACGGTCCTCATCGCGACGCTGGCTCCGCTTCAGCAGGCCCGGGCCCAAGGTTCCGGCGCTCCGGGCGACGGAGGGGTCCAGCCTTACAACGGGCTAAGCACGGCACAGCGGGCGAACCTGCTGTCCATCGCCCGCCAGACCTGGAACTTCTACAACGTGGACATCGACCCGGCGACCAACCTGCCGATCGACAACCTCACCTTCGCGGGCGGCACGGCCACGCCCACCACGTACGGCCGCTACACCTCCGCGGCCGACATCGGGGTGTACCTGTGGGCGGTGGTCTCGGCCCGCGACCTCGGCATCATCAGCGAGCAGCAGGCGCAGGCGCGGGTCCAGGCCACGCTGACCGAGGTGTCGCACCTGCAGCGGTACGACGGGTTCTTGTACCAGTGGTACGACACGACCAACGGCAACGTGCTGAGCAACCCGGGCCAGCCCGACTGCCCCGCCGGGGCGGCGCCGGCGTTCACCAACTGCTTCTTCGTCTCCAACGTGGACAACGGCTGGTACGCCTCGGGACTGATCGTGGTCC
>Ga0070761_10001823_pt1 | contig 13299 bp, 13 predicted proteins | sample HubBroMetageREF1_FD_66724 | JGI IMG/M metagenome (GOLD analysis project Ga0070761, IMG submission 66724) | Reference soil microbial communities from the Hubbard Brook experimental Forest, New Hampshire, USA - Hubbard Brook CCASE Soil... | ecosystem: Environmental > Terrestrial > Soil >...
GGCTCGGCGAAGCGAGCGCGACCAGCGCGCTCGCGGCGGGGACGAAATAGAAAGCGCCGGTGAGCGGAGTGGTGTACTTCGTCAGCGCGTCCCTCGGGCCGCTCGGAATCCCGAGCATGCTCTTCAGCATCGCGAGGAGCGGCCCCTGCTCGGCGCAGAAGCCGACGAACATCGTTCCATGGTCCGTGACGGTCCCGTAGGCAACGTTCCGACGGAACACCTCGCCGAACGTATCCTGGTCCGTCTTGCCCGCATGAGAGTCGGGGGGCTTCGGCGAAAACTCGACGCTGTCCGACTTGGTTCGGCCGATAACGGCTTCCTGCGTCGTCTGAGGGAGCGACTCCCAGCTCGCCATGTCGTGCTTCCACTTCTGGAGCAGGAGCACGCTCCCACCGGCCCCGGGACGGCCCTCGGGAACGAGGGCGACGGTCGGCGCATCGGCAAGGTTCGGATTCTCCGTGCCATCGACGAAACCGGTCAGATCACGGTCGTGATGGTACGGCCATCCCGATGTCTCCCCGGCGACCGACGCGACCGGACCCAGTTCCCGGATCGCGCGCCGTGCCTCGTCGAACACCACGTCCTGGGAACCTCCCGAGAACCAGAGCACGATGTCGTGCTGCGTCGCGGGCATGACGTAGCCGTCCGGCCCGACGAGGTCGTGGTCAAAGCCGGCGAGGGTCGAGGGGGCCCCGGTCGGTAGGACGTCCCGCCAGAGCTCCGGTCGAAATCCCGAAACGAGATTGATCCCCGCGGTCGTGACGCGCTCGTCCCGAAGGTCCGCGACCCCGGTGGCGAGAGCTCGGGCCTCGATACCGGGCCGGCGGTCGAACTCGAGGTAGAGGTGCGCGGTGGTCCCCATGGCGAAGATGCCGAGCTGGGGGGTGCTCATGCCGTCCGCCTAACTTCCTGGGAGAAAAAAACCCTCGGTCGGCCCTCGGGTTAGGGAGTGTCGCGAGAGCCGCGGGAGGGATTTGAACCCTCGGCCTGCTCCTTACCAAGGAGCCGCTCTGCCAGCTGAGCCACCGCGGCGTCAGTCGGGACCGGACACTTTCCCCTTCTTCCGCTTTCCCGTCCGTCCGGCCCCGGGCGCCCACGGAAATCCGAGCGAGCTCCTCTCCCAGTCGGCCCGCGAGTAGGTCGGAAGCGGTCGCTTCGCGAGGAACGCCTCCATCCCTTCCTTCTGGCCGGTCGTGCCGAAGAGGCGAGCCCACAGGTCGAGCTCGTACTCGAGGCCGGGGTCGATGTCCGGGTCGATCGCGTTCAGGAGGGCGTACTTCGCGGCCGCGAGCGCCACCGGGGGCTTGGCCGCGAGCTCGCTCGCGAGGGCGAGCGCGGTAGGAAGGAGCTCGAGACGAGGGACCACGCGGTCCACTAGGCCGGCCTCGGCGGCCTCCGACGCGGGAACCGATCGACCGGTGAGGATCCAACGTCGCGCCCGAGCGGCTCCGATGCGCCGCGGAAGACGTCGTGTCCCGCCCCACCCCGGCATCACGCCGAGATTGATCTCGGGCTGGCCGAACTGGGCGTCGGTGCTCGCCACGATGAAGTCGCAGGCAAGGGCGATCTCGCACCCTCCGCCCAGGCAGACCCCGTGCACCGCCGCGATGACGGGCAGCGGGAGCTGCTCGATCGTCCGAGTGACCGCCTGTCCCCGACCCCCGTGCGCGCGCGCTTCGGGCGGCCCCATCGGGGCCATCTCGCGAATGTTGGCGCCCGCCGCGAACGCCTTCTCCGCGGCACTGGCGAGGACGACCACGCGCACCTCGGGGTCCGCTTCGGCTTCCGTGAGGCGCTCTTCGAGCGCGTCGAGCACGGCGCGCGAGAGAACGTTGACCGGCGGATGGTCGAGCGTAAGCACGAGGGTCGGCCCGATCCGCGCGGAGCGCACGATCTCGGGCGGGACGGCCATCGGGCCCGCCGACCCGTGCCGTCCTATTAATGTCGCTCGCCTTCCCGTGCCGGGGCGGTCGCGGTCGGATGGTTCGAACCGTGGTCACGACGTGGTACGGCACGTTCCTGCTCGAGGGCGAACGCGTCGTCCGCTCCGAGCTCGCTCCCCGAAACGAGACGGAACTGGGGGAGCGCGCGGCGCTCCGCCGAGCCGGGCGATTGACCCCGGAGGAACTCCGGATCCTGGAGGACCGGGGCTCGGAAGCGTGGGTCACGCGCGATCGTCGTCTCGCCGATCAGGGGCTGAGGTTCGATCCGGAAGCGGGGGACCTCGCGCCGGTCGCGGAGCGCGTTGACGACCGGGGACTATTGCGACGCGTGGTGCTCGCGTCCGCGGAGAAGGACCTCCGAGCCGCGTGGGATCCGTCGGTCCACGTGGAGGAGGCCGTGCGCGCGGCGTCCGACCTCGACCGCGTGCGGAACCTCGTCGGCGAACGTCTCGGAAGCTGGGTCTCGCGCGATGCGCCCGAGATCGACCCGGGGGATCACGCCGCCGCCGCACGGACCGCGCTGTCCCACGCGGAGCCGGCCGAACTCTCGCCGACGGACCCCGGAATGCGGGCCGCTCGGCGCCGGCTCGCCGAATTGTACCAGGCCGTCGAATCGACGCAGCTCGAACTCACGAAGGCGGTGGAATCCGCCGTTCCTCCCAAAGCGCCGAACCTCTCCGCTCTGCTCGGTCCCGAACTCACCGCTCGCATGCTGGCGCAGGCGCGGGGGCTCGATCGTCTCGCGCGACTGCCCGCGAGCACGATCCAGGTGCTCGGGGCCGAGCGGGCGTTCTTCGAACATCTTCGAGGTCGCGCGCCACCGCCTCGGCACGGTCTCCTGTTCCTTCACCCCGCGATCCAGTCCGCCCCTCGGCACGAGCGAGGCAAGCTCGCGCGAACGCTTGCGGGGAAGGTCGCGATCGCGGCGCGACTCGACCGGGCGGGAAAGCCCGTCGACCCGTCGCTGCTTCGGGCGTTCGAAGGGCGCCGCGCCAAGCTCAAGGAAGCGCGCCGCGGGGCGCGTCCCCGGGTGCGGGTGCGACCGTCAGGGTAGCCACTTCACGCTGCATCCGGCGACCGGCAGCTCGCCCGGAGCGACGGGCTTGCCGTTCAACGCTTGGTCGAGGGCGCGCTCGAGATAGTGCTCGCTTGCGTGCTCCGGATGCTGGTGGTCGTTGTCGATGCGGCCCTGGAAGACCAGTTTTCGGTCCCGGTCGAACACCATGGGGTGCGGCGTCACGAGCGCCCCGTAGGCGTGCGCGACCTGCTGCGACTCGTCGTGGAGGTACGGGATCGGGTAGTGGTGGTCCTTCGCGCGCTGGACCATCGACTCGAACCGGTCCTCGGGATAGGCGCGGGCGTCGTTCGAATTGATGAGCACGAAGCCGACGCCCTTCGGCCCGTATTTTCGGGCGATCTCCATCATCCGCCCCTCCCACGCCTGCACGTAGGGGCAGTGGTTGCACCAGAACGTCACCACGAGCACGGGCTTCTCGGCGAAGTCCGCGAGCCGGTACGTCTTCCCGTCGACGCCGGGCAGCGCGAAGTCGGGGGCCGCCTGGCCCGGGTGCAACTCAAAACTCGTCAGTTCCGCCATGGAGCGTGGACCTTCGGCGGCCTCTTATCGTTTTGACCCCGGCCTCGTCTCGGTCCGGTCGATGACCTTGGCGTTCGGGGTCCCGTGCGCCGAGGAGTTCCTCGAAGACGCACGACTCCTACGGGCCGGCCAACTCGCCGTCCGTGTCGCGATGCTGGGCGATTCGGCCGTGTCGTACGGCGTCGGGGTACGCGAGGACGCGGGCTACCTCGGCCTCGCGAAGGGGGTCGGGATCTCGACCGTCCGCCGTTCGACGGGAGGCACCGGAGTCCTGCACGCTCCCGGGGATCTCGCATGGACCGTGGTGCTGCCCAAGGACCATCCCGCCGCGGGTCGCGACTACGTACGCGCGTATGCCCGCCTCGGCGCCGGCGCAGTGCGCTTCCTGCGCGATCGCGGTGTGACCGCCTCGTGGGTGCCGCCGCCGGGCGTGTCGACCGACTTTTGCTTTCTCAGCGCACGCGGTGAAGTGCTGGCCACGGGCCCTCGCATCCTCGGGGGCGCGGCGCAGCACGTCACGCGCGACGCGCTCCTCCACCAGGGCGTTCTGCCGCTTCACGTCGACCGCCGCCGGATCCAAGCGCTGTTCGGTCTCGACCCTGCCCTCCTCGCCGAGCGCCTGGTCGGACTCCGCGAGTTGGGTCTCCGCGAACGGCCGGAGATCCTCGCCCAGGAGCTCGAAGAAGCCCTGTCGAGTGAGTTCCGCGCGGACTCGGGCTAGGGCGGGGTCACTTCGGTCCGGGACGCGCGGCCCACAACGCGTCGGCGGCGCCCTCGACGTCGGAGCGGATCCGGTTCCAGTCTCCCCGCACGAGCTTTCGGTCGCGCACGACCGGGACTCCGTTCACGAACACGGAATCGATCGCTTCCTCGGACGCGGAGTACGCAAGGTGGGAGACGATCGCCTCGGGCCGCGCGGGAACCAGGGTCGGGTGGTCGAGACGGACGAGGGAGAAGTCGGCGCGCTTCCCGACCTCGATCGACCCGAGTTCGTCCCCACGGCCGAGCATCTGCGCCCCGTGGACCGTGGCGAGGTCGAGCAGTTCCTGCGCCGAGAGCGCCGCCGCGTCCCAGCGGTGATTCTTCTGGACGAGACCGGCGAGGTGCATCTCGCGCAGCATCGAGAGGGAGTTGTTGCTCGCGACGGAGTCGGTTCCGAGGCCGACCACCGCACCGGCGGCGCGGAGCTCGACGATCGGCGCGACCCCGCCCGAGGCGAGCTTCAGGTTCGAGCTCGCGCAGTGGGCGATCCCGAGACGGTGCCGACCCAGCACGTCGATCTCGTGCCCGGTGAGCCACACGGCGTGCGCCGCGACCATCCCCGGGCCGAAGAACCCGATCTTCTCGAGCCAGTCCGCGGGCCGGTCCCCGGTTTTCGCGTGGTGCTCGTGGACTTCCTTGCGAGTCTCCGAGAGGTGGAAGTGGCAGAGGGTGCCCTCCCGTCGCGCGAGTTCCTTCGCTCCCATCCACGTCGCCTCGCCGCAGACGTACACCCCCTGCGGCGCGACCAGGGGCGACACGAGGGCGCTCCCTTTCCACCGGGCGATGAAGGCGGCGGCGTTGTCGAGCGGTTTCCCTTTCTGCGTCGTGAACTCGGCGTCGAGCACGGCCCAGCCCAGGAATCCGCGGATCCCGAGCGATTCGGTGGCGCGCGCGACCGCGTCTTCGAAGTAATAGAGGTCGAGGAACGATGTCGTCCCGCCGAGGAGCATCTCGGCGATCCCGGCCCTCGCCCCCACTTCGACGTCCGCCTCGGTGCGGTGGGCATCGACCGCGAAGAGCGTTTCGAGGAATCCGGCGAGGTCGCGGTCGTCCGCGATCCCCCGCAGCGGGGTCATCGCGACGTGGCCGTGCGTGTTGACGAAACCGGGAACGAGTGCGAATCGGTGCCCGTCGATCGACGCGGCCCCCTCCCGGGGAACGTGGGGTCCGACGTGCGTGAATCGCCCGCGCTCGACGCGCACGTCCGCGCGAACGACACGACGATGAGCGTCCTGGGTGACGAGCAGCGCGTCGGTGATCACGAGGGGTTCGGGGGACGCCGGGGTCGACACGCGCGGAGTTACCGGGGGGGAGGGATAACGGACGTGCTCGCGCCCGACGGCGAGACCGCCTCTTCGGGGAGGTCCGTGAGCCCTTCGGACGTACGCATTTCGCTGTACTGCAGCCCCCGCAGGGTCCGCTGGACCCACGGCCGCGAGAACACGACGATCGCCGGGACGATCGCGAGCACCACCAGGATCACGTCGACCCAAAGACCGGGAACCCAGGCGGCACTGGGCATCCCGAGGATCGTAGCCCCGGTGTTGGGAATGAGCACCACGACGCTGACGACCGCGATCACGAGGGCGATGTACGCGACCCCGAGCATCCGGATGTTCGAGGTGTTCGCGACCTCCGCGATCCGGTTCGATGTCTCCCCCAACTGGTTCGCGAACGCCGAGAGCCGGTTCGCGTCGATCGAATTGCGGATGGCGATGAGATCGCGCGCCCCCTGCGCGATCCCGGTCGACAGTTCGTCGAGATGCGTCACTTCGACCCGCACCGCGGGCAACAGAGTGGCGATCCCGTCGAACTTCTCGCCGAGCGGGCCGTCGAGCTCGGAGACGAGCACTTCGAGTCGGACGATCTGCTTGCGGAGGCCGGCGATCGCGTGGAGCACGCCGGAAACGTCGGCGAGCGGCGCCGGGTCGGGCCGGAGCTCGAGTCCGTCCAACCGCTCGCCCAGGACCTCGATCCACTCGATGTAGGAGCGGTTGGCCGCCTGGAGGAGATCGATCATCGAGCGCGTGGGCGCCGGCACCTTGGCCCCCTGCACGAGGAGGCACGCGGGCACGTCGGGACCGAGCACCTTGAATTCCTTCCCGGCGACCCAGATCCCGTGCCAGGTCGGCTGACCATCCTTGTCGAGCGTGGCCAGCGTGACCAGGGTCGCCTCCGCGGTCCGGAGGACCGGGCTTCGCGACGAGCTCAGCGACGAATGACCGACCGCGACGAGGGCGTCCTGGAGGTTCGAGACCTCGGCCACGGACCCGTCGCGCCCCCTAGATGTCGAGGTTCGTCACTTCCACGGCGTGCGCCTGGATGTACTCGCGCCGCGGTTCGACTTCCTCGCCCATCAGCACCTGGAACAGCATGTTGGCCTTCGCCGCGTCGTCGACGGTGACCTTGAGGAGCGTGCGCGACCCCGGCCGCATCGTCGTGTCGGCGAGCTGGCCGGCGTTCATCTCGCCGAGCCCCTTGTACCGCTGGATCGTGACGCCCTTCATCCCGCCGTACTCCTGGATCGCCGCGTCGCGCTCCTCGTCGGAGTACGCCCACTGGAACTTCTGACCCTTCGAGACCCGATAGAGCGGCGCCTGCGCGATGAAGACGTGCCCTTCGGTGATCAGGAGCGGCATCTTCCGGTAGAAGAGCGTCAGGAGCAGGGTCCGGATGTGCGAACCGTCGACGTCGGCATCCGTCATCATGATGATCTTGTGATAGCGCAGCCGCGAGAGGTCGGTCTCGTCCCCGATCCCGATCCCGATCGCCATGATCAGCGCGCGAATGTGCTCGTTCTGGAGCATCTTGTCGAGGCGCGCCTTCTCGACGTTCAGGATCTTGCCGCGGAGCGGGAGGACGGCCTGGAACTCCCGGTCGCGGCCCTGCTTTGCGGTGCCGCCCGCACTGTCCCCCTCCACGATGAACAGTTCGCACACCGCGGGGTCCCGCGAATGGCAGTCGGCGAGTTTTCCGGGGAGCCCTCCGCCCTCGAGGAGTCCCTTCCGCCGCGTGAGCTCGCGCGCCTTCCGCGCGGCCTCGCGCGCTTGCGAGGCTTGGACGGCCTTGAGGATGAGCGATTGTGCGTTCGCCGGGTGTTCCTCGAGGAACTCGGCGAGCTTCTCGTTCACGGCGCTTTCGACCTGGCCCTTCACCTCGGAGTTTCCGAGCCGTGCCTTGGTCTGGCCCTCGAACTGTGGCTCGAGCACCTTCACCGAGAGCACCGCGGTGAGCCCTTCTCGAACGTCCTCGCCCGAGAGGCTCTCCTTGTCGCCCTTGATGAACCCCCGCGCACGGGCGTAGTCGTTGAGCGTGCGGGTCAGCCCGGACCGGAGCCCGACGACGTGCGACCCGCCGTCGACCGTGTTGATGTTGTTGACGAACGCGAGGGTGGTCTCGTTGTAGCCGTCGTTGTACTGGAGCGCGATCTCGATGTCGGTCGTGTCGCGCTTCGCGTGCAAGTAGATCGGCGGACGGAAGAGCGCGTTCGTTGACGAGTTCAGGTCCTCAACGTACTCGGCGATCCCTCCCGCGTGGTGGTACGTTTCGGTGCTGCCGTCCCGTTCGTCCGAGAATCCGATCGTGACCCCCGCGTTCAGGAACGAGAGTTCCTTCAATCGGCGTTGGATCGTTTCCTTGTCGAAAACGACCGTCTCCATGACGGTCCCGTCGGGCTTGAACCGGGCCTCGGTGCCCGTCGTGTCGGAGTCGCCGACGATCTCGATCGGTGCAACGGGCGTGCCCCGCTCGTACCGCTGGAAGTACTCGTGGCCGTTCCGCCGGACGCGGACCTCGAACCACTCACTGAGCGCGTTGACGACGTGGACGCCGACCCCGTGGAGCCCGCCCGATACCTTGTACGCGCCCTTGTCGAACTTCGAGCCGGCGTGGAGGACCGTCATCACGATCTCGAGCGTCGGGCGGTGGTACTTCGGGTGCTCCTCGACCGGGATCCCTCGGCCGTTGTCCTTGACCGAGCAGGAGCCGTCCGCGTGGAGCGTCACGTCGATGTGCGTACAGGCGCCCGCGAGGACCTCGTCGATCGAATTCTCGACGACCTCCCAGACCAGGTGATGGAGGCCGCGGGTGTCGGTCGACCCGATGTACATTCCCGGGCGACGCCGGACCGCGGAAAGTCCCTCCAGAACCTGGATGGAACTCGCGTCGTAAGCGGCGACGGAAACGGACTCCTGAGCCATGGGAATTATCGCCGGTAGAACCGACGTATTGTACCGAGCCGGGCAGGTGTTATAACAGTTGGGCTGCGGGCGAAAAATCACCCTCCGGAACGACCCCAAAATCGACCCTCCGGAGCTCCCTTCCGGGGGCTCCCGGACCGTGCCCGGGAGGGCCCTGTTTGCGGGCGTGTCGGACCGCGGCAGACCGCGGGGAAGCGCTAATAGCCGGGCCTCGCCTCGGGCGCTCGTTCATGGCCGAGGACCCGAAAAACGGGGCCCCGCCGGACGTCGCGACGGACGCTCCGACCGCTCCACCGGCGCCCGAGCCGACCGAAGACTGGGCAACCCGCTACAAGTACCTCTTTGCCGATTTCGAGAACTTCCGTCGGCGTTCCGAGCGGGACCGGGAGTCGATCTCCCGCCAGGCTCGCGCCGGCATGCTGCGGGAGCTCCTCCCGATCCTGGAGGCGTTCCGCGCCGCCCGAGACGCCGTCGGGCGACTGCCGGCCGACGACCCGGTCCGCCGCGGGATGGAACTCCTGGACCGGGAATGGACCACGTTCCTGAAACACGAGGGAGTAGAACCCGTGGCCAAGGTCGGATCCCCGTTCCGAGCGGACGAGGCCGAGGCGGTCGGGGAAGCTCCCGCGGCCGCCGGGACCCCGGACGGTTCCGTTTCCGCGGTCGTCCAGCAGGGCTACCGCTTCTTCGGCGGTCTCCTCCGCACCGCGAAGGTCATCGTCGCCCGACGGGCGACCGAGGAGGCCACCACCGACGTGGCGGTCGCGGAGAAGTCGGAGTGAGGTCGGATCCCATGGAGCGATCGTCGGAGATTCCGGGGTTCTATCGCAAGAGCATCGCCGAGCGCCGCGCGTTCGTGCGCGACTGGGCGGGGCTCACGGAGGAAGAGGCCCGCTCGTTCGAGTTCCCGCCCGGCATCGACCCGGGGACCGTCGACCGCATGATCGAGAACGTCATCGGCGTCCTCCCGCTCCCCCTCGGGATCGCGACGAACTTCCGGATCAACGGGGTCGACCGACTGATCCCGATGGCGATCGAGGAGCCGAGCGTCGTCGCGGCCGCGTCCAACGCCGCGAAGGTCGCGCGCGCCGGCGGAGGGTTCCTCGCCCAGTCCACCGACCCGGTGATGATCGGGCAGGTACAGGTCCTCGGCGTGCCGGACCCGGTGGCGGCCCGGATGCGGATCCTCCACCAGAAAGAGAGTCTGCTCGCGGCCGCGAACGCGAAGGACCCGGTGCTCGTCAAGTTCGGCGGCGGGGCGAAGGACCTCGAGGTCCGCATCCTCGCGTCGCCTCGGGGGACGATGATGGTCGTCCACCTCCTCGTCGACGCCCGGGACGCGGGCGGGATGAACGCGGTCAACACGATGTGCGAGGCGCTCGCGCCCGAGTTCGCTCGGCTCACCGGCGGCCGGGTCGTCCTCCGCATCATCTCCAATCTCGCGATCCATCGCCTTGCGCGGGCCCACGCCGTGTTTCCGGCCGAGCTCCTCAAGACCGAGACCGCGACCGGCCCCGAGGTCGTGGACGCGATCCTCGACGCCTACGCGCTGGCGGTCGCCGACCCGTTCCGCTGCGCGACGCACAACAAGGGGATCATGAACGGGATCTCGAGCGTCGTGATCGCGACGGGAAACGACTTCCGAGCGATCGAGGCGGGCGCCCACACCTACGCGGCGTGGCGGGCGGGACAGGCCGGCGCGGACACGGTCGTCCTACCGCTAACGACGTACGAGAAGGACCAGCAGGGGAACCTCGTCGGCACCATCGAGTTCCCGGCACCGGTCGGCCTGATCGGAGGTGCGACCGCCGTTCATCCCACGGCGAAGGCGAACGTCAAGGTGCTCGGCGTAAAGACCGCCCGAGAGCTCGGCGAAGTGCTCGCGGCCGTCGGGCTCGCCCAGAACTTCTCGGCGCTCCGCGCCCTCGCGACCGAGGGGATCCAGCGCGGCCACATGGAACTCCACGCGCGGAACCTCGCGGTGAGCGCCGGCGCGCGTCCGGACGAGGTCGACCGGGTCGTCGAACGACTGGTCGCGGACCATCAGGTCCGCTTCGACCGCGCGAAGGCGATCCTCGAGGAGCTTCGCGGCGGCTCCGGATGAAAGCCGGGGTCCTCGCGCTCCAGGGCGACGTGCCCGAGCATCTCGCGATGCTCCGTTCGGTCCAACCCGATGCGATCGCGGTGCGGCGTCCTGCCGACCTCGCCGAGGTCGGAGCGCTGTTCCTGCCGGGTGGCGAGTCCACCACGATCGCCCGGCTCATCGAGGAGGCGGGCTTGTGGGAGGCGCTGAGCGAGCGGATCCGGGAGGGGCTGCCGGTCCTCGCGACCTGTGCCGGGTTGATCCTCCTCGCGCGCGACCTCGCCCCGAGTGCGTCCGGCCGCGACCCGCCGACCTTTCGGGCGCTCGACGTGACCGTTCGGCGCAACGACTACGGCCGCCAGCGAGAGTCGTGCGAAGCCCCGGTGCGCGTCGAAGGCCTCCAGGATCCGCCGTTCCCGGGAGTGTTCATCCGGTCGCCCCGGATCCTTTCCGTCGGCCCGCAGGCGGCGCCGATCGCGTGGCGGCAGGAAGAGGTCGTCGGCGTCCGCGCCGGCCCTCTGTGGGGGCTGACGTTCCATCCCGAGCTGGCGGACGACCTCCGGGTCCACCGGCTCTTTTTGGCCGCGCACGGCCGCCGCGTTACCAGATCAGCGCGAGCAGCACGATCAACGCCACGAACACGGCGACGCTGAGGATCGTCACGACCCAGCGGGCGCGCGACGAGATGCGCCGGAAGCTGCCAAAGAAGATCGGTAGGGGTCCGATCAGGAGGAATCCGCCCGACGACGGTTCGTCCGCGCCGTTCCCGTCCGCGAGTTCGACCCCGCCCTCGGGGGCGAGCGCGAAGGACGCCACGAAGATCCCGGCGAGGAAGAGCACCACCCCGCCCGGCAGCTCCCACGACGACGAGTAGAATACGGGGACGAAGACGACCAGCGCGAACTGGGCCGTCCGTTGGAGCACCCCCACGACGATCAGGGCAACGCCCGCGGCCAGGAGGAGCCCCGCGAGGACCGACCCTCCGCGCACGGGGGGTACGAGCGAGAACGCGCGCCTTCTCAGTTTCGGTCGGGCTCAATGGTAGGTGTCGAATCGGTACGGCTCGAGCGGCAACTCCCCGAGCGCCATGAGGAACTCCGGTGGGGTGAGGACCGGCCTCGGGTAGAGGTCGGAGTCGTCGAGCGCGATCCGAGGGCACGCCGTGTTCACGTACGCGTCGAGCGCCCGTCCTTCGAGGTCGCGCGGGTCGAGCCGGTCGAAGACGAGGATCTCGGCGTCCCGGCCCCTGGCTCGCGCTCGCTCTTGCAACGCGAGCGCCGTCGGCATCCGGTTCTGCCCGGCGAACGTCGAGACCAGGATCCCCCACTTGAGCGCGTCCCGCGCTCGGGCGACCGTCAGCTGACGTCGCCGGATCAACGACCCTCGGTCGATCGGCGGCTCGAGGACGTTCTGCAGCGGGTCGAGCGACCAGACGGGCCGGTCCACGGCGAACGCCAGACCGACCGGGTGGAACCGTCCGGTGCCGAGGAAGAGGAAGGCGTCCACGTCGCCCGCCACCGATTCTGCGCCGGTGTAATTGCATCCGAGCGCCTGCGAGGGATAGTACAGCCGTCGGTCCCCCGTGCCGATGTGGACGGTACGACCGGTTCGCTGCAGCGCCTCCGTGAGGGGGGCCACCAGGTCGAGATGCTGGACCGACGCCACCAGCCCGAGTCGAGCGGGGACTCCGGCGCGGTCGACCGTGGCGGCGAGCGCGGAAGGGTCGCCCCCCGGTTCGCGCATCTCCACGAAGTACGTCGGTCGGTACAACCGCACGTTGGGGATCGGCGAATGACCGAGGACGACGACGGCCTCCGCTTTCAGCGCCTCATCGCGAGTGGGAAAGTCGCACGCGCCGAAGCAGGCTCGCGCCGCGAGGGTGACCGAGGCGCCCGTTTCCTCATGGAGGCGCCCGGCGAGCTCGTGGGCGTTGCGGATCAAACCGGCCGGGACTTGGAGCACGATCCGGCGGAGACCCGCGCTCCGGAGTGCCGCGAACAGTTCCGGCCCCACGGTCGGGAACACGTACGCCGGCGGCGACTCGCTATCGGGCATCGAGGCGGGAGAACTCATGGTCACCGGGAACCCGACGACCGGGCCCGAGGGCTAAACGTTTGGGGCGCCCGACTCGCGGAGCCGCTCGACCAGTCGCTCGACCGCGGCCCGATTGTCCTCGTAGTGCAGCCGTCGGAGCGCCTCCGGAACGGAGACCCACTCGAACTGCTCGTGCTCGGGGCTCAAGCGCGGGGCGAACTGCCGGTCGACCTCGACCCCGTACGCGTGCAACCGCCAGATCTCCCCATTGTCAGCTCGGAACTTCACCTCCCAATCGAGCGGCACCAGGCGTCGCGGGTCGGTGAGCCCGGTCTCCTCGGTGAGCTCCCGCCGGAGCGCGGCGTCGAGGTCCCGGTCGGCAGGGTTCACCTTTCCGCTGATCGGCACCCAGATATCTCCGCGGGCCGGCGGGCGGCGAAAGATCAGCAGCTCGAGCGGGGGTCCCGCGAACAGGTACCCTTCGACACACTCGCGGGCGACCGGTCCGACCGGCTCGTCCACTTACCGGCCCCGGGAGAGGATCTTCATGATCGCCTCCGCGGGTTCCCCTTTCGACTGGAAGAGCGCCTCGACGGCTTCCTCGCGGGACACGTTCGCCTGCTCCATCACGAGTCGGATGTCCTCCTCGGGCGGACCCTCGGAGGGCGCGGCCACGGGGGC
>Ga0070761_10001824_pt1 | contig 13294 bp, 10 predicted proteins | sample HubBroMetageREF1_FD_66724 | JGI IMG/M metagenome (GOLD analysis project Ga0070761, IMG submission 66724) | Reference soil microbial communities from the Hubbard Brook experimental Forest, New Hampshire, USA - Hubbard Brook CCASE Soil... | ecosystem: Environmental > Terrestrial > Soil >...
TCCAGTGCGAACGAAATTCAGCCCGATGTCGCCGAGTTGCTGCTCCGAGAGGCCTTGGCCGGCAAGCGCGAGTTGCAGAATAGGAACGCTCGAGGCGTTGTACTGAATGATGAGCGGAGGAGTAGTTCCCGCAGGGAGAGTGCGCAAGAGGGTTTGCGAGACCGCGGTCACCTGTGCGACGGCATTGCCAATATCCACGCCTTGATGAAAAAAGATTTTGACGACGCCAATTCCATTCAGGGATTGCGATTCAATGTGCTCGATGTTGTTGACGGTGGTGGTGAGCACCCGCTCGTACTGAAAGACGATGCGGTTGGACATTTCCTCGGGCGAAAGACCGGTGTAGTTCCAGAGAACGCTGACCACCGGAATGTCAATGTTCGGGAAGATATCCGTGGGAGTGCGCAGAATTGCGACGGGGCCCAGAATAAGCAGGAGGATTGACGTTACAACGAACGTGTAAGGCCGGCGTAGCGCAAGTCGAACAATCCACATCGATTAATGGCTCCCGGAAGTTCCAGCAAGTACAGTACCTCCGTAATACGGAGATTTACGAATCCGCGTGCCGGAGGTTCAGTATCGCACGCTCGAACCCACAGCTGAACGCCGAGGGATACGGCATACACTAAGAGATTCGCGGCGAAGCGAAAGAGATTCAACACGAATTGACGGACGTGATTATGACGTACGAGTTGGCAGTCTGGTTACGGTCGTGGAAGAAGCTGATTTCACGGATGTTGCGGCGAGCCGGAGGGAGTTTCGGCGCAAGGATTTTTGCCCTGGGAAATCGCGAGCGCGCCAGGCTGAACCACGGGGCATAATTGAACGAACTGCCAGATTGCACGCAGAAACGTGAGGCCGCGGCCCGGGGGACGAAAAAAGTCAAAAGCAGCAGTAACTTTCTGTACCCCACAGTGTTGTTAGTAACATCTAACGGGGTGGATATACACGTGCTTGGATATGCGGTGAGGAGGGCTCAGCTCCAGGATGGGAGCGAGTAAAATCAATGCCAGCGATTGTGATTGTACTGCTTTTTCTTGTGCTTTTTTTGTTGGCCTTTCTGATCGTGCTGATTGGACCGTTCTTGGGGCTGGGTTTTGCAGTGTGGAAGCACGGTAAGGGTGACGTGGCGCTAGGATCGCCGGTGGGCGCTCACGAACAATCTCCTAAATCGGGCCACTAAACGCGTCAAAATTCCCGCTTTTTTCCGTTCCCGCATTTTGGCGCAGCTACAGATCTCGCGCTAGCATCGCCTCGAGTCCATCGGGTACCGTCAGAACGCTGATACCATTTACGGGAATCTTTCTTCTCTCAAGTGCCCCAAGGCCCGCCTGCACCCAGCATCTGCACATCGCCGTTTATGCCTTGTCCTTTGTTTACATAGGGTTTCCAGGGCATCCTAGGGTGGATTTTGCACGGGATCAGGGGCTGGGTTGACAGGGGGATTGCGTGACAGCGCTGCGGGGAAGACCGTCGGCAATGGGGATTGCCGAACTGTACTAGGAGAAATGGCGAAGGGCTAGACGATCGCGGCGAAATTCGCCGGAAAATTGATCGCCGTCGCTTGGGAGCGTTGGCGGTCCTGATTCTGGAAAGCGTGTTGGTATCGGTTGTACCATCGTACAACTACGGCCACTCACCTCATACTTCTACCGACGCGAAGGTCTTCGCAACATCCACAGTAGGTGCTAACTATAGTGACTGGTTCGCGCCCGCTCCTCGATTGGACAAGACAGACCGCGTCCTTTATTCGTACTCGGTGATTCCGGGCGGCGTCAGGAATTCGGCGGAATTGCCTAATGCCGTGACGCACGACGAAACGGTGGCGCAACATTATGCGGATTTTAATGTGGGCAACGCGCGCGTGATGCAGTTGCGTGAAGCTCGCGCCGTATTTGTTTCCTATCGCATTGGCAGCCGAATTTTCTGGACGAAGAACCGGCTGCATCTACCCGCGGGGGAAACCGTGGTGACGAACGGCGAGCACATGGCCAGAACTCGCTGCGCGAACCGGCTGTCCGACGTTCCGATCGGGCCGGTGCTGAAGAATGAGCCTTTGCCGGAAGCGATGGAAATTCCCGCGGATGGCGGACTGCTCGCCGCGCCGGAGTCTTCGAGTGAATTGCCGCTGGCGGTGCCGCCCACGACGGCGATTGTTGTGCCGCCAGAGCCGCCTGGATCAATCTACATCCCGATCATCCCGCCGCTTTTCCCCATCAGCGGCACGCCATCAACGCCGGGAATTCCGTTGGGCGCTCCGCCACCGCCGACCACGCCACCACCACTGTCTGGTCCGCCGCCACCGATTAGCACGCCCGAGCCTTCCGATTTTCTGATGCTGGTGGCGGGATCGGGTGCACGTGGTTATTGCGCCGCCGAGCTAGTGCGTAACCGCTCGTAGTTTTTTTCTTCGAGATTTGCATCGCTCCATTTGGCAATTCCATTTCAATTCATTGGCAATTCCATTTCAATTCCATTTCTTGACAAAATTTCGGCGTCGAGATATGGAACGTCCACAAACTCGGCCCAGTAAGAAACGGAAGCTGACTGAAGGGGGCGGTATGAGCTGGACGCAAGTTTACGATCCCGCTGGTATCTGGTGGGTTTCGACGCTGATCGCAGCTCTTCCGATTCTGGTTCTGTTCACCCTGCTCGCGGGCCTGAAAGTGAAGCCGCACTGGTGCGCGATGGCCGCGGCGATGACGGCGATCGCGCTGGCGACATTCGTTTTCAAAATGCCAGCGCTGCTGGCGGCCTCGGCCTTTGCGTACGGCGTGGCGTACGGAATTCTGAAAATTGCGTGGATCGTGCTGGCGGCGGTTTATCTGTACGACATTTCGGTGGAGACCGGGCAGTTCGAAATCATGAAGGAGTCCATCGCGGGAATTACGCCGGACCGGCGGCTGCAGGTGTTGCTCGTGGCGTTTTGTTTCGGCGCGTTTATCGAAGGAGCGGCGGGTTTTGGAGCGCCGGTGGCGATCGCGGGTGCTTTCATGATTGGCCTGGGATTCCGTCCGTTTCACGCGGCGGCGCTGAACTTGATTGCGAACACGGCGCCAGTGGCCTGGGGAGCGATTGGAACTCCGGTGCACGCGCTGGCGGCGGTTTCTGGTTTGCCGGAATCGGATCTGAACGCGATGATCGGGCGCATCCTGCCGTTTATGGCGATTATCGTGCCGTTCTGGCTGGTGCGCACGATGGTGAGCTGGTCGGAAACTTTCGAAGTGCTGCCGGCAATTTTGGTGGTGGGAATATCTTTTGCGGTGACGCAATTTCTGTGGTCGAACTTTCGCGATAGCAACCTGGTGGACATCATGGGAGGCGTGGTGTCTATCATCTGCACGGTGATCTTTCTGCGCTTTTGGAAGCCGAAAAGAATCTGGCGGTTTGATTACGATCGTGAAGGCGCGAAGCCCGTGGCGGTGGAAGGAAAACTTGCGGATGATATGGGTGGCGAATGGAATGCCAAGGAATTCGATGGATATGTGGCACCGCGCAAATATCCGTTCTGGACGGTGGCCAAGGCGTGGATGCCGTTTGCCGTGCTTTCGCTGTTCGTGCTGGCGTGGGGGCTGCCGACGGTGAAACTGGCCATGAACAAAGCCACCACGCCCGCATTCATTGTGATCCAAGCGGACGGCAAAGTGAGGCCGGGTAATCCTGGATGGGATTGGCCTTATCTACACAATGCGATTACGCGGGCGGCGCCGGTGGTGAGCAAGCCCACGCCGGAGGGCGCGCGCTACGATTTCAATTGGCTATCGGCGACGGGCAGCGGCTGTTTTTTGGCTGCGATCGTTTCGGGGTTGCTGCTGGGTGTAAGTCCCGTGCGGTTGATGAAAATATTTTGGCGCACGCTGGTGCGCATGCGGCTGGCGATGATCGCGATTTCGTTCATGTTGGGGCTGGGGTACGTGACGCGATATTCGGGACTCGATGCGGTGCTGGGCCTCGCGTTCACGCGGACCGGATGGCTTTACCCATTTTTCGGGACGTTTCTGGGGTGGTTGGGCGTGGCTTTGACCGGGAGCGATACTTCGTCGAACGTGCTGTTTGGAAGTTTGCAGCGCATCACCTCACAACAATTGGGAATTGATCCGATTCTGATGTGCGCGGCGAATAGCGCGGGCGGCGTGATGGGGAAAATGGTGGATGCGCAGTCCATTACGATTGCGACGGCGGCGACGGAGCAAGTGGGCAACGAAGGAATTATTTTTCGCTTTGTGTTTTGGCATTCGATTGCGCTGGGTTCGATTGTGGGCGTGATTGTGATGCTTTACGCTTACATATTTCCGCACTTTGTGCCGCATGGTTTAACGTTTGTGAAGTGAGTTTGCTGCGCGGGACTGTGTTTTAGGTCACGCGCGCAGGTTATTTTTTGCGAGCGCCTTCCCGTTCAGGCGAATTCCCTCTTGCGCAACCGTCAAGTTACGGACGGTCGAGGCCAGACCGCGCCGTGTAAATTGGTCCGTGAGCGCTTTCCCGATTTGCACGAAATTCTTGCTGGCTAGCGCGATCACAGTGGGCCCGGCGCCACTGAGAGCGACTCCCAAAAGGCCGGGCATGCGCGGAATCGCGAGAACTTCCGCGAGTCCGGGGATCAGCGCCTGGCGATAGGATTGATGCAGTCGATCTTGCATGGCTTCCCACAACAGGTCGTAACGGCGAACGTCCAAGGCCGCGAGAAATAATGCGGAGCGCTGGAGATTGCACACGGCGGCGGCGTGTTCGATTGTTTGTGGCAGCGCAGCGCGGGAAGCTGCGGTCTGCAAAGTCATTTTCGGCGTGACGGCGACCACGCGGATTTGCTGCGGCCATTTTTTGCGCAGAGCGGCGACGTTTCCGGCGGAGCTGACAAATGAAATGACCAGGCCGCCGAGAAGCGCGGCTCCCACGTTGTCCGTATGCTGTTCCATCTCGGCGGCGAGGCGCAGAACATCGTCCTCCGTCATTTTTTTCTCGCAGACTGCAAATCCCAGCGCGGTGCCGGCAACGATCGCTGCGGCGCTGCTGCCCAAACCTCCAGCGATTGGAATTTGATTCTGCACGGCGAGATGAACGGGAGGCAAACGCTGTCCGTGGCGTTCCGCAGCGTGTCGCATAGCGCGCAGGATCAGATTTTCTTCCGGCGCGTTGGGTAGAGCTGCGCTGCCGTCAACGCCGCGTGTGCGGGCTTCGCTGTGCGCCGCTGGGCCGGACTGCACCGTGGCTCGCACTGTGAGAAATAAGTTCAGCGCCAGGCCAAAGCAATCGAAGCCCGCGCCGAGATTGGCGCTGGATGCGGGGACTCGCACTTCGTAGGAACCGAGCTTGGACTTTTTCATGGATGCCTGGGCTATCACCCGAGAAATTTCAACTGCTGCGCTTTTTCCGCGCCGGACTTCCCTGCTCTAGCGGCGGCTCTCCAGACTTTTGAGAATTGCTTCCTTGTTGGCGGCAACTTTTTCGGGCGCGTTGCGAAATCCGCCGGAAATCTGCACTCTCTTTGCTGTTCCTTCCGTGGTGACGGATTCAAACGAAAGCGTGCCGCGGTGATAGTGGCTTACGTAGTCGGGATCTTTCAGGACGTGCCCGGTCAAAACGGCGACAACGGATTCGCCCGCGTGAATTTTTCCGGCGGCGGTGAGCTTGCGGATGCCTGCAACTGTGGTTGCCGAAGCCGGCTCGCAGCCGATGCCGTCGCGGCCGATGATGGCTTTGGCGTCGGCGATTTCCTGCTCGCTGACAGTAATGATGTTGCCGCGCGTACGCAGGACGGCACGCAGCGCTTTCTTCCAGGAAACGGGAGCGCCAATTTTTATGGCGGTGGCGAGCGTGCGCGGATTCGCAACCGGCGCGATGTCGTCTGGAAGCGCGGCGTCCGCGGCGGGTTCCGATGATTTCATGCCGGCGAATAACAGCGCGAGCGGCGCGGCGCCTTCGGCTTGGATGACGCTGATCTTCGGCAGGCGATCAATCAATCCGAGACGCAGCATTTCGTCGAAACCTTTCCCCAGCGCGGAACTATTGCCCATGTTTCCGCCGGGAACGACTACGTGATCCGGCACGCGCCAGCCGCACTGCTCGAGCAGCTCAAAGGCCACGGTCTTTTGCCCTTCGATACGAAATGGATTGATGGAATTCGCGATGTAAATGAACGGCACGTCAGCCAGTTCTGAAATCAGGCGCATGCAATCGTCGAAATTTCCGGCGATTTCGCAAACCGCGGCGCCGTAATCCATGCTCTGCGCGAGCTTCGCGGGACTGATCTGGCCCTGCGGCAGCAGAATCGCGCATTGCAGATCCGCGCGTCCGGCATACGCAGCGAGACTTGCGGCTGTATTGCCGGTGCTGGCGCAGACCACCGTGCGCGCGCCGAGCAATTTCGCCTGCGTGACGGCCGTCGTCATGCCGGTATCTTTGAAAGACGCGGTGGGATTGCAGCCTTGATGTTTCAGGCGCAGCGCGGTGAGGCCGGCAAATTTCGCGGAGCGCGGCGCGTCGTACAGGGGAGTATTGCCTTCGAAAAGCGTGACGGCCGGCGCGTCGTTGTCAAACGGTAGCAATTCGCGGAAACGCCAGACGCCGCTGCGGTCGCGCGAATCGTGCGAAGCTGCGCGCGCTTGCCAGCGTTCGCGGAGATCCGGGACAGATTTCAGAAGCTCGAGCGGGATTTCGATTTCCAGCGGACCGCCGCAACGCGAGCACACGTAAATCTGTTCGCGGATACCGAACTGCGCGGCGCAACCGGGCACAATGCAACTTTGCACGGCCGCGGTGCCGGTCTTGTGCGCGGTTTTGGCTATAGCGTCGCTCATTGGGATGCGGATGACGTTTCGTGCGAATTGCGCGTGTCGAGTGCAAATTCCTGGTGCACGGCCAGCAACGCTCTCTTCATATCCTGGCTGGCCACCACAAATGAAATATTGGTTTCCGAAGAGCCCTGGGCAATGGCGATTATATTTATATTTTCGCGGCCCAGCACGCTGAAGGTGCGTCCGGCCATGCCGACGGTGCCGCGCATATTTTCGCCGACGACTGCGACGATGGCGATGTTGGGGTCGAGAGTGATGTGCTCGACTTTTTGGTGCATCAAATCCTGCGCGAATTGCTGACGCAGCGCGTCCACGGTGCGTTTGGCGTCGGAAGTAAAAACGATGAAGCAGATATCGTTCTGCGAAGAGGACTGCGAGATGAGCAGCACGTTCGCGCGCACACTCGCGGTGGTGGAAAATGTGCGGCCGACGACGTCGGGGAGGCCGACAATTCCGGGTCCGCCGACCGCGATGAGCGAAACATCGCGGATGGCGGTGAGCGCTTTCACTCCGGCGCTGGAGGCGCGGCCCTGCGGCGTGATTTTTGTGCCGGGATGTTCGGGCTCGAAGGTATTGCGGATCCACACGGGGATGCCGGATTCCGTCACGGCGCGGAGCGTTTTGGGATGCAGCACTTTTGCGCCGAAGTGCGCAAGCTCCGCGGCTTCACGATAGGAAATTTCCGGGATGGTGCGCGCGCTGGGAACGAGGCGCGGATCTGCGGTCAAAACGCCACTCACATCGGTCCAGATGATCACTTCGTCAGCGGCGAGGGCGCCGCCGAGAATTGTCGCGGAATAATCCGAGCCACCGCGGCCGAGCGTTGTGAGCACTCCTTCCCTGGTCGCACCGATAAATCCGGTAACCACCGGGACAATTCCTTGTTGCAGCAATGGGTGGAGGCGCGCTTCGCAACGTTCCCGCGTGGGCGGCATTAAAGGTTCGGCAGCGCCGTGATAGGAATCGGTGACGATTAATTCGGTAGCTTCAATGGCTTCGCTGCGGACGCCGCGTTCGCTGAGGGCGCCGGCAACCAGGGGCGCGGAAAGGCGTTCGCCGAGGCTCGAAACGCAATCGAGCGTGCGCACGGTGAGTTCGTGGATGAGCGCGGTGCCTTCGCAGAGGCGCTGCGCTTCGCGGAGAAGCTCCTCGATGCCCAGGGCAATCACTTTCCTGCTTTCCGGATTCTGGATCAGGGTTTTCAGCGCTTCGAAATGCTGTGCGCGCAAAAATTCCAGCAGTTCGGTGGCGCGATCGCGATCGCCTGTTTCCGAGCAGGTGGCGGCTTCGATCAAGCGATTGGTGACTCCGCTCATGGCCGAAACCACGACGACGAGCGGGCCAACGCGCCAGGCTTTGGCGACAATTTCAGCGACGCGCGCGATGCAGGAAGCGTCGCCCACCGATGTGCCGCCGAATTTCATGACCTGCAAATGTGGCTTCATTGAAGATAGACCTGTGGCGTGGCGAATCAATGTGGCCTTAAGCAAATGTGGCTTTTGGAATGGCCGCGCCTGAAAAAACTATACACTACGGCGGCGGATTCCGAGAGGACGGTGAAGCAGGGGTGTTTCGCAAGCAAAAAGAGGCGCGGGCTTTCTCACAACTACTCAGCCACGATCGAGAAACGCGGCTTCAGGGCCGAAGCCCCGCCCTTCCGAATGTGTGCGGCAACCGGGAGAGCGGCGCCGCAGCGGCTGAACAGTTTGCGGAAGGAGCGCGCGGTAAAGGAAAAACGAGCCGCCCCGAAAATTTCGAGCCGGCTCGCGAGAAAGACGAAGGCTGCGTGATTACGGGCGAGCGGCCAAGGCTGGGATCAACACCTTGGATTGCGGGGTGCCGAGGCCGGTGACGTAATCGTATCCGGCGAGCGCATCGCAGAGTGTGCCGCAGGAACCATTGGTGCCGCTGGTGACGGCGTGAAAGTTTGTGCCGAGGCTCGATTTGCCGACGGCGTACACGGAAGTGCCGGTGGCACTCAAGTTTGCTTTACGTGCGGCGACGCGCTGGGAATTGGTGATGGCAATCAGCGCGGCCCACTGCGGGGTCGCGGCGCTGGTGCCACCTACCTGAAACCAACCGCTGTAGCCGCTGACTCCGACGGAATCGTAAATCGCGTAGCCGGTACCAGGATTGGCGTTGTAGGAAACGTCCGGGACGCCGCGCGTGCCGTGAATGTCGTTCGCAATCGGAAACTGCGACTGCGGGGCTGGTTCGTATTCGTATTTGCTGAGCCCGCCACCGCTTCCGCTCCAGGCTGATTCGCTGCTGTAGTTGCCCGATTTGTCGAGCGTCAGCGAAGTGCCGCCGACGGCGATCACGTCCGGCGATGCCGCGGGATAGTTGACGCCTGCGCCGCTATCGCCCGAAGCGGCGAGGAAAGTGACGCCGGTGGAAACGAAGTGATTGTCCAGATTGCGCTCGGTGGAAAGTTCCGCCGAAGTCCAGCTCATGGAAACAACCGACGCGCCGTTGCGCACGGCAAAATCCACTCCGGAAAGCAAGTCGCTCAGATTATTCGAAGGAGCTTCGACGAGGAGGATCTTGGCTTGCGGCGCGATGGCATGCGCCCACTCGATATCGAGCGAGATTTCCACGGCCCAGTTGGCGTTGGCGGCAGGCTTGCGGCCGCTGGAATAAAGCTGGCGGAAGCAACCGGTGGCGACGGTGCAGGCCGGCAAGTTGAACTGTTTGCTGAAAACGGCTAGGTCGTTCGCGGCATTGGCGTCGTCGTAGGCGTCCACTAGTGCGATGGTCTGGCCGGCGCCCTGGTTGGTGACCAGATCGAAACCGTAGGCGTGGCGAATCTGTGACGGTGTGAAAGCCGTCGTAGGCGGGGTGCTGAGGCTCGCGCCCGCTGCCTGATGGATGAAGTAATGCGGCCCCATGAAAGCGATCGGACTCTGGCCGTTTTCGTCCATATGTATCTGTAAAATAAAGGTTTGTTGTGCTGCCGCCGCTTGGCTGGCAGCGAGAATAGTACCGGCCAGGATCAGGCCACGCACGATGTTGCGGAATCCCTCAGACTGCATCTAAGCCCCCGTTTAGCGCGTCCCCCGGTTGCGGGACCGAGTCGCGTGTGCTTGCTTCCAACTTACACAGGATACCGGCTGGGTTGCAGCGGTGGCGATAGGCCGGGACTCTCAATCGGCTGGTACTAAGGTCAGGAAGCGGGAGCTGTGCCGAACTGAAACAGTGCTCGTGGCAGAGATGGCGCAAACCATTGCCGGTTGAGGACTTACGATCCGTGCATTCGGATTCGCCAAACAGACTCGGGCGGCGTCGGCGTTCCGTGGTTATTCGACAGGCAGCCCTACGTAGTTTTCGGCTAGGGACTGCGCGGCGGCGCGCGAGCTGGTGACATAATCCAGCTCAGCGAGTTGGCGGCGGTGGTCGAAGGCGTTCTCGTCGTCGAAGCGATGCAGGATGGCGGTCATCCACCAGGAGAAGCGCTGCACTTTCCAGACGCGGCGCAGGCAGGTCTGCGAATAGACGTCGAGAAGGTCGCGCCGGCCCGTGGAATAGAATTCGGCTAGGGCGCGCGCGAGGATGCGCACATCGGCGACGGCGAGGTTCAGGCCCTTGGCTCCGGTGGGCGGGACGATGTGAGCGGCGTCTCCAGCGAGGAATAGTTTGCCGTACTGCATCGGCTCGATGACGAAGCTGCGCATGCCGGTGATTCCCTTTTGCAGCACCGGGCCTTCTTGCAACTTCCAGTTTTCCCCGCCGGCGAGCCTTGTTTGCAACTCTTGCCAGATTTTTTCGTCCGGCCAATTCAGGAGGTCTTCATCGGGGCGGCACTGGAGGTAGAGGCGACCGATGCGCGGCGATCGCATGCTGAGGAGGGCGAAACCGCGATCGTGGTAGGCGTAAATGAGTTCTTCGGAAGACGGCGGCGCTTCGACGAGAACGCCCAGCCACGCGAATGGATAGACGCGATCGAAAGCGGTGAGAACGCGATCCGGCACGGACTGGCGGCAGATGCCATGATAGCCGTCGCAGCCGGCGATGAAATCGCAGACCAGTTCGCGCGGTTCGCCATCTTTGCGAAACTGGATCGTGGGTTTGGATGAAGCGCTAGGGTCGTCGAAATTGTGGATGCTGGTGTCTGCGACTTCGAAGTGAACTTGGCCGCCGGCGGCGAGGCGCGCGTCGGTTAGATCTTTTACGACTTCGTGTTGCGCATAGATGGTGACTGCTTTTCCGCCGGTGAGGTCCGCGAAGTCGATGCGATGCGTGCGTCGGCCGAAACGCAGATTCACTCCGTAGTGCACCAGGCCTTCGCGCTGCAGGCGTTCGCCGACGCCGGTTTCTTTGAGCAGGTCAACGGTGCCCTGTTCGAGGACTCCGGCGCGGACGCGCTCCTGCACGTACTGGCGGCTGCGATTTTCGAGGACGACGGATTCGACGCCGTGGAGATGCAGCAGATGCGAGAGGACCAGGCCTGCGGGCCCGGCACCGACGATGCCAACTTGCGTGCGCATAGCGTGCGTCCTTGGCTGAATGCTTGTAAACGATAGCAGAAGCGGCGCGCGGCGCGGAACGATATCCTGATCGGGTGGCGGGGCAAATAGTTGGAGGGCGCTGAAGTGGGTGTTACCATGCGGCGTTGCATTATGGCGATTTTCTTTGCATGGCAATTTGCGCGCGCGGCTGCGATTTTCTTTTAGGGGCGTCAGGCGATGTTCGTAAGCAAGAAGCATCTGCTGGTGGAGTGGGGGCACTGCGATCCCGCGGGAATCGTGTTCTATCCGCAGTATCTGGCGTGGTTTGACGATTGCACCACGGCGCTTTTTACGAATGCGGGCATGCCGACGCGCGCTTTGTTCCGGGCCCATGCGATTTTGGGGGTTCCGCTGGTGGATGTTCGCGTGCGGTTTCTGCTGCCTTCAACATTTGGCGACGAAATGTTGGCGGAATCAACCGTGACGGAATTTCGCCGCAGCAGTTTCATCATCCGGCACCAATTTTTCAAGGCAGGCGCGCTGGCGGTGGAAGGTTTTGAAACGCGCGTGTGGGCCGGTACGGATCCGGCGAACCCGGAGCGCATGAAATCGCGTCCGCTGCCTGCGGAAGTGATCGCGCGGCTTTCGAAGGCTGGCGCAGCGCAAGGCCCAGCGAAGTTTTGACGTGTATTCGATGCCGCGATCGCAGAATCGTACTTCAACGGCTGAAGCCGCGTTTACTTTTCTTTCTTAATGTCGTGGCCCTTCGATCCTGCCACAGGCAGGATCTCAGGATAAACTAAAGCCACGACCTACAAAGATTTCCTAACCGCACGCAGACTTCCTACGTTAATGGCAGCGGCTTTGGTTTTGCGGGATCGCTGTAGTCGTAAAATCCACGGCCGGCTTTGCGGCCATTCCAGCCCATCAGGACCATGCGCTTCAGCAGCGGCGGCGGCGCGAAGCGTTGTTCCTTGAATTCATCGAACATAATATTCGCGATGTAGTAGGTGGTATCGTGTCCGACGAAATCGAGAAGTGTGAGCGGGCCCATGGGATGGCCGCAGCCGAGCTTCATGGAATTATCAATGTCTGCGATGGAGCCGACGCCTTCTTCGAGGGCGCGGACGGCATCAAGCAGATACGGCACGAGCAAACGGTTGACGATGAAGCCGGTGCGATCGGTGGTGCGCACCGGCGTCTTGCCGAAACGCGCGGCGAGCGCGACGGCTGCTTCATCCACTTTCGGATCGGTGGCGATGGTGCGGATTATCTCCACCAATTTCATCACCGGGACGGGATTGAAAAAATGCATGCCGAGGAAGCGATCGGGCCGCTGCGTGAACATGGCCATTTCGGTGATGGAGAGCGACGAAGTGTTGCTGGCGAATATTGTGTGCTGGGGGCAGATTTTATCGAGCGCGGTCCAGAGTTCGCGTTTCGCGGGCAATTGTTCGATGATCGCTTCGATCACCAGGTCGGATTCCTTCAAGTCTTCGAGATTGGTGGTGCCGCGCAGGCGCGCGCGAACCTGATCGCGGTCGGCGGCGGGGAGCGTGCCTTTATCCACCAGGCGCTGCAGATTTTTTTCGATGGATTGCAAACCCTTATCGACGAGCTGTTGGGAGACTTCGCGGACCGTGACCTGACAACCCGACTGCGCGGCTACTTGCGCAATTCCTGAACCCATCAGGCCGCAGCCTATTACTGCAACTTTTTCGATCGGCATATAGGATTCCTCCTGAAATTGGCGTCGCTACGGAAAGAGGACGCTTTGCTGGAACTTTTGCAATGCAGAATTAAGCATATACGATTGGAATTGGGTTAGCGCCTGGCGTCAACCTCCGCGAAAACTTCTTGGGCGATATGAAACGCGGCGTTTGCCGCTGGAACGCCGCAATAGATGGCGCTCTGCAGCAGCACTTCCTGGATTTCCTCGCGCGTGACTTTGTTGTTCAGCGCGGCGCGCACGTGCATGCGGAATTCATCGCCGCGATTGAGGGCGATCATCATGGAAAGAGTGAGCAGGCTGCGCGTGTGGCGCGAAAGGCCGGG
>Ga0070761_10001828_pt1 | contig 13278 bp, 16 predicted proteins | sample HubBroMetageREF1_FD_66724 | JGI IMG/M metagenome (GOLD analysis project Ga0070761, IMG submission 66724) | Reference soil microbial communities from the Hubbard Brook experimental Forest, New Hampshire, USA - Hubbard Brook CCASE Soil... | ecosystem: Environmental > Terrestrial > Soil >...
ACCGGTACAAAAGTGCTTGGCGGTATCGAATCCGATCCCGAGGGCTGCCACCGCAGCAGAGCTTCAAAGCCCTCCACTCCTCTCGTATCTACCGCGACGATTGGCTGGTAATGCAGCGTCAGTTCTTCGTTCTGGAGAGCATATCTTAGCTTGGCTTCTAGAAGTAGCCGGCTCATGACTTGCTCGTGCATCGTGCGGTCAAAGATCTCGCTGCGAGCCTTGCCTTGGCTTTTCGCACGGTACATCGCTATATCGGCATTCTGAAGCACCGTCTCCGCCGATGTTTCTGGTGAAGTCAGCGCGATACCGATTGAGGTGCTTTTGAAGATCTCAAGCCCCTCTAGTAAAAATGGCCGTTCAAACGAAGACTGGATTCTCTCAGTTACACGAATGGCATCGCTCGGGTCAGTAACGTCCTCCACCAGAACCGTAAACTCATCTCCACCCATCCTGGCGATTGTGCCGTCGCTGCGCAAGCATGCCCGCAGTCTGTTGCTCACTTCTTTGATTAGAAGATCCCCGATTCCGTGGCCGTAACAATCATTGACCACTTTAAAGTCGTCGATATCGAGGAAAAGAACGGCAGCTGCCTCGTGCGGGTGTCTCTTCATTCGATCTACGGCGCTTTGCAAACGTTCCAGAAACAAGGCCCGGTCCGGAAGTCCGGTGAGCGCATCATGAGTAGCATTAAAGACCAACTGTTCCTGAGCGCGTTTTCTTTCTGTTATATCTCGGGCGTTGTAAACCATGCCGCCGATATTTTTGTGCTCAGTCAAGTTTCGAACAACACATTCGAAATACAGCCACCTGCCGTCTGCATGTCGCAGCCGGAACTCAACTAACGGATTCTGGCCCGCTGCCGATCGCGGTCCCGTGTTCGTGGTCTTGGCGAAATCGTCCGGATGCACGAGATCCACAATGTTCGTTCCTACGAGGTTATCTCCGTTCAAGGCCAGAACTGTATGCACAGGGGGACTGGCGTACTTGATTTGGCCAGAGGGATCGGTGATAAGAATGATGTCGGTTGACTGTTCGGTAAGAGCGCGGAAGCGCTCCTCGCTCTCGCGGAGGGCGTTGCGTTCGGTTTCTTGCAACTGGCCGAGGTGCTCTTGTCCCTTGAGCCGGAGAAAAAGCATTAGGATGGAACTCGCTGCCAATACTGCCGCCGCCAGCAATTCGTTCCTGGCTCTCAGTGCAGCAGCTTGGGTCCATTTTTCCTCGGCTTCGACGGCGATCTGCACTTGGTGCTGCATCAAGTCGAACTGGGGGCCGACCGCCTGGAAATCAACCTGCTTGGCCTCGTCAAACTCCCGAACTTGCATCAGGATCCATTGCCGGCCGGCTGATGCCATGTAATTGTCTAACGCGGGCCAGACCTTTTCCAGGGCAGCCGTGTGATAGGTATGAAGATGCGCCGCCAGAACTGTTCCAGGCAATGCGTGCCTTGCCTCCAGCATCTCAGTTTCCGCTTCGGGAGTTAGGTTCTGTTCTTGCAACGCTCCCAACGTAAGATTGTTGATTTTTCGCGTAAGCACTGCAATTTGGTTGAGAATTACTTGCCCGGAGCGGGCTTCGTCGACCTGCGTCCTATGAAACCACGAGAGCGTAGCCAGGACAACGATTGTTGTCGCGAGAAAACCGAATACAAAGGCCAGCTTCCGGCGCGCTATTAATCTGCCAGATCGTGAGTTGAGAATTCCTTGGGTAGGCCGGACCATTTTGATCATGAAGACGACTAAATTCCTTCGTGAGCGTGTCCAATGGCTTGTCGGAGGGATCGGCTGACCCGTCTTAAGCAACTGCCACATAGCTATTATCGAGAATCACATCCGCTTTTTACACATCCAGATGGGCCCGCCCTGATTACGAAAGTGCTTTCGCTTTTCGGCAGAGCCTGCCGCGTGCAGGGTATTGTATCGGACTGACATCCATCGATTTGTCGTGCTAATGCTAGCGATGAATGAAACACGACATCCGCTGGAACCCAGAACTGCAGGAATAGTTTTGCGTCCGGTGTGGCCGGACATCGGACCACGCTGTCCACGACGACGCTGAAACTGAAATGGAATCGTTCGAGTGCGAGCCTCCAACCGCAGAAATGACCAGTATCAAATCTGGGGCATGACTGCCTCAACGAGCGTCCCTGGTTCCGCTCTCGAAACCATTAGTTCGCCATTGAGTTGGCGTACACGTTCTTTCATTCCGCTGATACCGACACCAGTTGTGCCTGCCGCTGGGCCGATTCCTTTTCCAAAATCTCGGATTCGCAGCCTCACTCGGTCAATTTCTTGGCTTATGTCGATTCTGGCATCCTCACTGCCCGAGTGGCGATACACGTTGGTCAATGCCTCTTGAATGATTCGAAAAACCGTTGTTTCAAGCTCAGAGGAGAGGCGTGGGAATACCCGAGGCATGTAGTCGAACGTGATTCGCAGTTCGCTCCGTTTCTTAAGCCCGTCAAAATACCAATGCAAAGCCGGTAACAGGCCAGATTCATCGAGCAGAGGCGGATGGAGCAAGTACGAGACATTCCGCACCTTCGACAATGCCCTCTCCACCGTTTCGATGGCTGGAGCCAGTTTTTGGCCGTCCGAGTTTTGAATGTCCAAATCAATCTTGAGCGCCGCTAGTTCCTGACCCAGTTCATCATGTAGAGCCCTTGAGATTCGACGACGTTCTTCATCTTGCACGCGCATCAACTCGGCTGAGAGTTTCTGCAATTCCAAAGTCCGCAATTCGACCATGCGCTGGGATTCCATAAGCTGATTTATGCGACCTTTGAGTTCCTTGTTCAGTTGGCGGGTTCGTTCTTCAAACTCTCGCCTTTCCGTCAAGTCGCGAGTGACCTTTGAGAATCCTCGCAATTCACCAGTATCATCTCTTAGGGCGGTAATGACGACGTGCGCCCAGAATGTTGACCCATCTCTTCTTACACGTACCCCCTCGTCGGTGTACCGTCCTTCTTTGCTCGCAATTTCCAACTCACGGTCAGGCCACTTGCTTTCAAGCGCTTCTCGCGGGTAAAAACGGGAAAAATGCTGACCAATAATTTCCTGAGCTTTATAGCCTTTGATTCTCTCAGCACCTTGGTTCCAAGTCGAGACTTTCCCAGTTGGGTCCAGCAAGAAAATTGCGTAGTCCTCGACGCCCTCTACAAGCAAGCGAAAAATTTCATCGCTGTACTGAAGCTGATTCATCGCGTATTTTTTCGCACCATCTGCGGAGTCCGATGAGATGTGTTCGCGTGGCTCGGTCATTTTGTGTTTCCTTCAGCGTGAATCTTATAAAAAGAGAAGATTATCTACTTTGTATCTTTTACCTTGACCATAGGGTTTTTACAGTAGATTTTGCGTTCGCCACATCCGGTTGTAAAACCTACGACGAGCGACCAGAATCCAGAGGCTTGCCGCCATGGCAACGTGCATTAACTCACTAAGTCTCATTTTCGCAGTGTTGCCTCGCGTTTCGGCAGCGTAATTGAGTCTCGATTGTAATGTTCCGTTTTTGTAGCATTTCGGCAAAGACTGTTGCAGAGTCAGATTTGCGGGATACTGTCAGCGGGTACGGCGGAGTCCACGGTCCGCTTGGTCAGCTCAAGCGCCTTGGCAAGATGACCGCCATAGGCCTCGGTGTCCGATGCCAGTGCCAGTCCAAAGTTCTCTTGCTGATTGAAAGAGCTCATGCCGGATGACTTTATCTATACCGGCTGTGGAAAGGCAGCACTTAATCAGAGTCTCCCTAGGTCGCTGAAAAAAGCGCCATGACCGTCCTCTGGCCCGCCGGGCCCCCTCACGGCGGCCTTTTTTTCGCAGCCCACCAACGAAGAACTTCAGTCAAGCGGACCGCCGGAGGAGCGGACAAATCTGTTGATTCTTACCCGGCGTCCTTGCGCATTTGTGCTCCTTGAATGCCTGCCTAGATTCCCCTGACGGTGCGCGAATAGTCGGTGCCTTACTTGGCAGGACATCTTTCCAAGCGCAGGCATTGCAACCCCATCCGACAAAAAACGCTGTTTCTATCCAAGCCAAGTCTCTTTTTGTTTCCGCCATATGGAACATCTTTTCATGCGACGTTTGACGTGACACATTTAAAAGTGCGCGAATTGGTTTCGCCAGTCCCAAAGTGGCACGAAGCGTGACGACAGGGCAATGTTGGCGTGAATGATGCCATTGTTCGCCCCCCAAGCTGAAACGAGCCGAGCGCTCATTGACCGGTCAATTAGTCCTATGGCGATTTTTCGCCGGTTGACCTAAGAGCTTGTGACAGAACCCACACTAACTGTTGGTCGCCCACGAAGCGGAAGCCTTGACGGTGGTTCTTTTTGAGCGTACTGTGACCGCCAGATATGGGAAGGCTTTTCCTAGCCAATCTCCGTTGACCACTCTAGGCGCTGACTTCTGAAACCATTTCGCCCAGCACCATTAAGGAGATTCCGATGAAAACCGACAAATTGATGCTGTGTGTAATCGCGCTCATGCTGCCGTTCACAATCGCTGCGGCCACAGCGGCCGATGCGCCAAAACTAACCTTCAAATTCACCAAAGTAGATATACCGGGCGCACTAGAAACCCACACTAATGGAGTCAACAATGCGGGTGTGATGGTCGGCTCGTACCGAAACCAGAGATCGGAGCACGGGTACATTCTCGACGGCAAGAAGTTGACCAAACTTGACGTTCCGAAGAGTCAACAAAACAGCACCATCGCCAACGGCCTCAATCCTAACGGCGCGATTTCGGTTGTCGGCGTCTACAACACTCCCGACGGCGTACCTTTTGGATTTCTGTATAAGAACGGCAAATATACAGATATTCCCGGCCCCGAAGGTGCCCTGCAGTCGTCGGCTAATTCGATCAACGACAACGGAGCGATCGTCGGCTGGTACGTGGACTCCAACGAAGTTATGCATGGATTCCTCTTGCAGGGCAAGAAATACACCACGCTGGACGTGCCCGGCGCAACTGAAGGTACGCTTGCCATGGGCATCAATAAACGGGGCTGGATCGTGTTGTATGGGTATACTTCGACTAGTGCGATATCAGTTCTTTCCAAAAACAATGGCAAAACCTACAAGACCATCAACGTCCCCGGGGCGGTGGCCTCATTTGCCAACGACCTCGACACTGCGGGTGACGTCGTTTATGAATGGTTGGATTCGAGTCGCGCGGCCCACGGCGCACTGTTGCAGGCCGGGAAATATTATAAGTTTGACTACCCCAAGGCAGTATTCACTTACAGTGGAGGAATTAACGACAAGAGCACCATCGTAGGCTGGTATCAAATCAGTAACACCGGTCCTGTATCAGGCTACAAAGCGACTTATAAGTAACCATTTTGCTTGGACCACCGAAGGTGAGCAGAAAATCCCCGGCCGGCGGAATGTATGCGAGCGAGCTCGCCGTGAATTCTAGCTTCGATGGAGGTCTGCAATGCAATCACACCAAGCGCCGCTTGTATGGTCACTCGTCCTGCTGATAGTTATCGCTGGCAGTTGTGGGACCGGCAACGGGAACAACGCAAACAACGTCACCGTGACTATTTCACCTGCCACTGCGATGATCGCTGCAAACGGCCAGGTTCCATTGCAAGCCATGGTGAACAACTTCTGCCAAACGTGCACCCCCGAAATCGTTTGGTCCATCGCGGAAAATTCCGTCACATACTGCACTTGGGTGGATGTGAATACGCCTCCGAGTGGACCGTGCCCGGGCGGCACAATTCAGGGACAGGGGACACAAGGGCCTGACTCCACGACCGTCATTTACTTCGCCCCCAGCACTGGAGGCACGTTCCACGTTACTGCGTCGCAACTCGTCGCTCTTTCAGGAAATGAGTCTGGAACGTCGGTCATCACTGTTTCTCCGTGAGTTCGAACTTGAGGATCGGGTTTACACCTGTACTTCTTCGACGGGTTGGGGATCGCCACAACCGGGAGACAAGCTGGGAGACGAGCGTGGATTGTTTACGTTATCAGGCGCGATTACACTCAAAATCTCCTCTTGACGATGGCGACGTAGAACTGATACCCGCTCAGCCTTGCGAGTTCGATTCCTTCCGAAGGGCCACCGAGGACACCCAGAACAAGACCAGGCTTGCCACTAAGATCGCGAAAAATAACTTCAATTTTAGAGTTACGGCATAAGCGATAAGCGCCGCCGCGAATCCCCAGTACCACCCTTCTGCCTTGATTCCTTCCCCCACATGGGTTGGCGTCCGGCGGAGGCAGTGCGCGGCCACGGGGAGGGCCACAAACGCGGCACCGCTTTGCAGTAGGCGTCGTAGCGTTGACCCTGGGTAGACCGAAGTTCGGCCTCCTCTCGCCGGATCAGCCTGTAACAGAAGACCAAGCATCGCGACCACTCCCACGAAGAACCCTAATCGGCTCATCATGGCGCCCATGGCGATGATCATCAGCACATTGGCGAAATACAAGGGATTGCGTACTCGCCGGTAGGGACCGTCTGCAACCAACGACTCACTCTTCACGTCGGCCGCATACACTACGGAAGCGTGAAGGTACGACAAGGCCCAGGTGCGGACCAGAGCAGCCACAACCAGCAAGACAGCGGCGAACGCAAACAAAAGACGAGCGACATGATCTGCATCCATATGCAGCGTGGCCCCGAGCCAGTTGGCCAGTGCGAGAGTTGAATTCTGATTGTCCAAAACGTATAGCGGAAAAGTGAGGCCAAAGATCAGCCCGAAGACCGTCGCTCTGTTCTTAAACTCCCAGCTTGTAGCTTTCATAGATCGAAAAGTATCGGCTCCGGGGATGAATGTAAAGCGACGTTCGTGCTTCTAAGACTTGACCATCCTGATTAACGAGCGAACTGGAAGCAATTAGTATTGGAGGAAAACTGATTTTCTAACGAGCTGGATACAGATCGTTGACAAGACCAGGTCGTTACACGTTTTGAGAATTGGCTGGGCAGGTCGATGAGTGTAACGGCGATTTTCGCCCAACTGACGCTAGGGAGTGATCTTGAAACAGCACGCAGTGACCGCCATTTTCTTAACAATGCTCGGTACGCGAGTTGTCTTTCATTGTCGGTTCGAGTCATTCTTGGCTGGAGGAGGACCCCTGTCAGATAGTCGGAACGAACGGCACGGCGAAAAGGAGAAAGGGATGGCGTGAATGAAGTCTGCCGAACTTTTTTAGAAAGAATGGCCGGTCGACGGGACTCGAACCCGCCTCTGCCGTGACAGCCAGCATTTTGGGTTTTACAACGACTTAAAAGAAACCGCGGGGCTCCCAAAGTACCCGGAAGTCGTACAAGACAGCGCAATTTGTGGGTTGGGTTGTGGGTCGAGAATTTTTCTGAGTTCATATAATTTTCCAGACGAAATGAGCCAAGAAAATCAAGAGCAGCAGCCCTCCGACGCCACAAATCCAAATGATAAAATTCGCCGTCAACTTTGGGGAGTCGATCTCCTTCTTATCCATACCGCTCAAGGATACTCCTGAATTTGGTAGTTATATTTAGGGCAAGGCTGAAGCGCTCCGCGTACCCATACGTCATTGGGCCGAGGGTCTGACACTTGTTGCCAACTGATTGGCAATGCGCTTCGAGAGCACGGCGTTGGCTTACGTTGCGAGCGACTCCGGCACGAAGATGTCTTCGCACGTCAACCGACGCTTCGAGAGACCTTGTTCAAAGTGATAGTGCAAGAAGGAGTCAACCGCTTTGCGATTGACTCCATGCCGTAGGGCCACCCAGTCCTCGCCCAGCACGCGCCGATCTTCATCGATGAGATGACTGAACCACGGCAACATATTGGCTGAGTTGTTAAAGATCAGACCCTTCCTGTAATTTCTCCATTGCGATGTCCTTGGCGGCGCAAAAGCCGCGGTAGATCGTCCCTGCGAGATCGAGCCGCTGCGCAAGAAGGCCTCTGCGTATTACCACCGTATGCACTAAGGGAAAGATGCCGGTACGTTGGTAGTACCCGCGTTCACCCGACTTGTAGTCGCGGAACAGCCGCGCGACCTTTGGAGAGTTGTTGTTCCCCCTTTCCATCCTTTACTTTTGAACTTCGGATGACCCAACATCCCTGGCCTCTTCCTTCGAGGGTCCCGATCCAGGCGGAAAACTGACAAATCGAGCTTTCTGATACTGCGAACTCAACCTTTGCCGGCAAACGGTGCCTTACGCGCAAGAAGCTGAGACTTGCGAAGGGATGACAAAGGAAACGGTAAATGTGTAGACTTTTGATAGTCCTTTTTTACACATCTTCCGCCGTGCCCGCGCCTGGTCTCTTATGCGATCCGATGATTCCTTTTCGGAGGCTATCCAAATGACAACAGTCGATTTTTCCCCTGGACCCCTACTCTGCAGCATCTGCAATAAGCCCTTAGATCCGAAGATCGCCGATACTGGTCCGGATGGGAAACCTGTTCACGAGGAATGCTATGTGCTCAAGTTGCAGCAGGAGGACGCGAATAAACCTCCCAAAGTCTAGCACGGAGTTATCATGTGGGCCGTGGGCAACATTCTGCCAACCCGCAGGCGCGGAAATCGGAACTGGGGTAAGCCGATGGAAGCCGCCCCTGCTCTTCCAACGGCGTTTGAAGAGCAAGTCAAGAAGCTTGGTCTAAGTGAGCAGACTTACGAAACTTCGGACGCACTGAGGCGCTGGTGTGAGCGCAACAAAGACCGGTCTTACATCCCTGAATGGCTGCTGAAGAGATGGCGGATATCTGTCGACTCGAATGTCGGCGGCTGAGGTAAAAGGACGGCTGCGAGGTGAAACTGTCAGCCACGGGCCGGGGAACTAGGTTCCCTACCCTAGGCAAGGGCGCAGAGCAACTCGCTCTCCGCACTTCGGGCAGGATTGCAAAGGTATTCGCTGAAACCAAGTTGCCAGCCGGGTTAGCACCCTAAAGGTGCAGTCCGGCTGGGGCCTTGGACCGTGCAGCTCATTTAACCATCCCTAAGTTACAACGGTGGCACAGTTGGTGACTGTTCACAATTGCCCACTTTGCTTTTTTCCCAAGAAAAGGGGCGGTCGTGAGGGTCCGAATGTCGGGGGAACAACCGACGCTAACCCATGACCGCCCATGAAGTGGTACGTGCCCCACAAGTCTCACCCTGCACGCCATGGCGTGACTGTTCAAAATTGCACACTTTTTGCAACAAGAAGGGGTCAAGAAGGGGTCAAGAAGGGGTATAGTGGGCGGTAAGTTTTGAGGGGGGCGGGGCCCTGGTTTCTCCTTGTTCTGGGGAGAGAGCTTGGGAGGTCCTGGTGGCCGGCTTACCGCAAACAGTCTCTTGTTGCGGCTGGCATCCTATTGCTCGCCACTGCAGGGGACATCCGAATGCTCGCACGCGGCGGAATTTCGGGCGGCAGCGCATCACTCGGCACCTGTGGCGCATGTGCTACGGACTCTTCATTGCGACGGGCTCGTTCTTCCTGGGTCAGCAGCAAGTTTTCCCGGCCTTCCTGCGCGACTGAATATTCCTGACCTCCTCGCCTTCTTGCCATTTCCCTTGATGATCTATTGGCTATTCCGCGTCCCAATGCAGGGAGGCTCCTTGAAGAATTGCAACAATCTTCACATTCCCTCGGAAGACGTTAGCGCCCTGACGTGAAGCCGTAACATGTAGTCTTTTTGTCTTTGCGCCGAGACCGGAAGCTATCGCGATGGCTCCCAATTGACAAGGCAAACCGGAATTAACTGCTGTAACCACATTACACTCAAAACCCCCAGAACCAAATCTCGATGAGCGAAATGGCGATTTTTCGCCAACCAATTCTGGGTACATCGAAAACGAGTTACATGAGAGGGCAGTGCGCTCCTTGTGTGGGGCGAGCGTGGTTCGGGTGGCGACATTGACAGTTTGCTGCGCCGCTGCTGGCTTCCTTATGACATTCATGTAGCTGTCTGTCGTCTGGGTCAGCCTGGCGGGTCAGAACATTTTCAGTTCGTGCGCCATCTGCCGCATGAGTGCGTATTCATTGTCGTTGGCAGCGACAAATTGAGTAGCGCGGAGGATCTCCAAGACGGGATGATCTTTGCCTTCCGTTAGGGCGAGAAGGGCGCGAGCAAATCTTTCTCGCTCGGCCTCGGGCACATCCTTGCGAGATACATACACATAATCGACGTAGGGTTTTGAAGTATAGAAAATACGAACTTTCTTACTGTCGAGTTTTCCGCTAATGATCAGGAAGTTGAAAACCGTTTCATCTATAGCGCCGGCATCGACCACTCCGTTTTCAACCATCGCAGCGGTCGCAAGATGGCTCCCACTGTAGCGAAACTTGAAATCGGTGTTGGGATTGATTCCCGCCTGCAGGAGTTCGTGATAAGCCACCAGATGAGCGCTGGTCGAGTCGATGTCGCCAAATGCAAATTGCTTTCCCTTCAGGTCGCTGAGCGAATAAATCGACGAGCCGGCACCGGTGATGAAAACCGAGCGATAGTGCAAGTCAATGGTGCGCCGGACCAGCGGGATAACCCCGTACTCGGCATGAGCGCGCATATACATCAGCGCACCCAGGCAAGCGAAATCGTAAGATCCATCGGCTAGGTGAGCAACGGTTTCGCGGTAGCTGTCGGGAGCTGCAAGATTCACCGGCCGTCCCATAGCCTTCGTGAGATAGTCCCGCAGAGGCTCCCTCTCTCCACGAGTCGCCTCATCTATGACCACGCCGATGGTGATCGGCCTGTCGGCACCGTAAAGCGGTGCGTCGGCCGGAACACAAATTGCCAGCAACACTGCGGCGGAAAGTAGACACTTGAACGTGCTAAAGCCGTTCATTCTCTTCGTGGTGTAAGATCGCATTCCCTGAATTGTAGGCCCTTATTCCGGTATGGCTCCGAACGAAAGACACCTGACCTGACCTGCATGAACAAAGTGTTTTCGCCGCGATTCCGTTTCTCCCGATTTTATAGGTGTACGACATCTCGAGCGCGCCTGATCAAATACCGCGTGGGGATTTTTGACGTAAGCGCGGGGATTCTTGACGTAGCCAGCGATCACGCTCAAAACCCCTCGATGAGTGATATAGGGATTTATCGCCAACAATCCTCTTAGGATACCGGCAACTCCAAGCCCGTCATTGACTTGTGCTCGCAAAACGCTCATGAAGGCTATGACGGATTTATGACAGATTACGCCTTGACAATCGCCACTTTGGCGTATACGGTTTTCCTGCCAGATGTGGGAAAGCTCCTTCCTAAGGAAGTCCTACAGCGATTGGCTTAGGCTCTGGCTTCTGAAAGCCATTTTGGCCCGTACTGCCGTCCCTTGGGGGTTCTCGCAGGCACAAGTTCAGCAGGTGCTTACCTAAGGCGCACCATCCCGGTCCCGCAATCCCGCGCGGCCAGCCACCGACAGAAAAAGATTACACAAGGTTGCGGCATTTTCTCCGCGCTTCACGCAATTCAGGATAGATCTTCAATGTTCGAGCTTGCCGCTGTCCCTAACGAAAGGTGAATCCAAGGGAAACTAACCAATGAAACGGAGAGGGGAGACAGTTTATGAAAACTCGCAAACCCGTGTTGAGAGTATTGGCCGGTGTTCTGGCGTTCGCTTGCATAGCTACCGCAGCGAACGCTCCGAAGCTGAACTTCAAGTTCACAACCATCAATGTTAAAGGCTCGCAGGAAACGGACGCCTATGGGATTAACAACGCCGGTGTGATCGTCGGAGATTACATCGACAGCAGCGGCGTCATGCACGGTTTGAAGCTCGTTGGAGGGAAAGCCTACAACATCGATGACCCGAACGGCACTGGGGGCACTGTTTGCCTTGGCATCAATTCTAGGGTGCGATCGTGGGCTACTATGTGAACTCAAGTAACAGTGACCAGGGCTTCTTGTACCAGAGCGGAAAGTTTACCGACATCCCCGGTCCCGCCGGGGCCACTTATTCCGATGCTTACGGGATCAATGACAAAGGAGAGATTGCTGGCCAGTGCGGTGATTCCAGCGGCGTTACTGTGGGGTTCCTGTGGAACGGAAGTTAAAGTCGTACAAGACTCTGGATGTCTCCGGGTCCACTTTTTACGGTGGCGTTTGGCATCAACAACAGCGGTTCGATCACCATCCTTTGGGGTGATTCGAGTGGCAACACTGAAGGCGCTTTGTACAAAGGCAAGAAGTACACTCCAATCAACGTACCAGGAGCGGTGAGCAGTGACCCGCACCAGATCGACACAGCAGGCGACATCGTCTATTCCTGGCCGGATTCCAGTGGCAATGTCCACGGGGCGTTCTGCACAAACTGTACGTCTAACAGCCGCAAGTACTACAAGTTTGACGATCCAAGGGAAGTACTCGCGCCGACGGCATTAATGACCGTCACACTATCGTCGGGCGGTTTCTACCCACGGGAAACAAAACCTACGAAAGTTTCAAGGCGAACTATTAGCTTGGTGGGCTCATCGAGCCGATGTTTTTACATCGCGGGAGCATATGCTCTCGCGCTGTGTACTTACGGGACAGAAAAGGACATCGAACGATAGACCCCGACGGCTTGAAAATCCCCGCCGCGAAAGCGGCGGAATCGCTCGGAATGCTGGCTCTCGGTGCTCAGGGCGTTCCGCTGTGGCGGCGCAAGCAAGAAAATGGAAACTGTGAAGTAAGGGTGAGCGGCGAGCGCTGATGCTTGCCCCGTCCCGGTTCAAAGAATAGACGCCGCCTGATGTCTGGGCGGCCTTTCTTCGTCACGCCGATGGCTGCTTGCTCGGTAACTTCCGCTATCAGGCGTGGCTGTTGAAAAACTCCGTTTTCCTCAAAACAGCGAAAAGTTGGGGGATAGAAAATGTCCAGGAAAATCGATAACGTCGTTTATAGGTCATCCTGACGCAATTTTATTTTGGGCGAATTTCGCGGGTAGGAGTTTTTCAACAGCCACAGGCGATAGCGCTCATTGAGGGGTTTTTTGAGTGTAACCGCGTTACATCAGCAATCAGTCAGATCGAACGAATCCGGGATGGAACGAAACTGGGGTTTTTGTCGTATCCAACAATCGAGGATGGCCATGAGAACTCTGAAGGTTTCTTTGATCGCTTCTCTGATTGGGACTGCGGTTGGGTTGGGGTCATGTGTGTTCGGCATCGGGCAATTCGTCTGGCCCGGTCATCCTCAATTTGCCTGCTTTCTGCTGACCCTCGTTGCGACCATCGTGATCCAGATTAGTTGGCCTCGGCTGGCCGAAACGAATTCACAGTAACTGCTGCAAAGCCGATTACGCTCAGAACCAGTCAACGAGCTTAACTGAGATGTCTCGCCAACTGACGCTTTAAGGGACGTAGTGCAGCGAACCGCTCCGA